>JAABUK010000337.1_pt1 | contig 103053 bp, 140 predicted proteins | sample 5559141 | NCBI WGS metagenome assembly JAABUK01 (sample SAMN10711869, study PRJNA513367) | rock metagenome | isolation source: Antarctica rocks | place: Antarctica: Victoria Land, Pudding Butte nord | collected 2016-01-03
CCCCGTTGCTGATACAATGTTTCTTGATTGGTTTGTGCTATGTGCTGAGACATGGATGGCATGTATGCACTGACTCATGGACTCCTTACGCAGAATCAGCAGACGGTTGCTGGGCATGAGGCAACAGCTTGAGCAAGCAAAAGCAAGCTCATCAAGGTACATGGGAGGGCTTAGAATGTATCAACAAGCAGGCACATTGTGCACATGATGATTCTTGGGATCATCACACCATTGATCAAGACTAGGATTAACAAAGGGCCCTCACCTATTGATGCACTCTAGAAGCTTGAGCACAAGCAAGACATCCTGGACTTGAGTCGGCGCATTTAGGGATTGGGGTAAGGCGGGGTACAGCAGCTCAGCCAGGGGTGAGTCCTTGAGGGGGTCTCTACAGTTGGGGGGTGGAGCACCCAGGGTCAGCTGGGCTAGGCCTGCCATGGCACTATCTGCTTGCTCCACACTGTCCTCCATATTCTCATACCTGAACAAAGAGTGAAGATGTAACACATAACAAGGCTGATAGACTGACCTTTTCAACCTTGGATAGCACAGCTTTGATAAGCTGTCTGCACCAGATAAGCTGCTGTTTTGGCGCTGGGGAAAATTGCATGATCAGCAAGCAGAGGAGAGGAGTGTGCAGCATTTGAGCACACACAGCCCTGGCAAGGGCCTGAGCTGCTTTGTAGATTGCTGTAACCCTGGGCAGCCCGGTATGAAACTTGGCTTTTCATTGAATTCATGCCGAGAGACGTAGTCTTTTCTGTTATTTTTTTAGATTGCTGTACCTGCTGTATGAGATGGTGTAGATGTCCTCCCAGAGGCGCCGCTGTGGTCGCCCTGCCAAGGCAGCAGCCACAGCGTCAGAAGGCTCAGCATGCGAGCCTGCCCCCTGTGCATTAGCTTCTTCTTCAGCTTGCCGCTGTCTTTGCACCAGCTGGACAGCCTGCAATCAAGCATGGGCAGGTTTTGCGGAGGGAAAAAACCAACAAAAAGGGTACAAACAAACAAGTGTTACCCTTCACTTGCATAGAAGCAATGCATAGAAGCAAGGACAACGGTACACAGAACCAATGGCTAAGGCAGATTTCCAGGTGGTACAGGATGTGCTAACCAGCACTGAGCAGTGCAAGCAGCAGAATTGGGATAGGAATGTCAGTCAGCTGAATAAGACACCCCTGGAAGCAAGCTGCTACGAAAGCCCTAGAAACTGCAGCAGGTTTAGCAAGACCATGGCTGCAACGACAGCACATGAGAGTGCTGAAACAATGGTCCCAGCAGGGCATTATAGCAGGCAAACGGCACAGATGCAGCTTGACGCTTGTCAAACAAGCATCAAGAGCAGAACAGACAACCCAGAGGCTTTGAAATGAAGGAAGGTGAATGAAACTGCAAGGACTGACCTGAAAGATTGTGAAGGTGGAAGGGACCAGTTTGCCTGCCAGGTAGAAGCGCAGCTTTGTCTGTCCTGCCCTGGTAGCATCTGTGGCCTGCGCATAGCTGCTGGTAGCTGCGGTAGCAGTGGACGCCACTGGAACTCTGCAGAACACGTGTGCATGTTATGTTCTGGCATTACAAGTGGGCTTGGGACGGATACAGGGCATACATTGTCAAGTTACAGAATGAACACCTTCTCAGCACTGCTGAACTTCAATTGCGTATTGCTACTTATCATGCAGGTCTCCAGCCAGTTGAGCAGCAGCATGCTCCATCGTCTTCCATGAATACCAACACCATGAGAACCTTTCTGTGCAACGAGATCACAACCAGGTTTTCAAGTCTGTTCTGAGTTATCTAGGCTTTTTATACATGACTAGACTTGTTGGCCAGCTGAAGCATTGCAATCTTGCTCTAAGTCTCTTTAGGCAGAGTGGGCGCGCCAATTCAGTGGGCCAGCAGCACAATCTCTACCATCCAATGAGGTGCGGCACAGACAAATCGCACCTGGCTTGGGCACTCTGTCTGTTGGCACCAGCAGCTACTGCAGCAGCCAAGTCAGCAGAAGCAACTGCAGCAATAGCTGCTTGGGCTGCAGCAGCGGTAGCTGCATCTGTTGAAACAAGACCACTGACAAACTGACTCAGGCTTGACCTGCACAAAATGCAAGTTGGGCTATGTATTGGGTTGTGTGGTCATGAAGGAGGCCAAGGAGGGCAGTTGCAAGAGGTGAATAAGGCAATGTAAGACTGCAGCTAGTCCAAAAAACATACGACACACAAACTACACTCCAAAAGGATGCAGAACTTTTGGAGCACACGCGTGATAAATGAGGCTGCTAGTAAACAGACAAGTGGGTGCTGGTGATGTAAAGCCAATCCACTGCTGCAGCCCATGCCTGGAGCAGCGTTCCTGTTCTATGTCTGGCACCGAGGCTCCAAACTAGATTGCAAGCAGCAGTTGTAGCAATGCATGCAGCACACACCATGTCAAGCCATGCAGATGCCAACTGACCTGGATGGATTTGGTACCGTATCCCGTCCAGAGATACCAGCTGTTGGTGCAGATTCCCCGCCTACATGCACATCATGTACAGTGGGCTGCCGTGACGCCAGCTCCTCTTCTTCATCATCAGGATCTATCTCATCATCAATCTCTTCATCTTCTTCCATCTGATCAGCGCTGTCCATGGATCCAACGTTCATGGACCCAGCAACTGCTGCCTGAAGGGCCTCCACACTGCGTGATGCTGCAGCCAATGCTTCCTCTTGCATCTGAAGCATGACAAGGAAATTACATCACGACAGCTGCTTGCAAACCTAGCACAGTCATCCAAATGTGTCACAGTCAAGCTGTGTGAATACATGTGAGGCTCTGGACAGACGCATGCAGAAAGATCCTTTATGCGGTAGCGCTGTGAGATGCTGCAGTAAGGTTAGGCTTGTTGCTCAACACAAGAGCTGCTGATGACATTCCAGCAGTGAGGCTTTAAAGCAAGAGCAGTGCTGGTATGACAGCAGCAGTCTGCTCAGTGTACAGCTTGTTGCTCCAACATGGTGCATGCATGCTGACACAAAGCAATACATGACAGAGCACGCCACTGTGATCACCATGTCATAGTCAGGCCTAGGGCCTTCCGCCATGTCTTCATCCATCGCATCCTCATCCTCTTCCTCCATGACACTGCCAGGAGCAGTGTCTGCTAACTCAGCAGCTGCACGAGCAGCTGCTGCTCGAGTCATGCGCTGGTTGGCTGTGGTCCTGCCCTTGGGTATCTCCTGAGACTTGCTCTTGGCAGGGGGTTGCCTACCGGTAGCCCTGGTGGTGGGTTTAGCTGTTGCTGTGCTAGCAGCATTGCTGCTGCTCTTGTGTGCATCTGAAGCTACCGCAGCACCTGCAAGCCCTGCTTGCTGGACAGCAGCATTGGTAGCTGCGGAAGCAGTCCCTCCAACAGCTGCAGGCTGTGACTGCAGCAACATGGAGATCGTTTGAGCTTTGTTGCGCAAAATATGCTGCTGGTGCTGCAGCACAGCACCAGCAACATCTAAGTTGCAGGGCTGCAAGTAACATAAGGGGCGCTCCTGCAAATATTGATAGCAGAGATGCGGCACCAGCAACGAATGGCAACGATATCACACATCAAGGCCCAACAAGGCTACTGACCGCAGTGGTGGGTGCAGCAGATGGTGGCGGCGATGCTGAGCTGCGGTACACCTTGCTCCACAGAAAGTCCTCCACCGCCGTCATGCTTGCCAGCGGCTCTATAAGCACAACGTTGGTGGCGTAATCTTTGAGCTGCTTCTCATGGTCAGCTCTGGCAAGCCGCAGCTTGAACGGCTGCGTCAACGCCGCTAGCCCAGAGCTCAGGCTGCTACCGTCACCAGAGCCGAAGCTGCGGTAGCCGCGGGAGGCGCCGTATGAGTGACCAGAAGCAAAGCGTAGCCCGGCTGAACGCGGAGGCGCTGTAGGCTCCGACACAGTGAAAGTCTCAAGTGACGCAAGAACGCTCTGCAGCTTGGAAACCTGCAACACATCGAAGTTGACTCACCAGAAACATGTTGCTTGCAAGGCTGAGTAAGTTCACGGGACACCAAGTCAGCTGTCAGTCAGGAATGCTGGTGACAAGGGGAAAATACAGCTGCAGTGCACTCTGTGAGAAGTGCAAGCATCTGGGCAAGCTGTTTGCGAGATTGCCATATGGGCACTGAGTGCATACCAGAGACTGCATTGGAGGAGCCCCATCCTTGCCCTGTGCCATGGCTACTTCCCAAAAGGCATGCAGCCGCTGCAGCAGCTTCTGACTATCCACATGCACTTTGGTTTTGCCTTTCATGAGATCAGCTCCCGCCAGAAAGTCCCGCAGCTGGTGCACTGCACCACTGGTCAGGAACTCAAACGTGCTGATGTTGGCAGAGTCCTGGTCCTGAAGCAGACCAAGCAGCTCCTGCACTTTGCCAGGAGCTGTCAGGTCAGAGCAGATGCTGCTGAGCTGCCTCATGCCATCTGTCTGAACCCCTGAGGAGCTGCTGTTGCCACTGAAGTGCTTCTTCTGGAAACGCTGAGCACGCTGTGCTGTGGCAACTTGAAGTGATTGGCTGGGGTTGGGCTTGGGGGCGGCGTTGGCTGCTGCAGAAGGGGTGTCTGTTTCAAGGGTTGATGCCTCAGGTTTGCCTTCCTTGTTTGCCTTTGCTTCTTCCTTCTCCTTGTTCTGCATTCATTGAGACAGCCAATGTGCATACTATGCTAGTCCTCAAGTCCTTTGGATGCTGTGGCAAGTTGAAGCAGCACAAAACACAGATTGCATAAATGGCCAAGGGGTCCAAACATAGCCACAGCCAAACGCTGGCTAGACCATCATGAACAGCTGCATTCTGTGTGTGTTTGGCAAGATGCACTGATCCCTGTGCATCACAACCAGGTTTTGTGTTCAAACCATTGACACAATACAGCGTCGTTTTCCCCAACATGATGTGCGCCTTGATGTATACACAAGGCAGCATTCAGCTTGCGAGGCACAAAACAATGACTGCACAGCATGCCAAATCGTGAGAATACTTATCAAAAACGATGTTGTGTTACAATAGGTTTTATTGGATACCTTGAGGCGCTGACTTGCCCTCTTAGCAGCTTTGCTTTTGGCCTTTTCCTCCCCAGCAGGCTGAGGCGCAGAAGCTGCAAGCTGCTCAACAGCATGCACCACTCCCTCCTTCAGGAAGTACTTGCTAAAGATACCTGGCAGCTTGTGCATCAGGATCTCTGCCAGTTGCAGCGCCTTGGCAACAGTGGTCATGTCCTTCTGGGTCAGTAGGCCAGCGATGAAGCTAGAGATGGGCAGGTCACCTAGCTCCTCTCCGAGCGCTTTTGGCTCACTGAAGTGTATGATCTTTGTGACTGTAGCTAGGCATTGGTTCCGTACCTGCAGCAAGGTGATGAGCATCTCGTTTCCCACTTAACACCTTAAAGTCTGGGGTGTGGAGCCAGTCCTGAATCATCATACATCCTGGCTTGAAAGCACAGATGTATTTGATGTGCAACAAAATCAAGCTGGTGGGAGTTCTGTTCACAAAAGAGCCTAAGCATCTCCAAAGCAGCTCAGGAGAGCCTGATCACTGACGCTCAGACTCGCAAGCGCTGCATGAATAGGCATCTGTCAACCGTGGCACGTGTCAGGTTTGCTCAGACCCAGCAACACTTGCCAGGATAGGAACTCAGCTTCTTGGCACACGCAGAACTGCTGCTCGAAAGCAGATCAGAAGATGACACAGAGTAACAGATGAAGGTTTGCAATACCACGTCAGCAATCAATAGGCAAGCCCTATAGCTTGCTTGGCAGAGGCAACGTTACCTTGTCCAAGACTGTGCTACCATACACTTGCAGCAGCAGCGGCAGTAGGTCTGACGTGAACCTCTGCAGAGTCTCAGGGTGCTCTTGCAAGAAGCGAGTACGAAGGCAGTCCTCCTTCTCAGCTGCACTGCCTGACTCGTCTGCACCTTTGCAGTCTGCAAGCATGCAACTCAACATTTAGCAGCTCAATCATTCATTCGTTCATCCATATATCCATCCTCAAATATGTGACTTCTGCTAGGGTGATTTGTGTATGCCCGTGAGTGAGTCAGCAAAGTGTTAAGGTGTCAATGGCAACAGCATGCTTGCATACAATCGATACTTGCATGCAATCAAATGACTACTCCTGTAACTACAGGTGCCTAACCTCAGTAAAGATAAGGAACAAAACTGCGCATGTAATTAAAGCAGTGAAAGTGCAGCAGACTGCACAGCCAGGGCTTTGGGAACACGGTGAGACCAACTGCTGTTCAGCCCAAAGCTTGACATGGAGGATCAGACAGAATGCTGCCATGATGCAGACGGACTGCCATGCAACAAACAAGCAGGTGGCATGTAACCTGCTTCCCGGCCTACCTTGAGGGATTTGCGGCGCTGAAGGTAGGTTGGCCAGCATGACTTTGGAGGCACCAGGCAGTGGAGGCAGAAGCTCACAAGCCAGAGTGACAACCTCATGCAGCTGGTCTGATGACCGCAACACTGACACAGCATTGGTTGTGGATGTGCTGAACAGAGTTGAGCTGCAGCAACACTTGATTTGTCAGTGAGCAATAATGCGAGCAAGGCAGCACAGTCACAAACAATGCAGAGTCAAACACAAAATAGCTTCAGAATTTTAGAAAAGACCAGCCAAACTCCTAACAGAGTAGAACAACGGTGCCCAGCATTCACATTCAAAACAAACAAGTATTGCAGCAAACATGCATTCAGAGCACTTCAGATGTTGCTGCTGCGCTGGATATGTGCTGATAGCTGATGGCTGCAGTATTTACCTGCGCAGTAAATTGCGTAAGGTGTCTGAGATACCAGACTGCAGCAAGTTCTCAGCAACTGTGTGAGAACCAGTGACACAAGTTGACAGCAGCTTCACCAAGCCATAGTAGGTGGACACTGACAGCTGTGATGTCATGCTGCCTGCATCTGACACTGAGATCTGCAAGCAATTCAAAAACATTGTCAATGCATGTATACTAAAGCCGTGCTATGCATTCAGGCATGTTGCCTCTGGGTGTCAGCTTTTGGCTGCAGCACTAGTGAGTTTGCTGCAGGTATGAGCAGATACACTGCAGGGCTTGTTCAGCAAGCATGTAGATCCACATGCAGTGCATCAACGCAGTGGACACCCTGCATCTCTTGAGGGCATTGGTACACATGCATTGCTGTCTTCTATACGCACCAGCTGGACTGCATTGCTGATGAGACCAAATTCGCATAGCATGTTGAGGCTGGCAGGTCGGTGTGCAAAGGCCTCAGCAATGCGTGACAGGGCCAGGCACGCATTGTCCACCACTTTGGCATCCTGCACAACCACCCAGGGACAAGTCAGCATGAAGGTCGGATGCTCTGCCAGTACCTCTCCAGCCTGATTGCTGGCTGAGTTGAAAAAGTAGCCAGGAATGGCAGACTTGTGGGGAATACATGTCCTGATTTGACTCTGTATAAATGATGTGGCGCCTGATGATGACAAGGCCTGATATAACAGATGCCAAACAGGAATGCACCAGTCTCCCCAAACAATGCAAGTTGACTTTCAGCCCACAAAAACATGTTGCCATTGCAGGATGCAACCCAGTGTAGATTTGTATTAACATATCCTTCACACGCTTGTGATGCGAGCAACAGTTGCACATACCTGATACTGTAAAAGGTTAGTCAGAATAGGGATGGCGCTGGCAACTGCATCTGTGTTCTCTGAAGTCACAGAGCGACACATATTGGCAGCTGTGGCCACAGCTACCCTCTGCACTCCTGTCTGAAAGAAGTCCAGATAGCTAAGAGAAGCCAGCAGGCCGCCGTGTCTCAGGCAGGCAGCAGGGTGCTCATGCGATATCTTCTCCAGAGCCTGCAGTTGTACAGAGATTGTAGCAAAGGCAAAGACAGAGGCAGGCTGTACAAGTCTAACAAGCATGCATGACTCTCACCCTGCAGAAGCACAGCTTTTCAGGTCATGCTGGTCATGCTGTTGGAAACTGCGTGTGAGCACATCAGCAGATGCAGCAGATTGGCAGCTGCATAATGCACATAAGAAGTGCAGTAACTAGCTCTATTGTCTTGTGAGACAACACGCCTCCTTTGCACCAAACTTGCAGACTGACCACCTGAATTCAACTGTTGGATGTCATGAGCAGTGATGGCAAGTGTGAGAGCAGAGATCATGCCTGCAGTGACTGTTCTGCCAGGTCAATGTACTCAATCGTCATCAATCTGGCACACAGGGCCGGCACAGCTCCATGCCTGACTATTGAGGAGCAGATGGTGGGGAGGACATCTGCTAGAAGAGTCAGATTGCGCGCACCCAGCAGCATAAGCTGAGAGTTGTGCTCTGCATTGAGTAGAGAGATCTGCAAAACACAACATCAACCTTGGATCCAGTCTAGACTGCTTCTACCAGTCTACATATATGAATTGATTGCCTTGGCTGCTCCTTGATGGGTGTTGCGAGCGCTGCAACTGCAAATGATGTTTGAATGGCAGTGATGATTGTCCATCATTGCCAAAATGCACACGTTTTGAAACGCATGCTGAGCTTGAGAGTCAGGCACAGCTCAGCAGACAATTGGGCAGGCTACATATCACACATAAGCAGGTGCTTCGCGCATCAGAGTATAGGTACTGATCACCACAGTGATTGTATGTACACAGCAGCCTGTTGAGTAGCGGCCAATGTGCAGCCACCGTGCGCAACACAGTCAGCGGTCAACAAGGATGCTGACGTACCAGCTGTGGTACCAGCTGCTCCAGCGGTAGAACTGTCAATGCCTCCTCGCTAGACATGGACATCAGCTCTGTCAGCTCATTCAGAGCTGCCTCCTGTACCATCTCATCGTCCTCTTTGAGAGAGGCCATGATGCCCTGCACGTCGGACATGTTGACTTGAAGATGTAGCAACACGTGCATGCATGAGGCTGGTTGATGTGATATCATGCCTTGCCTTGAAGGCTCGAGCATTAGTGCAGCACCATTGAACTAAGCATACACTGTCTCAAAGTGTCCTCTGCTGGTGCGAGCTGCATGTGCTTGAAGGACAAGACTTACAAACAATAAGAACTCATGAGCTACAAGGCTTTTGTAGAATTCTGATAGCAGTCAAGGGACTACGTGCTTTATCGCTGGCAAGGTCAACAATGCAAGTCATGTGCTGCTTGCAAGCCCTCAGCATAAATATACCTTCAGCTTTGAGCTAGACAAAGGACCACCCAGAGAGTCTCCAAACCTGCTGAACAAACCTCCAAGCCTGCAAAGCAGGCATCTGTACTGAAATGTGCCATTGATGACAGCGCGTCAATGATCACAGTGTTGTGAGGGCAAAGTCAAACATGCCAGCATGTCAAAAAGCAGTCCAAGGTGAGCTCACCCAGCTGCTTGAGCTGTTCCAAACAATTCAGCTGCTCTCCTCTCCTGTGACAGGCACTTTTTGGACGTTAGCAGCTGTGCATTGACTGTGCTGACAGTTTCAATATGTAGCAGTTCATTCACCTGCTCCATCGCTGCACGTTCCTGGGCCTCTGCAAGGTCTTTACGAGCTCCCATCTGCTTTTCAAGGTCTGCGTCGCTCTTGCGATCTTCTGCCTCGTCGGGCTTGGAACCTGATGCTTCCGCAGGCTCGCAAGCGGCTGGTCCCGGTACTGAGTCTGTGGTAGTTGGAACAACAGGTATGGGACCTTGAACGGTGCTTGGATCCGCACTTCCACTGGTTCCTGCGCTCGGTATCTCGGCCTTGGCTTTTGTGTTTGTATTGGCCTTGGCCTTGCTCTCCGCCGGTGCTCGGCGTGCTCTTTTGCTACGAGGCTCAGGAGGAAGGGACTCAGACGCAGCAGCCTCTTTACGCTTAGAACGCCTAGTTTCCATAAGGTGAGCTATGCCATTGCTTGACCCTTGACAGGGCTCACAGCGCGCATGCGAAGCGACAGTGCGTGAGAACTGAAAGATTGGAAGCACCTAGTGGTAGCACTTTATGTCCCCGTCACTCTGCCTTTACCGCTGTATTCGTCCGGTAATACCTCGGAGATCCAGCAGTGCTTGGACCAGCACTGTGGCACTACGAAACATTTAGAGCATCTGGTCTCATGCGCATCTGTGTTTATGTATGCATGACTTGCAGATTCACCACCTCGATCCAGAAGTTAAACGCAGCAGATTTCCATACAGTTCATGTCAAACGCAGCAGATGTGACATGCCATTGGACAGTCCATAAAGTTAATGTCAACAGTGTCCGTGGGTGTTCACACAGAAGTTGGCCATCATTGGGGGGGAGGCCAGGAGGAAACAAAACAAAGGTCGTCAGGTACACTAGGATAGCTATACTACGCTAAGCAGCGTGTGTCCAGCTGTTTACTAGGCAATGTCATTACCATTAATACATGCAGCAGACCAATACAGATGAAATGAAGCATGACGATACACAAAAATCACAGCTGCCTAAAGACCTGATCCTGAATCTTGCATCACAGATGCTGCTGAAGTTGCTGCACCTTTTGTCTGATCTGAGCATCCATCTGCTGCATGTGCTGCCGCACCGCATCATTCTGCTCTGGTGCATACAGCCTGCAGAGCACAACATGTTTACCCTAAGTAAACCCCAAATGTGTCAGTCTTTTGTTGTGATTCATCAGACAAAAATCTGGCAAACAGATATGCTGACAGCACAAACATGCCTGATTCCCTGTGTGAAACTACAGTACCTTGGTGCAGGTGCTTGAATCATGGCAGGGCCTTTAGCTGGAGGGCCATGCCGGTGCAGCTTTGCAGCTCTGATGACTCGTAATGCCTCAGCAGCTGCTGAGCTGGGTCCAGGGCCTTGAGCAGCAATCCCAGCACCTGCATGTAAACATAAATGGCTGCTTACATGAATGCTTGCGCATGACTGTGACACAATTGAAAGCCGGCAAACTTCAGACACAGACACTTATACAACTATAAGCTCTGGACTCACTACAATTGAAGAAGAGTCAGCGCAGGCCCTTGTCCCTTGTTGGTGCTAGCTAGATACTGCTGCTAATGTGAACAGCATTGGCCACAATCGCTGCTGGAAACAAAGCACTGCTGAGCACCAAGTACAGAGATGACTGCCTGTCAAAGCAACTCCTGGACTTGTATGTTGCGGCTGAGTGATGCCGGGGTCTTGCATGCAGCAGTACATCACGCAAATCATGGTCCTTTATGCTCCTGAACATGTGCATCAGTATTGGACAAATGATGCACTGCAATGCAACCTGGACTCTACAGACACCTCAGTTACCACATGGAAGAGATTCAGGAAATGTGGCTGGCATGATTTCACCTGGCATGAACACCGGCGCTGGGGAGACACTGCTCCTGAAACTGAACTCACTGTGACTACTGCTAGTCCTAACAGTCTGAGAGTTAGAGTGATTGCCAGTATGGCTGCTGGAGGTAGTGTACTCTGCCATATGTGATTGCTGCATGGCATGTACTGCATAGGGCTGTTGCTGTCCTGCCCTTGTGCCCCGCTCTTGCCCAGCATTGTGCAGCACACCGGCAAAGTGGCTAGCAGAGGTCTCCTGCGCGCTGCTTTGTGTATGCTGACTCTCGCTGTGACTGACTGTCTCACCAAACGAGTGATGTGTAACAGATGAGACATGCTGGGACGACTGGGCGGTCTGTGTGACCTGAGGCGTCTGGTACGATATTGAGGAAGAGGCAAAGCCTGCACGGTGATTCACAGACTGTGTCCCCTGACTGCCCTCAGGCGGCGGAATGTGAACAGCAGTGCTTGACTGAGCATGGGATTGCAGTAGAGGTGGTGAATGCTGGCTGGGCTGAAAACGTATGACTGATGCATCTGCAAGACTGGGCTTCAGACTGTCCCCCCGCCTGTGGTCACACTGAACAGCTGCAGCTGATTGCAAATCTGCTGGTGACAGATCTTGGACCTGTTGTGTGCTGGCAACTGGGCCATGTTGTGCTGCAATCAGCTGCTGCTGAGGTCCCTGATTGCTTGCCAGACTTGTCCCATCATCAGAAGCACTAGGCTGTTTGCTAACAGCAGTACCTGATCCTGCATCCTGCAAGCAGTGATCTTGCATGATAAGACTATTTACAACATGTGTAATGTAAGCCATGCAGCTGGTAGCAGCATTTGAATACCTGGCCCGTGTGACAAAGTGTCATCAATCATGTGCTCAACACAATCCGGAACCTTTGCTGTGATATCATGTACAGCAATGAAGGAGTAACAAACACCAATCAAGTGTTGTGAATTTTCAAGCATGCACTGTAGCTTCGCAAATGTGAGGGGCTTCCTGCTGCAGATCAGCATGCACACTCATGCCTTTTATGTCTGCATTGCAAGCAACACAGATCATCATACCTGTGCCAGCGTGTGGAAGTTTGTGAAAACCTGGACAAATGGCTCATCTGGCCAGGACTTTGTGCCCTTCTTCATTTGCCTCAAAGCTGCTGCTGTCCCTATGCGTCCACTGACACCTGCATCCCCTGCTCCACCCCTACCCACCGCAGCTGTAGCCCCAGCTGTACTGGTGTCCCTTTGCTGCGCTGCTTCACCAAGCCTCTTCTTGCTTGCAGCAGCTACCTCATGCGTTGGCTGACCATACCCAGAACTCACAACTGCTTTTGGCGCTGGACGATGTGACTGGCTGACGATATGTGCTGGCTCAACTGGATTGGACACTGTCACTGCTTCCTTGCGTGGAGCATCAGAGGGAGCCCTGACACCAGCTCTGGCATGAGCTGGCCTGTCTTGCAGCTTCTTGTAGTCAGCCTCCATCTGACTGTACAGCACCTGCAGCTGATCCTGACTGGGTGCTGGTCTGCCAATGGCATCAGCAGTACTGCTCTGACCACCCTCAGGCTGCTGATGAGCAGGTGATACACTGCTGGTTGGCACAGCTGTCCTGGTGTCAGCTGGAAGACTCTCCAGGTCACTTTCTGAGGATCTGGCGCTGGTGTATGATGACCAGGTGCTGCCAAGAACACTGCTCTCATTGAGTCGTGTGGCCTGTGTCTGCAGTGCTGCATCTGTTGTTCTGTGCTGAGCTGGGTTTTGTTTAGCAGCGTTGGTGCTGGGCTGTACTTGAGTTGCTGCCGCAAAGCTGGATTCCAGCCAAGGAGGAGTTGCAGAGACGACTGTATTATGCAAAGCAGGTGACAAACGAGAGGACAACTGTTGTGCTGCAGCCAGAATGATTTGCCTGTGCTCTGGTGGTATGCCGTCAGGACAGCACCGCTGTATGACGTTGAGGTGGTTATCTGTTAGCCCAACGATCGACTGGACACTGGTATAGCCTGCTGTGGAGAAAGCTGTATAGTACTGTGGCAGCCTTATGGAAGTCAGCCAAACCAAGGTGCTGTTCTGCTGAGAGGTTTGCTCTGCATATTTCCAAGCAGTTTGAAAGTCAGAAAGCGCTTGCACCAGCAGATACGTATTTGCTTGGCACTGTGTGCAAACATCATGCGGTCTTAACACAAGGTCACCTGCCCCCTCTTTGGACTGCCTGCAACCCATCTTCAGGCCTCAGCTGTACAAGCGCTGAATCTGAGCTGGTTTATTTGTGGTTGGCAGAAACCTCGCTGCACGTCTGTAAAGTCCGCTTGCTACGTTGTCGCAAGCTAACACGACATCAATTATCTTTGGTCACGCCGGCATTGCCTGCAAGGCCACGGTTTTTGGCTGCAAGGCAACGATCAAACAAGCACTCTCTCCCTCGCACGGTCGCCGTGAAGCTACTCCGGTCAACGTGGCTTGACTGGATGGCAAGGTGTGAACAACTTGGCCTTGCATCCTTCGTTGCAGGCATCGAAGACAATCCAACCAAAGCAAAGCATGAATCAGTATGAGATGGACGATTATGTATTGCCTCGCAGACGATCTCCTTGGGTGTTAGTCGGTAGGTGTTCACGTGCAGGACACTCTCGAATGTTTCGTGGCCGTATACGCTCTTGCGAGAAGTGTGTGCAGCTGTTAATGGCAGGCGGAGACCAGCGTGCATGTTTTCTGAGTGCAGGCGCTGGAGGAACTGCAGCTATTTTGCTGGGAGGGTTACTGGCTTTCAAAAAGGTCAGTGTACCTGCGTACGTGTCAGCAGAGTGAGACTGATATCGTTTCAGTCAGTACTAACATGGATGGGCCTGCAGGGCAATCAAAACTTGTCTCAGCATATGATGCGAGCGCGTGTGGTTGCTCAGGTGAGCAGTAGTCTGCTGGTCCTTACTCTCATGTCTGCCAGCGTCTTGCTGGTTTTTCAATAGCATCACGGCATAATGCCTGGATCTTCAATGACATCACAGCATAGTGCTTGATCAGGCCCGCACATGCGCTCAGTTTGAAGTGTGCCCAAGCAAACTTGTTGCCAAACTGTGTTACCTACTGATTGCTGAGAACTCTGTTCAGGGAGCTACAGTGGCTTTGATGGCTGGTACAGCTGGAGTAGCTTCACTTGGAGCTTCTGATGAGGCAGCACCACCTGCACCACAATCTAAGCGTAAGAACCAGCCAGACATGCAGTCAGAAATGCAGTCAGAAATGCAGTGAGCTAGCTGTGCTAGTCGTCAGGGGTCAGGTCGCTACAGACTCAGAGCAGCAGCGCAAGTGACAGCTACTTTCAGGCGACAGGGGCTGTCATCTCAGACGCATGCTTGCTATGACGTTGCGACTGTGTTGCGTTGCGAGCAATGTCCATCCCAACTGACCATTTTTTGGCGCTTTTGAAACCGGCGGTTTGCAGTTCATCTTTGCACGCACACCGTCTTTGCCCATGCATCTGTGCCCATAGTGTATCAACAGCAGCTATTGTGTTTCATTCAATTTAGTATGTCTTGCAAGTCAACAGGCACAACTAGTCAGATCATGTGCAGAACACAAGGGTACAGTATCTGCTGTTTGCAAGTTCAGTGTCTGATCTGCGCAGCATTGCTGGCTGTGTGGTATGCTAGAACCACTGCCAACAACATTCATCACATCAGCGCATAAACCAATTGTATGATTTTATATTGTTTAGTCCTCCTTCAAGTTTGTTTGCAGCATTGCGATTGCTTGATCTCAACATTTGCAACCTACACATACTCTGCACACAGGCACATATGCATATGCCACGTTGTCTCTTTACTGTTGGATTTATAATCAGGATGAAGTACTGTAACACGAGACTACAGGAGTATACTAAGGCATAGCATGCTGCCAAGTTTGTGATGCACATTCGCGAATAGAAACTTTTCACATGTTGTTCAGCTAAACACTGCAGTCACAAACCATATGTCGGAACTAGCAGCAGTAGCACTTGGAATGAACCTCTGGCATATGTCCATACCCTTTGACAGCACAGCAACATCAGCTGTGACAGTCAGTAGCATACTATACATTCATTTAGTTTTGTCTCTATACAGGTGTGATGGCAACACCCTGTACTTGAGCCGGAACAGCATACATATAGGTGCAAAACTTTGTACAGACCAAGTCCTTTCCTCACAGGAAATGTCTAGCCAAAGAGGGGTTGATTAGCAGCCCCAAGATACAATGCCCACCCAATGACCACCAACTTATCTAACAGGCAACGCTTTGCACTATACTTTTCCCACGTGTATGCACCCTGATTGTATAGCAACAATCATGTTTGTACAAGCACTACAGGCGCTTTATGGTCATCATGTCCTCCAACAGGCTGCCTTTTTGCCTGCGGACTGTGGGTGAATCTCTGCAGCAACAGGACCACACTGAAATGACAACTGGTTTTGGATTATACCACCATCTGCATGAGCTCTTGAGTTGAGCAAGGTTATTCAGCAAATGCCACTTATATCATGCAAAGCTTGTGAATCAGCTGAAAACAGCTGCCTGAGCGACAGGCACTCTTTGAAGGTCAAGTCAAACATGCCGCTGGGCAAAGAAGCCAGCTGTGTCTGTGCTGCGGTGCATCTGTGATGCTGATGTTGCTGTATAGCATGCTAAGCCTTGCAGCATGAAGACTTTGCTGTCTTCCAACATTGCTGAAAAGTCTAAACAGACAGGGGCAGCGCATGATGCGAGTGTGCATGAGTTGCAAGAGACTGCTTGCCTGTGACTGACGTCCAATGAAGCAGCTGCTTGCACAGGCCTCCTGTAAGGTCGGGAGTCATCAAAGAAGGCTTTCTCTGGTCTGGCAGCACCAGCACACATTGCTACAGGATCCGGCTCAGCATTTTGCTTTCCCTGCAGCATCACCTGTAAGGCGCTGTCAATATGCATAAGTCATAACATAAACAATACAAAGTTTCACAACATGCAGCTATGCTTTCGGCTCAGCACAAATTGCGTTTGTTTTGGGTGTACTGCGTGAGCAACTAGCAATGTGGAGATCAGGTTTATTACACCCTTGTTAAACCAGTCTCAACACAGGTGTTTCAGCCAGTCAAAGACTTTGCGTTGCAAGTATTATGGTCAAGACCTAAGCATGCCAATGCATAATATGCTGATTAGCACAAGCTGTACCAGCAAGCCAGACCTGTGTAGGCATGTTAGCAGCCTGCCCTGCTGTCCAGGGCTGCACAAACGGCCCCTTGGGTCCAGCAGGTGGAATGGTGGTGTCATCCTTGGACGGCATCCACCTGTAGGGCTGCTCCATGTTGACCTGCCCCTTGCTGAAGAAGTATGGCACCTTCTGCTGAGGCGGACCCTTACTTCTGATAGCAGCAGGTGCTGGGGCTATGTCAAGATGCCCTGGGGCTGCTGCAAGAGTCCCTGATGGGGCTGAGATAGCCTGATAGGGGGCAGCAGCAGCAGCCATGTGCTGCTGCTGGTCTGCAGTGACATCAGAAGCTGATGACGTAACTGGCTGCTGTGGCAGCTGCTGCAGCGCTGCACAGACTGACTCATGCTCACTGATTCCAGATCTGCTGCCTGCAAGCTGTTGCTTGTCAGCTGCATCAACAGCTGCAGAGCTGACTGATGCTGGCTGTGGCTGCTGATCTGCATGCTGAGCACGCTTTGCCCCCAGCCCGGCTTCTTTTGACCTTGTAGCGGTTCCTGATGAGCTACTGGGCCTTGCAAGTAGCGGCTTCCTGGCATCTAAACCAGCTGAGCTGGCTGTCAGCGGCCTAGGGTTGTGTAAACCCTGTGACTGCAGCATGTTTGTCAAAGACTTATAGTCCATCAAGCCATGACAGTCAGCCATCCCATTTGCCACCCTCAGCACCTCTGCATTGCTGAGTGGCAGCTTGCTGCTCTGCAACACTCTGGCAAACTCGCTGGTTGTCAGCTTGCCACAGGCTTCCCGGTCAAACTGGCGAAACTGACTCCATAGGGTCGCGACTGCTCTTGGATTGGCACTTTCCACCTTCTGCTGTAACAGCTGCTGAGCTGCTGCATGGCTGCTGGCAGCTACATCAGCTGCGTGCACCTACACAAGAAGATCAGGCAAACAATCACATGGGAACGCCGCATATCACATGGTGTTGATCTGGCAGCCCTGCTGACCACAATCTTGGTAAGGTGTGCAGTGCAGAGATGTGCCATCTACAGTTTAGCACGCTGGCAGTTGAAGAGCAAATGGTCCAACTGTGCTGCCTGCCTCAAAGATAGCAACACTTGCCATGTTCACAATACATGCACAGATGTTACATGAACATCCACCAGCTGCCGTATTCACGGCAATTGGCCACATGGACACCATGGGCACTACTGCATTCCTACACCGGTGCCACTACGATGTTACGGTAAGGTTATGTGCTGGTACTATGGACAGACTGAGGTAAAGCATGCTCAAGACAGGTGGTGTTTGAAGATGATGCAGTGGCCAGCTCACCTTGGAGAGATGAGCATCAGCATTGCTGGGGTGCCAGGGCGAGGCCCTTTCTATGTCACTGACATAGTTGGAAGGCCTGCAAACCAACGACAGCACTTGGCCGTACAAGCCAGCAGTGTGTGTATGTACATGCCGTGAGAACAAGAAACCAATGATCTGCTGGCACATTGGCCTTTAATGGCTTAGTCATCACAGGGTGTAAGCTGTCACACAGCTCATGCTGCAAAATGAAGCAACAAATAGTACACAGTTTACAAGAGTTTTTGTTTGCAAGCCAAGGGGGCAGCAGGAGCATATCTACTGAGCAGGTCAGGTCAGCGCAGATGCATGCCTCTTGACTGCATGCCTCTTGACTGCATGCAGCTGCAGTTTTGCTTACACGTTAAGTCAACATTATGTAGCACACTGCATTCACACAGCTACAGCAGAGTGATCCAGCACCTGACAGCTCGCTCTGTATGTCTGTGTGTGGGAGCAGTGGCGGGCCTGAGGGATGCATGCTGGGCCTTTGCTGCCCTCTTCCAGTCCGGCTGCCAGCCAGTTGCTGCACCCTCCACATCTGAGCAGTCAAGCCTGAAGTTCTGCTTGTACTGCTGAGTCCTGATACGCGGAGAAGCCTACATAAGAGAAGGATGATCAGTGGCGGCTTGAGACGCTAGTGGCAGATGCCCACTTGGAATGTTGTGCATGCTTAGAGGGCCTGGGTGAAAGACCACATCCGACATTTTTCTTGCAAGACTATGAATGACTATGACTTTCTCTGGCAGAAGCGTGGCAAGTTTGTTGCGCTGCTGACGATCAGCGCGTGTCTCACCTGTGCCCCAGGGATATCAGAGTTATCAAGAGGATCCTTGATGAACTTGAAAATAGGCGCAGCGGGCTGAGGGTGGTTGTGGTGTGGCAAGGGGTAGTGAGGTTCCAGAGGATTTGTAAGCCGTGGCGGAGTAGTGAAACAATGCTGTTTTGGTCTTGATCCTGGGATGTCATCCACACGAAGATTCGAAGGGTGCAGATGTGCTTGCTTGGGCCCCAAGCTCCTGCCAAAAGGCTTGATTTGCTGATCTGGTGTCACGAAGGCGAAGGGTGGCGGGCGGTCCACATGCCAACTACATGTCAAGTAGTCTGTCAGTACACCTGACTGTCAAGCAAGGCCTTGCGGGTGAGACACGCAGAGCGGCATGCCAAAATAGGCGACCCAACAAACAAGCAGCTTTGGACTGAGGAGCAGCACTAGTGCTTCACCTGAGCTTCCCCATGATAAAGCGTGAACTCCCTTCGGAGTACTAAGAGACAATCAGGCACAAGCGCAGAAGTTTATCGAATTAGGCAGAAGGCCGTGCTGGCGTTTCAGTTTTCAGTTTGCTGGCGTTTCAGATCGATTTGCGATTCCCATTGCAGTCCTTGTTTACACCAGCAGAGTCGAGCAGAGCTTCCGGACGAGCTTGCAACACCGCCACCGTACTCTTAGCGGCCAGTGAAGCACCACGGCTTGCCGCAACATCTTACGTGCTGATCACATGTCTTGACTGCGCCGGCGGTGTCGTGATCTGTATGGCTAGCAGAGTTGCGCTCAAGGTTCCTCGACTCCTTGGGGTGGTGGGTGCTGGGCAGATGGGAGCCGGTATAGCACAAACAGCAGCGGTGAAGGGAGTGCCTGTGATCATGGCTGACGTCAGTCAAGAGTCTCTTGACCGAGGAATCGCAACCATCCATAGATCGCTTGCTCGGCAAGTACAAAAGGGCCAGATCACACAAGAAGAAGCAGCTCTGGCCACAGAACGGATTCGGACGGATGTGTCTTTAAATGTACTGCCCTCGGGCTCCATCTCACCCGCTTGTTACCTGCTCTCACGCTGACTCTTATTGCGCCTTTGCAGGCTCTAGGCAGGGCCGACTTTGTCATCGAGGCTGTTAGCGAGAATGAGACAGTGAAGCAGAGCATCTTTCAGCAGCTGAGCCAGGTGCGACTATCAGCCTCTGCCAGCAGCTGAAACTCACTCCTGCTTATGTATTCGATTTCCAAGTTCATGCTGACACTCTCATCGTACTGATATGGCCTTATCACTGGCTTGTTGTATCAGATTACAGGGCTAGATACAGTGCTGGCTTCCAACACAAGTTCAATTTCCATCACCAGAATTGCAGCAGCAACCCAGAGACCTCAGCAAGTGGTGCGCCTTAAACTCATATGGCAACCAATCACTATCACATCTCCTGCTACTTGCGTCCACAAATGCATTAGCACTATTTGATTTCCGTAAGTGCTGGTCAAGCATGCCTTGCCTAGCATGCCTTGCCTTGCTGTCCACACAACACCTTGGTTGAGCTACATCTCACATTGCAGCTCAGGTGGGCATGCATTTCATGAACCCTGTTCCTGTGATGAAGCTTGTGGAGCTGATCAGAGGCATGCAGACATCAGATGAGGTGGGCTTCCACTGCTCTCAGGTCTTTGTTCTACCCTTTGCCGGGCTCTGCTGCAAGTCTGCAGCTGCCTTTGTATCTCTCACATCAAGCTGTAAGCTGCATCACGCCCACACCCAATATCTTCTACTATGTCACCTGGAAACAAAAGGCCCTGCCTGTGGTATGATCACCTAGTGCATCCAGCCTCTCATGCAGCACAACCAGTCAAGCAGGCCCTCTATGGCCAGGCTGTGCTCACATACCATACGGATTCGTCTCAGGGCAGTATAGCTCTGGCACACAGCGCTAATGTACTGCAAGTGAATCCATGTGCCAAGCCCAAAATCACGCTTGCACAAGAGGAGTTGGGCAATGGCTGTCAAGCCCTGCTATCAACAAAGCCGCTGGCATGTACCCCAATAAGCATCAGTGCCACCCCTGTTGTTTTCTGAGCTCTGTGTTGTGCTAACAAAATGCTCTCAGCATACACACATGGTCAAGTTTGCTGGTGTGCTTGCAAACAGGTCCACCAGGCTGCCAATAGTTTTGCACAGCACTTGGGCAAGACTGTGTGCAACTCCAATGACAGGCCAGGCTTCATTGTGAACAGAGTGTTGATGCCTATGATCAATGAAGCCTTCTATACGCTCATGGAGGTACAACTAAAGACCTGGCCAAATGGCATATGACACAAATACTATAGACACGTCTTGCAACTTAGCACAGAAGGTCAAGCACTCTGTCAGTCTTGGTTGTACAGGTTTATATGTCCAAGGCGCATCTGTATATGTGACATAATATGTCACATATACATATTATGTACCAGCACCAAATGCCAATTGGTGCATCGGCATTTGCAGGAGACATGTGTAAAAGCAGTACGCATACATGATGATACTGCTGTCAAAAGCGCTTGCAGCCTTTGCAGCCTTCCTTGTGCAGGGTGTTGGGACAGCCCAAGATATTGACAACGGCATGAAGCTGGGGACAAATCAGCCAATGGGCCCCTTGCAGCTTGCAGACTTCATTGGTACACACTTCATTGTGTTGCTACTTTGCTGTGTTGCTACTTCGCTGTGCACTGCTAGTCTGGCAGACTTCATTGGTACACACTTCATCATGTTGCTGCTTTGCTGTGCACTGCTAGTTCGGCAGAGTGCTGCATATGCATGCATGCACAGATGCATTGCGCACTGCTTCATCAAGTGCAGCACTGTCTTGGTCAAATGCACCTGACGTTTGCTGCTTGACTAGATCTTGATCTTTTTATGAGGCCCTCCCTGGGTGGGTGTTTACTCTGGTATTGTGTTCAACAAAGCGAATTTAGTATTGTTATTGTGTCTATGCAGGGCTGGACACTTGCTTGGCCATCATGAGAGTCTTGCATGCAGGACTAGGAGACAGCAAATATCGACCATGCCCCTTACTGGTGCAATATGTAGATGCAGGCAAGTGTCTGCAACCTGAAGTGGCTCAACAGGCTGTGTGCTGGATGTATGATGCAAATGCTGCATAATGCTTTTGTCATGTGCAAAAGTCTCAGGCCAAAGCACCTGCAAGGCTGCTTTGACGCTTTCCTCAAATGTTTGTGTTTGTTGACCACGGTCAGTTAGGCATTGTTGATATTCAGGGTGGTTGGGCAAGAAAACTCAAAAGGGGGTGTACACATATGCCAAACAGCTGTAGCATTCACACAAGCAAGAGAAGCGCCATTACACGTCCAGACAACACTTGAGCACCGTAAACTGTGTAATCCAACAGCGAGCACACTTGGTCTGGCCAGCATTTCTAGCCCAAATTGGTGGCCACTACATTGGCAATTCGTGCTGCCCGGGGTGTAACAAGCTTACAAGAATGACTTTAAAGCAGTCAGTGCCTGTAATTGAGGATGTCATTGCTTCTGCTGTTGCTGCAGCAGCATGAGGTATTCCTGTATGGCCAGGCCCTCTTGTCTGACATCTACATCATAGGCTGCAAGAGGATCATCCTTGACCACAGCTGCTAGCTCAGCTTCTGCCTCAGCATCTCTGTCTTCCTCCTGTGACTCATCTGCTGGTGGTGACAGCTCAGCTTCATCTGCCCCTGCACCACCGCCAAAACAGCTGAATTCACTACTTGAAGAAATGCAGTCCAGAGTGCGCAGCCCCTGTTGTATCCACATCATCAATGCATGCAATTCGACAAAGCATGATAGCAACAGAGGCTGTCAAACATTCTTCGCGACAACTCAACTGGTGAGTAGATATATTGTCATCACAGCCACAAACTGTCACTACAGCAAGCAGTGATTGCAGAGGTGCAAGCTGGGGTGTGACCACACTGCAAGTTGTCTTGATGCTTTTGCCACTGGAACCACTGTTATCCTTCCAGACTTACACTGCAGTTGCATGCAGAGGTCAATGCCAAATCTTGGCTCAGAACTGCTAACCCCATGCTGCGCTCTGCATTATCCAGCACAGTGTGTTGCATCATTGTAAAGATTGTGCAATCTATAGATGTGCATGCTGGCAGCTGTATGTGTGTACCTGGCTTACTGCTCTGAAGAGCCTGTGCCAAAAGGCTGGCAGCATCTGCTGCTGGCTGGCCAACACCTGTTCCGGTCACAGAGCTTCCTGCTGCTTCACTGACACCTCCACTCCCAGAAGCAACATCCCCAACATCTGAAGAGCTTGCTGCCCTGGCTGCCTGTCCCCATGACACCAAAATGTCAACAGCTTTAGCTTGGTCATCTTGGCATTGCTGGAGAGCTCTGGTGGCCGAGTCTCTGTTGAAGCCCATGTTGAGAAGAGTGTCTAGCGCTGCTGGATCTGGGTTGACCTGTGGCAACATGCTTTGGCTGTGTCCAGATGTATGTGCAGGCAGTACAAAGGCACTGACAGAACACTCTGGGGCAGCGCTGGACAGGAAGACACAGGTACACTCCATGGTAGTAGACTTGTTGGGTAGACAGTAGTGCATATTTCAGACACTAGCGTGCTCATCAAAATGGAAAGCACAGCAGGTAGCCATTCAGGGTTGAATGCTCAGGACTTTTGGCTACAAACAGCCCTTCTCCATCCTGAACCGTCTATTTTAGTTCAGAAATGTCGTCCCTATGCTGGAAATCTAAACTCAGAGACGCCTGTGGACTTAGACATGTTTCTATATTAGGGAGATATTTCAGCTGAGCAGCAATGTCAAACTGCCATGATGGTCCTAAATGTAGCCAACACCTGCTTATAAACCTGCAAACTATCTTGTACACGAACATGTTTTTACACCCGACAAGCAATTACGCATGGCATGCTACCAAGACATACACTCTGGTCGATCTCCAGCGCAACAAAACAAACATGCATGCTGGTATCATCGCCAGCATAACGGCTTTATGCAGCAGCATAACACTGATGCTTACAGATGTGCTAGCCGTTTGTGCAGTTGACGAGAGTGCATATTAGTTGCGCATGCCTGAGAAGATGTGTTGGTAGCTGATGTAAGGTATGCTGCCAGTTGTAGCTGCTCTGCTCGCTTGGGGTCTGCCAGTGCATCCAGGGCTGCTTGACCTTCATTGTCACTCTGCATGCCACCCAGATCTGAGTGAGCCATATTGCAGCCCCACACATTGAGACTGCATATGTGCATGGCATGTTGCCTGGTGGGCAAAGCAAAAGTTTTTCTCCCCAAGCCTGCTTGTGTCTGCAACTACAACATGCAAGACAAAGAACACATATCACACCATAGAGGTTGTCAGCAAAAGCTGAAGAGCTGCAGTGATGCATCGTATACAAAGAGTGTAGCCTGAAAAACGCTAACGCAAGGGGGAACCCATGTCATTTCTATGCCTTTCAGGGATAAGTTATCTCAGACAAGAAGAGGAGCCTCCTGAGGCAGCAGCTTGGAGATACAAACACGTTGCACAGCCCACCCTGCTGCCATCAGTACGCCAAATGCAGAAGAGGTGCAATAGACGCAGGTCTTTTTGATCAACCAGGTCAGTTGACTATATCAGATCTTTCCTTTTTGACATTTCTACAAGATAAGTTCCAAAATTCTGTGAAAGAAAAATGAGAGTAATGTCACCTGTTTGAGGGCCTCTGCAGCCAAAGCACGCTGAAAGCCCATGTTCTCAAGCAGCTGCAGCCCTGCTGCGTCCACCAGCTTGCCACTGCCAGTTGCCCCATAACTGCACATTTGTTCATGCATGCATCAAACGTGTGGCTTGCCACTGGCAGTTGCCCCATAGCTGCACATTTGTTCACACATTCATCAAACATGCGTCACGCCCTAGATCCAGATGCAGGCAATGATCAAACATGTGTCTTCCGCTAGTTTCAGAGACAGACAATAGAAGACTAATCAGCAGGTTTAGGACTGGATGCCATGGTCTGCGGGTAGACACAGGCCGCTGGGCAGACGGTGTTCACCTAGATAGGACAGATAGGCTATGTCTAGTGTGCAAGTCATTGGATTGTGTGGAGGACGAGCAGCACTTTGTGTTTGATTGCCCAGCATACAGCCATATCAGGTCACAGCATTTAGACCTCCTGCAGCAGTGTTGTACCATTGCACTGTGTGTGAACCAATTGCATGTGGTTGTTTTCTTAGGGAATGCTTTGCATGTAGGAAGCAAATCTTCTCTGTATGAATTCACTGCACTGAACTTCTTGTCTGTTGGGTTCCAGTTGCCCCCCAGGACATTAAATACATTGATTGATTGATTGATTGATTGATTGATTGATTCAATGCTCAGGAGGTAAATGTGGGAACTCTTGTACAGGCAGACATCATATCAATAACAGTTGCATTTAACACAATCAACATGATGTTGAACCCAATGTGCGACATCAATATTGTTTGGATCAGTATTCACTAACCTAAACACCAAAAATGTGAGACTAGTGCTGATCAGATCCAGATCAAGGTTGGGAAACCCCCTAAAGATCAGCCTGGGTGCCCCACAGATACAAGCGCTGTCTACATTGAGACTGTGTAAAACAATGTCTGCAGATGCAAGTGTGCCATCCTGCTGCAGGGATGCCAAGCCTTACACATATGTAGATGCTAGGAACATGCTACTGATGGTGTCAGACTGCAGCCTGCGTAGCTTGGACAATGTGTGGCATAAAACAAATGCCAAATTACACACATGTATCACGGCAATGTTTTAACACATCGTATATACCTGGTATGCACATGGTGTGTATCATGGCAACCCACAGAGCTGAGAGTCCGGTCAGCAAACAAAGCATGACCGCACATGCACAATTTACATGTCAGGAAACGGTAGCAGCAGTCACCTTCTCATCTCCTTGCGCAGCTTCTTCTGTTCTTTGTGATCTGCCTTGCGCTTCTGCAGGCCAGGTACACTTCTTCACTTCAAAGAAGAAGACTTGTGGGAAAACCAGGATGACAATGATGAGGCAGTCATTGCTGCATGCGATGCAAGCGCATGGCATTTGGGGACAGCTGCAATGCTGTTGACAAAACTTGGCTGCTGTTGTTGCAGCTGCAGGTGCACTTACATTTGGCATGCACAAACGCACAGAGCAACAACCAAGACGTCTGAAAGGCAGTCATCACGGAACACTTCAAAGGCCTTTGGTGGACAAAGCACTATTGCGATGCCGATCTTCAAGCCTGGCAACAATACCTTAGAGACCTGGGCTTGTTCTGCAGCAAAGGACGCTGCTTGCTCTGTATCACCTTCACAGAACCTCAGAGCTCGTGTCGCCTGCAAACCGGCTTCTTTTGTTGTAAAGAAGCATTTGAAGTTTTGCTAATCTCAAAGGAGAGGTTATTGGCATTTTAGTTAACGAACTGCTGGAAATACTCATTGCTGTCATCACAGTAGTGATACTATGCAGCACAGCAGCAAAGCTGACTCTACCGTGGCAACCCGTGCTGCAGCCTTTAATGTGTGCAAGTGGCAGATAGAATGGCACAATGTCACAGTGTTGCTCACACATTGCATGCCGCCATGCTGTTGGACACAATGACAGCCACAGGTGCTCCGAGACAGTGTATGGGTGGACACTTAGCATCATATAAGAGCTGATGCCTCCTTGCAAGGTAGGACCTTAGCCTCAGCAGGACTTGCTGGCAACCATCGGGGTACGCCTTGTACAATAGGCCTATCATGAGTAGATGTATAGAATATGATATGATATAATATAATATATGGACAGTTAGCATATGGTTTTGTAGAACAGGATTTGTAGGACACCGCGTAGATGAACAGTTGGCATCACAGCAGGTGAGATAGTCTGTACCTGTGAAGCTGTGAAGCCCATGGATGCTAGTGTGGCCAGAGACTCATCTGAAACTTGGAGGCGCTGCCACTTGGCCAGTGCTGAGGCCAGATGGAGGGAGGCCTGTGAATCACCACTGTGAAAGGCAGCCACGCCCTGTAATAGTTCCAGCCGCACATATCTGCAAATCAAACAAAAGAACAGCTTACACAAATCAGCATGATGATCACGCAGTCCAATGGTGGTGTATATTTGACATCTCAATGGCGTCTGCATGTGAGCATGTGCTTGATGTACAAGACAGCTGTCAGCTCTTTGCTGGGTGCTCTGCAGCGTGGCACTATACCATGATATTCTATAATATCATGGTAAATTACTATCTAAAAGTTTCAATATAAGCTTTTGTGCCAGGCCAGCTGTTTGTGAGCCTAGTAGTCCTGGTCAGCAAAACCAACAGTCACACTAGCAGTGATAGTAACATAAAATGTAACAGCAAGGGCAACAGCAACAGCAGCAGCAACAGCAACAGCAGCAGCAACAGCAACAGCAACAGCAACAGCAGCAGCAGCAGCAGCAGCAGCAGCAGCAGCAGCAGCAGCAGCAGCAGCAGCAGCAGCAGCAGCAGCAGCAGCAGCAGCAGCAGCAGCAGCAGCAACAGCAGCAGCAACAAGCAGCAGCAGCAGCAGCAGCAACAGCAGCAGCAGCAGCAGCAGCAGCAACAGCAACAGCAACAGCAACAGCAACAGCAACAGCAACAGCAACAGCAACAGCACAGCAACAGCAACAGCAACAGCAACAGCAACAGCAACAGCCACAGAGTAACAGGGTGGTCTGTGGCTTACATTGCCAGCTCTGGGCAGAAGTTGCCATGCAAGCGGCGCATCCTAGCCCCAGAGGGGCCATGACTGCGCTGCAAACTGCCCTGGGCCTTGTCCAGGCGAGCCCTGCCTGCCGCCAACTGCCCTATTGCTCTCAGCTGGAAGTAGCACCTGCAAATTTTCACAGCCCGATGTCTCTACATCTCCCAGCAATTTGGCTTTAGATGCTGACTGTACTGGTCCCAAATGATGCCAGTCTCAACATTGGACTGCTTCTAACTCCTCAGCATCTTATACTGTTCCGTTTTGATTGCAATTCAAGACAAATTTGAACTAGATCCTGATGACAACACTAGTGTTAGTCTCACAATCATGGCTGTTCCTAGTGCTAATGGCCAAATCAGTTGGGACCATTTAAGTTGTAAAGGTGATGAATGGCGAGTGTAACAATCTGAAGCCACCTGTGCTTGCTTGGTACAGTTGTCACTGTTCCTCCAGAAAAAACAGGAACAGGTTCATGACGGTACACCCAAGCCTGTGTGCATGTCTTGTGATGCTCTGTGCCTTCCTTGTTTTGCCCTAGGAACTTTGCTGGCTCGTCAACAGGAAGCAAGTGAGGACGGGGGGGGGGGTCCACCAGACAGTATCAGTCATGAGCATATGAAGAAGGGGATGTCTCAACAGACAGTATTAGTCATGAGCGTGTGAAGAAGGGGATGCCTCACCAGACAGTATTAGTCATGAGCGTGTGAAGAAGGGGATGCCTCACCAGACAATATCAGTCATGAGCATGTGAAGAAGGGGATGCCTCACCAGACAATATCAATCATGAGCAGACCCACATTGTCCACCATATCCAGATGCTTGGGGTTGCACATCTCAAACGCATCTTCAGCTAGAAGCAGCACATCTAGAGCCTCCTGATAGTCCTCCTGCATGAACATGTCAAACAGGAAGCCAGTCAACACCCAAAGCATGACTTGGCTGTGGAAGAGTCAGAAGACAATATGAAAGCAAGCAGCAACAGCTAGCCAACAGACTGTGGGTGTGGCACAGGAGTAAATGGCATGTCACTCACGGACATACTTCGTTCACAAAACCATGCGTGTCATGTCTCATGGCTGCTGTGCTGCACTTGCAAAGAGGGCGCCACGTGCCAGCTTGCTTATGAACACACACACAACTGCTCTGCCTTTGATGCATGCTTTGCATGAAGCATGACATCAGGCTCCCCACCAGCAGCGACGGGAGAATCCATCAAGATGTTGTGCAATTCTGTGAGGCAACAGTACCTTCTCCAGGATCTGCTTGCCTTGCTCATGGAGAGCCAGGCCCATGACAAGTGCCTTGCGGTCTTGAGGATCATCAAATCGCAATCCCTCCCCAGCTTGGTTCTCCAGAGCGAACTCATATGCACCATCATTCCATGAACTGCAGCAGAGCAGGGGCAGGTAAGGAGCTGCATATTGATGCTAATCATCCAGAATGATTTAGCCAGTAAGCACAGTTGCTGAGTCACCTGCCATCTCCTCTTGCAGCAACAGCTGCTGCAGCATCCTTGAGTCGTGCTAAGCGCTGAGCGCGTGACTCTTGTGCTGCAAGCTTGGCACTTGCAGCTGCCCTTGCTGTGCGCATGACAAGCAGCCTGGTCTTGCTATGTACTCCATAGTCTGTGAGAGCTTTGGCATCATCCTGCACACGATGCCACCCTAAATTTGCTTGCAAGGCCAAAACCTCCTGTGTGGCCGTGAAGCACGGGAATACGTTAATATGCAAGCCACAGGTATTCACCTCCAGAGTCCTCCCACCAGCAATGAGCTTGACAGAAGCGCTGTTGCCCTCACCTGAGTGTCAAGCAATGATCACCTAGTCTCGCTTTTGCATAATACAAGAACGCACAAAGGGACAGACTCGTTGCACGTACCCATGCGGCCACTGATGAGCTGTCTTGCCTGTGCGACCGAACCAGCGACTCCAAGCGACGGTAACGTCACAGTGCCACTGTACGCCCCGGCACACTGGATCTGCACCGGTTCAGAGACAGCCATGCGTACAACGAACGATCTTTGGCAACGCCCCCCCTGATGTTGACGTAAATGCGTTGCAGCTGCGCTGGTCAGGTCACTTCTCGGAAGCCAGGTTGGGTCTCGGAAGCCAGGTTTGTGCAATCTGCTCCGAAACCAGCTTCTCAGCTTCTCTGGTTTTGTTACAAGTTTCGACTCGAAACACTTGTGGCATCCTCAAAGGAACTCCAGAGTCAAACCAAGTCGACGAACTACTTGCATGTTATGCCTTGATCCGAGCCGGGTCGGTCATATGTGCGACACGAGGTACTATCGCTTCACATCTTTGTGCAGACGTTGAAGGCACTTTTTGCTAGAATATAGAGCAGATTCCAACTGTAACCATGTATGTGCACTGAAAGCGCTTTTTTCTATGCGCACTGCATGTTGAGAGTATGCCAACACTTCAGCAACAGAGTTTACCCGATACCTTCAGGCCTGCACTGGCAGTTTAGTGGGTGTTTCTTGTTCTGCTTTCGGATTGCAGGTCACATTAGCTCGAAAGTTGAGAAGTGCTGTAGGCCATCCCAGCTTATTTGGCAAGTCATGACAGGCCTAGCTAGCAACACAGTGCATTGTGTTCTAAATTCATTGCTTTGCTCTGAGTATTTTCTGCCCTGTCTTGGGGCTGCTTCCAGCAGTTGTGTCAAACACTGTATGCACAGAGTGTTATTCCCCCCCGGCACCCCCTACCTCACCCCCTCATTTTCTGCCTCCCCTGGACAGCTTGCAGCAGAACATGATATTTGTGCTGACTTCATGCCCACGATGGAGATCATCAACGATGTCATCACAACAGGTGCGACACTGCAGGCTTCAGCTTACTGTAGCAGACCGGACTCTGTGCTGTGTGCCAGTGGATCTGTACTGCTTTTGTGAAATGATATAGTGCCTGCCAGTGTTGTGTCACAGTTGTTGGTTTTGCAGGGTTTGGCAGGTTATTGAGTGACCCATACCTAGCTAGGTATTGCCTGCTCAGCTTTGCCTCATAACAAAAGGAATTGCATGGGAGTCTGTTATCACGGCGAGGTTACCACTGTGTCATATATATCTTTCGCCTTTTACTAAAGATATCTGAGCGGTATCCTCACTAAGCTGTATTCAACTATTTTTGACGGCGCTTTGCGCCACATACTACTTTCCACTCAATGATTTCAACTACACATTTCTTTGCTGTCTTATCTTACATTATCTTACCCGTATTGTAGCCTATCCTCACAGCACCCCGCATTGATAGCAGCACTTGCCAGGACCTGATGTTGGCCTCCTTGATTGTACACACCATGTCTGATGTTGTTCGGGGTTAACGCATGAATTCAAAGTTGGGTATGCACAGCTGCATGCATATGCCAGGATTGTAGCCAACCTGGACAAAATGGTGCAGTGTGTCTTTGTAGGCTGCAATGCATCATAGACTACTTGCTTTCAAACTCATTATATCTGCTGTTGCTTGCGTCGCATTACAGTGGCAGCACAGAGGGCTCTTGGTCTAGCCCTGCCCTGGGGGCATTACACCAGTTGTGAAAGGGGCACTGTACTGCTCCCAGAAGCAGTCTGACCACTGCCAGAGTCTGTTACCACATCTTCAAACTCTTGGAGGCCGCTTGATAGGCATTTAGAAATTGTGGCTGCAGTAGCCCTATAGGGTGACAAAGTCTGGATTGCAAAATCTAGTCAAGCATGTCACTGTTCATTTGAAATTTTGCGTAGTACCAAGCATGTACTGTGGTCAAGACTCCAATCGCTAGGTGCTCTTGCAAGTCATTTTGAAGCCAGAGCAGTGTCTGGCTGCTTGTGTGCAGCTGGGGGTTTGGACTTCTCTACCGCTGTAAACCGTCAGGCTTTTAGTTACCTGGTTCATGAGAGCTGAGACCAAAGGCTTGGCTGAGTACATGGTTTTGCCTGGCACAGTCATATGAAGTGGTACTGTGTGGCTGGATTGCATGGACAGACCAGTCTTCAGGTCAAGCTGATTGGTATCACTTTGATTGATGTAATTACACAGCTGAAGAATAGTCGATCTTGACCGAAGTCTTTGCATGTATTGCATATTCTAGGCAGATGAAACCTAGCTGGACTATGTACATCACCGGCAACATGCTGACATAAGTGGTGAGCTTCACAGACAGCTGCAGCCACGTCGAAAAATCACACCTACAATAGGTGACCTACCATGCTAGCTAGCAATGTTGGCATACGTACATTTAGGCCATGGCCATGTCAGAGACACCCTAATGAGTCATGGGTCGGACCTATGAACTGCAACCATCGGCGTTGTTGCCATTTGTTGCCATTTGTCTGGCAGCGTTTCAGCAAAGGCACTACACTGTCTGACACCTATAGGTAGCTACAAAGCACCTGCACTGCTGCAACATGCATTTCACAGCTAGAGCATTCACTGTTGAGCTTGTCATGCACAAATGACGCTTACACAACCATGATGTACACTGACTAAGCAGTTCATGCTGCTGGTCATCTTGTTCAGAAGGCAGAGAGTGTTTGCCCAAGCACCTGAGGACTCCATGCAGGGTGAATTGCAGGGCTGGCTCATGCACCCGAAAGCTGTGACATCGACAGTTTAGTGGTCTGTGAACAAGGTACTCACCATAGCAAAAGGCTGGACATACATATTGCAAACACAAAACTTCAGCCATGCAAGACGCCAAAAAAAGAGAAAGGGGAGAGGTAATCCTTATTCACACACTGTTGTCTGGCTTCATTTGTTCAGCAGGCAGTTGGTGCAGGTCAGATGGAACCATCTGGGAAAGCATTCAAAGCCTGCATGTCACCCTTGACATAGCGTTGCACCACAGCCAACATCCTGGGGTGTTTGTCAGGATGGTAATTGACATGAATGGTGACAGGCTGGTAGTTGCGTAATGACTCATCTTTGCGTACAATAGTGAAAAGTGTCTTGCTGTTCATGAAGTCCATATAATCCATTACCCGCCTTGTGACCGAAGGGTCTTTGTGCTGTCCATGAGACGGGAAGAAGATGACCTGCACAACATACATGCAGCAGCTGGTGACAACGTTTCTTGCGTAATATACATAATAATAATAATTTACAGGCGTTCCAGCTATTTGTTCTTGCCAGGTACCTACTAGGTGTGCCGAAACCCTAGTTCTGTGAGCCAACATGCACTAACATGAGACACTAAGTTGCACCCAAGGGGTGTGCGCTAACAGGGCGAGTGCCATAGACACATTGGCGAGGCAGAAAACCTCTGCCCACTACCCGACACAGAAGCCTGAAAAATCAGCATGTTACCACTGAGGCTTGAACCTGTGACCTGCTGCGTCACATCCTGACACATAGCAGCTTATACCAAAGGCTGGGTGGACCTCTGGGGGGATAATATACATGAGAAAGCAGTACACATGCAGGGAAGAATGAAAGTGAGAGCGTGCATGTCTATCAATTGATGAAGCTGATTGTTGAACCGCAAGCTGGCTTCAATGATGTTCCTGAGTCGAGCTGCAAATAGATTAAGCCTGAGCTGGACAACGGTGAATTGGTAAAACGCATAGTGACTGGGCTTTGAGACATGATGATCAGCACAAGAGTGAGTTTACACAATCATATGTGACTGGCAACACCAGTCCATCATTGTTTGAGAAGACAAAATGCAGCTTGTCACAGCATGATGAAACTTGCCTCATTGAAGATAGCCTGATCCCAACCATTTTCATTGTCCAGCCTGTAGGCGATCCTATCTAGCAGGTCCAATGACGCCAGGGTTGGTCTTATGTAAAACAAGCCTGAGTTGAAGACAAAGACGCGCATTGAATGGGCATATCTTGCCCATCCCATCTTGGCATCATCAAGCACATCATTATACCCTGCACATACATATAGTGGTCAGCAAGGAGGATGGTGGGCTTCATCTGTGGTCAAGTACATCGCTAGTTGTCAACCAATTGAAATATTACTTGCTCTTTTGCATTTCGTTGACCCTCACTTAATCCAGCTCGTGCGGAGCAAGCTTGTGTGCCACTGCAGTGTCAGCCCAAGCTGCTTACGGAGTGAACGGCTTGCACAATTGCAGTTGAGCAACAGCCTGACAGGCTGATGACCATGCCACTTACCATGCTACTGACCCACCTGCTGCACATGTTGTTCCTTGCATTGTTGACAATGCAGCTAGTCACGCTGCAAGCACAATGCTGCTGATCGCGCCGCACAGCATTCTTTTCTGCTTTGCCACACACCTCATGAGCTCAGCAAGCCAGTGCACATCTCAATCAAGCTGTTAGCAAACCTATGCATGGGGCTGGTCAGTGCATGCTGTTTACCATATGCGGTGTCATTGTTCCACCCATCTGACATGGCTTCGACGTCAGAGTCCCTGTATAGGTGGTCGAAGGGATTCTGAAGAGTGACAATGTCCACATCTGATAGCAGCACTGCATATCCAAGCTGCAGGAAGTGACGCAGGATCTTGAACTTCAGCCCAGAGACAGCGTGGTTGCTTCCTACATCCTTTTGTGCAGCAGAGATCTGCGTGCAACAGCACAGCCTTGAAACACTGGTACATCTATAAAGACAGTTGAAAAAGACCAGTAAAGAAAAAGAGTACTCCAGCCAAAAGATTGGGGAAGCAGGCCCAAAATGCGTCCCCACTGACTGGAGTCAGAGATGCAATAATCTGAGGCTTGGTTGCAGAAGCCTTATGTGAGCAAATGGCAAAGTATCAGCAGCGTGCCCAGCATGTGACATTCACAAGCACATTTTGCCAGAAAATGTAGAGGGTTTGGTAGTCATGTACTCAGCGGCTCAAAACGGACACACACAACTTCTCTGTTTGCACAGCAGATTGCGTCAGGAAACTTGCAGCAGGGTCAATGCTGAAATGCTTTCTGGGTCAAGTGCTCATGCTGGAATATGAGCAACTCCTTCTTGCACACAAATCATCACACAGGGTGCTCACCTCAAAATGCATCTCATGAGCCACTATGCCTTGTGCCTCCGCATTGGTCTTTGTTTGAGCATCTAGAGCGACCACCACGGCATTCTTGACGCCAGCTCTTTTCACATTCTCCATCCATGTTGTCAGCATGCCACCAGGCATGGCATAGTTTCTGTTCGAGATTGCCACCATGACTTCATTGTTGATGGAGACCTGCAGCAATGCAAGGTATGGCTTGACACTCAGGCAGTGGTGAGGAGGGCAAATGTGAAAGGGCAGCTCTGTCATTGTAGGTGCAACACCCTATCTGTGGAGTCCCAGCTGCAAGGCAAAAGACTTAGGTGGCTAGGTCATGTCTTCAAAGTGCCTAAAGATAGATTGCTTATGGAGCTTTTGTTTGGTCTAGTCCAGGGGCTGCGCCCGCCTGAATGCCCTAGGTCTAGTTTCAATGATGTTGCGCTGCATGATTGTCAAACCTCTTGGATTGGTAGACCTATAGAGATGCGCAAGACAGACAACTGTGGAGAGACAAGACTTGTCCCGCACGTACCTAGCTCATCTTGAATTGGACAGCGACTTTGTTATTATTATCATGATTGTTGTCACAAGCCACATGTTGCCTAATCTGTCTGAGGCAATGCATATAACGCGACGATACAAACTTGAATTTGGTTGATGTGAATTTGTCACTGACCTGACGCAGTACTGCAGCAAGCTCAGGATCTTCTTTGTCCCTTTCAGCACTGGGTAGCCAAGTTGTATGCCGATCAGCCTGCATGCAAGTTGCAGCCAATGCTGTTCAGCACCACTGTTGTCAAGGCTGTCACAAGCCCTTGAACAACATCCAGACAAAGTGGCTGTAATCTGCTTGCCTTGGTGGCTTGTATGCAATGTGTGGTGTAGAATGGTGCCCAAAGCAACCCTGTCCATTTATATGTGAATGTAACATGGTCGCTCCAGGTGAAATACATGACCCAGTGTCTCAACAAAAAACATGGGTTTCGGGTGCAGGAAAAGCAAGGCAGTCATATGCAATGACACCCATGCTAAATCTGCTTACCTCTGGTTGAGTCTGTGGCTGATCCTGAAGTTGCTGTTTCAGGTCTGCTTGCTCTTTCAGCAGACTTGCTGCAAGATCCCTAGCTATGTCTCGCTCCTTCTTTGCCTTCTCCACATGCTGAAGAGCTTCTTCCATGTCTTGGCGCACAGTGACCAGCTCTGTCTGTGCCTCATTTCTGCTTTGCTGCAAATCAGTGCAAGTACTCTTTGCTTCAGCTAGAAGAGCATTCCCAGGACTTCAGCTGCATGCATTTGAGGCAACCTTAAAGTGTACAGCATTGTTCTAGATCAGGACCCCTTTGCTCAGCCAGAGCAATGCAAAGCTCAGCTGTGGATGTATTGAGAAAATGAGCACCTTGAGCGCAGACCGGCTGTCCTCAATGTTCCTATGCTCCCTGATAGCAGACTCATGCTTGAGGGTGAGAGCTTCCAGTAAGTTTGACTGCATGGCAACGAATACTTGAGCTGTTGAACAGGCTGAGTTGTACTGTCTGCATGCAATCATTGCACAAGTTCGCCTTAGAGGGTATACCTACCCGGGCTTCTTTCTCTTGGTGGCAAGCCTGCAAATCCTGAGCTTGCAATGCTTGACTTTTCCCTGAGTTGGTTCCAAAGATCACAGCTAAGCATAGGCTGGCCCAGACCAAGGTCAAAATCAAGGATTGGCGACTCCAGGCTACAAAGGGTGCTCTTCTGGAGGATAGGTCAGTTGGCAGTATGTTCCGCAGCCTATACTGGAGAGCCCTGCCTGCAAAGTGCGTAGGTTCACAGACCAACACTGCGGATGCATGCAACTGCAGCAGTTGTTGTTGCAGCACAGTGGCAGCCGTAACAAGGACTGTTACCTGAGATCATCGCTTGCCCGCCAAGGCTAGGATTCACAAGTGATTACGAGAACTTGGATCAAACATTGTCAGTATACAAAGCGCAACATGTAAAAGTGGAGAAGATGCGACCCTGCCTGTGGTGACGTGTAGGACGTACAGTGCCTTGCAGCTTAAACGGTGATCAGCTGCTGCAAACTTGCTACCGTTCACGCGACGTGCGGCTGGTGACACCCGGCAGAGGCACCCGGCTTGCAAAATATGGGTATGAGAGGCAGGACAATGCAATATCATACACCGATCGGCTCATGCGCATGTGTAGCGCATCTCTGGGAAGGGCCGAAACCTGATGAAGATGAACGGTCGGTTTACTTAGACGACGCTGGCAGTAGCCGGTCGGGCGCCTACTATGCTGCATACCATCTCAAGCGAAAGAGAGGTTCCCTTTGCGTCAGTGTTCCTGCCTGTCGGCAAGCACCAGCTCGCGACACTGCTGCACTAGTGATCAGCAGTTCCGGGTTTAGACCGGCATGGATCAAGATCAAATGGCGGAGGTGCAGACGGCCTTCACAAGCGACGTAACACAGCTGAAGCTTACTTGCGGGACACGGGATGTGTTGAGGGCCTTGTGTTTGCTGTCTGAGACATTGTTAAGCTATGCTGAGGGTACGGGTGGAAAAATTGTCAAGTGATGCAAGGCTTTTGTATTGAAATCTCAATTGTGCAGATCTCCCTTTGTTCGATCCTCTGGTCGTTGAGCAGGCAGGCAGATACTGCCTAGAGCTATTGCACCTGGTCTTCAAGCCTGGGTATGTGAGGCTGAATAAGCATCAAGCGTCCCGACACTTGTCATGAACGTGCATTCCAAATGTGTAGGGTCCTACAGCAATCAGACTGTGACAGCATGCTGTCATCGGTTTGGCCATCTGTGCAGCAGTGCCTGACTGTAATGACAGGTTCCACTGTCCTTCACGCTCAGCTGGATGAATTGTGGCACCAGCAAAGTCACCAGCTACAAAGCAGCCAAGGCGATCTCAGCAGCTACCTTGCAGGCCTTACTCAGCTGGGTTATTTGCTCCCTGTCATGCTTGAAATGCTGGTGGACATCAGGGAGGGCTGTACCTTCCCCATCTTGCACAACCTGACCCTCCAAGGAAGCGTTTCCCTTGAGCTGCATCTGCTGGTCAGGAACTATCACGCTTCTGAAGCTGTCAGAAACTTGCTGGAGGAGACTGCTGGCTGCGCAACAAACTGCGCCATAGATGTTTGGCAGGTCGCAGTGCCGGTTATACAGGCAAGCAAGCAGACCTCTGGCACAATCTGCTGTTCCTGTGTCTGATGAGCCCATTGCCAGCTTTGCTGAGTTGTGTAACCTTTCCTCACTGCAGCACAAGTTGGCCTGCTGTCCTTCAACCAGAATGAGCACCGGTGCACGCTCCTTTGTATAACTCGTGCATGTTCCCTGCACAACAGCTATCGCCCTGACAGCTCATCTTTACTGCCACCTCTTCTTCCAACACCACTACATCCTTTTCTACCAGTCTCCTCTTGTCACAGCACCAGCAAGCAACACCAGGAGGGTCTGCCAGTTGCTTAGCTCTGTGCAGTGCCTGATGCACAAACGGGATTGTTTGCCAGTGGCTCAGCTCTATGCAGTGCCTCCTGCCATGTTTTATGGTGACGCAACAGCATTGCTCTGCGGTGCAGGGCCTCGCTAGTTTTGTAGTGGAATCATCTGATGGGCATCATTGCAGCCAGGCACAACTAGCTCAAGCCATCTTTCAGGTGATTCAGTCAATTGTTAATGAGTTGTTACAGCAAAAGCGAAAGTCCAAGCAGTCCTCCTTCACGCCATCACAGACACTGGTGCTTGCCATTTGCCCATGGAACAGGCAATGCACCAGCATACGCTGTCACCCTGCCATGCTCAATGCATGTTTTTGACATGAAGAGAGTGGTGGATTGCAGTTTCTATGGAGGTGGAGGCCTCTGGATATCAACTCCTGGGATGGCTGTCTGGTTGCTATTGTACACCAGCTTACAGAGGCCATTGCTGAGAGAGGGTCTGGCTGCCTTTCTGAGCTGCCCTGTTTGGCCCTGTGTCAAGTGCTTGCCTGCTCCCATACCGCTGCTCTATGGCTGAAGACTATGTTGGCACATCCAAGTGCTGCTGGCACAAAAGGTGATGCTCAAATGATTGTGTCCTTTCAGGAAATCCTGGTTTCTATCTGTTTTATAATTTAGTTTATAGACTTTGTTTCCAGTTTTGCTCAAATTGCCTGACCTGAGCACCATAAACACCATGCACACATGTGGCACAGTGTGCATGGACTGACAATGTTTCATGTTGTTGGCTTATATCATGATTCTCAATTGGCTGCATGGTGCTATCATGTGACAGAGGAGGGTGAAGATCTGATTGTGATCTTTGCTGCTCGGGCAGCTGTCAGTAGTCGTATCACTCATGGCTGCAAATACACAATACAAACTGGTACATTCACAGAAGCTTTCATGCAGAGCAAACATGTCAATGAAAAGCATTGTGACTTTGTGCAAGTCTGCTCAAGAGGCAGGTCAGGGGTCAGGACACATTTGCAGACCTTGCAATTGCAAAGGTCCTTGACATCATGCACAACTGATTCTGTAGCAGCATTCCCAGGTTTACTGTTTGCAGCTGCGTTTCCTGCAGGATTGAAGAAGACATTTGGGGCATTCAGCACATGCTTCTAGCATTGTGCGCCAGCGCTCTTGCTGGGCTGCTGCGACTTGCTCAAGCCCGAAAGCAACCAGCCAGTTGCAGTGCGCATGGAAGGCTTACTGAGTGAGTGCTGTTGTCTTCTTCTAGTTCACTCAAGCTGCATATTTGCCGTGGCTGGGATGCTACACATGTATCCAATGTGTGAGACCGTCCATTGATGTTTCCTGCTGCTGCAAGGGTACACAACTGCTGTTGCTGGTGCTGCTGCACCTTGAGTCCTGATAGTCAATGCTGCAATTGCTGCTGATGCCACTACTACTGCCACTATCGCAACTGCTGCGCTTCTGCTGCTGCCATGTTGCTGCCTGTCATGCTGCTGCTTCAGCTAGCCTTGCCTAATGCTCATGGGGTATGGCTGCAGCTATGGACAGAGCCATAGACCAATTCCTCAACAGTCCCAGCAGCAGTGACGAAGCACAGCTACAGCTCTGGCCAGAAGAAGGTGTCCACCTACTGCTATTTACCTGCACCAAAGATCCATCTGTCCGAATACGCAGGGCAGCAATGTCACTTCTGACCTCTGTAGTGTCAAAACAGCAGTCAGCCCAAGAGGAGGCCATTGTACGTGCCTTGATTCTCAAGTGCAGAGACAAAGATTCCAGAGTCCAGTCTCAGGCTTATGAGATGCTGGTGCAGTTACCGATTGAGATACTGACAGCATACTTGCAAATTGAGGACTGGCGTGCTGTGCTTGACACTGCTTTGCTCAACACGCAGGCTGCTGCATCAGGGTCACCGGCAGATGGGGATCACCAGCAAGACAATGCTGTCCATGCAATTGGCATTCAGCTGTTACAAAAATACCTAGATACCAACAAGGTTTTGCAAGCATTCTGTGGTGATGCTGCATCTGCTGATGTTGCAGGTGTTGATGCTGTTTTGCAGGCTGTGTGTCATGCATCACAGTACCTTCAAGCACTGCAATTACCCTGGCATAGCAGTGTTGTGCATCACGCATACTCTTCAGCATTGGCAGCCTGTCATCAGCATCAGTGAGCTACACAGGCCATCAGCTATGGTTGTGTTCAACAAGCGTTAGCATAGCATGCATATGACTGAACCTGAGGCTCAATCAGGCAATAATTGGACCTTTTCTGGAGCATGCCAGTGTGTACCTTGTATGGTGAGTGTACCACAGCTGGCAGCACTTGCAAAGAAACCTTCCTAACATACTGACTAGCTAAAACTGCACACTTGCACATTGAATCATACTTAGCCCTACACATACACTAGCCCTACAGATACACTGAGTGGGAAGAGAGGCAAACAAAAAACCTATGCAAGCAAGCGTAAGCGGGTAACACATCTATCTACTGCCCTCATGTGGCTTTATTTCCTAATGTCAGTAAACCACACTTCTATCATGCAAATGCGCTACTGGCATTTCACTACATCATTTAGTGGCACACCACCGCGCTGTACACTGCCTTCTGGCCACATGACATGTCATGGCCATGATCCCCTGGGACAATGATATACAGACTCTCGCCAAAGCGATTCATAGGGTGATGAATGAGCAGGCTCGTTTTGGAGTCCCACCTGCGATCGCTGCCAGGAAGCAGGTCTTTCTCAACAAAAGTCTGCTGATGCAAGGTCGGACGCGGGGCTGCCATGCTGGACACTATGTCATCAGGCTTTGTGTTGACAGTACTGCCTGCATCACGTCAGACTTCTTCAGTGCTTGCTGACTCAGCAAGGGTGGTGCAGTCGGGGATTCATGAAATCACACTCGACTTTGACAGCAGCGGAGATATACCATGCATCTGCAGAAATGCTAGGATTCTGTTTGCATCGCTGCTGAGCTCAGATTGTGCTTGCACCACCGGCCTTTTCGGTGCCCCGGACAAGCGCTGCATTGTGGAAGCAGTGGTTGCAGTTCCCAAGATCTGTGAGGTGTGATCTTGCACGGGCTTCGAAGCGACCGATACCGCTCGTCCAAAGTACTGAACAAAGCAAGGTCCAAAGGGTGAGACAATGTGTCTACACAAAGCCCATGGCTTGCTAAAGCTGAACATCTGTGCCTTACCTTCAAGATTAACGCAGCTTCACTAGCGGCCATATTGAAGTCACGGACAAGCGTCTTGACTGGGGCTCAACACCAAAGGTGCGAACGATACCTCGTCACAGTCAGACTCGCTTGATGTCGTCACAGTACTCCAACACGAAACAAAGATAAGCAAAGCGCTGAGGTGTCAGAGACGATGATGTGTCTGGTCAGATGCCTCTGCATGCCTCGGCATGTGTCACAAAGTGTGTGTCGGAGTGTGAAAGTTTCCTTCAGCTGACATCTGAGCTGACATCGCGCGCCCTCAAAATGTTCCGGAACACATTTGGGCAATTTGAAGCGAAAGCATACCGCACAATGTACTGCGGTGGGTGTCAGTACTCCAAATGTCGAGTCATGTCGGGAATCCCTCTGAGTTCAAACTGCGACACCTGTTGAGACCAGCTGTCGGACTCACCCTTTACTCAAAATCCATGGCACACATACACAGTGCGGCACAGCGTTTAGCAACATTAGCACATCACCCTTTCACTGTGTGCGCAAAGAAGCGCTTGCCTGAGTGACTGCAAAAAAGCAGTGCATATGGCAGCCAGACTCTCAGTCAGTTGCTTTGTGTGTTAGGTTATACAATATTAATCAACACGATCTCAAGTAATCAGCACATGACTTGATCAAGCATGCACGGGCCCGGGCGCCAACAGCATGCAACTCAGCGCGTACATAATGCTGACAGCTTGCATCATCATCTAGGCCGTTGGTCTGACATACACATGACATGTGTACGCAATCTATCAGGCAGGCAACACTGGTGTGTGAGTCATGTCTGTGCGGCAGGGACACAGCAAATATATTCAATGGCATGGCACTGAGCCAGCACACTGATCATCAAACAACAGCCTTCTATGGCCTGATTCTTCATTGACCCATGACAAAGTCCTGTATGCTGTAGTTGTGCCTTTCCGCTCTTCAAAATTCACATACCAGTCCCAGTCAGCATCATTCTGCCCATAATATGTTTTCCATATCCCCAAAGTCACAAGTTCACTATCCTTCTGCAACATTTTTGCCCTCATTTGCAGTGACAGCGGCCTGACACCAGTTATCGCAAGATCACTCTTCCCTGCTGATTGTTGGGCTGTCTAGCTTGTGAAAGGTCATAGGCAGACCCCAGGAGGGAAGGGACAGTGGAAAGTTCTTGATAGGTTCAGTCAAGTCCACCTGCCAGTCATACCCTCTAGCCAGCACAGCCAGCATGATCTGCACATCAAGAGCAGTTCTTCACAGGTCCACGCCTGTTCGATTCTGCAGCTTAGTTGCTACTTGAGCACTTTGGTACTGTGAAGTCTGGGGTATGGAGCCATTTCTGGCGTGAAAGGACAGGTGCATGGGGTGTGTGATACAAGCAAGCTGGTGACAAGGCTGCTCACTTACTCAGGTGCCAAGATGACAGCAGTGCCGCAGTCTTGCTGCATAGAGGAACAGCAGCATGCAGAAAATATGCAAAAGTGCAAAGGAGCGCCGCAAGGGCGCTTTGTGCTGGCTCAAACAGTGGCCTTGGATTTTCTGCAGCGGGAGGCAAGCCCTTGCAAGAGGCCAATCCAGTGACATATAGTACATGCTATAGTACCATACATGAATGTATTGTTATAACCTTGCTGGAACTGAGACTGTATCTGTGTTTAGAGGGCGGCAAGTGCAGCAGTGCAAAGTACTGACAGAAGATGCAGGAGGTGAAGCACAGCAACAACCTCAGGCTGCAGAGAGTAGACTCTGAACCCAACTGTGAGCAGAGGTGCTGACCTTCATCTCTTGCAGTGCAAACACATAGCCAACGCACATGCGCGGACCAGAGCCAAAGGGAATCCACGAGCCTTGCCTGCGCCCTTCCCCACTCAACCACCTGCTCAACAGCACAACAGTGAACTGTTAAACACCTGTCACAGTTACTGTTACTCTGTGGCTGTGACTGTCATTGACACTGTCACAATGCAGTTGCTGTTGTTGTCAGTGTCTGCTGCTGTCATATGCACATGTTGCTTGCATTCATAAGCCACATGAACTGCACTGCAAAAATGCTGTTTGTTTGTTTTCAAGATATTGTCCTGTAGCACTCTAGACAACAACGTGCGTGTGAAAGAGCATGCCTGTTTGGGTTGAACTTGGAGGGGAGCATCTCTGGGGTTGCCCCCTCAGCCCACCTGGGGTCGTCTTCCAGAACCTTCCAGAGTTCCAGCTGAATGTTGTAGCCCTGCCACCAAGCACGACAGGCACAGTCACAGCCACAGCACTAAGCAGTCGCTACCTCGCTCATCACAAAGTGGCTACCCTGTTTGGAGTTGCTGCGTCATTGAGCTGTTGTCAGCAAGCTTGTGTGCGCATGCTTGAACAACACAACTTGCAACTCAATTCTTATGTCAAGGATGTTACATAGGGCTACTTGCTGAAGTCCCAAACTTGCCTTGGGGATTGTGTAGCCACCAACTTCAAAGGTCTTGATTGCTTTTCTGCCAACTGCTGTGACAATGGCAATGAAACGCAACGCCTCCTTGATAGTAGCATCTGCATACGGCATGGCACCCAGGGAAGTAGCATTGAACTCTTTGCCATGCTGCTGTGTCACCTGTACCACACATTCAAAACTGCAGCTGTGTACCTTCAGGCTAGCTACCAGTATAGCTGCTCATGTGAGCATGACTAAACAGACAGCAGCAGGCACAAAGTTGAGACACAGGCTCTAGAAAGATGCAGGATGCAAACCACACTTTGGCTCATGTACACGTGTGTGCACCAGCACAAGCAAAAGGCTGCTGGGCAGCCCGGTATAATACTGGGCTTCTCATTGAATTGACGCCAAAAGCTTTGCTTTTCTACAAGCAAAAGGCTGCATGCACAATGGCAGGAGTAGCACAAGGCTCAGCTGAGTTGCATGTGAGGCTCTACCTGGCGCTGTTCCTCACGCAGTTTCTCGAGCACCTCTGGCTCTTGCTTCAAGTATCGCAGCAGCAGCGTCAGTGCAGAGGCACTGGTGTCATGTCCAGCAAACAGCAGATTGAAGGCAACATTCTGCACACAGAACAGGATCTGATGTCTGTGTTGCCTTGTGTATACATTTCAGAATAAGACTGCTTAATCCTCATGTTGACCTCAGGATTCATGTCTGAAAGTGAGTTCAAGGTCAGTGTGACTGGTGCAAGATGGGCTTGCCATCAAGGCCAGCAGATCTATTGGGGTTGAAACCTGAGTGGGAGAGGGGAGGGGGAAGGGGGGTTTAGGGGCCTCAAAACAGTAAAGCTTGCAAAGCTTCAGGTGCAATGCTGCATAGCAATGCCATTCTGCTGTGAAGTACAGCTACCACTTTCCCTGCATGATGCGATGCTGGCAGTTAGACCAAAAGACAAGGTCCTGCATCAGGCAAGGCAGTGTGCCTGATCTCTGCACTGCAGCAGCTGTTGAGGGACACAAGCTGCAAGGCTGCCAAGGCTGAACACAAGCTAATGACACAGGACAGTCACTACCAGGGGGCAGACTATCAAGCTGTTTGACAATTGATTCGAAAAGACAGATGTTGCCAACTATCAAGGTTTTTGCGAAACTGGCCAACAAGACAGATGTCGCCCAATAGGCAGGACTATGCCTATGCCATAAGGGAGACTTACCATGTAATGCTCCATGTCAGTTGGACACTCGTCAAGAGTCTTAGATGCCTGAATGTAGCTTTCCAAGGGAGACTGCAAGCCTTCTGCAGATCTGCAAAAATGGAGCAGTGTGATCTGTAGCTACACTCACGACAGACATAAGCATCACACGAATCTGGCAGCAACCTTGTGAAGCAGTGAACAAACCGCATGCAGATAGCCTGGCCTGAACAGGAGTTGCATAATAATACATCAACGGCTAAGGAAATGCATAAAGCAATGCTGGGGGCATGCACTTACTTGTCAGCATTGGCTATCAGCCTCAGGATGTTCTCACGGTAGTCTGCAAGAATGGCCTCTCGAGCCAGCATCGCCTTGTGAAAAGCTGCAAACAGACAGCAATTCTGCGTTCAAACAGCACCCTATGCTGTTACCTTCAGACATTTCTGGACTAGACATGTCGACATCAAGCTGTTAGCTGGTTGCAGCTCACGCCATCAGTAGCTGCGTACATGCAACAGCTGTATGAAAGAAGCTTGAGCTAGCAGCTTTAGCGCTGGGGATTGTACAAGGCTAGTTCTACCCTTGCAGATGAGTCAGTATTGCTAGTTTCTGCAGGAAACAAAATGATGGAGTAGGCATGCCAACACAGCATATCAAGCAACAGCCCAGGGATTGTCTCGTTGGCTATGACAGAGCTTTTGTCAACTCTAGGCCAATGTCAGGGCACCAGGGCAATATGAACATGCTGAAGGGCAGGGAAGGCGCAGCCTACCAAAGCCTGGCAAGTTTATAGGAACACAAATGAAGCCGTCCAGGCATTCGGTCCAGAGATGCTGCTGGCGTGACAGAATCTCCTTGTTGATAAAGTTTTTAGGAAAGCCAAGAATGAGCTCGGTGGCCACCTGCATGAGCAAGCTGTTTCAGCTTGTGACTGAGCAAAGCTTGTTTTGCAGCCCGCGTTGGTGGTCTCTGATGTTCACACCTGACAAGGAGTCTACAGGAATGTGGGTGCAAACCTTGCAGGGCAGCAACCTTACGTCAGAGTTCTGGCTGTGACACACACACTTCTTGTGATGTCAAGCATGCACAGCTTGCCATCACATATTTGGTAGTTACTTCAACAGAGGGTTGTGCTAGGAAGCATTGGGCTTCGAGAAATTTGCTCGCTAAGCAAGGCGTGTGTAGTTGCATGTGCAGCAGTTTGGCATGTGCAGCAGATTGGAGGTCCGCATATTTGCAGACATTGCTTTTGATCCACTACACATGTATGCTCATGTGACAGCTGCTGCTTAGTTGCAAAGCAGTCTGCAGAAGTCCTAGTCAGGATACAAGTCACAGGATGTCACTCTCTGCTAGCTCCAGTCAGCATGGCCCCAAAGGGGCAGGGCAGGGCAGGGCCGGACAGGGCAGGGCAGGGCCGGGCAGGGCCGGGCAGGGCAGGTGCATACAAGAACCATCACCTGGAATGTGAATGCTTTCATGCCATCCTCTCCCTTCATCTTGTTGGCTTTTGCCCATTCAGCACATGCGCTTTCTGCCAACTCCACAGTGCGAGGGATGTACTTTGTAGCCACTTTTGGACTCAAAGCCGGGACAAGGATCTTGCGCAGCTGAGTGTGAGCTTTGCCATGCAGAGTCGAAATGCCTCTTGGTCCAAGGATCTTTCTTATGGCATAAGGAAAGTGGCCTGCATGCAGGTGCAGTTAAGACCATCAACAGCAAATGCAAAAAGCATACAGCCTGAAGTGTATTTGTCGCATGTCACATGGGGCAACACTGGAGCATGCCTGAGGAATAACACAAGAGCCGATCCCCTTCACGGCGTAGGGCCTTAGCCTTGGAAGGATTTCTGGATTTATGCTGGCAAATATTAGGTTATGCCTTGTACATAGGTGGGCTTATCATGACTAAATAATTGCTGAGGAATACGCCCACACATACTCACTGACTTTGTAAGGCACAGCAAATCAACGTGTGCTCTTAACACTGACATGCAGTAAGGGCATCTTATGTGAACATGCCATGTTGCAGAAGGTCTGATGGTTGGACATATTAGATGTCAAAGCCACTCACCTTCGACAAGGTCATGCTCTGCATTCATGATGTACCTGACAGAGTCAAGGTCGCCTACATGGATCAGCTGCTCCCCAACAAACCATGTCCTTGCACAATATTCATGTCAGCAGACTGATCTGAGGGAATGCAGGGGCTGCAGGTTGCATGAACACACCTGTATATGCTGCCAAGTCTCTTGTGGTGGGGCAATCCAGAGCCTCGTGGGCCTTTGGCTATTGCGGCGAACGTGTCGCCAATAAAAGGCAGTCCGTAGCCACGAGGAGGTAAGGGTGTACGCCTGTATCAGCGAATGCAGCTGTAAGGCGTTGCATGCCTTCCGAAAGGACAAGCTGTTCTGTGCAGGCGTTCAAGGACCCACTTGGGCATGCAGCCGGCTCAGAGGCAGGTATATGTTGCACTTTTACTGATACTAAGCCACAGCGTACGCTCACCCGTCCTTTCCGCCCGGGATGGACCAATACAGGATCAAGCCAACGACACCAGCCAAAGCACCCGTGACAAGCGCCTGAAGCAGATCCATGGTCACCTGAGAGCAATTCTGCCAAGAATCCTCACACGCCACTCCAGTTGAGCTCGTCAATAGCCGCGTATGATTCGTGATCGCAAACGAGCGTTTGGCCAAGGAAGTAGTCAGAAACGATGAGATTTGACTCATGAGACCAGAGCCATATTATAATGCAGCAAGAGCCTTGCTGCAAAACAGATTGCGCCCATCGAAAGACTCGAACACACTTCAGCGCAGTAGCACATTAGTTGCATAGTGAAACAAGGGGTACCCGTACTGCAGCTAAAGTTAATCCGCTAGGCATAAGCATAATATGCAGAGGCAGCGTGCGTGCTTATGCGTAATTACTGCAGTGTCAGATGCATCAGTGACTTGCATTGGAATTTTGCATGAATCATGAAATGTGTTCAGGCAGTTATGTTCAATAAAGCCAAGGGCAGTGTGCACGCATTAAATTAGTCCCATTTGACTCATACAAGCTGCAATAATTGCAAGATTTTGAGCTGTCAAAACTAATTTGTCAAACTCCTGAACTATACCCTGGACATCAGCTACTGCTTTGAGTACGTCAGAAACCAAAACAGTGAAGTCAAAAGTGCGAATCAGGTTGGGCCATATACACCAGCATCCGATGATCTTACCCCAAGAGAAGACTGTCAACACACAAACCTGGAAAGGCTGTAGTCAGGACATGCCCCTGCTGCACATCATGCACGCAGCAGCACACAGCTGTCACGAACATGCTTCATACAGTGCAAGCGGGCTTGCTTTCAGTTTGCAACCATGGACTCAGTCTCCTTGACAAACCCATCCCCAGACCATTCTGCATCATTAGCCAGGCCCCGTCGCTTAGCCTTGTTCTCCTTCTGCATTCTGACCAGCTCCCTATGGCTGGTGAAGTAGGGCAGGCTGGCTCCTCTGAAATCCTCTATGCTCTTGAAGTCATGCTCACTCATGAACTCCTGGAACAAAGCAAGCAGCTCATAGACTGAGACTAAGACTACAACTCAGGAGAGGACAAGACAAGGTCTTTTCGCATTGAGGGAGAAACAAAGCCCCAGGGTGGGGTACATTGAGCTTGCCTGTGGGCAGCAGCTCATGCATCAAGGCTTCCGTCTGAAAGTGTTTTGAAGCAGCTTATCCAGGACAAACAGCAGCAAAGTAAGGTGTGAGCCGTGTCAGCAGTCTGAGTCTGGGCAGGGCTTTAAGCTTGTTGTGTGACACGTGACCACAGGGAAGCAGCTGATGCATGAGGCAGGCATTTTCAAGACAGGCTGTTTGGGTCGCAAGCTAATTCGGCACTTTCAGGGCAAGCCTGTGGAATCCTCGGCCGATAGGCCTGTAGTGTCATAAGCCGATGATGCAATTTCAAGGCAAGCCTGTGGGGCCCTAAGCTGACTGGGCACGTTCAGGGCAAGCCCTTGGAGCCCCAAGCTTGTGTGACAGGTCGCCAACAGTCACTCATCAAACTCTCATATGGCAGCACCATACAAAGAGCATATGCATCAGCATGCACATGAGCAGAAACCAGCATCAGGATCATGCCGATTTCTGCTGTTTTGGTTTTCTTTTTCAGAACGAATTGAAACATGCAGGGAAAGGGATACAGACCTGCAGCTCGCCGCAGAGCTGCTTGACCATGCTGTAACCGTGCAGCATCACTCCCGTGCACACCTGCAGGCAGTCCAGCACAAAGAAGTTGATCAATAGCCTCAAACATCGCCATCTGACATTAACAAACAGCCCTTTACATTTTATCATCCCCCCCCCTCCCCCACACCCCCCAATGGAACCAATCACCACCAGGTCATCCAGGAAGCTAGAATGTCTGTCACACAGGATGATGGTTTAGTCATGCTGACCTGGACACTGTTGGCTCCTAGCAGCAGAAACTCGGCAGCATCCCGGCCAGTCTCAACCCCACCAATGCCTGACAGATCCTTTTTGTTGTCGAATTCGTCCCTGATGACCTGCCCAATCTTCATGACCTGCAGCCAGAAGACAATTCACCTGTTAGAGCTCTGCACAAAACGCTTCACAGCAGCTTTTTGAAGCAAACAGAGCTTTACAATGCTGAGCTGCACTACCAACTAGAGCAAATCAGACTGCCTTGCACTAATGTGATCCCATGCAACAGCTTGTCTGCTCAAATCCAGAGCTCAATGTTGGAACTCAGCGCAAGATGTTCCTGCCTTGCTGAGAAAATTTACTGCAAAAAGACCCCTCATGCCCAACCTTGCTGAGCAAACTTGGTGCAGAAAGTCCCCTCGTGCCCAACAGGAGCCTCACACAAAGCACTGAGCAAACCTGTAGCTGAGCTGAACTGTTGCGCCAAGAAAGAAGCGGCACCAAGGAGGCAGCTTGCTTGCAAAGCAGAGGCATGAATGCAGGCTGTACACCTGACACAACATTTCACCTTGGCAAGGGCAATGGGCTTGACAGCCACGCTGGAATAGCCCCCAGGCGTGCTGTAGCCCTCCACCGAGGGTTAGGGTTTTGAGATTGACCCCCATGACAGACTGGATGGTGTTGATGGCCGCAACTCCCTCACAGCCGGCGTTCAGGGCGGTTCTGGCGGGAAAGGTGATGTCGGTGATGTTGGGGGTCATTTTGGCCCAGACTGGAATGCTGGCCTTCTCGTTGATCCAGCCACATACTTCCTGTACGCACAAAATAACAGCAGTGTGCATGTGCTGCATATACTGTGTATACCATATGTGCACTGCTGAGACTGCATGTACACCACTGAAACTTTTCTAGCGTGCATACTGCGTATACTGCATGTACGGTACATAGGCAGGGTCTGACCTGTAGGATTTCAGGATCCTGTCCCATAGCCATGCCCATCTTCCTCTCAGGCATGCCATGAGGGCAGGAGAAGTTGATCTCAAAAGCATCCACCCCGGACTCCTCACACCGCTCTATCAGCTCCTCCCATGCGCCCTTGTTATACTCCTCCATGATTGATGCAATCAGTACCCTGCATGAGCATCAGCACAGATATGTGTCAAAGATGACCTGACAGGCATTGGTTCTTAGCATCTGTGAATACAATTCCAATGAGATCTTTCGTTGATGAACTGATCAGATCAGAAACCTTTGGTAAGGTACACAGGCTGTGACGTGCATATCATGCTGTGACTCAAGAGGAGAGGTTGGTCTGTTTACTGGTCTGTTTACTCCTAAGCGTTTAGAGCTCAAGCCCAAAACATACATACAGGAAGAAGTACATGTTGTTGTGCTTTACATAGCAAGTTGTCAGCTGTGTCCCACGTGTGGCAACAGCATCGGTACATGCCCACTGGAAAGGTCATCTTTGAACCACTTTAGGTTCTTTGCAATACATTGGAGGAGTAGTAAATGATAGCTCTGCTGAACGTCAGAGGTTGCATACACACCTGTCAGGGAACTCGTTTTTGAGGCGCTTGAACTCATCAAGCATGGTCTCAAGGGGTCTGTCACTGATCAATTCAATGTTTTCCCAGCCAATGACCTGAACCAACACTGCGCATGCGTTGAGATAGGTGTGCTGAGTCATTGGTGAGTCATTATTGCTTAAAAGTGACAGCAAGAGTATTTGGCGAGCCTGGCAAGCAATGCAGCACTGCCTGTGGGTTTGAAGCATAGGGGACAGTAGCACAGCAGAAACAAGGTTTAAATCAAGCTAATTTCAGCAGCTAAAATATGCTGTTTACCTGACGATCATTGGATCGAAGCTTGGCATACCGAGGAGTCACATTTGTCACCTGGAGCATCACACCATGCTTATGTAAGAACAGGCACAAGCACGGCAGTATTAGAGCAGAGAGTGTTGAGGTTTTTTGGTACCTTGGAGGAATCTACAGACACAGTTTTGGCTATCACGCCTCCCCAGCCCTCTTCAAAAGCCTTCTTCATGACAGCATAGTTGGTCCCAGGTGGACCTACAAGGATGATGCGACATATAGGTGATTGCCTGACATCCAGTCAAGCTGTCAATGTATAACAGCATGGTTGACAAAGGCTGATTTGGTCTTACCGCTGCCGATGACAAAGGGGTTTGGCATGGTCAAGCCATTCAGCTTCACAGTCAGATCGGGACCTGACACTGCTTTGCCATTTTCCTGCAGACCCAAGCCAGTCAGCTGAGGAGAAACGGTGTCTTGCTGCGCACAAACACCCTGGTCCTCACCAGGTTGGCGACTGGCCTCTGTGCAGTATCTCCATTCTGCTTTGCCGCCCGGACGACTAAGCCACAACGCGATCTTGGTTTGGTGGCTGCACCGACACAGCATTTGATGCAAGCTGAGCACATGGCTGGTGATGACTATGCTAGTGACCATGAAGGCCGGAACGGTCATGTTCACCTTTGGGACCTGGGTGCCTCTGCGCAAAGCAGCAGCGACGTGATGTCTGCATGCTGCAATTCTGTGCGTGCATCTGGTTGAATGACGATGGCAGCTGATGTTGCATTTGGTTGTATTGGCCAGCGCCCGGAACAAATCTTGCAATACGAGTTAGGAAAAGGTCAAAAGGTTGACATCACAGGATCAGTCATGGATTACGAATGGCAATCTGGATTTTTGCAGAGGTGTTGCTTATGAGTCACTGGCCTCCTTTTCTGCCCTCCCTGCTTGGAAAAAAGGATGCAAATAACACTGGGATCCTGGAGATACCGAAGGGCAGACGGTTTTTCTTTCCTCTGAATTTCCCCCCTTTCTTTTGTTTTCTTTTCTTTTCTTTTTGCTCTCATGATCAAAATCGGGCTTGGCCTGCTCGACTGATCACTCATGAGTGAAGTACAGAGGTTGCTTTGCAGGACACACAGTGCAATGTGATTCACGCAACAAGTGACCACGCGAAAATTTCGCGGCGAAAGCTGTCACCTTGCGTGTCAAGACCCAGCTCGGCATTGAAAAATCCATAAGAGATCAAATACTTGCATCGTTAGCATGGCTGCTTGCCATAGCATTTGTCGTTTACAATGACAAGAAGCTGCAGCGTATTCAGGCTGGCCTGCAGGTCTAGCTTGCAGTCAGCTGAATGAGTTGCATTTGCGGGAAATCTAGGTGTGGAGGTTTTCAATACGACGTTTTGGATTTGGTCAAGTGTGAGGTTGAATAGCAGCCATATGGGCGCAGTTTTGTGACTTGTTTTTATTGTGTGGCAATCCCCCAAGGGGAGGTGCCACAAGTTGCAAAATGAATTGCTGGATCGAAGGATCGCTCTCTCGACGATAACCAGCGTATCTTGGCCCCTACAGTCGCTCCAATGCTCCTTTAGATCTCCACAATCGCCTGCTGTGACAATTGGGGGCCAAGACCTTTCAATGCTGACGCCAATTACAGGCAGCACATTCTGCCTGTAGTACTAAACTTGCGCTTTCCACCATGGCGAAGGTATGGGTCGAGCACATGCATGGTGACCGACTTCAAGCAGAAGGTCTTCTGCGGTCTTGCAGCCAGGTCACTGTACGGCCGGTCGCATATATAAATTGGAGATCCGAATGATGACCCTGGCAAGGTCTCCTGTCGGTGAGAACGGGCACACGCGGTGGCTGGCGTGTGTGCATTGCAAGCGAAACGCAAACTGTGCGAGCATCCCAACAAAGGCAATCGAGATCTGATTATGCGTAACGAAGGTCTGTGCACTGCTGAATGTATGAGGTGTGAGATACCACAGCGTTAGTCTGACAAGGGCCTGCGGTGTTTCACAGTGACCGCAGCACTGTAGCAAAGCGCCGGCACAAACAGACAAGGGGAGCTGTGTTGAGCTCAGATCATAGGACATAGCCCAAGGGGAAACGAAAAGCTTGACATCAGGTCTATTCTTTCTAGTTTTGTCTGTTTCCTCTTTCTACTGGAATAATTTGGAAACGTTTCAGAATCGGTGGCCCAGGTCTAATATTGCAGTGACTGGTGCTGTTGATGGTGATGGTGCTGGTGCAGTGGCACAGATTGGATCCACACACTATGTTGCGCATTGTCTGGACACTATCCCACCTCAGTGTAAAAAGCACCTATGCATTTCAGCTCAAGCTGCCGTGCACTGACCTAGTGCCAGAAACACAGCTCGAGTGTGCAGCATGTGTTGCACTTGCAACCATGCTGTCAACACTCAGATGCAGCCTGTTCTTCAGCAAGCCCAGGAGGATTTGTTTGATAACCAACTTGTAATTTGGCTAAGTAGCAGGCTGTCTTGTCTTGTAACTTTGGGCAAGTAACAAGATCCTCATGGGGTCTGCTTGTCAAGGCTGTGCTATCACAATGTGACTCTGGCAACGTGCTGCTAGAATGATGCCAATGACTCAGCGCTTTGTGACAGATTGCAACAGCCTGCTAGGTTGGGGCTTTTTGACCTCAAAGCTTGTTTTTGTTGAAGCTACGCGGCGGATATGATATAGCCCCATGTTGCAGCAGCTGCAGAGGCCTTGTGATGCTCGAGTAATCTAGCTTTGTCATACACTACAACTACTGACATCTTGCCACTCGCTTGATGACACTTGACTGCAGCTAACTTGATGCAAACCAGGTATGCATTGTGCATCCTAGCAGATGCTATAATATCAGCAACGCAAGACCCTGAGTCAAGATCCTCACTCAAGCTGAAGGTGCTCTCACTGCCAAGGCAACTGCTAGACTAGTTCAGTACTGTCAAATTTCCAGAACATGGTTGTAGTTAGTTGTATGTGTAAATCAGAAAATGCATGGGTGGCAGGGCGGATGTGCCAGTGTCTTGTCTGCTGCGGCTGCTCCCTACGCACATTTAGCACAGGTTGGCTGCAGTCCAGACCTGCCACTCTTCTGTACATATAAAGGATGTTTTCAAAGGCTGACCAATTGGTCCTTTGCAGTTGCAATGTTGCATTAATGCTCCTTCTGGAGATGTTGGTCCTCTTCCATTATTGCACAGCAAAAGCACAGCTAGTAACGCATGTGCATGAATGCGCTCTGCATCACTACATGATGACACCTGTATTGGCATTTGCAACTATTGAGTGCACCAGGTTCTGCTTCAGCTATGGCATAACGTGCTTCAGCTGCAGCACAAATTTTGGCATCAGTTGGTGCACCACAACCAGCACATGCTTTTGAAATCATCTTCAGCTGTTGCATCAGCCTCAGTGCTAACTCCAGCTATAGCTATGCATATGGCAGGAACATCAGTTGCAAGTTTCAGAGCAGCTGCACGGATGCCCTAGCGTCACCTGCTAGGAGAAGGGTACCAGCTGCTAATCTCCAGCTGAAAGCAAAGCGCTCCTCAGGCAGGGGCAGGGCAGGTGCAGGCAGGGCAGGCAGGGCAGGCAGGGCAGGTGCAGACTGGCCACCAAAAGCCTAAGTACAAATGAAGCAGCGGAACATAACCGTTGAACCTGCTGAGCCCAGCTGGAAAAAGAAAAGTTTACGCCTTTCAGCAATCATCACGGGAGCCTCTTAAGGCGGCAGCCCAAAGCTTGAGCCCAGGTGCAGTGGCGAGATCATGATGAGATCATGCTACCCTGGTCCAGGGCATGATCATGCCCTGGGCCAGGGTAGCACAATCACCCCTCTGAAATCTCAAACATGGCTCTGGGCCCAGGGGGGGGTGATGAGTCTCAGGGTCTGTCTGTGTCATGAAAGACCTGGCATGCTAAGGCTGAATGACCCAAATGAAATGGCATGCTCCAAGCCAGGAGGCAGACATTGCACTAACAGGTGATGGTGCATCTTGCATCCTGAGATCCTGAGCATGCTGTGCCTGCGATGCTTTAGCTAGATACTGCTGAGCATGCTGTGCCCAATGCTGTGCTCAAGACCAAGATATAGTACGACGTGAGACAGCTGTTCAGAATGTGGTGAGGGTTAGTGAGGGCAGCTGGTCATGCTGAGCCTGCTGAGCCCAAGTTCAAATGGCTCCTATAGTGCTTGTGACAGGGGCTCTGGATGCTAACTCTGCAGTCTGCCAGATGGCCATGCTGGGCCTGCTGGGTCTGGTTTGGAAAGGACGCAAAGCAAGCATAGATAGACTAACAGCACCAAAAGCTGTATAAATTTGCTGCTGTGACAGCACTCTCTAAGCTTCACATATGACAGGGCTCTCACCAAGGGTTTTCCCATTTTGCGCCTACGCTGTCACACTTTGCAAGAGCCAGGGGAGGGAGGCCGTCCTTTGAACGGCCTCTGAAACAGCTCATGAAAGTGGGATGGGCACTACATAAGGAGCCATATATATATATAGGCACATACAAGGGGATCGCTGGGCTAGAAAGGCCAAATTAATTTAAACAACTGTGCAATGTAATTGCATCTTGCGTTGACTGAGTGTACAAATTAGTCTTTGTGGTTTCTCTTGCAGGCACTTATTTCAGCACAACATTCACAAACACTGTTGAGCTTATAGTGTGCACCTGGTAAGTGTACAAAGCAGTACAAGAGATGGTACCATTCATACGATAGCTGTGTTGCAAGGAGTTCAGTTGGGCAGCGAGTCAAACATAGCCAAGTGCACGTGCGCACATATGCATGGCAGTGCCCGGCAGTGCAGGCGGCCTGAGCTCACAAGTGTTTGGCCTACATACGTATACTGCAATAGATAGAATCTCTTAGGGTTGCCAGTCTTGGGTGTTGTGCACACTTTTGGCCCTGGCGTGCCATGATTATATACAATATATGTAATGTTACCAGAGTCTGACACGCGTACGCATGCAACCATTTCTGCAAGTGCTAGTGGATCCTAGCCAAACTTCCAAAAAGCGCTTGATGGTCACCTCGAATGTGACAGATTTGTTGGTTGTTGCATATGCATGCATGCGAATAAATGCATCGGCACAACAGTTGCTACACTGTGACAGGCATCGGAAATGAATAGGCAATCGCTATTTCGTGGCAAGTCGTACAATTTAACGAAACTCTAGTGTTCTAGACTCATTCTCTTAGATAAGCGGACAAGCCTAAATTGGCTAGCATGGACGGCACGTGCCGACTTCGCATGATGTAACGTTAGCTAACATGGCGGTGGACTTGACGGCTTTCACGCTGCTAGTATGTTAGTCAACGACTTAATCAGCTTCGGGCTTCTCCAGCGGTGGCTTTCCGAGCATTAGTCAATGCATCTCGCAAAGCCTCAACTAAGGCTCTTGAGGTGGGTTAGCTGAAATGCAGAAGCACCTGGAGCCAACGTAATTTACATCAGATCAATGCACAGAGCCCACTTTGCCCTCAAGAACCAATTGACAACTTGAGCAATCGTTGTCGTGCAGTTGCACATCCGTTTAATATCGATCTGCTCGAACAGGACTGTAGGTTTGATATCGTATTCTGAGCATAGCAGGCCAGCGGCAGTCAAAAGAACTTCGTCTCGTCGGATACGGTGGAGCGTACTAGGCAAGTCTATAGCAGTTTCTGTGTTTCAGCGACACCTAAGCTCCGTATTGGAGTATGCGAGACACGAGCATGAGTCCGCCCACCTCAGATTTTATGGGCGTGAACTTTCCGTCGCTGGAATACTCAGTGGATATGCTCAGTGAATTCCAGCCCCAGCATCCCTCCGATTTCTTTGTACCCACATCCACCGCTCCTCTTGACTTTGTGAGCGATCTGTTCCCGCTGCCGTCTGCTACGATGTCAGTCCAGCTGCAGCACTCAGCTGAGCTGCCCGACTCGGCCAATGCAAAGCAACCACTCAGCAGCTCATCCTCTGGCAGCCCTGGCAAAGAGCGACAAGGTTCTCGGGATAGGCAGTCCGGCGGACGCTGGTCAACTAGGGACAAAGGTCCGGTTTCGGAAACGAGAAAGTTGGAGGTGAACCGGGAGGCCCAAAGGAGGTTTCGACAGAGGCAGAAGGTAGGGCAGCAACTGCATGCAGAACAAAGTAGTCTCGAATTCCTCAATGGAGTCTCACGCAACATGTGCCTTCATGCACCTTCACATATGCTTTCAAGCCAGGAAGTCGGGTGACTTACAACCAGCTCCCACCCCAGACTGAAAGGTACTGACTGAAGACATCCCTTCTTGCATCAGGCACGTTCTCGCAGCATTGAAACTCAGCTGGCTGAAGCAACAGCACAATTGCGGGACATGAGGACAAAACAAGGCCAACTGGAAGCCAGGAATCAGCTGCTCGAGAAAGTGGCATTATTGAACAAGAACGCTGAATCTTCATCTGAGCACAGTCTTCTGTGGCAGGTCCGCTCACCGGCTGCTGTCACTCATGCACACATCTGCTGTCTATTGCAGTACATTGCATAGTGAAGTTGTGATGTTACAAATCGACCTTGCAGCTTGGTGCTGAATCTGCTTTTGATGTTTGCGGCGCTAGCCACACATGCACATTGTAAAGGTGCCTTGCACAGCTAAGCAGTGCAGCATGCAGAGCATATCAAAGAGCTAGTTTGTTTGCTCAGTGCCTACCATGCCGACTCATACCACAAATTGCAACTGCTCATGAGAGAGCGTTGCTTCGGCCTGCACAGCTGTCAAAACATGTTGTCTTTGCTGTGCATCATAGGGCGATCCAGCATGACAAAAGCAAGCACATTTCAGGCCTGCACACACTTCAGTACACAACGTCATGATTGTGCTTTCACAGGGCGATCCAGCATGACAACAGCAAGCACAGCTCAAACTGCACACACATCTGATTTAGTACACAATGTCTTGATTGTGCTTTTACAGGGCGATCCAGCATGGCATGAGCAAGCACAGGCAAAGGAAGGCCAGGGGCTCACAGTCACCTTCACACTGTGGGACCAGGATTGCGTGGTCACTGTTGATGAGCTGAGCAAGTTGCCTTTGCCAAAGATGTCCAAGCTTTACACGGTGTGATGCATGCACTGCAATGCTTGCCTCTGTATTGCACTTGTAACTGCTCCACAACTGTACAAATCCAGCCTCACAGCCTGCTGATTAAGCATCCACAATCAATGTAACATCGTAGCATTGTATGCATGCACACGCATGGCATGCAATGCAGGAGATTGGTACTAGCGTAAGTTGGATTCATGTCATGTGCATTCATCAAAGCTTGGCCAGCATGCAGAAATGCCATGCTGCAGCAGCATGCAAAAATATGTACATACTCAGTGTTCAGAAATGCTACAATGCATGTGTCCATGTTGTAGAGATATTCACCTGCCCTGCTTGTGACTGCTTGTTAACCATTTCAACTGCACAACGCTGAAATGTTGCTGTTAATGATGCAGGCATTTGTCCAGAAGCTGGCAGTATGCTTGCTGGATGTGGATCGGAATCCTGACAGTCCAATGTTTGAGCAGCTGAACAATTGGACAGCTGAGGCAACTTGCTTTGTAAGTCTATGGCAGCTCTTCTGTATTGCAGTCATTTTTTTTGCATTTGCTCAATCTCATTTTCAACCCATGGCCATTGGCATTGGACCTGCCAAAGCGAAATTTAATGGTGTATCTTCATGGTATATGTCAAGTCATACTTCATGGTGTATGTCAAGTCAAGACCTACGATTTGCACAAGCTGTAGTCTTGGCATATGCTTTGTGAAGAAGCAGCTTGACATCATAGCAGAATTTCATATACCGACTGTGCATTCAGTACACGTCCTTGGACAAACTTTGACCCAGGCGGTTGAGCATGTATTCTACAAGCTGTGCTAGTTGAGAAATGACACATACAGCAAAGCTGCATTGTGTTTAGGCCTCTATCTGTTGCATGGGGCTCACTTGCATGGTGCTCACTTGCATGGTGCTCAGTTGCATGGTGCTCAGTTGCATGTTGCTCAGTTGCATGTTGCTAAGTTGCATGGTACTCAGTTGCATGACGCTCACTTGCATTGGGCTCAGTTGCATGGTGTAATGCTACAGGCTGTTGCTGTGGCTTTGTACAACCCTGAGGGCTTCCGCACATTTGGGCAAGCAAGACTTGATGTGGGCCGGGTGCTACCAGAGCAAATGAGCGATGAGTCATACCGTGAGCTTCTGGTGCGTTCACTCCCACATGATCACTCACTCTGCTCACTGCACCTGCAGTTCTGCCACCTTCCAGCTATGCATGCCAGAGTACATTGGCCAAGGGAAGCTTGGGCCCAATTTGGGATCATCTGAAGCTTCTCTATATTGAATGCCTAACGGCATCGTCTTTTCTTGTTTTTCCCAGACAGCCGCCAGCAAACGGCAGCATGGTTTTGTCACAGCATGGTTTAGACTGAACCTCCTTGCTGTTGATCCTGTTCTTGCCATACACTGGTATGGTCTGCAACCATTCCCAGAGGCACACCCATCAGGCCTATGCAGGGCCCTAGTTTGTTCACCCCCACAATGGGTACACCCTTGCAGAAATCAGCAGAGCCCAGTTTTAACCCAAGCAGGGATTGCCTGTACAAGCTGAGCACATTGCCAGAAAGCTCTCAACAGCAGCTTCACACTGATGTGTCTGCTGGGAGCAGGCAGCAAGTATCTAAGGCTGACGCTTTTGACTCATGCATGATTGTGACTGTCTGCTGCAGCCGAGGATGGCATACACTGAGAGCCAAATACATGATCTACTACATCTGCGTCGCCTGTACTATGGCAAGATGGGGCAGTTGTACAGGCAGCGTAAGGAGCTCAGGGCTCAAGTGCCCCTAGCATGCATGGGAGAGGTGGAGAACATCTGTGCCACTGACAATTACACGCTGCTCTCCAATCTGGCTGAAAAGCTGAGGCAGAACGCTGCTGAGGAGTACTCGGTGTTTGTGCAGTCCTTTTGTGCCATCTTCAGAGGGGTGAGCTGCATATGCCAACAATATTCTGCATAGGCAGCATGTTTCATTCTTTCTTGCATGACATCTTGAAGCTATTTTCAATCCTAAAAGGTCTGTATTAATTCAGGGACCTGTAAGGACAGTAAAAACCCATTCCGACATTGTGGAGATGTTTGAGGGGTCCGCCTGAGTTGTATGCTCAAACGGCTTGCATCAAGTGTGCTTAATCATGCATTGACAGAGGCGTGAGATGTGGCACATGCATAAGCTCTTCATTTGATTTTCGTCAAAATGGGAGTGCTCTGTAGTGCTTTGTGTTAGCTGACTTGCCAGTCCTGCTAATATTGCCTGCTTACATAATCACTGTTGTTGGTGTATGCCTGCAGATTCAGACGAGCAGGCAGCGAGCCATAATGCTGGTGCATGCATACCCTTTCATCACACACAAAGACAAGCTTGTCAGTGTCCTAGCAGAGCAACATAGGGAGCCTTCAGTGCAGTCCCTGCTTTCAGACACCACCAAAACTGACCTGCAGCATGCTGCCGACTGGCAGCAGGCTGCAGATTACCTCAACACAATCACTGTGGCTACCATGCATCTACACCAGCCACTCTTATGATCAGCTCAGCCGACAGGATTCCTGCTAAGCAATGCTGGCAATGGGTCTCAGAATCATGCATACCTTTGGCACCGCCACTACACATGAACTGCTGTGATGGGAAGCAGTTGCTGTGTTTCATTTATGTGGAGACGCCTGGATTTCAGCCTCTGCACTTTGCAAAAGTACATTTCATGCCTGGCGTTGGTCACTGTCATCAGGTGTCCATGTTCCATGATCACCTGCCGGGCTTCACACAGGTCATAATCAGTACATTTAAGGGCTGCCTACCTGAACTGCTACCCCCCCATCGCTGTACAGTATCACCAGCCTGGGGCTCTGCAGTCAGTAGCTGGGCTGTTGACAACTATTTTAGGTAATACTGCCAGGGGATTTGGTGGGGGGAACAGGGGGCGGGCATGTGCGGAGGGGGGGGGGAGACAGAAATAGCAGCTATCAATGGCTGCAAAGTGTCCAGGCCAGCGGTTCTGCATTCAAGGCAATACTGTCAGGCGCTGCGTCATATTTAGTATAGTAAGCACGTGTGAAATATTCACTGAAGTGATGCTTAGTAAATGTGATACAGCACCCCTTTTGTCTCATCGCGAGCACTATGTTTAGGCATGACTGACTACTACTGCACTGATTGAGAGTAGGCATGTTCAGGTCTTTTGTATAGTTTGTTCAGCTAAACTAGGCGCGCTGGCGCTAGCCATATCACAGAAGTATTTTTGACAATTCGAAGTTGTTATTTTGTGTGTATGGTCTCTGTGTTTTTATTCAATGAAACATGCAAGTGCAAGAACACAATGTTTGCAAGTATATACATATATGGCATGCTGCTACGGGTTGTGAATCTCAAAGGCAGCTCTAGAGCAGCACTTGAAATGGCAGCAGCAAACACCATCCGGCCGCTGATTTTGATGCAGTTCCGTGTTCTGCAGACACAGCTTATCTGTAAAAGTGGTATTGAGCTTCAGGATTGTGCATAGCTGCGGTATCCAAAGACACGTGCACGTCCATTTCATCTGATGCACAGAAGGTGTGTCTGATGCACTTGTTGGGCATTGGCTATGGTGCTTGTCCACTCTCCTTGGCCAAATCAACTGTGACTGTAAACTTCGTCAGCCTGAAGCATAAACCGCCAACAATGTTGTCCCAACATCATGTGGAAAAGCAAGCACCTTACAAGGAGTTGAAATTGTCAACTAATTATGCCTGCAAAGTGACACTAAGCTCCAGCCTTCACGTTCTATCGTGATACCACCAGCAAAAGCTGTCACCGCTGCCGCATGGTATCAGTCTCAGCGTGGCAGGCATTACTCGCGCTTGAGCACTGCTGGGCCATCTGACCCTTAGAGAAGTGATCCTGCAGGTTTCAATGGCTTTTCAACCTTATCACGCGGTGTATGGTGCAAGTGAGCCCTACGCGGGCCAACAACAGCAAGCGTATGACCCCCAGCAAGCCTTGTGCTATGCACCTCCCGATCTTTTGGTCAACAGCCACGCAGAACAGGCGAATGCTCCACCCCTACCAGATCACCCAGCGTTGTACGACCCATTCCACCACGCTGAGGGCTTGCAACAATTTACTGCGGTATCAGAGGCCCTAGATGCCCCTCCTCTGCCGTCAGATGAAGCACCGCCCCTACCTGCAGAGGATGCTCCCCCTCTTCCTCCAGAGCCTCCTGAGCAGCAACAACACTTTGCAGCAACGCAAGAGGCTCCTGCAGTGGGTCAGGCTCTTCAGGCAGCGCCTGCCTACTTGCCCCCTGATCAGCTGTACTCAGGTTGCGCTCAGCAACCTCAGTACCAGTATGAAGTTTCACATCCTCAACACCAGGCTGCTCCGCCTGGCTGGCTCACCTACCAGTATCCAGGCCAGGGGGCATATCAGCAAACTCAACAGACACCGTGGCAAACAGATCCATATGCGCATCAGTATATTACCCAGCCACAGCCTGCCGTTGTCCAGCAGCAGCAGCCATGGCACACTCAAACCTCAGCACCTTGGCAGCAGCAGCAGCAGCAGTTGCAACAAGAGCCTCACATGCATCCTTCTGCTGTTCATCCTCCCTCTGTCCAGGCTGCTCCTGCATCACAGCCAGTGCAAGAGGCACCAGCAAAAGCTGTCACTGATGCTACATCATTCTTTCTCAAGCCCAGCCGTGCAAGCCGGCCAAAACGTGTCGCCATTGTTCTGCGGGGCCTGCCTGGAAGTGGCAAGTCCTACACTGCGAAGAAGCTGAAGGACATTGAGGTCCAGCAAGGAGGAGATGCACCGCGCATTCATGCCATTGATGACTACTTTGTTGTGGTACAACCATCTTAACAGCTTCTGCTGGCAAAATAACGATACCCATGTGATTTTGCTGTTGGCTGTAGTATACACAACTGTATGATACTGTGTGCAGCAATGACTGTGTGCCCATGCACATGATCAGTTGAGCAGAGTTTGCCTAAGGCTGAGTCAACCACGACGCAGCTGAGTACTGTCAAAAGCATGCACTGACAACCAAATTGAGCTATTTCCACGCTCTGGCTTTGCGGTACAGTCTTGCATCAGGAGTATTGTGTGCACATGCAAGGCTGTTGAGTTGTCTCAAATCTCAGGTCTGGTTTGTACACATGCGCTCAGCCATGGTTATGGGATGTTTTCAGGAGGTGGAGAAGGAGATTGAGGAGGAGGCATCTGGCAAGAAGCCTCGCAAGCGCACTCTTCGTCAGATGGAGTACTGTCACGAAGCTGATTTGGAAGGTGCGGCTTACCTGATCCTGTGACTCGGGCATGTGATAAGCAGTGGTGCAGCATGTATGCTGTCGATTTTTTTCTCTGTGCATTTCGCATTATGCCAGGACCGGTGTCTGTAAACACTTCAAACTGCTGTGCTGTGCTGTGCGCTGTGCGCTGTGCTGTGCTGTGCTGTGCTGTGCTGTGCTGTGCTGTGCTGTGCTGTGCTGCTCTGTGCTGTGCTGTGCTGCGCCGTGCTGTGCTGTGCTGCTCTGTGCTGTGCCATGCTGCGCCGTGCTATGCTGTGCTGCGCCGTGCTGTGCTGTGCCTGCTGTGTTTTGCTGTGCCTGCTGTGTTTTGCTGATGACTATGATGGCCATGCAGGCACATACAAGGCCAGTCTCATGCAAGCCTTTGAGAGGACGGTGAAGGAAGCGCGCTTTGGCATGGTCCTGGTGGACGCTCCCAATGTGTCTGCAGATGACCTCAAGGGTTACTGGTCTGCTGGACAGGTGACTGCTCACCACTGTTGCTCTGCTTCTCCCAGACTTTTTCTGCATCAAGCAGCTGCCGACTACAAGGCGTAGCTACTGACAGTCCCTGTGTGAACCCTTCTGTCTGCGGCACAACTGTAGTTGGCCTTGGCCTTGGCCTGCAGCATCTACCATTTGAGTCTTCTGCACTACAAACATAGAGCTGATTGCCCTGGTATCTTTAGCCGCACCCAAAGTCCATGGGGCATCACCATGTGCTGGGTTGCATATCTGCCACAAAACGTCTATACAGAGACGCCGACACCTCCTGCCGGCATATCCCTTGCTTCACCAAAGCACTCAAGCTGTTGATGTCACGCCCGTTCACACACCATCAACCTGTGATGCTCAGTGCCAACCTTGATGACTTCTGAAGGGAAGGGTGTGTTGTTTGTAGCGTGGTGGTTACGAAGTGTACATGGTAGAGGTGACGGGTGCTACGGTCGAGGAGTGCCACAAGCGCAACATACACAATCGCAGCTTGGCCGACATTCAGCAGGCTGCGGCACAGTGGCAGGAAACCCCGGCTGTCTACCCCCTGCTGGACCTGGGGCCACTGTTGGGGCTCAACAAGAAGAAGAGCAAGCAGGTCAGTCTCTCCCTTGGCCTCAATCATGCACACAGTCTCAGTCAAGCTGCTGTACCACAAGGCCCTAGCCACCACCTTCACTTTCTATCGCATGCGCTCCCAGTCCACCTGCTCAGTATGAGTCCACAGACACTTCATGCTGTGTTGAGTCTTGAGTGGGGTGCATGTCACAAGTTGTCATGTTTCTGCGAGTCTTAGACAGGGACTTTGTCAGCATATCTGGAGAACTGGAGTGGCTTGTTGGCAGAGATAAGGGCTGTCCACCATGTCAGGAGTCTTTCAGGTCGCTGTTACCGCGTGGTTTGTCACTGTCATTTGTAACTAAAGTCCCTGGCTGCAGGGAATTGCTGAGGTGGAAATGGAGGATGAGAGTGTGTCTGCAGCCAGCGAGGATGAAGAGGATCAGGCACAGGAGCCAGCTGTCAAAACAGTCACCAGCAGGTGTGACCTATCACTGCAACACACAAGTGGCTAAGCCAAGCACTGCACTCAATGGGTGCTGTCCGCCGTCTGTTCCTGACACTGCAATGCTTGTGACCCCTAATGCTTTGTCACTTCACTGCTCATTACCTGCTTGATTGCGCTTCAACTTCCGCTGAATTCCCTCTGCACATGGGCAGTACACCCAGTGTTACAATCCTGCTCATAGTCTCCTGCTGGCTATTTCTGGCTGACAGGCTTTCTAGTAAATCTCACCATTGGAGAGCTTTGCTCAGAAACTACAAACAATCTTGTATAAAGCCAACCCATGCCATCTTTTGCAATCTCATGCATTCTCAAATTTTTGGTGACCTCCTGCACAAACATGGAATAAAAAGGAACTATTGTTAAATTTCATCGACATATATAGGCTGCTATTTTGCAAGCATTCATGCATGTTGGCAAGCATGTTACAGGCAGGCCGATCTTTAATGCCGGTGCATTTCAGGTGGGCCACTGAAGCAGAAGAGCAGCCAGTCAAGTCAGCAGGCAGCAAGAGGGCACTTGCGCAAGGGCAGGGCCCCAGCAAGAGGGCCAAAGCACAGAGTGCAGCTGCAGACACTGATGATTTCGACGGATTGACAGCGGGTCTAGATGGGTTCTTTGGTAAGAAACAAGGTCGCAGGGGTATGCATGACAATGCAAAACCCACTCGTGGGGTCCTCAAAAAGGTAATGCCAATGCAGCAGCCAGGGTTGGAACTCAAGACCTTTGGTGAATCATGTTTTACCATTGGCCAACCCTACTTGAACAAGTTGCATACATACAAGTGCCTTTGCTGTGTCACTCATACAAGTGATTGACCTGTGTGTCTGTACCTGCCGGGATTTGTGTACCCTCAAAGAGCGCAGTCAGGCTGTCAGCACTGATACTGTTCAAGCCATTTAGCATGTTTGTGCAGCAGCATGACGCAACATGCGTCATATGCTCCGCATGCCTGCTCTTGTGCACTCTCCACCGCAGCTCAGGTGCATCAGAGAGCACAACTACTGCAGAGGCTTGTAGCGCCCATGCCATGGCTGTCTATGAAAGTTGCATGGTGTTTGTGTACAGGGGGGTTCCCTGGGGGGTGGGGGTACCCGATCTGTGCGGTGGGCTGACCAGGAGCCCTCAACTCAAACAGGTTTCAGGATTGGAGGTTCACAGCAGGTCTCCACCTGCTGCTCTGCATCATGTTCTGTTTCACACACGGATTGTCAACATTGATCTACCTATCATGTTCTGTTTCACACATGGATTGTCAACATTGATCTACCTGGCATGATGCAGACAGGCACGATGCAGGCAGGCAATCTGCTAGAGTGCATGTAGCTAGACTACACGCACTTCACATTCATGAAGTACATCCATTGGCTGATTGCTGCTCTAAGAAATCACCAGATGGATGAGTGATGGCAGTTGTATCTGCTGAGCAGCCAAATGTGCAGTTTGAAATAGGTCTGCATGTGGGTGTGAGCATGTGGTGTACATGTGTGTTGTTGCGAGCATGGTGGATCACAGTGATTGATTATTGGTGGTGCAGCTGGAGACCATTTACGTACTGGAAGGTTTGGGTCCTCCAAAAGAGCACGCTCCCGGCAGCAAGTCCTTCAAGGATCAGGTATCCCTTCCACGCTGCATGTTCAAGCCTCAATTTGCCAGACTGAGGCCCTGTGTGCTATATGACTTGCTCAAAATCTAATTTGAGATTGCCCTTTTTTGAGGTCATCACTGTATGCTGATCTGCGCAGTCATATGTTTTGCAGCTTTAACTGATTGTCACGGTTGCTGCACCACACACCCTTCACTGCACAGCCTATGCTCACACACAATACCTTGCAAGCACACTGTAAAGTTGCAAAACCCCTATGTTGCGACTATTTTGCATGTGGGTGCAGATAAAAGCAGAACACTCATCAGAGCGTCAGAACTTCCGAGATGTTCTGTTGGGCGGCAGAAGAGCCTGACTGCTGTGCTCAGCGACACCCTAGGCAACATTGACATTCTGCTGTCAACAACCTGTTTCCAGCCATTTTCTGTCCTCCCATGTATGCTGTGCTTATCAGCGTCTCCGAGAGGCATTTTGTCTAAACCCCTCGCAAATGACATGTGACAAGGCCTTTGTTTGGTGCCATGACAGGCTGGCATCGCCAGACTCCTGAATAAAGTGTAGGAGGTCCTAATAACAACCTTGCCATCACGCTTCCAGGTGAGCAACGACTGCTGGATGCTCTGTCTACTTTGTTGAAAACAACTGATTGCATGTATGCATGTGTAGGTTGCAAGTACATGCTTTGCACAACCTCTGCGACCATTCTAAGATTAGTTTATAGCCGACAGCCAGGCTGAGAGTTCAACAATGCGTGTGCAGGTGCCACACTTGATGTGGATTGCCCGGTCTGTGAACAGGTCGTATGTGTCCTGCAAATCATAGAGTCTGTAACATCAATACATTACCAAGTGCAATTGCAGTGGAGCATCTTTGCTGTATACCAAGTCATTCACACTTGATGTGCATAATGTTATTTCATATGATGTCAGACTGTGCAAAGAGTTAACCTTATACAGTGTACTGGTAGTGGGCGTCGCAGTCAGACATTACATACTTGAGACCTTGCAACATCCTTCATGGCAGACCTCTGAGCAGAAATTTCTGCAAAGCTAGTCCTCCCATCAATGCTCCGTCATGTCAAAAACACCTAGCAAGGCTCACACAATGGTCACAAAATTGAATTACCCAACGACCAACAGCCAACTATGATCCTTGCGGCTGTCAATCAGGCACGACAGTTCTTGCATGCGCAAAAATTGATGATATTTAATACCAACAAACACATATTTATCTGAACATCAGTTGAATATTTATTAGTCATAGTGCAATGGTCAAACAACGTACCCTATGGCAGGCAACATGCTGATGCCTGACTGGCATTGCCCTTGTTGCTAGCTGGTGCGGAAAGGAAACTTCCTATGTAGCAGCAAGCAAGCAGCAGCACAGACGAACATGGCAACGCTAACTAAATACATGCTGGTCAGTTCTTTGAAACATCATGATGGCATTCATGCTATAGTTGCAACACAACTCTCAGACTAAGCTCGAGTGACCCTGGGGTTGCTAGAATGTGACATGGCGCTGAAACTCTGGAATGATGACCGTACAATGTTGATGTACAAAGGTGGCTCTGCTGCCAGTGGCAGATGGAAAACGCTGGGAAGCGGCACTTGAGCTGTGAAATGGAAGCTATCATCCTTCTTTAGACATGTCACCTTGCCATTTGCGATGACAGGCGACTCCTGTTGTCGAGTCCTGCGCTCTGACAGGCTAGCTGGCAGAATCTGGCAGACATCAGTGGGTTCATTGATGCCCTTATAGCTGTACTGCCCCATGTGATACACCTCTACCTTGACAGGTAGACTGGGAAGGGTGCCACATACCCCCAAATGACCCAAATGAGATTCTGGGACATCAGATGGTCCTGAAGACGCCTCTTTGCCAGCTGTCTCTGCAAGCCAAGACGCGTTTGCTGTCAGTCTGCCTGCATGACGGCTCATGACAAAACAACCTCCATCTTACACACTGTGACCTGGCATAAGTAACAGCTTTGCTGTATTCATAGCCTGCATGTAGTCCAGCCTCTGCATGCACTTCAACAGCAGCAATCCACTCTGCAATGCAGTACCAACTGTGGCCGTACAGCCTTCATAAGGATGACTAAGACAAAGCAGCTTAGGAAGGGTCCGCCCACACTTGTAGAATTCTTCTTCTTGCAGGTCTGCTGCAATGCTGACTGGTGTGAGCATGCTTGGGACAAATGGAATGCCATGCAGGAAAAAAATGCCTGGTGCTGCTGCATCAAATCTTACCTAGAAAGAAAAGAAAAGACTACACCTTTTGGTGTCAATTTAATGAGAAGCCAAGTATTATACCGGGCTGCCCAGGCATGTCTTACCTATTCTAGGTACAGAGATCTTCTCCTGACCCCGCCCACCCGTATCCCCAAAGGCGGGGTTGAGGTACATCATTGACTTTTTCATGCCTGCGACATCCAGAGTCTTGGATGCCGTAGCACCCGTGAGCAAGTCACTGGACCAAGGCGGCCTCCGTGGTGTCTTCTTCTCCACCAGGGCCTGAGCAGACCTCTGCTTGGTCATCTTTGCAGCTTCCTCCTTCCCCAGCGAGCTGCTGGTAATTCGGGTAGCCAGCTGCACATCGGCCCCCCTGACGCTTCCTTCCTCAGCCTCCCTGGGGGTGGGGGTGGGGTTGAACACGGGTTTGAAGTGGGAAGGGGTGTCCACACTGCGTCTGGGGTTCCGGCCAGGACCCATGGGACTAAGGTATCCCTTCTCATCTGAGATGTAGACTGCAGGCAGCTGCATGTCCATAGAAGCTCTGGGGTTGCCAAAGCTGACCCTGGGAACCGCTGATGTTGTCCTCTTGAGGGAGCTTCCATCCTTGCCAGATCTGCCTGCATGTACCCACCATGCATGCACGAGTGAAGATCGTTGTGTTTCCTACAGTTGGAAAAACCTGTGTAACATCACTCTCTGTTTACGGTTGCATTTTTATTGCAAGGAAATGGTTTACATTCACCATGCAGAAGATGAAGGTCAGCATCAGAAGGCTTTAGTTGTGGAGGGAGTGATGCGTGACACAGCCTTGCATTGCTGTCGCTGTTGTTGTTGTAATGCTGCTCTGTAAAGTTTCTTTGCAACAAACTGTCATGGGTCAGGCATTTGCTGTAGCACCCTGTAATGCAACATGCACTAAAGACACTGCATATCAAGGCCATGGGCAGGTGATCTGTAGCATTCATTGTGCAATGCAGCCACATGCAGCTCAAAGAGCATTGCAGGGATGTGGGTGCTCATATACACTTGAGCCACAGCCGTACCTGTCTGTAATGTGGATGAGAAGGAGTAGGTGCTTCGGGAAGCTGCCAAGTCACTTTCCATGCGCTGCGTCAGTAATGCAAAATTCCTGGTTGCAATGTGGCTGGATGCAGCTGCAGGGGCAGGGCCGGACCCTGCAGAGCCTTCAGCCCCTGCCCACTCTAGGCCAACTGTCTCAATCAGGGCTTTCTCCACCAGAATCTGCGACAGCAGGGTCATGTTGAATTTCACAAGTTTTGATGGCACACTCTGCTGGAATTGCTTAGACAAGCTGCAAGCAGTTGAAAGTAAGATGGTCCTGGCAGTATCCGCAACGGCCATTCTTGGCAGCATGAAGTTTAGAGTGGGCAAACACCAACGCTCGCTTCATGCATGAACATGGCAACATCATGCATACTTGAGAGGAAAGCCAGTGCCATATTGCACATTGATGCATGCTTGTGTCTGTCACAGACACTGCTGCACCAGGGTGTTCAAGCCATGTTCTTGAACGCCCTCAGAGTGAAGCAGAAGCCAATCCAAGCAACAGCATCACAGCTGGCGGCAACCTGAGAGGATGATGACATGGTTGAGAGGTTACCTGCCCAGCATTGCATCCTGACCAGAAACGTGCAGCTCTGTTGACTGGAGTGCCAAAGTAATCAGCACGGCCTGCATATCACATCACATAATTCATATATGAGCAAATGCCAAAACACATGAATGTATATATGAGGGTATGACAATGTTACTGGGCACAGCTCCAAAGAACATCTGTCCCAGCCTTGTTTGCGCCACAGGTATGACTCACTGCATGAGCATTGTGATCATGTCAATGCTGATCTGTTGCAAACATACACACTCAGGCATTTACCCATGCATACAAACATGCCCCCCTCCCCATACACATTCACACACACACACACACACACACACACACACACACACACACACACACACACACACACACGCTTTAGCACATGCACATCTGCATACGCATACACCAAAACACATGCTCACACACACATGCAGAGCTGGTACAGACAATGATAGCTGATGATAGGCAAGGACAAAGTGTGGAACATACCTGTTGTGCTGTGGGGGCACAACTTGACTATAGGGCCATGGAAGATGCCCACCCTGGCTGACAGCCCTCTGAACAGCAACTGCCCTGTCACAGGGCTGCGCTCTTCCTGTGTGGGGGCAAGCCCCAGCAAGCCCTCCCCCCATGGCAGCCTGCAGTGCCCACATGCGTGATGCAACACACATGTTCACATTGAGTTTAAGGGTTTCACTTTGCCCTGGTTCAGTACCACATCCAGCCAGCTTGCTCTTCCTGTTGACCCTCTCTATTAATTGACACCATCCTGTTGCATCGTTTGATGTCAATGCAGCTATGCCTGCTTCAATTCGGATTTAGGTGTAGCTCACCTGAGCAACGCCAGCTGGAGGGTAAGGGCCCACTCTACTGCAGTTTTGGGCTGTGGAAAGGCTATCATGAAGGTGCCCTCCTTCTCTTGGCACTCGTACCCTCCACACAGAAGCAGGCTGGTGCGCACACACGACTTGAACCTCCCCAGCGCTATCAGGGCCTGCTGCTTGTCAATCCTTGACACTTCCTGAACGCAAAATCATAGTAAAGAAAATGTAACGCTTTCCAGCTCACTTCTTCTCCTGAATGCAAGTGTCAGTCATTCAGTCCTTTCTCAGTGGGTACAGACCATGCATTTGGACCATCCATGCACTTGAGATGAATCCGGGCTCACCACCACCAGTCATGTGTCCACTCATTCATGTGTCCACTCATGCATGTGTCTAGGCAACGCGTGTCTTCCTGAAAGGTCAGCTACGTAGCAGTCCTGAGTGACTGCCTGTACGAGGTTCTGCTTTGGCAGTCAAGCATGCCAACAACAGCATGAGGAGTTGTGGTCCAACAAGTCAACTTGACCCTGGATACGTGCACGGCCAGCAGTCTTTGATGACCATGACTCTGACAAGTCTTGCCCTATTGCGCATTGTTGCTGTGTGGCTGTCAAGACCACAAAACGACCTCATTATTGCAGGCGCAGCAGCAGCAGCTTGCTATCTGAACAAGCCAGAAGCAGTGTTGGTAAGTCACAACAAGGTATAAGCAGTGCTGCTGACAAGGACAAAAAAATAGTTTTCTTGTATCCCTTATCCTAACAAAAACAAAGGGACAGGAGTGATGACAAGGAATAAACTTTTGAAAGGATACAAACTTTTTAAAATTTTGAAAAATAGCAGCATCAACAACACAGCGATGTGACTAGTGCATAATTGATGGGGTGGTAGCAGCATCTCTGGAGCAGCATTATCCAACATCCAAAAGCCCCATGTTGACCATTGCCATGTTGATCATTGCTATGTTACGCATATACTCATCACGGCGACTGATGCAGGGTTGATGTGATCCTGTTCCAGAATCCCAGAAGACATGTGAGCCCTGTGCATGCAAGTGCAAGGGTAGGAGCAATGCATGAGTGAAGATTTCACCTTGTAGCCAACCTCCGATGCAAAAGCAAAGGTGATGTTGGGCAGCTCGTCAGAGAGGCGCTGGACGCTGGCAAGAGACACCATGGAAGGAGGGGCAGGCGGCAACAGCCCTGCAGAGCCCGCCCCAGCAGTAGCTGAGCTTGTGTCCTGTGCCCCCGGCGCATCAAAGAAGGAGGGAGCAACCTGCTGACGATTACATTTCTTTGGTGTAGGAAGGAAGAAGAAGAAGAAGGATTTACAAGATTCGGATGTATCTCTCATGGGCAGATCTATTTGTGTGGTATTGGCCGATTCTGGGGTTGTCTTGGGGACACAGACAATCATGGGGTTTATTGAAAGACCTGTTTCCCAGTGCGGATCCAGGCTTCCACAAATGCCTCTGGAGACTGGCATCAGGCACTCCCACTTTATATGGACATTTCAACGTTGTGAAATGACATGATTGGTGTCATGGGTTGGTGCAAGCTGTCCTTGCATGTGTGTCCATGTGAAGCATGTGTGTTGTGCAAGGACACATGCAAAGGCACCATCATGATTGAACAAAAGACACAGATACGAAACAGCTAGCCACTCTGCAAATCCTCTGCACACAGTTTTTGCGTGTTATTCAGAGGATTTGCATGTTATCGGGCACCCGCCAGCATATGACATTTGACATGCAGCTGTAAGCTTGCACCCTGATGGTGTGTGTAGACAGGCGAGGCATGCAGGGTAGACCTGTAGCAGAAGCAGAACAACATACAAACAGATAGGCGACTGCAATGGTACCTGACGGGCGGGGTCAAAGGGGGGGAACAGGGCGGCCCTCTCCACCAAGGCCTCAGGCAGGATCTGCCTCACATGCTCCCCAGCAATGCAAGGCAGCGCAGCGTCATCAGCCGTGTAAGCCCTGTTGCGGCACTCCGACAACACATAGCTGCCCATGTCTATGATGCTGCAGGAAGTACGCAGCAGGGAAGCAAGTGCTGTGGAAGCTGCTGCGTCAGCTGCTGTGGCAGCTGCTGGAGAAGCTTGACTGGCGCTTAAGGGATCCTCCTCCAAGTCCTCATGTGGCATAGCTACAGAAAAGCTCCTGTCAGGCTATAGGCTTAGAGTATGACTTTACGATTGACTGAAACCTTGGATTCTCACCTGTTTCCCCATCAGCTAGTATCCCCATCAGCTAGAATTCCATCAGCTAGTATCCCCATCAGCCAGTATCCCCATCAGCCAGTATCCCCATCACATGCTTGCCGTACACTTTGCCAATTATGTTGCATGCAGCCAAAATCATGGATGGTTGTGTGATTTGTGGGCTGGATGTGGCAAGAGAGAAGCCCAAGGACACTATATCAAAAGGACAGCTGGCAGCATGAGCAGGCAGGAGCATGCAGCATGGAGCAACTCCAGTGGACAATGGGATCTGCTGACAACAGGAGCACATTGCGCAATCCCCATGTGGGACCTTTCGTCAAAGGTGAGGTCAACATCTGGCTGCAGTACCGCATGGCTGTATCATACAGAGCAGGCAGTTGCAGGCAGTTGAACAATTACTATGTTAGGCAGTTACTATACCGCTGATGAGGTCTGTGTTGGACTGGGGCGTTAGGCTGAAGCGCTGCATTGGAGGGGGTCTGGGTAAGGCTGGGGTAGGGTCCAAACTGAACCTCCTACCCCTAGCCATCCTTTCCATCCTCAGCTTCTCCTCCATTGTGGGGGGCGCCCCCCGGGCCATGAGGGACAGAGGGGGATTTACCGGTCTGTCTGCTGACTTGGCTGTTGCACTCACAACCTGGGACATCGGCAAGACACTGACTTGGGTTGTTGGCCAGAATAGTAACGCCTCATGAAACACAAGATGATCATACATATGATAAGCATGTATGCATTGCAACTGCAGGTAAGCATTGCAGTTCATTAAGTTGAGCTGATGATTTTCCAAGCCTGTGCATCAGTCCTGGCAGCCAGCTTGTGCTGCGTATGCTATTCATGCTGTGCTAGACTTGACTTTCGTGTCCCCATGTAAAGGAGAGTCCTCTGGCCTTTGTGTGTACAGCAGCAAGTCAAATGCAACCCCAATCAAGCTCAAAAGGTGCAAGCACCAATGCCATGAAGACCTGAAGTCCTGGTATCAAAGCGCACCGCAAGCCGAGACGTAGAATCTATGCTGCTTCGCCGGCTGGATGGATTGCTGCCTGCCTCAGAGCCTTGCCCTTCTATCCCTTTGGTTTGCCCATCTAGATCACGCTTTGACTGCCCTTCGAACTTCAGCTTGATCTGCCCCTCTAGATCGTTCCTGGATTGCCCTTCAATGCTGTTCCTTGGCCCATCAATGATGTTCCTGGGCCTGTCGATGCTGTTCCTGGGTCCTTCAGCAGGTTTCTGGAAGTGGAAAACTGGCAGTTTGACCTCATGCAGGCGTCCCCCAATGCGTTGAAAGGTGGTGTCACTCAGCAGCACCTGCCCTCCTGCCGGCAGCTGTAGCAGAGAGTTTGTGAGCTCCACAATTTCACCTCGATACTCCACATGCCTGTGATTGCTGTGCACCTGAACCCAAACCAAAACCCAGAATCAGCTTTTCAGGTGTGGCCTGGTGCTTTGGATGCAAGTTCACAATCCGTTTTCATACTTGGCAGACACAAGCGTTGGACATTTCAGCATTGACGAGTGGGTACACTGTCAACCAAGATGTCATGCTGTGGACCTGCTGTGATGCTGATTGGTGCAACAGAGCATGCAGATCACTGGCAATGGAAACACACATGCAATGCGTTAAGCAACACCACTCACAAGTGTAACATGCCATTTGCTGGGCAGCCTAGTACAATACTTGGCTTCTCATTAAACCGACGCCGAAAGGCGCAGTTTTTCTCTTTTCCCTCGTTTTTTGTAACATGCTGTTTGCAACTCACAACTTGCGGTTATGAGCCTCAGCGCACTTCAGCAATGCAACAGCAACACAGACGTAGCAAAGCGCCTACAATGATCTCAGCAGGGACTCCAGTGTTGATGGCCATGCGTACTCGAAGGCCCCGGAACATCAGCTTGCCATCCTGACAGTTTTCCACCTTTGCTTGGGGCTGTTGCAGCAGGTCTGAGGGCCAGGGCGCTTCCAGGAGGGCTAACTGGACGTGCAGGCACCAGCCTATGGCATCGATGGGGTCGTGGAAAGCCACAACGAACATATCTGCCTCTGTGAGCACCTGTGCAAGCAATCACTGTCAGATGTGCAGTATCTCAATTTTGCCATGCATGCTATAGTCGCTTGCTGTGGTTGCTGGTTGTTGTGTCTTGAAGAGATCCCATTGCTCTTCGTTGCATCAATCCGATGATGCATGCATGCAGTGTGTGGTTTGTCAGCGCTCAGTAGCGTAGGATGCATGCAGTGTGTGAGTGTTGTCAGTGCTCAGCAAAATGTGATGTATGCATGCAGTCTGTGGCTTGTCAGTGCTTAGCAACATATGATACATGCATGCAGTGTGTGGCTTGTCTGTGCTCAGCAAAACACAATGAATGCATGCAGAATGTGACCTGTCATTGGTCAGCAACGTATGGTACATGTATGCAGTGTGACTTGTCAGCAGCAGGCGATTCTTCCTCAGAATGTGCCAGAAAGCAGCTGCACATTCTGAGGCATGCTGCCTTTCTAAGAACTGCTTTGGTTTCACATTCAAAAGTGCTTTGCATGCGCTGCTTGCAAGCATGGCGTGCTCAGTTGGACTGCACAGCTGACACAGCAACAGTTTGGTCTGAAGACCTGGCATACACACCTCATAACCGCAGTACTTGGGCAGTACTGAGCGCATGGCATTGTCACTCAGGGTGAGAGCAGAGCCCATGCAGCGTGCATTTGTGGCCTGTGAAAGCGCCTCAAGGCCGTCAACACTACTCATGACAAGCGTCACTCCACTATGGAACAGATCCATGCCCTTGCCCTGCCGCTCCATCAAGGTTCCTGGAGCATTCCTGAACCACAACTCCGTAACTGTCACTAGCTTTGGCATTTGTCTGTGTCGTTTGAGCATACCAGCTTGAGCATGTGTGGCCATTGCCTGCAGCAAGGGGTGTGGCTTACACCCCCCCTCAGTTGCTGCATTGCAGTGGGTGTGCACTCTAGACTGAACCCAAGATTCATGTACGCCTGGCAGCTTTCTTGGTGAGACTAGCAGAAGAAGCTGTATGGATGTCACTGCATAGACAGGAGCCAAGCGGGCTTGCTGGTGTGAGGCTTGGCATGTGGCTTTTGTTAGGTTAGGCTGGAGACTTTGTTGTCCTTGGCCGGAGCCTGTGGCTGTATCATCCAGCCATTTCTGCAGACATGCTGCATTGCAGACATCCTATGTACATGTCAGATGTGGCGCAGCATTGTGGAAGTGAGGCTTGGTGGGTACAATGGATACAGTGTGTTGCACTGTATTGGACGAACGCCTGGAGGTGCAGTTGTCACTCATGATAATATTGCAAACCTGCGTTTGAGGGCATTGATGTGCCGGGTCTCCCAAGCTTGCAACAGGCGGGCTCTGTAGGTCAGAACCAGCCACAAAAGCAGTAGAGACAAAGCGAGAAGACCCAAGAGGGGGCCAATCAGGTCCCAAATCCACTGTGCCGAGGTCACTGCGATGCAGTCCATCTGGAAGAAGCCTGCAGTTGTATGCATACATCCTGTCACTGGCTTCGCACATGCATCTCATGACCGGTTTCACACATGCATCATGTCACTGGCTTCACACGCGCATCACATCACCGGCTTCACACATGCTTCCATCTTGTTGCATAGCAAACATCAGTTGCAAGACAGCAAGACACTTGTGACAGACAGACAGACAGACAGGTGTCAGGACCAATGCCGTCAACTTCTGCAACAGGATGTCATGCAGACATCATAATTTACGATACTTGTGCAACCCAAGTGCTGAGTCTGTTCAGAGCCCTTTAAAAAGCATCTGGGGACATGACATACCTGCTGTATCAACAGTGTAGTGGGCGATCAGGGGTAGTGCACAAGTGCAGCTCTGGTAGGAGTACAACAGCGGGTCCGATGATACCACATTGTTGTAGAAAGCTGAGGATAAGTTGGTGACACTGGCTGGTCTGCTGACTAGCAGCCCTGGGCAGATCATGCCTTCCTTGTTGGATGAGGCAGACTGCTGCTGCGTGTTCCATGCAAACAGGTTTGAGATGCAAGAGGTATTATAGGCAACGCTCTTGCCATTTGCACCTGCAGAATGACACACACACACACATATATTCATGTGAAGCTCTCTTGAGCAACACAACATGCACCTTCATGCTGTATGAAGCATGAAGTATGATCTCACAGACGATTGTGTGAGTATATTGGCAGGATGATTGACACGAGGGTTGCGCACAGCCAGCAGCAACCTGGCACAAGGCACAAAATGTAGGAGCTGGCAATGCTATGGCACGAAGTGACAAGACCAAACAATTGTTCTGTCATCTACAGATCAAGATCTGCCAGACGTGGGCCTGAGATAGCAAAGAATCGGCTATGCATAGCACATATACATGTACGTATCCTTGGTGCAGAGTGCCTACTTGGTGTAGCACACGGCGTCTGCAACAGGGTGCCACTCAGCTGGAACAACTGCAGGTTTGCACGGACAGTATCCGTGACATTGTCAACCACCCCTACAAGCCCTGCAGGACCAAGTATGGAGGCTGGTACTGGAGCAACACAGCATGCAAAGCATGTCACCCTCAACTGAAAAATAATGTCTTGGACATAACGGAAATACTTCAATCAGCATGTCATGATGATGCGAGTTGACCGCTGACAAATCTGCCAGACAAGCACTGACAATGCATCAAATTGGGCAAGAAGTGCATGCTGGCAAACAGATAACAAAAGGATGCCATTGGGAATATGATTTGTTGCATGAGTCCACCTGGGTTGTTGGAAACAAACAGCAGCGTGAGGTCTGGCAGCTGATTGTAGATAGGAGGCAGGGTTCCCACAAGACCACCACCTGCAGATGAGATTACTACAGCTGACAACTAGGATCAGAGCCAGAATTGTCAGTTGGAGAGTGCTGGGTGTTCTGCACTGCAACAGTTGCCTGGATATGCATCAAGCCTGATGTTGACTTGAGTGATGAGCAAGAGTCATGCAACCAACATCCTGGAATGGAAGCACAAATGATGAACATGATGAGACATTGCTGGTGTCAGGGGCACGAAGAAAGCCAGCGGCACAAAGACAGCTGCAGTTCAGCTTTGACATTGCAGCAGGACCTCAGAGAGCCGCCAGATTGAAACGTCTGCTGAACAAGCTGGTGATGGAGCCCCAATCAATCAGAAACATGGTGAGCATCAAAAAGGCCATACTTGATCGAATGTCTGATGGGACTGACCTGCCAGGGCTAGGGCGCCAATAGATTGCAAGCCCTGAGTGCACGCTGGTAGCGAGGCCTCTGATGCTGTTAGACAGCACTCAACACCCCACCATCGACAGTAGCTGAACCCAGGTGTGAACCAAGGTACCTTGAGCAGCATCACACCCACAAACATGGAGAAGTCCACATACACAGTACCTGCAGGAGGGATGAAGGTGATACGTTGCTTATGCTGTTGCAGCAAGCTGGAGCAGGAGCTTGGATGAGCAAGCCTGCCAGAGTAGTTTGCGTAGTAGTACGCAAATTCCTCGATTTCCTCCAGCGGCACTGTTGAGAAGTATGCTCCAGGAGACCAATTTTGGCCTTGCGTTGCAATGTACAGTTCTTCCAGGACAGCGCGCTGGGCAGGAATGTCATTCTCAGGCTGGTAAAGGTTGAACAAATCCCACTGGCCACTGAGTGAAAATTCGCCTAGAGTACTATTACTTTGAGAAGACAGCAGGCCGAAAGTCACTTCAGCTTGTGCTTCCAGAGCATACATCAGACCTGGCAGCAGAACAGAAAAGTGGTGTTGTCACCTGCCAGAGTGGCCCCAAGGGGAGAGACAGTTGGCAGCAGTATGGAAGGTGTCACTGCGGCAAGTTGCGATGTTGAAATGCGCAGTTCTAGCTGGCGTACCAAAGAAGGCTAGCCATACGGAGGCTGATTTGCTTGTAAGCTGCAGTCTGCCTTGCATAATCCCGGCAACAGCAAGCTGTTGCCCGCAGGATTAGCTTTATGTTGTCATACGGCACGTATGCCACCACATTTCATAGTCCCAATCAGGTCTGTGCAAGTGTTGAAGCACTTTGGTCGCATCTGGTCATCTATGTGATGTTGCAGCCGTGAAGCTAACTAAGCGTACGCGATGTCCCGATCTTGCCATCTGCTCTGAAGCATCAGACAAACACTTTCATTGCGCATGTGAGCGCAGTTACACCAGCCAAATTGTGCTTGCAGCATTGCGGAATGATCCCTGTCTGAGCAATACGAGCCACACGTGTATCACAGGTCTGCAGTTTTAGATTTCGTTCCTGATCGATGCAGCAGGTCGCTGATCACCATCGTTCCCTTGCCTTTGCAACTTGCCAGAAAGATGCATCCTGGGCGCAACAAAACCTGGCAAAGCTGCTCGAACAGAGTGCGGTCGCCGTGCGTTGGCTGGACTTTGTGACAGCGTACGAAACCATGCTCAGCAAACGTTTTGTACTGCCTCTCTTGCTGCTGGCAACAGGTGAGCTCAGGAGATGCACTGTGCAGGGTGCATGTTACCGCGCATGCTCACTGCTGCAACCTGCTGCAACTTGATTGGGTTTGCAGGCGCTGCTGCAGCTTCAGTCGGGTTGATTAACTCAGTCACTGGCAATGTCGAAGCTTTTTCAGACTTTGAGGGTAACCTGCAACTGAACTCGGTCTATCAGCCCGAGAACGACCTTCCCGAGCAGCGAGTTGCTTTGCAAGAACTCTATGCAGCTTTGGGAGGTGACTATTGGGGTGCAGCATACAAGCAGCTGACCGCCATAGAGGAAGTCGAAGCTTTTGCCAATGCCTCATCAGCAAGCAGTAAGTCACGTTGCATCAGGCTGTAGGTTGCTGAATGCCAAGTCAATCGCATACTGCATGTGACTCAGTGGGCCACTGTCAAACACTTGCCTTTCCCTGCAGCTGTGACTTTTGTCGACTTTCCTCTGTTTGCCGATATTTTCACAGTCAAAGTGCCCTGGTTCACACCTGGCTTCAGCTATTGTCGGTGGTGGGGTGTAACATGCTGCCTGACAGCATCAGAGGCAGTCTTACCTATTTGCTCCTTCTTGCAGTCTGTTGGCATGATCACCTTGACAGGTGAGGCTCTTGGGAAACAGACTGGCTCTGTTCGCTGTATGCATGTATACTTTGTCACTACTAGAAGACACATGTGAGTGGAGGAACTCACCTTGAGCCAACCTCACACCAAGTGCAGTGCCAGCATGCATGCTGTATTGGCACGTCAGAGAAAGCCCAGGTCTTAGCACATATTATGTTTTTTATCACTATATTCATGTTTGTTTTTGTTTTTCTTGTTTTTATCATTAGCAGCTGCTCGAAACTTCCAACTGGTTTTGTCTGATGCACAGGTGCCAACCTGTCTGGTACACTTCCGCCATCCATGTTCACAGGCTTGCCGGATCTATCTGTACTGTTTCTTGCACACAATCAGGGTGAGAGTGTTTTGTCTCCTGCCATGTGTGTTGCCTGCAGCCATTGCGCTCAATGACTCATGACAACCTAACAATATGCATTTACTTGCCATGCCACAATCTCCATGTGGGCAGACAGTACATATTGCACAAGATCACATTGCCTATTGTACAAAGTCATCGCGGACAGAAATCCCATGATGTGCAGATGCAGTGGTTAGATAGCGCCAATGTCTATCTTATCATCACTGGCTTTTTGCGTGTGCAGGGAAAAGCTACTAAGCAAATGCACAGTCATCAGTCACAACTCAGATCACAATGCTGCGTCCACATTTTTTTGAAGCATCAGCTGCATGTTGGATTGACCATGCATCTTGTCTCTCATGTTGCTGTGATTGCAAACTTGGCTGAAGTCGCTCCTGGTATGGCAGGTCTAACAGGGCAAGTTGTGGATGTGCCCTATGCCATCACAGCAAATATGCTGATCCTGCAATTGCAAGATACCAGTCTGCAGAACCGCTGCGCTGAACAAGGTATACTGCAAGCAGCATCAGCCTGTTGCTACGCCCTCTCGCTGCACTCAGACCTGTTCAGACCCATGGGTACAAGCACAGGCATGCCTTGTGACCGCTTGCTGGTACAGAAGGGCCATGCTCTCTGCACACAAAGTGCGTATGTGACATTGCTGCTGTGGATTTTCCACCTGCTGACAAGGCACTTCGCTTTTCTGTGCAGTTGATGGTGGATCAAGCGTGAAGTACAACAGCAGCTGCTATTCTAATCTCTTTCAGTCTGACGCCAACCAAACCAGCACAGCTGCAAACATTCCAGGCCTCACCTGCCCGACCTTGTACCTGCACCGCCCCAGTAACCTGTCTGACCTCACGACGGCATACTTCTACAACTACGTGGCAGCAGACCCGCAGCTCTACTCGTACCAGGGCTGCAAGTGCACACAGCCGCTAGTGGCCTACTATTACAACAACGCTACGTCAGGTTGGTACAACCCAGTCTCCTCTGTTTTGCCCTGTGTCACCTTGTCTTCTTGCTGTTGGTAGCTGCCTGGTGTACAGGTGCTTGTCCAGCATAGTGGGACTGGCTGTATGAGCAGCATGGACAGTTGCAAGTTGCACTTTGAGAAGGTAAGACATGCGCTGAATGCCTCGAGAGGGCGACACAGCTGTTAGTGCGTGCATGACTGCTGGCTTTGCATCACTGCAGTGAGACCACTGACGTATACTCCTTCTTGTGTGACATCCTGCAGGCTTGTTTCATGTGGAATGCGTTTCCAAGTCAAATTCAGCAATGATCTGGGCGATCGTGTCACCATTCACGACAGTAGCGCTGGTGCTGCTGGCTCTGCTCGTTTTCTACTTGGTATACCGGAAATGCCTGGCCAATGAGTGGGAGATGATGCGTGTCAATGGGCTCAAGCGCAGGTCAGCTGTCTGCTTGTCAATCAATCAATCAATTGACATTTTCAGTGTTGGGACTCATCAGGGAATTGGGAGACCACACAGTCTTTGTACAAATGCATAGCCGGATTTGACGAACTCAGCAAGCATTTCCAAACTTTAAAACCTTAGACTCCCCAAACCCTTCTACCTTCCTTTGCACCGTTGCCCACACAAGACTGATCCAAACTCGGCATGATTGATGCCGCGCTCAGGCTCAGTCCTCAGCTGAGAGTGAGTGCGCTGCTGTCAGTCATGCAGGCAAAGAGATTTCCATATCTGCCTACACCAGGCGTGATGGCTCTCTTGTACAGAGCAGAAAGCTGTGTCTATATCAGATTTGCAGCTGCTGACACAAGCATGGACTTGGCACGCTGAAGTTATGCAATGCACACAGCTCAAAGCTCTGCCCAACTCTGAGATACCATTACATGCACAAGGAAGTCCTGTCAGTCATGTCAGAGATAAGATGTTGCGCTGCACACACACAGGCACGCCCCAGGAACCCTGATGGAGCGGCAGGGCAAGGGCATGGACCTCTTTCACAGCGGCATGAGCATTGTCATGACTGATGTGGAAGGCAGTACGGGGCTGTGGGAGTGGAACAGCCGCATCATGAACTCAGCACTGGCCTTGCATGATCACACTCTGCGCTCCCTGCTGCCCAAGTACTTTGGCTATGAGGTCAGCGGCCTCCAGCCCATTTGCTGTGTCTCTGTCTTTCCTGCAGCCTACAAGCTTGATTTTGGACAAGTGGTCGGTGATTTCAGCCCATTTGCTGCGTCTTTGTCTTGCTTGCCTTGCACAGGCTTGACTTTGGACAAGATGTTGAGCCCCAGCGTGGAGGCGTCACAGTCTGTGTTTGAACAGAAAAGAAAAGAGAAGGCCGTGTTTGAGTGAGGGACCTGTGTGCGACAATGCTGCACTTTTCAAGTGCTCAGACAAGCTCTCAATAGATGTTGTTTCATGCATAAGCTGCTCTCAGTAGATGCTCTTGGCTACACGCTATGATTGCATGTCATGCCCGTCATGCCAATTGAAACTAGATCCTGGAGATTGACCACACAGACACTCCCTGGTGCACCTGCCTTGACTGACATGTTAGCGCCATCTGAGCCCCTTTGGTTGCCCATTGTAGGTAACAACAGAAGGGGATGCCTTCATGGTTGCCTTTCATGACCCCCTGGACGCAATAGGCTGGGCCCTGCATGTGCAGCTGGCCCTTCTGGAGGCCCCCTGGCCCCCCGAGCTGCTACAGAATGCCCAAGCCAGATTGGAAACCTGCCCAGAGGGCAAGCTGCTGTTCAGGGGGCTGCGTGTCAGGATGGCCATCAACACCGGAATCCCTGCAGAGATCATTGTACGCCTCTGCTGCTGCTGTTGTTCAATTTCATTCATCAAACATGTGTCTTCGCTGACAATTAGGTGAACACTGCCCTGAACAGCACAACATGACTAAGCAGCTGCACGACGTGACTAAGCAGCTGCACAACATGACCAAGCAGTTGCCTAACATGACTAACCAGGTGCACACCGTGGCTGCTGCTGCAGGTGCACAACGTGACTAAGCAGGTGGAATACAGGGGGGAGATGATCGAGCTGACTGAGTCTCTATCTCATCTGCCAGCAGGAGGGCAGGTGCTGCTGAGTGACACCACCTCTCAGCGCACAGCAGGCCGCCTGCACAAGATCCATCTGCCGGCTTTCACGTTCCAGTGTGCCAAGGGCAGCTTGTCAAGAGCTCAGTCCAAGATGAGCTTTGAGGGCCTGAGACCTGCTCTGAGCAAGGGACTGGTGAGTAGTGTGGCTCATGTTCTGAGCCCAAGTGTTTTTTACTGTACCTGCAGAACTGTAAGAACCAGCAACATCATGATAGGGAGGAGGGTAAGTGAGGCTCTCAAGCAAGTGACTCTGCTCAAAGCAAAAAGTGGGTGGGAGATGAGGGGGAGTAAAAGCTTCTCAAGCAAGTGACTCTGCTCAAGGCATGAGTCTTGCCTGCATTCATCGTTCTGTTCCCCCATGCATAAGCATTGGCGATAGCAGTCAGCATCACAGAATCATCCCTGCAACACCAGGCGTGTTGTGACAAAACTCCCCTCAAGATTGTTCATGCCAGGGATGAATGCTGAGTTACAGCTGCTTGCGCTGCCATTCATTTTCATGCGGTATCATGGCAAGTCAAGCACCCCTCCAAAAACATAATTAAGTAAGTAAATAAATTAATTAATAAATAAACATATAAATAAAATAATAATAAATAATCAAACTATTAAAATAAATAAACAAACAAGTTTCACCTCTCACATTTGGTCTGCAGGCTGTCAGCCAAAGCATGAAGTCGACAGATGGACTGTTGGCTGGTGGCAGCACTCCAAAATCAGCAGCCAGCAAGAGAAGTCTCATGCAGGCCAAGCGCTCCTCTTGGTTCTCCTTCAAGCAGACCGGCAGCAGTGCAAGCGCTGAGCTGGAGCCTCAGCACAGGCTGTCAACTGAAATACACCTCGACGGTGGGCACATCCCATAGGTGTATGGGTTTAGGAACCATAACCTAAACCTAAACCCAAAATGTGGATGTTGCTGTCAGCCATGTGTTGCCTTTGAATCTGTTCTCCCGCGCTTCCCAGCTAGGGTGACTAACCAGTCACAACTAATGTTGACTAAAAGTTTCTGAACAAAACTGAATCATTTGAGCTAGGTTGCTGAATGCAAGGAATGACCTCAGGTAGATTACAGAACAAATGGTTTGAAGTATATTTCCTAATGAAATGCATGTTTGAGGTAAAACCCCAAATGAAATGATTGGTTTTCTGTTCTGCCTACAGTGAGTACAGAGGAGCCTGAGTCACTGCGAAGCCGCTTCTTCCACAGACCGCATGCCTTCGAAAGCGCTCCTGAGACATCCACTGCGCTCGCTTCGCTACACCATTCAGCCTGTATTGTCATAGACATGGGCAGCTATGTGCTGTCGGAGTGCCGCAACAGGCCGTACACGGCCGATGATGCTGCGCTGCCTTGCATTGCTGGGGAGCATGTGAGGCAGATCCTGCCTGAGGCCCTGGTGGAGAGGGCCGCCCTCTTCCCCCCCTTTGACCCCGCCAGTCAGGTGAGAATCCCTGCTGCTCTTCTTCCTCTTTTGCCCCCCTTCTGCTAGCTAGGCAGCAGGTGCTCCTGACTATTGCTCACTTGAGCCTGCCATTCGTATAGGAAGGGCACCTGCCTATTGCTCTTTTTAGCCTGCCAGTTGCATAGGAAGGGCACATTCCTATCCGCTCTTTTGAGCCTGCCAGTCATATGGGAGATGCTTCTGCCTATCCCTCCTGTGCGCCTGCCAGTCGTGTAGGAAGGGCACCTGCCTGTCCCTGCCAGTCATATAAAAATGGTTCTGCCATCTGATTTCATGACCGTGTCAGTCATTTGGCAAAGCGCTGATTGTGCATGGCTTGTACTCAATCTTGCAGCAGCATGTGTATCACTTAGTGCAGGTCGTGACTAATCTGTGTGTACACCCTCTGCTGCATTTTGATTCCCATTGCTGACAGGTCGCCCCTTCCTTCTTCGATGCGCCCGGGGCTCAGGCAGCGGGCAAGGTCACCCCCAAGCAGAGGGCCCCCTACTCAGTGATGATGGGGTCCCCTGTGACCCCGGGGGCTTCCCCTGCCTCCACCCAACGCTTCTCCCAAGACCTGCCTGACATTGCCTTTGCCTTTGTCTCTGACTCTGGCTACAAGGTGGGTCAGCCCCTCTGGCTTTGGGGACCCCGATGCCATGTTACTCCAAATTTACTATTGCCTCAAGCAGATGTTGGAGTGCTTTGTTGTACTATGCTCACATGGACTTAAGCCTCTGTTTTCCACAGCCAAGCATGTGCCTATATGCATTGCAAGCTTGCAGCTCAGCGCTAGCCAGCAAAGCCCAGGATCTGTCCTTCCATACAGTCAACTATGGTCTCACAGCTCTTGATAGCTAGCACTCAAATGCATGTTGCATTTACTCATCTGACAGACTTCTCTCACACCACTCATGATCAATTGTGGGCTGCCAACGGAGGGAGGGGAGAGAGGAAGGACAGCAAACAGGACTCAGTGGTGGGGGAGGGGGGGAGGGCAAAGCTTGAGCTTGCTGCAAGGCCCAGTTGACCAAAAAGCTCGTTGCAAAGCCAAGCAGCCTTGCATTTCATCACTCATACCTGCAATCTTACTGCTTCTGCGCACACAGGAGATTGCTGGCATTGACAAGCAGCAGGCTCTGATAGCTCTGGGCAGGTTCAAGTCGTGTGTGCGTACCAGCCTGCTTCTGTGTGATGGGTATGAGTGCCAAGAGAAGGAGGGCACTTTCCTGGTTGCCTTTTCCAGCCCCAGGGCAGCTGTGGAATGGGCCCTTACCTTGCAGCTTGCCCTCATGAGGTACTCTCAAAAGCTGCCATGGTATGCTGCAACGTGCCATGCTTTGCTATCATATGTCACGTTTTATTCAAGCTGTGCTATGCTGGGTCTGCCTGCCATACCTGTGTCACGCTATGCTGTGCCACGCTATGCTGTGCCACTTTACACTACTGACTCCATGCTGGATCATCCAATACTGTGTTGTGCTGAGCCATTTGCCATGCTATGCCACACAACAACACCTCCTCTACAGTGTACTATACTGTATGAGTTCATGCCGTCATGTGCCATGCTGCCCCACGCTATGCTACGCCATGTCATGCTATGCTGTGCTGTGTCAGGCCATGCTGTGCAGCTACAATGTGTCATCCTGTTCTCTGCTATGCTGTGCTATGCTATGCTATGCTATGCTATGCTATATGCCGTATGGTGCAATGCTATGCCATGGGGTGTGCAGGGTGCCTTGGGGTGAGGCACTGCTGAGTCTGGAGCCCGCAAGGGAGAAGCATGACCCCACCAATGGGCAGGTCCTGACAAGGGGGTTGTCAGCTAGGGTGGGGATCTTCCATGGCCCCATCACTAGACTCTGTCCCCATGCTGTCACTGGTGAGCTCTTGCCGATCCCCACCTGCTGCTGAATCTACTTTCACGTGGCTTCTAGTAGACTCTCTTGATTGTGTCTACTGTGTTGGTGCTTCTGCTGCTGTTGCAGCCGCACTGCTACTGCTTGTTGCAGGCTGGATTTCTTGGTCTTTGAGATATTAGCAGCTTCAGCGACAGCTCAGCACAAGCAGCGCAGCGGCATATGCCAGCCCAGCTCACAGCTTTTGTGTGCTTGCAGATTTGTGACCTATATCGTTCTGTGCATTTCATATTTGCTTTTTGTGTAGCTCTTAGCAGTCCGTCTGTCTTTGAATTGCGTGCAAGTGTCACTTCCATGTCATCCTCCTTGGTACTGCATAACGAGTTCATGCATGCATGGCCAGGAATGTTTCATCACAGAATTGCTTTTCACTGCCCATCATGACAAAGTCCTGACCCACATGGCCACGCTGTGCTGAGGACCCAAGCTTGCTCACGTGGGCACATGCTGTACTCATTTCGAAATCCTTGCTACTATGGCATGTCCCCACATGGACGACCATTGACCAGAATGAACACACCTGTTTCTCAAGGAAGACTATGCACTTTTTGAAAGCTTGACTGACTGTTAGCCACCACTCATATCAGATGCAACTGGCAGCCTGCATGAACATGCGCAGCTCCCCCCCCCCCCCCCCCTCTACATGTATCTTAATAGATAAGTGAAACTTGAAATGGGAACCAAAAACGCAAAAAAAATTGATAGATCCTGGATCTGAAATACATGCTACCAAAGATGACTACCCTGCAGAGCCTGGTCACATGCCTGGTCACATGCCTAGACCACAGACACACTAGCCAGAGTCTGAAATCATGCAAGACTGTGTCAGGCGGAGAACTGCATTGAAGCGAAAGTATGTATGCAGGCCGCGCCGAGTACCTGGGCTCTCCAGTCAGTAGAGCATCTAGGCTGTGGGCAGGCTGCAGTGCTGGACAGGTCAGAAGGCTGCCAGTGACTAAACCTCATGTGTGCTGCCTCAAGTGCATATGTGACAGGATAGGTTCTAAGCACCTTGACACGCTGGCACTAGACTTTCAGTATAGCACAAGCTGCTTGTTGCCAAGATTTCACTTCTCACAGCTTGTGAGGAGCAAAGCATTCAACAGAGTCTTGAAATTCAATGCCATGCACAGATCTTTGTACGCACTCACGGTGTGCTCACCACACCACAAGCTGAAGGCTGTTGTGGTTGCTGCATAGCAGCTAGACGACCATTTGCCGTTGAATGCATTGTCATGTCTGCTGATATGTAGACAAGACCATGTGGGGCTAAAAGGTAGACTCTGGGGTGTTGCAGATATTGGTGGAGCAGTCATTGGTAGATGCACTAGAGCTTGAGTGGACAGGGGCACCTGGCCTGGGGCCGTTGCCAGCAGCCCCGTTGAGTCATATTGCTCTCAGGAATCATGCTCTGCTGGTGCATCGCCAGGAAGTTGATAGGGCAGCTTCTCAATCCTTCTGCTCCAGGACCTCCTTGTCAGGTTGGCTGGCTATTTGATGTGCTGTAACATGTACTCATCCTGTCAGACTCTCAGTTGGGCTAGGTTTGACACACTCAGATGTTTCACAAGAGAACGTCTATATGGATGATTCCTTAACTCAAACCTGTGGTAGTGTATGTACATCGATGCAAAAGCCATTAAGTGCTGTGCAGGCATCGTGGGAAGGCAGCTGACGCTCAGCAAGAGGACTTCAACCATGGCCAGGCATTCGCAAAGCCTGCCACGCGGGCTGTCAATCGATCCAGGCTCTGTGCCCAGGCAGTTTGAAGATGTAACATCACCCCTTGGCAGTGATGTTGCATTGATGCGGAGGAGAAGCATGTCCATGGGTCAGACCCCTAGGTCTAGGGTGGGCCTGCTCAGGCTGATGTCCAGGGGTCAAGATGCATCCAGGGATGTCAAGTATGCTGCGCTATCCGTGCTGTGCTGTGTATGCTGTGTCTGTTTGAACTGTGCTGATGTGTAGTCCGCTGCTCATCCTGCATTACTGCATGGCTTGGATTTCAAGTTGAGGCAGCCAGGCTGTGCTGAGCATGCTGTGCAGACCCATGCTGTGATATGTTGTGTTGTGCCGGCTCACTCTACGCTTGTGAAAGCTATGCTTTATCAAGCTATGCTCTTCATGTGATGCTGGCCATGTTGTGGCATACATGCTGTGCCATGTTCATCATGCCATGCTGCCTTATGCTGTGCTGCCTTATGTCATGCCAGGTATGCTGCGCTGTGCTGTTACGCTGAGTCTGCCATGTTGTCCTCCGACAGAGCTGTAATGTTGAATGCTCAGGGATTTTGACGAATGGTGGAGCAAGAGTGGCTCTAGCGCTAGCAGCCTATGCTCAACCCCTCATGCTGACTCAGCAACAGGCATGAAGTTGCATGACAATGCAGCTTTTAGAAGAACTGGAAGCGGCGAAGAAGTGCTGCAGAGTCAGGACTCGAAAGCAGACATCAAAGAAGCAATGGCAAGAGGATCTGCAGAAGGTGAGAAGGTCAACAGTCCCCATGAGCCAGTCCCAGTGGCCTCACAGACGGTCCCCACAGACATCCCAACCACTCTTGTCGCGGTCGAGGTCTATCGGATGGGGCTATTCACCTACAAGGGTATATCGGAAAAGGTTCAGCTATGCCAGGTCTTTCCAGCAAGCTTGTCGGAGCGCAGGCAGGCGTACAGCGATACAGCCTTCCATGGCAAAGCTGCGTGTTCGAAAAGGGACGACAGCTTGGCTCTGTCTGTCCAAGTGAAGCTGCCAGAAGTGCTGCAGCTGCCACTATCTGCAGAACCTCCCTTGTGTATCAATATGGTTCTGCAGCCATCACAGAGCTCGAGCGTCAGCAAGCAGCGTCGTCACAGTCACTTGAGGACTTGAGGATTCACTTACAACTATAACAATTCCATGATTGTATGAATGTCACCTGAAGAGTGTAGCAGGATCAGCGTTGCATGGTAATTCTTTCTGTGCCGTTCATGTCATTTTCCCTCATTGTCAGATCTATGGGCTTTGTCCTTAGGACAGGATCGAGCTGTGTTTGTAGTCATGATGTTGTGATAATCATTGGCAAAATTTACCATGCCAAACCAAGACATATATGCATGTGCATGTTTTTGAGAGTGCTTACTAGTTGAAGCATATATATATTTCGTTTCGGTGGTACATGTTAAGTGGCCAGCATGCATATCTGTATGAACTGTAGAAATGCAATCCAATTGTTACAGGCACATTGTTCTGGCTGTCCTGTGTTGACCGTTTCTGATTGTCGAACAGATTCATATGCGTTGTAGTGCTTGATCTGTGAGCGTCAAACTGAATGACTAGATTACGCTGCCATACTTATGGCATCGCATCTGTCTGCAGCTACATACTATACAAAAGAGACTGCAGAGTTGTTGATAAGGAGGCAACAAAGTGCTAGGTTAGTGTAACTGATGATGGTAATGAAACAATGTCATCATGTGCGCTGCAGGCAGCATATCAACACAACAAAGAATTCCAGATTTGACACATACACTGACTACTCACACCCGACAAACACAAACTAGACAGCATCTGTCAAATTGCCACTGCCAGGACTACGATCCAACAATGGGGAATGCTCAGTGTCAGTATCATCCCTGCCCCTGCGCCCACTTCTTCGCTCTACAGGCTGTGGTCGGCTATTCTGCCATTCCCCATCAAGCGTGTAATTCATTTCGATCCCATCATGTGCTTCCCGCTCATCGATCGGCTCCATATGACTCATCTGGGATGAGCCGACTGTGGGATCATATGCACCGTAGGGTATGAAAGGGAGGGAATCGGGTCTAGTCAGGCTATCAGAGTTGGTTGTCAGACCCAGGTTGGCTTTTCGGCCTAAAGCAAGCTTAGCATTTGCCTCTGCCACGTCTTTCCTTGTGACCACACCAATGACCTGTAAAGCAGCGACCTTGAGACAAACCCTACAGCAGACCCATAACCCTGCAGTCTCTCATGGGTGTTTTATGGGGTCTGCTGTAGTCAATGACTGTGCAAAGCGCGAGCTGGTGCAACAGAACAGTGACATGTGCCTGCCATTCACTGTTCTGCAAAAGAGCAAACAGGCATCAGCCTCAACATGAACCAGAGACGCTGCAACGTGCCAAGCCTTTCAGCAGAGGTCTATACTGAGAGACTCATAGACTTTAGGCAACTCTGCTGCTCCTGAAGCTAAACGCAAGCAAATGCGAACAAGGCAGGAAGCCGTAGCGCAAAGGGCCGGGAGGCTAATTGCAAGCAAGTGCAGACTCGGCAGAAACGGTAGAGCAAAGGGCCAGGAAGCTTTGCAACTGGGAGGCCAGCACAAGGCCAAGAGAACGAGAACAGGAACAAAAATTGTCCACACAAGGCTTTGAGGCAGTCATCAACCATCAAAACAAAGTGACTCCAGGCAGGGCTGCTGCTCAAAGCAAGATCAAATGCACACAAGGGCTATCCAGACAAGGGCTCATCCAGACAAGGGCTTTTTCAGACAAGGGCTTTTTCAGGCAAGGCTTTGGGGCAGTCGTGCCTTGGGTTGTGGGGGGCCGACCAAGAGGTGGCGCAGCCCCATGGTCCTAAACAGGCGATACGTCCTGGACAGGTTGGCATCGGCCTGCACCACAAAGGGGTTGCGCTGCATGAAGGGGCGCAGGTCCATCATGGACTCCAGCTCTTCTTCAGTCAGGCTGCGCACAATGCGCTCGTAGTCCTCCTTGGGACGCACCTTCAGCGGCCGCTGCTCTAACCTCTCCAGCAGAGTCAATCGCTCCTGCAGCAGAAAATTGATGGCACAGAGTGTGTGAGATGCCGAGCCCTGGTGTCACAGAGTGTGTGTGATGCTGCTCTAATTGCCCCAGCAGAGCCTGCAGCACAAGAGTGGTGTGGCAGAGTCAGTCGCTCCTGCAGCAGAGAACTGATGTCACAGAGTATGTGTGATGCTGATCATGGTGTCACAGAGTGTGTGTGATGCTGCTTTAACCTCTCTAGCAGAGTTAGTTGCTCATGCAGCAGAGAATTGGTGTCACAGAGTGTGTGTGATACCGGGCCGAAAGCTCCAGCAAAATCAACTGCCCCCACAGCAGACGAATGCTGTCACAGAGTCTGTGTGATGCACAACATGAGTGTCCGAGCACAGATTGCCAGTAGCTTCAGGCACATTTGGCGTTGTCCTAGACAGTGCTTTGAATCTGCCCCTAGGACATCCAGGACTTGCCGGGGCAGAACCTCTAGGTTTCTATATATTGCCGGGGCAGAGCCTCTAGGATTTCTAGGGTTTGTCACTGCAACAGTGACACATGCAGAAGCGCAGACATGACAGGAAGTACCTGTTGAGTGGTTGGTATGTGACTCTTGGCAGGCGGTATGTCTCCATTTGCATCTGGTGTGAAGAGGCCTATTCTGTGCTGGAGCAGCTTGACTATGGTGGAGCGCAGAATCATGCCTGCACATACAGACATCGTTGACAGCAGCTGTGTGATCAGCTTGTCATGCATGTGGGTGCAATTCTTGCCGTTGCATGATGTTGTGCCTGCCAAGAAGGAGACATTGTTCCAGACGCATCAACTCAACTCAGGTTGAGTCTCAAAAAGATGCATGCAACCGGTTGCTATAAACCAGAATGCTGAAGAAGTAGAGTGAACTGGGACACTGAGTTGTGAAGGGGACAGATTGTGGACCTTAGGGTAAGGGTTAAGGCTATATATAGGCTATATATAGGCTAGCTAGGCAATGCAAAAGCAAGGCAGATTGTGCTGACATTGTACAAAGACTCAGCACAGCACAGACAGGCTTCACAGCTCAGCCATGAGTCTACGCTCTGCGCGTCAAGGCTTGCAAGTGTGGACAAAAGAAAGGCAGATTGTGTGGATAGGTACCGTGGAGGTCGAAAGGCTCTGCTGACTCAAAGGCTTTGTCGGTGTCTGGGGTGACAGGGAAGGCCTGATGGGTGCAGCCCCTCAGGGTATCAACCACCTGAGCCACCTGGACCACATTCCATATGGGTCAGAATGGGGTTTGAGACTAGGTCTTAGGGTCTTCTAATATAAGAGTATAAACGTGAGGTGAGTCACACATAAGCCAAAACTCTTGGACGGTGATGAGACAAGAACAATGACAACAACAACAACAACAACAACAACAACAACAACAACAACAACAACAACAACAACAACAACAACAACAACAACAACATCATAAAAAACGATGTAGCACAGCACAGCATGGCGCAGTGCAGCATGGCACAGCACAGCATGACACAGCACAACATGGCACCAAAAACACAGGGCACTAAAGGCCTAATCAGCCTGATCAGCCACAGCACCCACTCTGATAGTACATCAAAAGACAGGACTTCTTTCCATTGTCACACTTTGGAGAAAGAAAAAGGTGTTTCACAGTGGAATTTGAGCGTGCAAACATGTGCAAAAATGCAGCAGATCAGGGAAGAAAAAGGAGTTTCGTAATTGAATTTGAGGGTGCAAACATGTGCAGAAATGCAGCAAAGGAAGGAAAAAACAGGCGTTTCTCAGTGGACTCTGAGGGTGCAAGCATGTGCAGAAATGCAGCATGAATCCGAGGATAGCAGACCTTGACAACAGGTGGCAAGGCCACGACAGCCATGGTCATGAGCTCAGACACTGTCAGCTTGTCTGCAATCATTTTCTGGTGGGATGACAGGGAGGGCTCTTCCAGCACAGGAGCCCCTCGCATCTTGATGTGGGTGTCATCAATGCCAGCCCCAAAGTAGTCAGCAACCACCTGCAAGCAGAACCACAGGGGTGAGGGTGGGTGGGGTGGGGTGAGCAGGGGGGGGAGAGAGGGGGGGGGGGCAGCATGATACGTCTCATAAAACTCAAGTGTTGTTGGCTGAACTTCTAGGGTTATTGGCAGTACTTGTACGGTTGTTGGCAGATGCTGACCTTGGCCACAAAGACGGTGAGCATGAGGGGCACAATGAGCTTCAAGGGTTATTGGCAGAACTTCTTAGGGTTGTTGGCAGATGCTGACCTTGGCCACAAAGACAGTGAGCATGAGGGGCACGATGAGCTTCTAGGGTTATTGGCAGAACTTCTTAGGGTTGTTGGCAGGTGCTGACCTTGGCTACAAAGACAGTGAGCATGAGGGGCACGATGAGCTGCAGGCTGCCGGTGGTCTCCATGACCATGACCGTAGCAGTGAGGGTGAGGCGGGTGGCCCCCCCCATGAAGGCTGCAGCCCCCACCACAGCATACGAGGACAGACTGACAGGCAGGTTGCTGCCGCTGCGCTGTACTATCGCCCGTATCATCTGCCCCATCATTCTGCCACCTGGGACACAAGTGCATGGGTGGGTGTTGCTCAGTGCACACAGTACAGAACATGGGGCAGGTGAAGGGAAGTTCTTAATGTTTGGAGTTGAGAGTACTACTCTTCATAAAACACCTTAGGACAAGCTTGTGTGGTCACCAAACAATGAAGCAGCAGGCATCTTGCTCCGCCATACCACTGTTTCCCATCAAAGCAGCATGATTTTGTAGCATACACATGTTCAGCAGAAGGGCTGAGGTCCTGACAATGATCCAGAGTCCCGACAATGATCCAGAGTCCCGACAATGATCCAGACTGATAACGACAGAGGGAAGGGGAACACAAGAGCCGATGGCCCCTCATGGGGTAGGGCCTTAGCCTCAGCAGGATTTGTAATCTATGCTGGCAACCATCACGGTAGCCTTGTACAATAGGCCTATCAACAAAAGAAAAGATAAAAAGGACAAAAGGGAAACTGCCAAATGTGTAATGCCAAGGCTTGTCATGCCTGGAGCAGGATCAGGAGCACAGAGCATCAGCCCTCAAAAGTGAGGGCAGGTGCAGGTGCCATCAATTCACACCGCAGGGATGACACAAAATGGGGAAGAAGAAGCAAACCATGAAAATCAGCATGCACTGCAATTTTTCCCTGTCATGATATCGTCGTAGCTGTCATTTCAGTCTGATGGTAATCAGCCCCAACACTCAGGAAAATCGAGTCAACAGATGACTGAATGGATGCAGAGGAGCAGGGCAGTTACCAACGGCCCCAACAGCCAGGGCTGCAGCAAACGACTGAATGAGTGCAGAAGGGCAGGGCAGTTACCAACAGCCCCAACAGCCAGGGCTGGAACAAACATGCCGGTGGAGGCTCCCACGCCATTGGTCCACATCATCAAGGTGAAGGAGAAGAGGAACAGGCAGGTCAGGGCGCCGAAGTCGAAGAGGAAGTCTGTGCCCTCTGGCAAGGGCTCTCCAAGGTGGATAATCAGCCGGAGGCTTTGTGAGAGGGGGGTGAAGAACACCTGCACAGCATAACTCATGTCAGCATGATGTTATATGAAGAGATTTGGAGGCTGGGAAACCATTTTCTGTTGGTCTGTAGGGTCTGTGACGCTGCATTTCTTGACACAAATGTATCTGAGCTGAAGAGAGCCATGGTTCTGCTGAACGGATCAGAAAAAGCTGCGTTTGTAAATGGTCTTTGCCACTGCCACTGCTCTGTGCTGTGCTGCTAATGTTGTTCTGTAAGATGCTGCTGGATGCACGTTTTGCTGCCACCTCAGATCTGTTGTTTGTCTCCATACGGCAGCCGGCGACTCCACATATAATGACTGGGGAAGTCCACACACAGCAAGAAACAGACAGACAGACAGACAGACAGACAGACAGACAGACAGACAGACAGACAGACAGACAGGTAGGCAGGCAGGCACACAGACAGAAAGACAGACAGACAGGTGATGCCCAACGCAGGAGCTCCTTGCAACACACAGCAAGAACACAACGCAAACAAACAGACTTAGGATGCTCAACAAGGCAGGGAATGGAATTGAAACAGGCATTACACATGCAGATACCTGGCCATAGCTGCTGTAGGTACCGTTGCTGCACCACAGCTGTGGGAAGTGCTCCTTGCCACCCTTCCTGAACTGGCCACCGCCCCCGTAGAAGTCCTCACTCTTCTCGTCGGCACCCGCGTATGAAGAGGTGTCCTCAACCGCCTCTAGAAATGTCATCTGGTCCTGTAGTGTCAAAAATTTGCTGAGTCAGCAGTTGTTGTCTGGTCCGCAAAGCACACATCAGGATGGCAGGAAGAAGGGGAAACAGGGTGAGCATTGGGGGGGGGGGGGGGCAAGGCGAGGGACGCAGGGGGAGCTGAGATTAAATGTAGCACATGTGTAGTACTGCAGAGACAATGCATTCGTTGGCTTCCTAGACCAGATGTGGTGATTCCTGCACAACCAGATTTTCTCAAAGCATGCACAGGAGCATGCATAGGCGCTGACTGCTGAAGTGCCTCACGCACTGCAGATGTGCAGCTGTAACCCTCATGAAGATGACATGCTACACTCTTGCAGGATCTATGTGTTGCAGGCCTTTGAAAGCAGCTGGGGTAAGGAGGGCTGCACCCACCTTTGGGGGGAGGTCCTTGCAAGGGGAAGCGTAGGCGACAAGGAACCACAGGCTGGACGTGACAAACACCAGCAGCATCACTTCTGAGATACGCCGAATTGGGGACCTGCATGAAGCCAAGGACAACCAACACATCAGGGCCTTTGAAGCGTTTCCAAACTTCCCAAGATCAAGATGAAACATGTGGATGTTGTCTATCCATACTGAAGAGGTCATGACAGGTATGGCTTGGCACAGAGCCTGAGCTGAGCTGAGCTGAGCTGAGCTGAGCTGAGCTGAGCTGAGCTGAGCTGAATATGCAGAGCGGTGGTGGCCTCTGCTCAACACAGCTGCTGCTCGTACATTGCCACTCACTCGCTTGATGAATTTGACAATTATGCTGTGCATGCCAAGAACAGACTTCATGGGTGGCTCCCAGTAAGCTTACACAAACGCAAACATGCCTGGTCATGGTGAATCTGACCATGACCAAACAGCAGTGCGCTGCATGCCAAAAACATATTGCATGAAGCATGCCGACCCAGCTCACATAAATGCCTGGAATATGAAAATGACCTGGCAACAGTGCCTGTGCCAGCCTGACTCACCTGACAGGAATGTAAACATGTCTGAACTGGGTGATTTTGACATTGACTTTGATGAAGAGGGCCCCCATGAGACCCCCAATGGCGCCCATGCCCACAAAGATGGGTAGGTCCCACACGTAATAGAACATGCGAGAGCCATAGAAGGCAAGGCTGTCAGTGTACAGCCCAAAGTCCCTGTACCGCCCAAAATGGGTGGTCAGCACCTCCCCTGGGTGCTCCTGCAGACCCCAAAACAATATAAGGGTCAAGAACTATTTGACAAGATGAAGGCAGGCAAATACCACTGGCTCCTTTTGGTTTACAAGTGTACAGAAATTTGATCAAGGACTGTTTGCAAGGGTGAACCAACAGCATCAGTAACACCCATCACATGACAAGGGCAGAGCCTTCAACCAGCATGATGACTGCTCTTATAGCTGAATGAATTGAGCATAGACGTATGATCAGCGGCAGACATGACCCAGACTCAGGCTTAGATGGCTGAGGTCAAAACATAGCAGACTGTGAACACTGCTGACTTATTGCATGCAAGTGACTGTTGCCAGCTCTGGTCGCGCATCAGCAACAGAGACACATCTCCTGGTGGTCAGTTTGCCATCTGAACCAGCAGCCTGATCTGCTCATGCTTGTTTTGTTTGTTTTTATTTTCTTGTTTTTCTGAGGGCTTCTCTCTACACCGCAAGTGAACAGGCAGACACGGAGGCAGAGCTGCATGGCTGCACAGCCAAACTTACAGCAGCTTGGAGCAAGGTGACAATACCAGACAAAGCTTTTATTCACATGGGCTTGTCTCAGTTGCACAGCAGAACAGAGCACAACCCAGCACAGCAGTACAGAGTCACAGGGTTAGCGCGTAACAAAACATACTGAGCTTGTCTTTGCATGAGCATGTCGCGGTCACAGGACGAACTGGACCAATAGCAAGGCAGGCATACCGCACAAGAGACAAGGAAGTGAAGGGTGAGATGCGCATGTCACAATCGCAGGACAGAACAGAGCAGAAGCCACTACAGAAGAAGGTAGCCCTACCGCACAAGAGACCAGGAAGTGAAGGGTGAGCACGCCGATGCAGGTTGACAGAAAGCCTCGCCAGAAGATGGAGGTGCTGTAGAAGGAGGCTCCCTCCTCAATGGTGAACAGCAGGCCCCCTATGGGCGCTGCAAAGGCTGTTGCCACCCCTATACTTCAGAAAGGAAAGGCTGTTGCAAGTCCTGTGTGAAGAGGGAGAGAAGCGACAGGGACAGTTGGGGGTGCGTAGGAGAGGGGGGCACGGGGAAGGGAAGGTGAGGGAGACCCCATGCAGTTCAGTTTCGATTTGTGCACATTAGACAGTTCAACATTGTGTTGAAAAGTCCCAGCAGAAGCAGACATGACACAGAATCCAGGCAGGCACCCAGCACAGCAAGTGTGATCGACCTGCAGCTGTGCCGATTGCAGTGAAGTCCCAATGCTCAGCATCATTCAAACAGCTTTAAGAGAGCCAGACATGACACAGACGCAAAGGCAAGCACCCAGCACAGCAAGTCTGATTGAGCGGCAGGTCAACCACCACAGGTGTGATCGACCTGCCGCTGTGCCGATTGCTGTGAAGTCCCTATGCTCAGCATCATTCAAACAGTCCTAGGAGAGCCAGACATGACACAGACGCAAAGGCAAGCACCCAGCACAGCAAGTCTGACCGACCTGCAGCGGTGCCGATTGCGGTGAAGTCCCTGTGCTCGGCATCATTGTGGAAGAAGCCGCCCCACTTCCTGCGAGCCTTGGGCACCACCTTGCCTCTAAGCATTTCCCAAAGAGTCCTGCCACAACAAATCCTGTCTTGTGACTTGTTTCACAGCGTTTCAGCAGTTCCCAAACAGTCCTGCCACAATGAACCGTGTCTTGTGACTTGTTTTGCAGCGTTTCTGCCCGTTGCATGGGCCAAGAGAGGTGCTGTTGCTTCATGGGCAGAGCTTCCATGGAATTCTGCCGCAGCGAAGCAGCGTCTCACGGTCAACAGAGGATTCTGTTCTCTGTGTTGTTATGTTCTCTCCTCTGAAAATCTTATAGCAGTTTTCAATATGCATGCATCTTCCTTTTTCTACCTGTTTTAGCTCAACTTCCGCTGTCTAAAGCAGTTGAAAAAGAAGGTAACTTTCGAGCTGCTGGATTGGCGCAGAAGCGCTAGAGCCTTGTGTGTCGCACTCAATTGAGAGCATGAAGAGTGCAGTGGATCATGAGGGACTGGTTGTGGGTAGACAGCAAACCCATTGAAGCACACCAGTAGGCTGTGAGTGGACTCTCCTACGCATTTGGGCAAGATTGATGCAGGCTGGCTGTACCCAACCACACCTGAATTACCCGATGACCACCTGTCCATTTGTTTTTGACCATCATGTTACCTCTTTTGTTTGTGTATTTATTTGAGCATTTCAGCATGCATGCATGCATGCATTCATTCACTCACTCACTCACTCATCCATTCATTCACATTTATGCATGTGTTTGATGAAATGTTCCTTTGTTCATCCATGCACGCATTTGTTCTTTCAGCACATGCCTTCCCCTACGTACATTTCTGACCCCTTCATGATGTGTTAGCTTTTTGCAAGCCAGCATCAGTTGCAGCTGAACAGTGCCCTGAAGTGACTACAGTTTCAATTGCATTTGCAACCTCAAAACTCAGAAAGCTCGTGAGTGCATGCCAGGGAGTGAGCTGGGGCAGAAACTGGACTCACTGTGACCCCATGCCACCCAAGCCACCCCCGACAATACCCCCACCATGCACGAAGGGGCCCTCCTTGCCTGCTATGAGCCCTGCTGCAATAGAGAACACAACTCCTACCAGCTTGGCTACCAGAGTCTTTACCTGTAGCAGCACCGCCAAATGCTGAGTCATGCTGAGTCAGAGGAGTGGAGTAGACAGGCTTCCAAGGGAGTGCACAACAGGTACATGTGGTAAGGCTGGTAATTCCAGTGTGAGTGTGTGTTCCAATGTGTACGTTTGGAAATATGCAGGCAACAAGATGAATATTTTGATTGGCACTTCAGCATCAGAAGGAATGCTTTTCCTGTCAGAACTGCAAGCTAGTGTTGGGGTAATGAATAGTAAATAATTAAAAACGTATATTTAGCCAGCAGGCATCAGGTACGTGCGACACAAGTCAGTTCCCTCCAGGCAGGCTTGTTCAGAGCATCACGGGTGTAGCGCTTTAACTTTAACTTGTGAATGTCAGACAAAACAACATTGTTCCAGACAGTCCTAGGTCTGCCAAGACAGCTTTGGCCTGACTGTCCATGCATGAGTACTTTGGGCAATCTGCTGTCAGACACCCTGCAGGTATGACCAAACCACCTAAGCCTCTTGCTTCTAAACAGAGAAAGATTCACACCGTCTTCAAGACGACAGGGTTTGTAATGTGATCTAACAATGAGATGCCACAAGTCCGCCTTAAACAACGCATGTGAAAACAGACAGCTGATTAAGATGCTTGTCAAGTAAGGACCAGGTTTCACCACCATACAACAACACTGTCATGACAATGGTCTGAAGGAATTGAAGCTTGGTGGACAAATACAAGGCTTTCTTTGACCAGACTTTTGCTTGATGGAGCCTGGCAAAGGCACTACTTGCATCAGCAACTTTATGAGCAATCTCTGTGTCCAGCATGGGGTCATCTTCATTAGGGGGGAATTGCTGGAGGATATTTCGCAATTCAAGTACCCAGGAAGCACATTCACCTCTGATGGCATGCTGGCTGCCTAGGTATTTGAATTGGGAAACAACCTCCAGCACTTCCCCCCTAATGGTGATGACAGCATGCGGTGATCGCTCAGCAGCGTCCTTGCCTACTACCAGCACTTTTGTCGTTTTAGTGCTTACCCCACTGCACAAATGTGGCGTCCATGAGTATCACTGCTGCTCGCAAACTTTCAACATCATCACACACTAGAGAGATGTCATCAGCGTACAACAGGCTCAACATGAGCTCTTGTGTATCTGGGTTCCTGCTATGCGTGAGCTGGCCATCACTCTTGTATGCTATCTTGATCCCAAGTTTGCGCAGCTGTGGAAGCAGTTGCGTCACAATGGTGTCCAAGACGATGTTGAGCAAATCTGGTTGTATGACTGGGGTATGACTGGGGTATGACTAGCTAAGGTGACTTTTACTTCTGAACGACCACATGACCCACTTGCTGTGAGGCAATCTGCATGCACTTCTAGGTGCAATCATGGCAAGCAGGGAATCTAGGGCTTACAACCCTAGGGTCTAGTCTGACCCATACACGGAGATGATTACCGTGAGGAGGCCCTTGATATGTATGCCATTCAGGTAGGTCTTGATTTCAGGAATGCCGCTGCCAGCTGCCAGGGGCTCAACGAAGGCCACAAGAGAGCCAGCTACTATGGCGTACCCAATGCTGATGCTCACAAATGTTGCAAAAGGGGCCCAAAAGCCGCCTGCAACATCAGCAAAGGTGCTGCTGACTGCCTCACCAACTGAGCTGTCATGAAGAGAGTGCAACAAGGGCAACAGATTGATGCAGCGCCATGTCAGGAGAGCTGCACAGCCATGATGATAGAGGTGCAAGCTTGTTGTGCATGAAGCAATCAGCGTCACAGTCCAACGTTTTGCATGAAGCAAACAGTGTAGCAGTTCAACGCTGTTGCTGACTTAATGCAGGGTCTTGTGACTTGGTGGCATTTGGCATAAATCATAGTGAACTGCATGTGGCACTACATGTTATTTAAAGGCCAGGAGTACACAGCAGTCTGCCTTTACAGAGCAGCGTGGGTTCTGGCTAAGGCTGTGACTGCTATCGGTGCACAAAGTGAAAGACAAGCTACACATACCTTGCTCATCATGAGCTGGGACGTGTTTGTTATTATTATTATAACTGTTATTGTTATTGTTATCACGGTTATCATCACTGTTATGATTATTGGTGAAAGCCAGGCTGCAGCAGCTCACCATGCGACCGGAGCACATTTGCTGTGCTCTGATACTTGGCATCATTCAGAAGATTGATGCCCCAGTCTACAGCAAAGCCTATACAGCCCATGGACAAGCCTATGAGGCATGATATGGCCCACTTCCAGAACTCGGCCAAGGCATAGTCTGAGTCAGTTCTGTGGACCTGAAACTCTCGCTCCAGGTCGTTGTCCTGCATGAACAGCAGAATTGGTGGTTGCAGAGCCCCAATGAAACAGGTCAAAGACAAGTGAAGGTTCAATCGAATCGTAGGTGGAGTTGATCAGCTGGATCAGCCATACATTGCACCTGCAGTGAGTCATAGATAGTTGTGGACGACAGGAACTTCTGCCTGCTATGCATGTGCATTGCTTGACTATGCATTTACAATCATCAGCAAACTTGGAGACATTGTCTTGTCAGGGCTACTGCAGCGTGATGCAGGTGCACAGAAGTGCTACCTGAGGATCGAAGTTTTGTGACTCAAAACCTGCCATGCGCTGAAGTCTAAACAGTGTCTCCCTGCTCTCCTGCATGACCCAAGAGAGAGTCAGGTCTTTGTATGCAAGATCAGTGAACATCTGTACGTTGTTCAAATTAACAGCTACCAAACCAGAGCTGTCAGAAGCATCGAAGCCTGAGATGTACCTCTGCGGTTTCAGGCGCGCCATGTACAATTGATGGCACAGACACTAACCCTCGACCAGAAGTTCCCAGCCTCTCTACAGAGAACTTGTCCCCGATGGAAGGGTCTGAGAGCGAGACTTGGAGGTGCGAGCTGCAAGCAGCATGTCATGCGATGTTGCGACAAATGAAAGCTTGGAAGCTCTCCTGGCTTGACCACTTCACCGGTTGCAGCGGCGACGCGGTTGCAGCTACCAGCTCAGATCGAAGCACATGCACCGTCCAAGTCAAGCCAGCACTATGAATGCACAGCGGCGAACATAAAGGCAGCTTAGCAGATGTTCTGCCGCTTGCACGACCAAAGCAAGCGGCCAGTGAAAGCAACGTATCAGCAAAGCTACCTCAAAGCTCCTCGCGGTAAGCCGTTTGGGGATTTTGCATC
>JAABUK010000338.1_pt1 | contig 103044 bp, 149 predicted proteins | sample 5559141 | NCBI WGS metagenome assembly JAABUK01 (sample SAMN10711869, study PRJNA513367) | rock metagenome | isolation source: Antarctica rocks | place: Antarctica: Victoria Land, Pudding Butte nord | collected 2016-01-03
TGCCCCACTGAACTTGTGCTACTTCTGTTGCAGCAACATTTTCAGGCACTACGGCTACTGGGGAGTTTCCAGATGGGACACAATTTACTGCTAATGGAGAGACAACCTACATTGCAGTCAATGTTGCCAATGTGTGCGTTGGCACATACCATGTAAGCATTTTGGTTCTGTTCTCTGCTGCCTAGCCTTGCTTCTCAGCACCATGACCCATTCTCCTTTGCTTTGGGTTCAAATCTTGAACATGGCAAATGTGAACTGCAGGTGACATCAGGTGGACCCATTCTGAGTGTGAGCACAAGCGCTGCTTCAAGTAATGCAGCATGGTTATTGAATTCACTCGTTGCTCTGCTCAGCCTATTGGCACTCAGTCTGAGCTTCATCTGATGGTTGTAAGCCATGTTGGCAAGCCGGAAAGCTTGCAACTCCTGATCAGCGAGCCTTGCACATGGTAGAGATGTATGAGTAAGCACAGGGTTTGTCAGCATTTGACCCCTGCTTTTAGGTTCAGTGAAGGGCTCTTGTTATGACACTGCAAGGCATGGACTTTTCTTTTCTTGTTTCAGGTACAGATACACAGCTGATGCAAAAATTGCTTTCAATGTACACCATAACTCCGCTTTTTAGGAAGTTTCTCTAGAGATCTCTTCTTTTGTGTGTAGCCGAGCATTAACATCTTGAGACCGATTTTGGCTCTGGTTTTCTGACAAAGCTTGCTGATTCAAATGTAAACATTGTTCACTACCAGACATGTACAGGTAGGCAAGTATACACACTACACATACATTGCAATGAAGTGTTGCCAACTTGCAACACCCTGAACTGATCATGACTTACAAGTCAAGTGTCCGGAACTTTACCTGGTTAGATGGCGGCTCCTGCCTTTCAGCACTGGCAGCCAGATTGCCAGAACATGGGCAGCACCTGTATGGTCAGCAATGACCTGGTCTACAGGTTCTGCATTTGGAAGCAAATGGCCTCAGATTCATCATGCATATGTGTTTGTGCATTCAGAATCTGCAGCCTGCATCCGTGAGTATAAAGGCACCACAGACATATCAGCACCCAAAAGCGACAGTAATCACCCAGCAGAGATAGCCCATGTGGGCAATACGATTTTGGCGTCTTCAGTTAGTGTTGATACAATCGATCTCACATGCCTCCATCTTTAGTGCGGTGGTTGCCGAAGAAGCTAACTTTTTACGAACCAGCATGTAGGACGGTCACTCGAGAAGTAGATAAGAAGTTGAATGTCGACCCAGTTGAACGACGACCCCGCTAAAGATGCATGCACCGGAATCAGTCAGGTGAGTTTACTGTATTGCACAGGGATCCGGCTATGGGGAGCAGAATCTGGCTGGGACAAGGGATGCTAAATCGGTAGAGATGCACAAAGCAGTGTCTTGGCGTTGACTTGGCGACAGAGTCACGAGCTCCAACATGGGTCGCTTATCCTGCTTCGGCAGGCGTGACGCTCTGCTTGGAAGGTCCGTGACACCTAATATGTCGCCGAAAATGCTCCGTGGAGAAGGTGCATCGAAGGACATGTGGTAAGCCCGCAAACCCGCTTGCTTCTGACGTATTGGCACTGTGCAGCCCTTCCTGCCAAGCTATGCACTCTAGACACGGTTTGTAAAGGTTGCATGACACGATTCTGCATTCTGTGCAGCATTGGCAGTCTACTTGAGGAACTGCTAGCCTTGAGGTTACAGCGAGACACCAAGCAGGAGGTCAGCGAGAGACTGGCTGAAAAGCAAAACACGTTGTTCAGCAAGGTGAGCTGTCCAACTTCGTGTAATCACGTGCATCGCACCTCACACCGCTGATAACAACTGCCCAGCCGTTGCTGCCTATTCCTGGCCTCTGGTGGCGCCTTTGGTCACAGCTTTCGTCTTGCAGATTCACGAGTGTCATGACGAAATCAAGCTTGCTGCTGATGCGGATAGAAAGCAGGCTTGCACGCCCACTGACAGTGTCAGAGAGGCGCTGGCCAAGGTAGATGGTCTGTTGCAGTGCTGGCGGGCTGCTAAGCAGGATGCACAGGTATTCTATGTCTTTGTTGTCTTGTGAGGCCTAACGCTTGTTCAACCCTAACATGTGTGTTCTGCATCAATCATCTCATCCTCACGTTCTAGGAAATCTCACATAGACAGTTTCATGTGGGCAATTCAGAACATGTTGCTTGCAAGTGTTGTAGAGGCTGTACAATGCCTCATACCATGAAAAGAGGCCTGCTCAAGAGTCAGGGCAAAGTTTGCTGACTTGCAGTGCCATCAGTAGTCTTGTATCCTGATCAGCACGACGCAATTAGGGATGTGCAAATTACTCACACGACCAATGTATGTAATTACCCAGTAGCGCTACCATTTGGTGAGCAATGCAGTCGATCACTATGACACCATTACTGTCTGATTGCCATACATGGCCATTCCCTATTTGCAAGCTGCAAAGTATTGCTCTTGCTCAGGGAGCAAGTTGAACAAATTTTCGAGCAACATTCCTACCTCAAAACAGGGATTTACTTGTTTCAACAGGTTTTGCAGGTTTCAATTTTGCAAAGACCTCCCAAAACCTCTCGACAAAACCTGTTATTGCCATCAATTCTCCCTAATCTTGACATATTGGGCCTCTTCTGCCCATTTTCTCTGAAATGAAGTGAAAGGCAAAATGCCCAAAATACCTCATTCCACAACCCCAACAGTAAATGAGCAGTAGTTGCAGTAACGTTACCTATCAGTAATCATTGATGAAAGGTAATTTGCACACCCCTAGACGCAATATTGGTCTTCAAGATTTGCTAGGTGAGCTACTGATATACGCATTCATCACACACATTGTCGATCTGATGTGCACACTAGTGTGAAGGCAAGTGTAGCCTTCTGGGCGGCTGTAAGGTATGTGATGCAAGATTCTGGGCCGTCCACTGTCCAACACAAGAATGCATGGCCAAAGGGTTGTGAACATACATAAACTTGCTTACAGCAGTGCTCATGGGAAGAGACCAACAGGAGCACCAGCAATCAAGGCTGTATGTGGCTTATTGCAAAGTGATATTTTGCAGGTTACAGATGCAAAGAGGGCAATCGACAACAAGGCCTTCGTGAACTACAAGATCACGGCCTCATCTTTGTTGGCGTATGAGAGGGAGCACAACATGGTGGTGGGCAAGAAGTATGCTGAGCTGGAGGGTGAACTGGCCACTGCTGCCAGTGTCGTCCAGGAGCATGGGAAGAACCAGGCGGCTCTCAAGGCACAGCTTGCAACCAAGGTAAGCACTGACTTCTTCTTTCCAAATTTTCCCTTCCCTTCCCTTCCCTTCCCTTCCCTTCCCTTCCCTTTCCCTTCCTTTCCTGCTCCTCCTTTCCTTCCTCTTTGTCCTCTCCTCTCTCATGCTTGCTTCATCGCTTTGCATTGGTGCCCGCTGGCAGCCCCATGGAGGAGTGGCAGCAACAGTCATGCAGATACACTTGCTGTCCTTCTGGTAAGCATTGCTTGGGCAAACAAACACTTTGCCTGGCTTTGACTTCTCCCAGCAAAAGCCATGCCTGTCGCCAATGTCAGTCATGATGTTTGGGCTTGGCAACGGCTGTGTGTCTGCCAGCTCTCAAGACTCAGCTACATCAGCTGGCTCTCAAGACTCAGCGGGCTCTCAACTCAGCTGGCTCTCAGGAATAAATAAATAATACTCAAGAAACAGCTTGACCACAAATTCACAGCACTGTAACAGGTAGACTAGTTGCTGCAGCTGAAGAACCGGTGAGCATGTAGGATGAAGTGAGCCATGTCTGGCCAAATGCATGCGGCAATCAATTCGCAAAAGCTGATGCTCCCTCATGGGGTAGGGTCTTAGCCTTTGCAGCAATGTCAATTTCTGCCGGCGATCACCGGGTTCTCCTATGTACATTAGGCCAATCAAGCCTAAATTTAACAACAATAATCATATTCATGATAATGGTAATGATTATGATGCATTCGCTTTCCAGCTCATGGTGAGCTAGGAACATGCTAGACAAGTCTTGTCTCTCCAAAGCAGTCTGTCTTGCGCATTTCTAGAAGGTCTACCAATTTGACAGTTTTGACAATCACGCAACGCAACATCATTGAAACTAGACCTAGGGCAACCAGGTGGGCAAGCCCCCTTGACTTCACCGAACAAATACTCCTCAAGCAATCTATCGTTGGGCATCCTGAAAACATGACCTAGCCATCTCAGACTTTTGCCTTGCAGCTGAGACTCCACAGACAGGGTGCTGCACCTATCCCTAAATGAAATGCGGCAATTAATGACCAAAAGCGGTCTGATAGTTTGTATCAAGCAGAGACAGACAGGATTCCCAAGCAACACTTCTGACCGCTCTTGCCTGCTGCTGTTCGGAAATCCTTGCCAAACTTGCAGCAAGTGGCTCACGTCAAGCCATTCTGTGTTTTGTATGGCGACTGCCATTGCAGGAGCTCCTCAAGGGACCCACACAGGGACGGACCTGTTTCGCTCTCAATACAGTAGCCCAGTGCATCAAGGCACGGATGGTTTCCATGGGCTGTGTTCACTTGATATAATGCCTGAACTTGGTACTGTTGACACACAGGACCAGGCGTGCAAGGATGCCCAAGCCAGCCTGCAGTCCAGCTTCAGCAGCCTGGACAAAGTGATGCATGACCTGAATGGCAGGTGAGTCACCAGTCATTGCTTATGACAACAGCCTGTGCGTCTCAGGTCAGCTGTGCAGGCTTGTAAGCCTTGCAGAGTTGAAGGAGCCTAAATGAGCAGCAAGCCAGCGTTGTAGGCATCCCTTAGTTTGCATCCTCACTCATCACACGTGCCTTTTGTGGGCATGGAACTGTTTTGTTCATCAAGCCTGAGCAAGCCCTTGAGGACAGCAGTCTTCAGCAGTCAGGTGATGAGTTGCAGCAAGCTGTGCGAGAGCCTATCATAACCAAACACCTGCATCGCACACAGTGTGCCCTTTCTATTGTTGCATGCTGCATTGTTGCCATGCATGTTTTGCGCAACAGGATGCCCTGATTGGTTGCTGTGGGATGTGGGCGCAGGGAGCAGTTCCGGCTGAATGCATTGCACCTGGCTTTGGCATGACTGTTCATTTTGGTGTAGCGTCGGTCCTATCTTTTAGAAGCAGCTTGCGTTTGTACACAAGCTGGCTGATTGTGTGCGTATGGTTTGACAGGCACAGCGTGGAGATGGATGCCTTGAGGGCGAGTCAAGAGGTGCGTGCTGCAGAGCTGGGCGCGCAACTTGCTCAGCTTCAGGTAAGGCTGCCCTTCACATGCCTCATCTGGGCAGCTTCACATGTACAATGCAAGGAGGCCTGGCAGCTGTAGCATCTGCATTCATAAGAGAGCAGCAGTAACATGCTCACAACTGAACTTTGATGTGAATCGCATCCTGTTTTGCTCTGCCGTAGCACTGTGTTATTGCTGTAGCATATGCATTCACAAGAAAGCAGCAGTAACATGCCCATACCTGAAATTCAATGTGAATCACATCCTGTCCTGCTCTGCCGTAGCATTGTGTTATTCTGTCAACTGCGTCTGTGAGAGGCACATAGAGGCTTCATCCAAGCCCAGACTTGATGCATTGCTAAACCCAATGTATGCACTGCAATTCACAGTTTGTGGTATTGCACTTTTGCATTGTGCCTTGCATTGACCCACAGCCCTGTTGCTGCAGGGCCCTTCGAAACGCTGCTTGAAAATGAAAATGAAACTTTTTTTGGTTTTTCCCTGTCGATAGACAAACAAATAAGTAGACTATGTATGATGTGGCAGGGCGAGCTTGAAGATGAACGCAGGGCCCGGAAGCAGCAAGGTGAGCGTGCTGACCTGGCACACAAGGCCCTGGGTGACAAACAAGAACAGCTGGACCTTGCCTCTCAGCGCATCACTGCTGCAGATGCAGCTTCAGATGAGGGCAAGAGCCAGATCCAGGTAATGTTGCTCATGTTTGACATCTCTCTGTGTCTTGTGCCGGCGCTTGCTGCGTGAGTTCTCCTTTATGCTTCTGCCTCCCAAATTACACACATGAAATTGCCAGACTTGTGTTTCACTGATCAGGCCTGATCATCAGGGCTGATGCCTCTGGCTGCCTGAGACTTCACTCAAGCACACACTCCTTTTGCTGCTCTTTTCCTTAATGCCTTCACGCCCTGGTCTCATCCTGCATGCTGGCAGTGACGTGGCTTTCATAAATCCCCATGCTTGTCCCACGGTCCCCCTCTTGCCAGTACATTGTTTGGCTTTTGGTGGTTACCAGTCCCCGCCGCCATCTGTTAGTGTGTCTGTGTGATTGTGTGCTCATGTTGCGTTTGTGTGCTCATGTTGCGTTGTGATTGGTCAGCACCTGATGTATGATTTGCACAGGCACTGCAAGCAGACCTGACAAGCGCTGACCAAGGAGCAGTCATCCTGAAGGCCCAACTGGATACTGAGCTGGCAAGTCTTAGGCTGCAGCTGGATGCTGCCTTGAAGAAGAATAGCAAAGTTCTTCAGCAGCTCAGTGAAGAGATGGCCACCAACAGCACAGTCCTGCAACAGCTACAGGCTGAGCAGAAGAAGAATGATGAGGCTGAGCAGCAGGAGCTCAGCAGTGCTCAGACCATCAGAGACCTGAGAGGGGAGGTGAGCAGACTGCAGGTGCAACTCAATGCTGCAGCCCACAAGGCAGAAGCTGAGTCAGCAGCCGCAGCACAGCATGCGCAGCATGCACAGGAGCAGGTCTCCTTGCACACAGCTCAGCTCAAAAGCGTGAGCCAAGACATGCAGGCAGAGGTCAAGGAGCTGCAACAGCAGCTGTCAGATGCCAAAAAGCTGCAGAAGCAGCTGTCACAGTCATCCATGAGTGTTGAGCTAGATGTCAAGAAGAAGCAGTTGACACAGGTGTGCATCAAGCGTTTCCCCGAGATTGTTGAATGCGTGGAGGAAGCCTGTATCAAGATTCTGTCGTTGCTCATGCACATATTTGCTGCAACATGATGTGTTGACACATCATTTTCCCCTTTTCATTGCTAATATGTCTGTGTGGTTTTGTGCAGGTTGTGAATGTTGCTGGAGCTTCTGCTGTCCGTGCAACCAAGATGCATCGCCCTCTGTTTGCGGGTGCCATTAAGGGCGTAAAGCAACAACTAGCCGAGCTACCATCAAACCAGAAAGGACCCACTGCCCAGACTCACGACAGCCACAGGGCGCACACCAGCCCGTTGCCTCCTGCACCTCATCAGCCAAAGGAGTTTGCCAATGTCCAGGTTCTGCTGGACAACCATGAGGCCGCAGAAAACAGCCTCCATACAGCTGACGACAACAGCCCTCAGCCCCCTTGCCCCAGTCTTGACAACAAAGACAACAGCAGTCCAGCACTTACCTCCAGTGACCAAGACATGGTCACAAGGGCTGAGAAGAACTGCTTTACCCACCAGCCAAGTCTGCAAGACAGCCATAGGGCTTACGACAGCCCACCGGCCTTTGAACAGCCCCAAGCCAAGAGCACGAGCATGACCAAGATCCCACAGTCACCCCATGGAGCTGCTGCGAGCAGCCTCACGGCTGACATTTGCAGCTCCAGGAGTCTTGAGACCATGAAATCTGCCCAACCACAGCATGCACAGATCGAGTCTCTGCGACTGCAAGAGTCATACTCCAACACCGGCCAATACCAGCCATTGAAGGACATGGCCCAAAGGCTGCGGGTGAGCACCCATTCATTTGCATTTGTTGTGGGTGAATGTCACGTGCATGCAAGAAGTGCTTAGTATTGACAGCAAAGATGCACAGCCTGATGACATCTGAGCGAGGCCATGGGCATCAGTCAAAATCATGACAATTTAGTGTTTTTGTGCAACATATCTGCAAAGTTTTTTGACTGGTTTTAACTGCTTTTCACACCATGTGTTGTGCATCAACCATGGTGATTCCCATCACTATCAACTGACATCATGTTCAAGACATGCTGCAGCTGCATGCCTGCCATCTTTACCTTGTGTAGCAGTGATCACGTGCATCAACCATGATGGCGTCTGTTGCTGAACTGCAGAGGCAAATAAGGAAAGGTGTCAAAGTCATCTTTGGGCTGGAGACTCATGAACAGGATGACCTCCTGACAGACTTGCTCACCCTCAGCCCCAGGCAACTCCAGCACCGGTGCATGCAAGCTCACCTCCAAGGGGGACCAGGGTGTACCAAGGAGGACGCGCACTTCTTCGTCGACCTCTTGTCCAAGTAAGCCCCTTTTGTTCCACAGTAGCGATGTTGCTATCTGCAGCCGGTCATACTGAGCTGGGTTGAGCGCATGCACTGTCTGAGCACACACAGCAGGAGGTTTCATTTGTGGGTCTGTAGCCCAAAGATGTGCTTTGTGTCTTGCCTTATCTGCCTGTGCACTTCAGTAGAGGCAGGTAAGGTATGCTGTAAGGGACAGCTTTGAGCAGGAGGTTCACAGACAGCACTTCCTGCTCACCTTTATACCCATGCAACTCAGTCCTTCTGCTCCCAAACCACCCTTCCTGAAGTTTGTGCTGCTGCAGTCGGCGTGCCCAACTGTTCACATAGCCAATCTCTTGCTGCATATCCGTTGCAATGAACACATCATGTCTGTGACACAGGGGCAAGAAGACGCAAGCCAATGCTAGGCGTGCTATTGTCCCTGTGCCTGCTGCTACCACTGCCGCTGCCATGGCCCCAGCTGTGGCTGTAGTCACCCAGGCCATCACCACCAGCCTCAGTTCTGAGAAGACAACTGCTGATTCTGTGTATGCTGGCCTGCCAGACATATCTGCTATTACTGACTCCACATCTGGTAGTGCTCACTCCAGCTCTGGTAGCAGCGGCCGAGCATCACACCAAAGCACAGCTGTGGAGCAGCCAGCAGAGCTGCACTCCACTGCCTTGGACTTCCCCGCAAGCCTGCAGCCTGCAAGCCAGCCTATCCACAGTGGCATGCCAGGTATGAATGGTCCTTGACCTTTGTGTATTGCTTAGCTTGTGTACTTTATGTGTATGCCAAAGCTGCAGATGACAACTGAATGTCACATTTGCCTTGACTGGACATGTAGCTGACCTGCTGCTCACATTCTGTACCTGTCTTAGCAGCTTGTGGCTTGGCCAAGCATGCGCCCACTAACCATGTGTTGTGGCAGCTGCTGGGACATTAAACACCATATTGTCAATGGTCATACCCATTCTTTGCACTGCGTTTGACACCCAGTGCAAGCAAGAGACCCTGAGTCAGATGCTGACCGAGATCTGTTTGCTTGCAGATGCACGCAGCTGGTCAAGCATAGTCAGCAGGGGCAAGAAGTCCACCAGGCAGCAGCTGTCACCCCCTGTCCTTGGTGCAGCTTTCCAGGTGTGCACGTCATGTAGCCTGACCACGCTCTTCAGCTTCAGCTACTGCTTGCCATGAGACTCTTTTTTCTTGTTGCATGTGATGGCCCTCATGCATTTTGCTGCACATCACATGGCCTGATTAAGTGCTTCAGCTTGCTGCCTAGCAACTACTGCTTGCCATGCAGCACGGGGTCGCTTGCTTGCTTGAGACTCTGTTCAGCATGTTGCATGTTGTGGCCCTTGTGTGCAATTGCTGCGCAAGCTTTTGCTAACACTGTAATGGCCACACTGGCTGTCTCAAGCTGTCTCTGACTCTGCTGTCTCTGACTCTGACTCTGCTCTGCCTCTGACCAGTGTCTGCATGGTGCAACAGGGTAAGGTTGGGCTCACCCGGGGGGAGAACGCGTGCTACCAGAACAGCGTGCTGCAAGCCCTGTTGATGGTGCCAGGCCTGGTGGACTACTTCTTGGGCACAGGTGTGGGGTGTGAGGGCCTGACCCCCCTGCATGGAGACAGCCCAGTGGTTGCCAGCCTGAGGCAGCTGTTCAAGAGCATGCGCTCTGCTGCACCTGGCACTGTTGTGTCCACCTCAGGGTGAGCTTGCCACCTCACTTGCAGCCTTTTTCTGCCTGACGAGTGCAGAGCTCAGCTGCATGCATGCAGTTCAAGCTCAGCAGGTGTAGGTGCTCAGCACAGTCTGATAAACCAGTTTGATAGAGGGTCTAGTTTATGCAAAGCACTTTTCCATATGGCCACCAGTGTTGTGAAAGCTGTCAACAAGCTTCTGCTGTGAATCTTCAGCCTGACAACAGAGCGTACTGATGTGGACAGGTGGCGTGCATCGCTGAGGGCCTTAAGGAAGCAGGGCGATGAGCACAGGAGGCAAAAGCTGCGTGTCTATGGACTGGAGGAGGAGCACTGGACAACTGGTACTCAGCAGGATGCCCACGAGTTTCTTGTAGACTTGCTGGCCTATCTCCAGGTACATGACTTTCTCAAATGTAGCCTGTTCCAAAGCTAACTTTTTCCAAATATAGCCTTTTCCAAAGAAAGCTATTTATGAACATAATGTGCACACTGCTGTTCTGAAGTGTATCTTGAGTGCAACCGCACAGGCGATGTATGTATGCATGAATATCTGCCAGTGTTAGTCCACATGCGGCCTCCTTGCACTGTGTGCCCCTTGAACACAAATGCGGCCTACATATAGCTGTAGGGAAGGAAAAGCCACAGCTGCTTCTGTCTAGAGGTTAAATGTGCATGCTGAGCTGTAAATCTGACACCCCAAATAACAACATTCAGGCAACAATGAGACCACAGCAACGACCCAATTCTGCATTTCTGCAGGTCCAGCTGAACTCAGTGCCTGAAAGCACAGATGCCAAAGCTGAGAAGCAGATTGCGAGCACCAGCAGTGAGGAGACAGCAGAGCTGAGCCCTCCACAGCAGGCACAGCAGCACTGGGAGAGCCAAGCAGCCACAGAGAACAGTGTGCTGGATGGAATCTTCACTTGGCAGGAGCAGGGCACGGCCCAGTGCCGTGTGTGCAGCCACAGGCGTCTGTGTTTTGTGCGCACCATGACCCTTGAAGTGTGCCTGCCTTCAAAGTCAGATTTGATGCGGAGCTGCAGCCTGAAGGTATGCAGCAGTACCTCCATTTATCAATGTTGCCTTCATTTGCTTCGAAAGGTGTGCTTGTAAGTTTGCCCTGAGATACATCACAATGGAATAAGTCTGAGTGCACTGCCCACCAGCCAATACTGTTGCAACATTGCGCCGGGTGCTGCGTCTGAACACTGCTTCTTGGTATGTGTCCCCTTCTTTTCACGTGCAGTAGCAGCAGCGATATAAGTGCGCAGTCATCAGTGTACACATCTGGATCAGAAGGGGCATGTGCATGTGATGTGATGCCCTGTGCATGTGATGTGATGCCCTGTCTTTCATGGTACAGGACTGCCTAGACCACCACTTCAGGACAGAGGACCTGGAGGTGTATGGAGAATGCGAGGAGGCATGCTGCAAGCAGAACCAGCCCACCAGGAAATCGCTTGGCATGTTGTACCTGCCAGACACGCTGGTGGTGGTGCTCAAGCGGTATGAGTGGGTGATGTTCCAGGAGTATGACCCAGTGCTGAACCAGTCAGTGAAGGTCAGCCCACATGCTGCATGTTTTTTATTGTTCGTTCCCGCATGAGCAGAGCGTGGTCATAGGCATTGCTCACGCGCTGTTTTGCTCATTCAGACAAACAGCATCTCCCTCCATGGCGTGCATGCTGTTTTGCACTCTCATTCTGCCTTAGGTCTGGCTGCATTTCAAGTTTCCCATGTGTGAGTGTCCAGTACCATGGTATCCTATCTGCAGCTTGACTGACTGCTGCTCTGAACTGCAGAGGCACACAGCAGTTGCCTGCCCAGCTGTGCTGGACATGGCCGCCTACACCAGCACTGGCACCTTCAGTGCATCATCAACATTGTATGATGCAGTGGCTTATGTTAGCCACGAAGGTGAATCACCGACTGAGGGTCACTACACTGCCACCACAAGGGGCAAGGCTGACAACAGCCAGTGGATATGCCACAACGACGATGAAGTGAGCCCATGCATGACGCCGTTTGCGCCTTGCCAGACCAAGTTCATGGTCATCTATCGCAAACGCGATGTGTGATGAGCTGGAGTGTGAGGGTCAGCGTGAGGAGTGCGTGTCAGGACACTGGATTGTTTCTGAGGACCTGAATCCTGGTCTCAAAAAGTGCCTTCGCCTGTCAATGGTGAAATTATTCTTATGCATTGACTCCACTTGAGTTGTGAATAGCTGCCAAGCAGCATCAGTTATTATGTTGCTTTATTCTGATCCTGTTACATGATTTTGACATCATATGCTCAATCAATGGTAGTGACTGATCTTGATCTAAATTGCAAGATGCAGAGTGTTCTAGAACTGTTACAGGGAAACGCAGCCTATGACCACTCTAGACTTACACCACTCACACCTTTCAGATTACGTAGCTGATCAACATCAGCAGTGCATTTGCATGTACAGCAGACAAACAGCACTGCAGGTAATGTCGTTACTGTCGGCAACAGTAGGCTCAATAGACTAAGTTGCCTGCCTATTGTAAGCAATGCATGTACAGCAGGGGTGGACCAATGATTGCAGCAGTCACGTGAGTGCACTACAAGGTTTTAAGCATTGGCTCAATGCAAGCAGCAGCTGCTTGCCGCTACTTGACAGCAATGAGCTAATCTCAGCTCAACAGGTTGTTCCGTCTGAGTGTCAGAAGTCTTTTACTCCACCACCATCCTCCTTCCTGGCTTGGCCAGGTTCCCATCAAGCCTGGCCATTGTGAGTCTTGCCAATTGGAAACTGTTTTCCCACTTCGATATCAAGTTGCAAATCATGGCTCTGCACCATGCGAGCATGTCGTGCTGAAGAAGAAGAAGAACGTCCTCTCAGACGGACATGAGCTTACGTGGTCCATACAACTTCATACAAAATCGCTGGCTAAGCATGAGCAGGGCTGTGCTGGAGCAGTCTACATGCGACTTCCACTCACATGTGCAGCGGAGCAAATGAGATGCAACTGCTAGGTTCTATCAGGTCACGGAGAATGCTCAAGGACATCATGTAGTCTATGCCTTTACTCAAGTTGCCACACACAACGAAAAGGGTAAAGTAGAAACAAAATCAAGATGACTAATCATCAGTGTCACTACAGTGGTGCATTGCCCATCATGGCAACATCATGTCTAATCACAATATTTGAACTTTGGTGCCTGTCAGTGCTAGCTGAACAACAAAACCTACTGCAAAGAAGCAGAATGCTTGTTAATACATGCAACAAAGACAGCACCTTACACAGCATATCAACACTATTACCACCACCTCTGTACCCATCAGAAGGTCCCTGTCACATTGCACATGATGCTGCAGCGGTCACTGAGCTACGCTGTAAGCCACTGAGGATCAACTAGCACAGCCTCCAGATGTTGTACACCCCATTCCAAAGTTTGCTTGGGAGTCGTTCTGTTCTTTCTCAGCTTGGAGTGAAGTTTGCGGAGGTGGCGATTCATTCTTGACTTGACATGTGACAACTGTCCTTTCACAAGCTTTACCTCAGCAGCAGCTAGCCGCTGAAGCTTATCCTGCTGCCTGACTGCACTCGTTCTTTCATCTGCCAACAGAGTCCTTAAGATTTCGCGGCTCCTTCTGCTTTTGGCAATGCTCTTCCGGCGCTTTTGCTTCATATCCCTCAACTTTGCTTTGAATCTGAGTGCTGCAGCAATCTGCTGCTTTTGTTGCCCCTCCTGCTGCTGTTTCTGCAGCTGTGCAGCTTGTTGCTGCTGATCTACTGCCTCTTGCTCCAACGCAAAGATCTGCTCCTGCTGCTGTATAGCCAGATCTAGATAGCTTTGTCTCTCTAGCCTCAATGCCTGCAGTACCGCTGTCTCTTGTGCCAGACGCTCCCCCTTATCTGCTGCATCTTGCTGACTCTTCTTCAGCAGAGCATTCTGAGCATCCAGCTGGGCCTGGAACAACTGCTTCTGTTGATTGAGCTGGTGTGTGTCATGGTCGCCCTCAGCTTCCGCCTGCTGCTCTGCCTGTTGACTGTAACCGCCTTGCTCTGGCTGCTCTACCTGTTGACTGTGACTGCCTTGCTCTGGCTGGTCTGACTGCTGCTGTGGCTGCTGCCGTGGCTGCTGCTGTGGCTGCTGCCGTGGCTGCTGCTGTGGCTGCTGCCGTGGTTGCTGCCGTGGTTGCTGCTGTGGCTGCTGCCTCAGCTGCTGCTGATGTTGCCTACCTTGGGTGCTTACACTGAGCAGTCTAGTAGCCCCTTCTTCAGCTGATACTCTTTCCTGTGGCTGACCTCCAACTGCACGACCTGGTTCCTGAGACTTCTGAGGCAAGCTGTCTGCTAGCCGGAGCTCCATGGTGAGTGTGTTGATGTCCCTGTAATGCTGGGGCTTGGGGACACCTGAAAGCTCTGGCATCTGGGAAGCGCTCTGTTCAGGGTCCTGCAAGGACACAGTCAGGTTGGTTGCAATAAGACCAAGAAGGTCTAGCAGATGTATGCTGACTATATAGTGTAACACTGTGCAGCGACAATTTGGGCAAACACGCACTTGAGTTGCTAGCGTTAGCTCTGCTCATCAACAAGCCCGCAACACACCCTGAGGCATTGTTTGACCATCATGACTGCTTTTTTGGCAAATTAGCCTGAGGCACAACGGCCTGATAAAACAGGTACTGCGCAAATGCAGCAGGCTCAGACATTGCTTCATTGCAGCATGACTCAGGGACACGTTTTTCACAGCATGAAGACCCCATGAACGGTTTGGAAATGACACACATGACATACCTTCGCAGACTGACATCGCTGCCGCCGACTGCCCTTCTGATGCACATCCGCTGAATTTGGCTTGCGGCTCCTCTGCACACACACACACACACACACACACACGCACACATCATTTTGCTGAGCACACATTGTACCTAGACTTGATGCCGACTGTATGTGTTTTGTTTCTGCATCTGGAACATGGAAAGACTGCCTTGCATTGCAGTTGCAATGCAACAGACAAAGGGCGTGCTGTACACACTGCTGCCAAAATGCTCCCACTAGAGACTGCAGCAACAGTCATCAAATCTACAGGGCAGAGCAGCAGCAGCATGCTGACTAGAGCAGAAAGCTCCTCAACAAAGTGATGGCTCGCGCATCAAGCAGATTGTCCATGCTGAACCCCATAGGCATGACTGCTATCAGTACAACCCAACAGCAGTAATCACCTTTCGTTTCTTGACTCCTCCAGTACCATCACCATTCTCCTGCTGATCCCCAGGCTGCTTTGGGTGACTAGATTCATCACTGGGGATTGAGCATGGCACCTCACTGATGTGCTTATCTGTCACAGATGCTGCTGACTTCTTGCCTTTGTCCCTAACATGGCTGGTCTCCTGATGCAGCATTCTGCTGTTGCTCTCATCTGCTGACACAGATGACATGCCAGCTTTCTCATAGCGTTTGCAATGGTTTTGCACGATGCTGGGCGTCTTCAGGAGGCTGGTAGCAGGCTCTTCAGCTGTGACATTCTCCAAGCTGCTGCTGCCGATCAATGATGGTGAGTGCTTGACTGTAATCAGGTCACATGCTGCGGCTTTTGCTGCAGCTGTTGACGGCCCAGAGCTAGCTTCTGCTGTTTCAGTACCAACAGCTGTATCATCAGCAACTGCAGGAGGACTGGGTTGTGAAGGTGCTGCTTCTTTGCTGTGCTCTGCAGGCCATGCTGAGCTTTGAGCTACGAGGCCGTGTGCCTGTTCCCATGCTTTCCTCCTAGTGGCAAGCTCTGGCAGAACAGACGGACCGAGCATGTTGCTCTGGATATTGCTCTGCAGGAAGCATAAAGTGTGTTTCTATGGCCAAGGTCAGTGTAGTCTTTCCCCTGTTGGAAGCAGTGATGAGCACAGCCAGACCAAATGCGGGAAAGGCAAGTGATAGTGATGACCTCTTGACCATCAGGAGTCCAAAAGTACTCACCAGGGTCATGCCAGGTGTAATGACAGGCAAACGTGGATAGCACCATCTGCAGATATTCATATTGCCAAATTTGTGCCACCCTGGCGCGCCTGCAGCATCAAGTATTGGCTTAAGCTGTGGATATGACCAGTACGTGAAGGTGCTTCAGCTCCTCAAAGTCTGTGGATGTTTGCCCAGCCTCTGCAGGGGTTGCTTGGCAGAGGTCTCTACCTAACACTGAGATAAAGCAGTGTTTTGTCTTGGTTTGTTCGCAGTAACATGTCAGTCAGCAGCAGCTGCTGGCAATGTTGCTGCCTTGAGCGCAGGAGATATACCTGTGATGGAGCAGGTATCGCATGGACCTTTGAACAGCATAGGCTGCTTACTGACTGTAATGCACTTGTTGCACAGCAAGCCCTCACCAAAGCAGCTGGTGGCTTCGCCAGCTCGCCATCTTGTTTGACGCTCTGTAAAAGCAGCAAGCAAGGATGGTCTGCAAGTTTGCCTCTGCTGCTGGCTTAACATACACAGCAAATGTTTGCATTGCATACATACATGCTGTAAGGCTGGCTAAAACGACTTACTTGTGGTTCCACAGCTTCGGCAAGCAGGCTGCTGAGGTGTGCCTACGGCCAAACTTGCGTCCATACTGCCAACCAGCAGCCGCCTGCGTCTCAGGCACTCTGCATGCCAAGAGAAATCTGTTCTTTGCCCTCTGATCTGCTGCAAAAGCCAGGCATGACACACTCTCGCGCTACTGGTCGCTTACAGCATCTGCACAGAATTTTGCCCATTGATATCAAAAGCTTAAGGCTGCAGGTGCGCTCACAGAACTGATCGCTCTCGTTCCTATAACGTGACGGGTTCTGCTCATACTCTGCGAGGTTAATCGCTTTGATCAGAACACAGTTCAGCTTGCAGCTAAGCCGTGACGACACGTGCACTGACAATGTTCAAGGTGATTGCCAGAATGAGGATGTACCGGATTGCCACTGCACAAGTTTTAGGCACAGTCGCGCCATTCTACTGGAGAAATGTGGTCTCGGAGCAATCACGTCTGAAATCTGCAGCCATCACCACTGCTGCCGTCATTGCTCACAGGCCAAGCAAGGCCGACGGCCCCTAGGCTGCATAACGTGCAAAGAGCAAGTGACTTCACAAGCAGCCTCTCTGGCAGCGACGGCAACCGCAGCAAGATCTTTGCATAGATCCTGACATCCTACAGGCAGAGAGGCACTTGTTTTCGCCAACAAAGCAGCATCAAGGCTGCCAGCATGTGTCCAACGAACCTGCTTCGAGCCAGATTCAGGGTCAAACAGCTTGCAGTGTAAACCAGTAGTTTTTGGACAGCGGTTGCATCAAAATGACACAGTTCAGTGCCCAGGACTGTCCTACAGCAAGGGACAGTCCCAAAGCAAGGCTAAGTCGCCAGCTCAGCTGATCAGTTGGGATACTGAAGGTGTGGTCATGATGCATAAGTGAAAACTGCAAAGTAAATGCGTTCATTGAAGCTGCGACTGTTGATGACTGCCTAAAGCATTACAGGCACCAAGCCTAGAGGTCATGCCAAAATTGAATGCAAAGCTGATTGTGTACTCAGTTGCACAGCAACAACTCACGTGTGCACAGCCATGCATGAGCCTGAGACTGTTATTGCTTTGCACCAACCTTTAGGCGCGCACGTCAAATGCCATTTCAGGCTGTCATGTCATGTGGGCAGGGGTGTAAACTCTAAGTATACAAATCGCAAAGGCTTACAGGCTAATCAGAAATGCAGGGTGATATACAAATGGCTGCACAGGCAGTTTCAAGTGCAAATGGATCATACAGATTACGGCCTATTTTACAAGCCTGTGCATTTGTATGGTTAGGAACATGGTCAAAGCAGTGTTGCTCAGGATTGGCAAATCCAAGTGAGGTGCAAGCACCTATGGATTTCTGTAAGTTTTAAAAAAGGCATTGTGTACCATGGACAAGCGTCGGGGGATTTGGACCTGCAGGCTGATTAGCTAGAGAACAGGCTGAAGTCATGAGTCTGGCAAGCCCTGCCCCAGGTTCGAACCACCTCTCAGATGAAACTCACACTGAACAGGCAACTGCAGCTATAGCTAGCTAGCTAGTTAGCTATAGCTTCCTCAGATCACACGGCAGCAAACTTTGAAAGAAGCTCATGATCATAGCTTGTAGTGTGGCAGCTCTACATTGCAATCACACCAACTGTTTTAGTGTCACACTAAAAAATCTTTCCAGTTCGGCCTCGCGCCAAGCAAACGAAATCCAAGGCAAAAGCAAAAGCCTCGCAAAGAGCCCCTGATCGTGCATGCCAACTTCCAACCTAACTTCGCCCTGTCCAGGGCCGTCACGTAATGGACCTGAGTGGGAAGGTTCCCTCCTTGCACCTGCACGTGGCGCCAGCTGGCATATTGGCTCCTTGTGCTTTCCGAGGCTTGCTGAGAGCAAACGCATCTTTCTCAACAAACAAACCCTCATTGGTAATCACACAAAGACCACATATCTTGTCAACCGCCAAGCTTGAGTGCTTGCCTGCTGACTGTTTCGCCGTTGAACGCTTGGTCTGCCAATCACGATGGTGAGCCAACTATACCTCGTAACGCAGGACGCACTTGACAACCCTAATTGAGCAAATGGCAATGTTCACGGTGCAGGCTGGCTCCAAGCGCGTCCTTAACGCCAAGAGCGACAAGTTCCAAGGCAACATACATAAGCGTGGGAAGGTGCAAGATGTCAGCCCGGTGAGCTATCCCTGCCACATTGCACTACCCATGTTTGCGTTTAATTGGTCGCAAGGCAAAGCCAGGACTAAACTTGGTACGTCTGTTGTTGCAGAAAAGCAGCAGCAAAGTTGCTGTAGGACCAATCATGCTTGGCTTCTTCCTGTTTGTGGTTGTCGGTTCAGGTACAACAGCGTTGTACTAAATGCTGCTTGCCTGCCTCGTATACTTTTTGCTTGTATGCAGATTGCTGAGACTTGTCCACCATGCTGCTGCAGCTCTTTTGCAAATTATCAGGACAGCAACCAGTGGCGCCAGTTTGCTCTAAGGCAAGAGCTGAAGGTCATGAATGCTCCTATACACCTATACATTTTATTACTCTGTTTTTGTCTGGCCGAGTTTCCAATGGTGCAGTGTTGTGGTCTAATCTCAGCAGCTGTTATAGACCTCACCATCTGTGGAGTCAGCCACAGCAGAGTTGGTGCATGACAGTGTGAAGGAATGGAGCTTGTACCCAATGTTTTGAGGTGTTCAGTAGTCCTTTGTTGCCAAGTGGGTTTCTGAGGAGTAAGGCTGTGCTTGGTGAAAGTATGTAAGTGCTGTGTATGTGTCATCAAGCTTTTGAGTCACTACGCATATCCCCCCTGTCTGGGTGTTGGCATTGTCCAACTCATCTTGAAGTGGCTGATACAACATGCCAATTTGCTCCAATTAGAGGCTTGTCATCAGACATCAACATATGACAGCTGTTAAATGCATTGTAAGACAAAGACGATCTAGACTGCATATTTATACAACTTTGATACTGGTGTCAAGGAGTGATAAGTCTACTCAAGTGTTGATCTCAACAGCATATTTGCAGCTGCAAGGTACTGATCTATTCTGCAGGCTGGAAACCTATCACTGACACAAATGTCTCACGTGCCTTCAAGTCCCTTACTGTGCAGGGTCTGCCATCTCACCCTTCATTGCAATCTCAATCACCTTATTCAGCTTGGCTATCTGCATGGCACAAATTTGCGTCTTTGTTATGACTCATGCTTTTCTGTACAAGGCTTATAGCACAACATACTCAGTGCAAGGTATGCGCTGTATATGCTGGACATTGCCAAGTGCAACAAATGACAGCTTGCTGATGGCAGACTGCGTTGCTGCTGAGGGCTGAAATGACTCCTCGTACAATGGATAACGCAAGGTGTCAACCATGTCTTTCACAGATGGAAAGCTGTGATCTTATAAAGGTGCAAAACATATGACAGCATTGACAAAAATGTCGACACGATTGCAACCCATTGCCATGTGGTGAATGAGGCATTGCATACAAACCAAGAAATTGAGCTGAATACCTCCAGGTCTTCAACCTTCTGCTTGTCCTCCGCTGGTTTGCTGACCTTGCGTAGGTTTGGTGACAGCTTCAGGCAAGTTACACAGCCCCTGCATCACCAACATACTAACATTGACACAACCAACATTGACGCAACCAACATTGACACAACCAACTTTGACACAACCAACATTGACACAACCAACATTGACGCAACCAACATTGACGCAACCGACATTGACACACCACCTACCATTGACCTACACTAGAAACATATTGCAAGCTTTATCCAAGGTCCATGTCTACTTCTGAGCTTGTTCGCAGACATGCCTTCACAGACTGCAGCTTTGGATTTTCAGGCATAAGAGCAGCTGCAAGCCAAAGTGTGGACTGCCAAGTTCTTCAGGAATTATTTGCAAGCTTGACTGTGGTTGTTGGTCTGCATGCAGGTTCATGTAGGCAGGAGGTGAGCACCTGTCATCCCCCACAATCAGAATGGGATGCTTGGGATTGAAGGAGATCTTGGTCAGCTTGGCCTTCTTGACTACCTTCTGCTGACACAAGGCGTCATGCTTGTTCTCTGCCAGGTCGTACACATGCACCTGCACAACATTGTGCATGGAGTGTCAGCAACATTCTTTTGACTGCTTTCAGTAACCCATGCAGGGCCAAGAAGCTCAAATTGTGTAATGAATAGGTGCTGCTTCAACAGTGCATGGCAACTGTTGCTCAATCAGCCAAACGGGCTCAATCTGGCGTACAGTTAGAGTCTTACAGGATGTGCTGCTGCTTGATGCTGATGCAGAGCTGCCTGGTCACAAGCAACATGTGCATGAAGAGTGCAAACATGCAGAAGGACACTCTGATCGGTGTCAGTGACAGCTCAGAGCCAAGGCGCTCAGCACAGCATACCTTGCCATCATCAGTGACAGCTGCAAAGACAGTGGCAGAGTGCGGCGACCAGGCAGCATCTCCCACAGGGTTGTTCAAGTCAAACGACATGACCGGCCTTGGGTTGTCTCCCTCCCACAGCTTCAGTGTCCAGTCAGCAGATGCAGACAGGAAGATGCGTGTGTGTATGTTGTTCCACTTGACCGCGTACACTGTCATGTCATGCCCTGCATGCTGCCCAAGCTCTATCAATACACTGAAAGCTCTGTCAATACACTGTAAGCTCTATCAATACGTTGTAAGCCTGACCGAGGGACACTTGTGACATGCACACGAAATGAGACTGTCCCTGTAGATTGACAGGCAGGGCCTCAGAACAACAGGACTGCAATGCGCAACAAAACTGCAAAGTTTCTACTCCTGTGACTGGACAGACATGTGAGGAATGAGCTTGGTCTCAGCCAATCTAGCCATGTAAGGCCAGGTCTGGCAAGAGGGGGTCACCTTGGTAGGTCTGCAGGTATTCGGAGTTGTAGGCTTGTGAGCACTTGTGTATGTGGCCCTCCTCGGTACCCACCACAAACAAGTGATCCTGTGCCTGCAAGCGCATTGCAGTGCATGCTTGACTGCGTACAACCTGTCAAACCTATGATCGACGCCCTGGTCGTGGTTGCAAAGGTCAGCGAGAACTCGTTCAGGCTGATGTAAAGCCTGTTGACTGCTGAAACAGGACCTTGTATAGGGAAATACTCAGAGGCTTGTACGTATTTGGCCTCAGGGGAAGACATGTGCTGGATAAATGGATGAACAAATGCCTGGACAGATAGATGGATGGATGGACAAGCAGATGGATAAAGGACCAGGGATTCAAGCAAGAAATGAAGCAACAGACAGAATCTGCAACAGCTTGAGAATTTGACAACTCACTGTTTCACCGGCCTTGCATGAGCCAGACAGTGGCAAAGTTCACAAGCAGCAATGAGTTGCAAATGGCTGATATTGAAATTGCCTGCTGGCATGCATGGGATTGGTGCAGTACAATGCATGATGACAGCAAGACAACAGCGATACGTCCACTGCATGACGACAGCAAGACGACAGCGATTAATCCACTATGCCTTGCCCTGGGACTGACACAGTCATCATCACTGTATGAGCAGGCTCTGACCTTGTTGAAGTCAAAACAGCAGCCTCCTGCTAGATTGCCCTTGGTGGGCTCATCCTCTGCATCTTTCTTGCCAGAGCTGCCAAGTCGCAGCTCCATCATCTCCTACAACCCAACAGTCAGTCGCAAATCAGACAGGCGATGCAACATTTATCTCAGAGTTAGATATGCGGCCTCACAGAGTTTTGCTTGTCACTGTTGAGCAACTGGAGCTCTCAATCCTGTGGTCTGTGGACAAGCAAGAGTTGACACTCTCCAGGCAGCAATGCTTATGCAAGGCTTGCGACTCTGATATAGTGAAAACCCTCTGGTTTGCAGCATATACACAAGGCGCTGTCTTGCCGCTGACTAATTCACATGATGTAGACATGTAAGTTAGGCACTTGCAGGGAAAATGCTGGTGTGGGAGTACCTGATGTAGGAGCTCGCTCTTGGCCAATGTCCAAAGAGTGACCCTGCCATCACTTGCTACGCTGAAGAATTGTAGCTGCTTCAGCATTTCGTCCTCCTGCACCAAGAGTCAAAAGGTATTGTCACCAAAAAGCTAACAAGATTCTGTGTCAGGAAAAGGGTGGTGTTGGCTCTTTGGCTGATGTGTCGCGTTCACTACTGTAGGCATACTTGTGTGAAAGAACTGGTAGGATACTGATGCAGAGAAGCAAGATTAAGAGAGATCAGAGATTTGTTCTGCATGCTTTGTCCTTGTAAGCTAGCATCTCCTGTAGCATCTCTTTCAGGGACGCTAGCATCACACAAGTGCACAATCAAACAAGTCTGGGACCAGCAAGGCTGTCTGAGGAGCAATTTGCACATTGCAAGTGTGCACCTAATAATAATAATAATAATAATAACAATGATAATAATAGTAATAGTAATAGTAGTAGTAGTAACAACGCTTTCCAGCTCATGATGAGCTAGGTACATGCGAGACAAGTCTTGTCTTTCCAGTATGTACCTGCCAGAAGATTTCCCAGACAGGGTCAGTGTGCTTGCCAGTGGCTGCTGTGGAGGAGTACAGGGGCTTTGTTGGGCGGCGTACATCATACACGCTGACAGATCCATCATAGCAGCCCAACGCTAGCAGGTTGGGATGCTGAGGGTGGAAGTCCAAGCACATCACTCCTGTCACATGGCAGGCTGACTGTTGAAGCAGTGGTCACATGGCAAGCTTATTGTCGAAGCAGTGCCAAATGGCAAGCTTGTCAGTGAAGGCAGTCCAGATCAATTCTCTAACTGTTGTGCCTGAGCTGCGCTATACATGGGTCAGTTGTACACAAAACCGCTGGGGTTGATGTGTGAAAAAGACACACAGCACTGGTTGCAGGCCAGAACACTGCCAAAGGTACAGGTGATTTTGCACAAGTGGTCAACCCTGATAACAACTGCAGAGGTTGTGCTGACTCGAAATTGGTGCAAGGCATGTGGTTGCTGGACATCGTGTGATGTTAGCTCTTGACCTGGAACAGCAGCAACATGGTATGGGGCAGGACTACTCACCTGAGTCTGTGCTGAAGACATACTCAGGGTATGAGGGGTTCTTCAGGCTATAACAACAGACCAGACCACTGCTCTGATGCAGAAAGTCAAAGCTGCCATAGCCCACAGCAAAGAGGTCGTAGTACTCTGGGTTCCAGCACAAAGATGTGACATGCTTGTGCTTGCAATGGTCAGTGTAGAACTTCCACAGGGGCAACAGCGAACCCTCTGCTTGCCGATACTGGTCTGACATGTCATCCCAGTACTGCAAGTAAGCGTTGGAATATTTAGCTCGAGCCAGGCTTGGAATTGCAATAGAATGCTTGAGCAGCTGAGGTTATTGTAGCAGTGTTGATCAAGGTGTTTGTGGGAGAGACCTCGGCAAAAATGTGCATCCTTGCTTCACAACACAACACCATTCATTGCTTGAACATTCAATGTTGTTATTGCAACCTGTTGACACAAACCAATCGATATTTTGTGCAGATGCAAGATCATACACAGATGCTTATGTCTTTGTCTGAGTGTCTGCTGACAAAAAACCACTCATTGTGTGCATATGAGGCGACGCATGAGTGAGCAAGCAAAACAGCAAATTGATACATGCATGCATCCATGTCTGCCTACCTGGAGCTGACACATGCATGCATGCATGCCTGCCTGGAGTTGATGACCTCATCATGCATATCGTTCAGAACTGCAGTCAATCTATCTGCGTGGGACAGTGGACACTACACTGCGAATGAGCATCTTGCTGTACCACAGCAGGCGTGACACTGACCTTAAAGTCCATGGCCAGCTCCTTGAAGGTGTTCTGGTTTTCCATGCGCTCCAATACCTTCACAGCTCGCTCCATATTCCCATGATGCAGCACGCCTCCATGATCATCCTGCAGCTTAGCATGATACTTCCCATACTTCCCACACCAACCAATGACAATGTCCGCTGTGGTCTCTCAAGATGCATGCAGCGGCATGCGTGCTGAAAGCAGGAACACCTTCTGGCAAACGACCCAAATTGCCTGGGCCTGCTTGGACAGCAGGCTCTGAGCCTCTTTCCTGTTAGAGTCCCTTGAATGCTATGATATGCACAGCGCAGCCGTATGTGCTAGCTAAGATAGCTTCTGAGATGTTGATGGTGGTGGAGGAGGTGAAAGCCTGATGTTGGTAGTGTCATTCTGGTGGTGGGTGCTGTCAGAAGCAAATTGCAGTCAAATTGGGTCCACTTCTCGACAGCTGGCCAGCACAATATTGCAGCACATTTTTCACCAACAACTAGCTGTGACATTGCTGCCATTTGCAGTCAGTATGTGGCAATGCTGCAGGTCAAAATAGCATTTTAACATGCAAAACGATTGCATGCATTGTGTATGGAATGTTTTGGCTAAAAGTAGCGCATCTTTGTGAGTTGCTCAGTATGCCAGTCACGTCCATGCCTTCACTCAGAATCAAGCAAATATGTTGAGTACGCAACAGCCATCTTGCATGCAACGTAAACAGGAGCATGCCTTGGCTGGATCTTGACTCGACTCAGCAGTTTCTGTAGCAGTGGTAGCTTTCTTAGCAGCTGCCTTCTGCTTATTAACCTCTTCCTGTACCCTCTGCTTTTCCTGATCTGCTATGTATGCATCATATATCTCCCACTGCAACAAGCAAGCAGATGGTACAATCCATCAGCACTACTAGAAAGCCTCTGTTGACCCATGCTGTCAGCAGAGAAGCACATCTGATAATACTATGCACACACTTTCTATATATCAATGACAGAATGCGAGACGCCACAAATGCACTGATCAGATCATTGCTGTTCCTGGCAACAGATTTGACAGCCAGACGCGCATAACGCCACTTGCGCTGAACACAAACTTAGCTGGCTCCTGGCTCTTGCTTTTATGTGGCGCTTCCAGCAAGTTGAAATCAAAAAGGCTGCAAAGTGCTTATATTGGAATAGGTTCCTCGATGATGCATCTGCACAGGAGCTGACCTGTGAGCATGTGCCTGAGAAGGATGCTGTAGGTGGAGGCTCTGTGGTGGTCTCCCTGTCCCGCATGGGGTAGTTCAGCGTCTGTGCCGCTCGCTCACTGAAGTTGAACTGATTACGCAGCTGCCGGCTGTCGTCTGGACCCTCCGCAGCATCTGTGCCCTCTTCCCGCTTCTCCTTCTTGGCCCTGTCAACCTGATTTGCAAAGATAAAGATGTGAGAGACAAGTTGCAAAGTTTGCTGGACATATTGCCACTGCTTGGAAGACATGGTGTCTGCTGTTAGGTGCTGCCCAGCAAGCATGTGCAGCCTGCCCTGTGATGTGTGACTGACGAGTGCACAGTGTGCCACCAGCAGTTTACAAAGATCAGTCAGTGTCGACAGCTTTGACTATGTGGTGATGCATGTAATGTTATGAACTGCATCACCTCATTCTGAAATTTGGCTGCAGCCTCCTCCACTTGCTTCTCTACCTCTTGCTGCTTTCGTGCGTCCTCAGATGCTTTGTGCATCAGCCATCCATCTGTTGCATAGTGCACCAACAGCTGCTCAACCATGGGCTCAAGTTTGTAAACTCGCTCCTTCATGTTGAATCTGGCTGTGTTCTTTGGTGCTGCTGGATTGTTCGCTGTGAGCATCTTTGCAAGCTCTTCTTGCAAGTCCTTCTCAACAAGCTGTAACTGGTTGTCAGGCTTGTACACCTCCTTCGTCGGCTGCAACTAAGCAAATGCACGTTAGGCTTAGTTTTGGACTAGGTTCAAGGTGTCTCTGCATCCTGTGTTGCAAACACCTTGGTTGCTTACCAAAGCAAATTCATCTGGACCTCCATTTTTGGTCTTGGGAGGCACAGGAGACGCTGGAACCTCAGCAACAGGCTTGCTAGGTGCAGCTTCTTTGCTGACTTTCAGGTCCTTCTTCCTAGCCGGTGCCTGCAGTTGAGACATGGTTTTCGATACCATGGCCGTTATGCTGTCAAGCTAGACGATAATGCCTGGTCTTTCTGCCCAGGGAGGGAGAAAGATCAACGTGCCTTGGGTGGACTAGGCATGCTTCACTTTGCCACGACCAGTCACACTTTGAGGAACACCATGGGTGGATGCTCGTTGGGAGACCTTGGCAGCGCAAACTAGTTGATTGCGCCCGCCGGTCTCCGAGGTCAAACAGTGTCAAACTGAGTCTAAACAAGACAAAGACGCGAGCTGGCGTTGCAGAAGTGGCAGACTGCAATCCAGCAGCTGACCCGCCAATGTGCACGTCGCGAGCAGCAAGATTGAACAGTGTCAGCTATGCAATTGAGTCACACTGCCAGGCACAGCATGAAGGTTTTGCCAAATTTCTGTAAAATTGGGTAGGGTAACAGCGAATTTGGCGAATTTGGTGTCAGTGGGTCAAGCATGCAGTTTGCAGCGCCATACTGACAGCGTCGAGCAGCCTCAGCCTGTGTAAATATCGTGTCCAATAACGATCGTCTTATTCGATCCTCAAACTGAGATCAGCGACATGACAAGCTCCGCCTACTAGGCGGTCACAGCTACGATCATTCGAGTCAACGAGGGAGCTGATATGCTGAAGTTGTGGTAAAACAGAGCCGGAGATGCAGCGAGCTACAGCGTGGTTTTGTAATTCCCGCCGTGTATCAGGCAGCAATGCACAGCAAGCTGCCAGTTTATGTCACGTCAGGCATCAGAGCAGTGGTCCGACTCAGCAAACAAAACCCACAGGTGCAGCTGGACAAGCTGTGGGTTCTGAGGAGGACAGCACACCTCCATCAGCTGCTCGGGCCATTGCCACCATGGGAGCAGGAGGTAACACCTATTCTGGAAAGATGCTTGCTGAATTCACCTGCTGTCCTCGTCAGGCGTCACAGAAGCTTGAGTCATACCTGACCTGCAGCCCTGGGAGCTGTAGCAGTTGCAGCTGTGGGGGTGTGGGGTGTCTTCAAAATGGCCATGGCAGTTGCAGAGGGCACAGGACGCACACTGAATTCAAACAACGGTGGCGCAGCAATGCCAGCTGCAACAGCAGGTGCCAGCACTGCTAGTCAAGGAGCTAATGGCCTGCTCCCCATGCAGCCTGATGTACCTGCTGGTCCCATCTACCCTCCCTCCCCACAGCATCGAAAGGTAGTTCAGTGATTGCCTAGCTTACAATCACATCTGCTGTGGATGAGGATCTGATGCTTGCTAAGCGTATGCAGGGTTCTTTCACAATTGGCTTGACCATGTCAATCTTCTGCAATCCACATATATAATGACTGGAGCACCTGAGATACAGCAGTTGTGTCTATCCTCAACTTGACATTTTGTGTAGTTGGCCCACATGCTGCATGGCAGAACACAGAATATGTAGCATGTCGCAGCCTGCATCAGATGTACTTTGCGTTGTCATGGTCCTCAGGTCATCCTGGTGGTTTATCTTTGCTTCTATGCTGACTGCAGGCAGACTTGCAAGCTGAGCTACAAGCCTTGTATCAGATGCCCAGAACTCCAGCTGTTGAAGAGCAAAAGGCTGCAATTCGCCAGGAGCTGCAATCACTTCGCTGACGTAACATGTTCTGATACATCACATTGCAGAATTTGTGAAAGGATCGCAACAATTGCCTTCATCAATGAGCACCCAGATGAGGTTGAGCTACAAACGGGCTTCATATTAATCTGCACCATGCAGCACATGGTGTTCATATCTGTCTTTGCACTGCTTCTGGTACTTGCATCAGTCAGTGTAACTGAGCTTCATTTTGACAATACGGCAAATGCATGATCAACATGCAAGAGACTATGATCGCACTTCTGCTTTGCTTGATCATCTGTGCTTAAGTGATCAGCTGCTTTTTGATTTATTTTTTCCAATTTCAGCCCAAGAAATGAAGGAAGAATTCTCGATGCAACGTCCATATGTGCTCTCCATTGACACTTGCCACTCATGTGGCCATGGCAAACATTAGCAACAGCTTAAAGCCATGCAGCAGGTTAGCAAACTTGAGGGTTGCTTCATGTGGCTTTTGAGGGTATCAGAAACCATGATGAAGCACTTCAGGAACCATGATAAAGCACTTCAGTCAACTGGCCTGCATGCCACTACATTGTATGCCCTTTTTATTGGGCAGCTCTATGCATGCCAAGTCTTGATGTTACAAGCGACGGCACTGACGCAAATTCAGCTGTTGTGCTTGCATCCTGCTTTGGGTACCGTTATCATGCAACACCAAGCCGTCACTCTGAGAGCTTTTTTAAGCTGCATTGGCGGACTGCATTTCCAGTGTTGCCTCACTTCCATACAGTTCCTGTTAAGATCTTCATGTCAACAAGCAACTGCCTGCTTGATTGGGTCACGTGAGTAGCATCAGCGCACACACAGTCACATGAACACATGAAAGTCATCATCATAAGCTGGAGAAAGTACCCATTAGTCAAGTAATTTAAAATCAAAACTCAGCCATACAGCCAACACAACAAAGCAGATGCTCCTTGTCAAGCTGCAGCAGAACTGTGACCAGGGCAAGCTATCAGCCCCTTGCCTGCGTTTGCATGGGGCTTCCAGCTTGTGGTCAGCTATTTCTTCTTGCAGCTTGCGCTTGGTCCCTCTTCTTCTGACTTGTGGCAGCTCTGCCGAAGCTGCCATGTCTGACTCCAACCTGTCTGGTTCTGCCCTGTCTGATTCTGCCCTGTCTGATTCTGACCTGCCCCAGTGTTGCCTTGACACTTCTGGTGCTGCTCTGCATAGTCCTGCTGTAAGCACCTCTGCAGACAGCGAGCCAGTACCCTGCTGAATGCTGGACTCGCACGCATTCACCTTGCTGCTGCCATCAACTTTGATGCTTGTCTGGAGGGCAGCTTCTGCTTGTTGCAGATCAAGCTGCAATGTGGGCAAGACCTTTGCCTCAGAAAATTGCTCTGCCTCAGTGCCGCACAGTGTGCAAGCATCTCTGACATCCTTGACCCTTTCATTTTGGCACTGTATCTGCTTTGTGCTGCTGTTGACGCCTGAGTCTGCAACAATGTCTGGCTGCAGCTCTGTGACTTGGCATGCCGAAGCACGTGTACCAACAACATAGCAGAAGCCTTCTTGCATGTTATCATGTTCATCCCCTTGCTCAGGTTGATGACCTGGGTTGTCCTGGCTGCTTTGTTCAAGACTGTCTGGTATGATCCAGTCAGGGTCTGTGCCACTTTGCTCATGCATGATCTGTTCTTCAGAAAGAGGAGCAGCATGTCCAGACCAAGCTGCTGCAGGGGAACAGCCGCAGTCTGCTGCTGTAGCAGGAAGCTTATCCACCCCATGGTCCTGCGGCAGGCAGACCTGGGTGAGCAGTCACGGTCATGTCAGAAATGGTAACGTCTTGTGAGACGGATATTTAGGCAAAGTTAAGCTGTGCAACAAGGTGTATGCATTGTATGTTGTGTACATTGGCTTGCCAAGCAGTGGCTTTGCGGCTTGAGTTGACAGTCACAGCAGCGTGGAAGTGAAATTAGAAGTTTCTAGACCAGCATGATCGCCACAATGCAGCAGATGAAGCTACAAAGGCAGCCAAGCAGGAGCTGTGCATCTTGCTTGCAGTTGATCATGCAGTGATGTATGCAGCATGTTGTGCAGCATGTTGTGCAAACAGGAACTCATGCAAGGAATCTTCACCTGGCATTCAGCTTCTTCACCGTCCAGCCTTAAGCACAGATTTGACACTGGGGACAAGCGCAGAGATAGTGGAGCTCTGGAAGGACAGCGACGCCCTGAAGGTGCGGTGGGCAACATTGCCATTGCATTGTCAAAACCCAGCAGTGTCTCCTGCGACTTGACTGGCATACTGGCTGGCACAATTGCTTCTGATGGCTGCTGCTTCACTGAGACCAGGCCTGGATCAGCTGATCCCTCTAAAACAAGTGGGCTATCTGCAGAAAGTCTCCATGGCGGTGCTGCCGCAGTTGCAGCTGAAGATGCAATTGGGGAAGCTGCTGAGAAAGGTGCTAGGGATGGAGGTGGTAGTGCAGCTGGGGACACAGCTGGAGGTGCTGCTGGGGATAGGGCTAGGGATGCTGTTAAGGATGCTGTATGGGATGGTGCTGGTGGGGATGCTGATGGTGATGCTGCTGCACGTGCTGTGAAAAACTCTTTTGGCAATGTTGGTGGTATTGGGAGTGTTGGCAATGGGAAGCCCGCTATATCGCATGGGGCTGCTATGCACGGAAGAAGAGGGTCGGGAGCTGGTGAGGGCCATAACTCTGTCATGCTGGTGCTTTGCTGTGCTGCTGCTGCTGCTGTTGCATGCAATGCAGCTGTTGCACGTGAAGTTGGAGATCTGTTTATGACCAAGCCTGTTAACAAGCTGGATTCTGTCTCAAAGTCTCCTGGGTGTGCAGAGCCAACTCTGGTATCAGTTGAGTCCGGTCCAGAATTTTGTGAAACAGATCCATCATCCCTTGAGTCAATTCCAGCCTCTGCTGAGCCAGCTTCAGCATCTTCTGAGCGTTCTTTAGCATCCTGTGGGTTGACGCCAGCACCTTCCATGTCAGCTACAGCGCCTTCTGACTCAGCTGCAGCATCTTCTGAGTCAGACAGCAGGTCGATGACCTCAGGCTGAAGCCCTGGTGCCTCAACAGGCAATGGTGATGGTAGTGTCAGCGATGGGTGTTCAGGTGCTAGGCGGAATCTGACTATGCCTGTTGCACTTGGGTAAAACTTCTCAATCAGGGGTCGGCCATCTTCCAGCCTGCCCTTGGCCCCACGGCACAGCTGCAGTCACCACATCATCAAAACTTGGTAAGTCATACTGATAGCTGCATGCTATGTCAACTATCTTGGCTAGTTCTGTGTTCCTATGAAGGGCTGAAATGGCGCAGCAGTTGAGCACACTGTGGTGAAGTCAAGGGGGCAACCTGTGCAATATGATCTTTTGACTTGGCGTCTGCATTCACCATTGTTGATAAGTCTTACCGACAGCTGCATGGCGTGCCAACTACCTTGTAAACTTATGTGTTTCTATGGAGTGTGCATGATGTGTTGACTATTTCAACTGGTTCTGTGTTCCTATGCAACATACAGCAGCTGAGCACATTGTAATGAAGTCAAGGGAGCAATCTGCACAACCTGATGTGAGACTTAGAACGAGCGTTTTCTATAGCTGCCAAGCTTTCAAGGCAGATATGTGTTGGTGCACAAAGACATATGCAGAGTAGTGGCTACCATTGCACAATGCATGCTGATGCCCGATGTAGTTTAATGACAGGAGTGGCAGTTTTTTTTTGCTCTCACCCTGGAGCGCTCTGTTACTGTTGTCTTGTTGTACATTGCTACATTTTCAGGGGGGAGTGGTTGTTCATCAGAGTGTTGTGTGCGCAGCAGCAGAACCTGGGCTTTCAGCTCAGCAGCAGTGAGGCCAATATGACCTGCAGACTCCAGTGCCTGCAGGAAACCATACTTCGTTTCTTATCTAGGACCAAAACAATGTCAAAATGATGGGGCCAAACACACAGGTACGGCATGGCGACAGTATGTATGCAAGGGCAATGGTTCTTGGTCATGCATGGCGTTGGCAAACCTTCATGCGCCAGGGTGCTGAGTATATGTATTGCAGCTGTGGCATCGGGCAGCCGAGAGCCAGTTTGTGTGACCTTCTAATTCCTTCAGGCTATATCAGGCACAGTGTGTTGCAGCAACAGTTCAGGCTGAGACAAGGAGCTGGCTACCTTGATGAGGCACCCTTTGATGGTGGTTCCAGCACATATAGGGCAGAACCAAAAGCGGCTGTTAGGCATGTCTTGGTTCAGGCAGTGTGCATGGAACCCTTGTACACAGCCATCGCATAGTAGAAAGTCCTCTTCAGGCTTGGCTTCATCACACTTTGAGCACCGCAAGGCATCTGCATGCGCAACAGATGGGTGCTCTTCTTGATTTGTTGATGCCATAGCTGTCCTGTCAATCCCAGTCAGTGCATCACACCAAATTGGCAGGCATGACCGCATCTGAAATGCTCAGCAAGCCTGCCACACATTAGACTGAGGTGATGATACACACTACGTTTGTGTGTTGCATTTCGAAACATGCAGACAAGGGGGTCCACAAGGCTGCTGGTGAGTTGCAGACCCATATCACGGAGCACAACATGGGTGGACAGAAAGTGACGCCTCACCAAAAACAGTCACCTCCATGACAGGGTTTTGCAGCAGGCTCCTGGTCTAAGATCTCGCAGTATGCTGCAGCCTGTCAACGAACTGTGTTTGCACCCAAGGGTTTGGGATATAGCGGGTCAACTTCTCAGTCCACACGTGAGGCATCGCCAAATTGATGTATCACGCCGAAACTGTTGTGCAGCTACGCAAGAGCCGCAGGCCTTTCGGAGAATTTACCAGACCAGTTACCGCAGCATGAGACCGCAGCACGGATTGGCCATGCATGTGGGCTTTGTTTGATTAGTCACTTCACGACAGCTCAGGTTATGCTGCAGGTCCTGCTTTTTCTTAGTGGTATGAATCCGATGATCAGGTCCTGCTTTGGCGCTTTGACACGATATGATCAGCTGTTGCGGCCAGCCTTTTCTACATTGAAGCAAAGGCAATTGTCTTTTCATCGCTGCAGCAGCATAACAGTGCAGCATATGCATGCATGCATGTGATGAGGATGTTTGCTAAAGCCAATGTGCTGCATGCCGGCCAAGTGTTGCAGATGCTCTGACAACTTTGCTGTACATGCTGAAGTCTTCTACCATGTCCGCGCTGCAGCTCAAGAAATATATTTGTGCCTGACTGACTTAAGACTGACGCAGTGGATCAAGACTGATCTCAGCTTATGGGCATGCCCTTGATTCAGTTTTGTATCAGATTTTGTGATTAGGCCAACTGCTGCAGATCACTGTCAGGCACCCTTGTTTGCTGCAGTCTGTTGGCAGGTTCTGGAGCCACAAGGCAGCGGCGCCTTGTTCATTGCACAGTGCGTGAGTCCTACGCAGTGTCAAAGCTTCAATTGTAGGGATTGCAGTAGGTGTGTAGTGAAACTGGAACAGCATTGGTACTTTGAGGTTGGATGTTGGACTTGACTGTTGGTCTGTGTGCACATGATTTGATGCATGCTTTTGTCTCATAATGATCATGAGTTGAGTTGCTCAAAGATTCTTACTATTGTTCACAAAGGCTAGTGCTGCTGAACATGTGCAAGTCTGCATGAGCAATAAGCAAGCAAGTTGCAATTACATACCTAATTAATGAATGATTGGCGGAGATTGGCTGCTGTACTGGATTGCGTGTCAAATCATACTGGCAAACAACCATAGCCATGACTGGCTTTCTTTTCACCGACTTTGGCAATGGTTCAGCAAAATCAGTTGGAAGTTAGCAAAGTACTGGCCAAGTTGGCACCCACAATTGTTGCACGTGGACTTAAGTGTAGCACCTCTTGAGGCAAGTTCAGACAAGGGAGACCGGCTACATTTTTTATAAAGTGCCAGCTTCAGGATAGCCACGTATCGTCGCTTGAAGGACAGAAGGCGTCTTCGATCAGGCAAAGGCAGACTGTCTGGCTTTGTACAAGCTCGTGTGCCATACAGCATGCGTTGCAGAGAATGAATCTGCTCAGCATTTTATCTGTGGCGACTGTGTGCTATGAATGTACTGTTTTCGAAGGTATGCATGACGAGGACTGACCTGTGATCCAACCCACAGATGACGCCAAGTCGTATGACGCCAAGTCCCGCTGTACCTACACCCAGTAGCTCGCAGATTCGAATCCACAGCACAAAGGCGCTAGGAATATAGATTTCAGTCACCGTTGGCACTTCTGGAAGACCCAAATCAGCGTCTGCAAACCCAGCAGCCGAGATCATACGAAGCGTAAGTTGCATTACTGTTTCAGTCGCGCTTGACAGCAAGTATGTCTGCAAAGATTCCTACATTCTCTGACATTGGCAAGTCCACCAAGGGTAAGAGCCTGTGCCTATGCACATGCTGGCATACGTCAGCATCGCCAAGATCTGTCAAGCAGCGGAAGCTGTAAACTACCGATGAATATACAAATTCGACATTACTGATGGTCGCAGCAGCATATATATGCTACATGTGCTGTCGCAGAACTTCTTTACGGAGGAGGCAACAATGGAGTTTTCCAGTTCAACAATGTGTTGAACCTGTCCAGCACCACCGCGGATGGCGTTGTAAGTAAAATGTTGCAGGCGTATGTGAAATTGTCGCATGTCTTGCTGCGTGGTGCCGGTAATATTGTGAAGCTCCGTGTCATAGCTTGTATGTTAGCTTTCGATGGTGGACACTGCAGGAGTTCACAGCCACCAGCACTCAGAAAGGTGACAGCCTCGAAACAGTTGTCAAGGCTGCATATGGCAGCAAGAACTACAAGTTCGCCAGCAGCATTTTGCCTGATGGCAAGGTAGGCTGACATACCTTTGCTGCAGACGCTTTGCGGCAACATGAGCGACAACGTACCTATGTCACAACTTTGTGCCCTCTGCAGGCCTTGCTGAGCGTTACTGCTAAAAACCTAGCACCAAACTTGACAGCAGTCCTGTCAGGTACCTTGCCGGATGAGCAGTCTGGCAAGGTAACTTTAAGCGCAAGGCTTGTACTAGCAGTCACATCCCTTCAGTCATCTTGTGTGACTTGAGCCTCAATGCTCATTGGACTTTCTGTAGGTAGTTGTAGACTACTCCGTCCCTCACTTGACTCTGAAGACCACAGTAGGGCTAACACAGAACCCCAAGGTTGTCTTGGCCGCCACCACTGGCCAGAAGGGAGTGGTAGCTGGCGCTGAGGTGTCATACGACACAAACAAGAACAACGTGACCACGTGGAATGCCGGCATTGGCTACAATGCAGCTGACTTCCAAGCTTCTGTCCACTTGACTGAGGCTGGTATGTCCCTGGATGCTTTTACATGGCTGTCATTGCAGTCGAGGCATGTGTTCTGAGGGTGATTTAGGCATGATTGTTGCATGATTGTTGCTTCATTGTTGCATCAAACTGGTTCACATGCGTGAGTACCTTTGTTGCTGGGTGACCCAGTAAGGCGGGCACATGGGCTCCTAAATTTTGCAGGCTAACAAGCAAACGTTGGGTTTTGATCAAGCTGCAGCCTCCAACCAGCTCTGTGCTACATGAAGTCAGGGCGCCAACACAGCTCGTGCTTATGCAGGTGATGCTTTGAAGGCATCTTTTGCACACAACATTGATGCATACCAGTCGTACGGAGCAGAGGTGTACAAGAATGCACACAGTGAGGATGTCAGCTTCCTGTTGGGATACTCAAAGAGGTTGAGGGACGGCGCTCTGACCAAGGCCAAAGTCCAGAACAATGGAAACGTGACTCTGTTGTATGAGGCTGTAAGTACCATTCCTTGTGCATGTGGCTGCTGAAAGCCATTCGTTCCTTTGTGCAGACATGCATTTGCTTGATGCCTGTGTGTTTTCATTCACATGGTATTTGCAGAATATGCATGTGAGGTCTTGCACATGATCAGCAGCCATAATCTAGGCAATGATCAGACAAGCGCTGCATGAGTTTTGCAGTCTGCCCGATGTCCTGTTGTTGTCATGAGTCAGTGCTGTGATGCATGCCTGCAACTACAGATATTGTAGCAATGCATACAGGATGTCCACGTTAGCCATGGTTGCAATCCTAAGCTTTCTGCACTCTGATGAATTGTCTTTACCTCTTTTTATTTACATGTTTCATGGTTTGGTTGTACAGGAGTTGAAGCCAAAGACTAAGGTTGGTATTTCTGGACAGTTTGATGCCACCAACCCCAACACCAAGCCCAAGGTTGGATTTGCCTTTGACCTGAAGAACTAAGCACCCAACATTTCCATAGGAACATCTGGTTCATTCAGATGATGCACTGCATACTCATGCAGTGCACAGCCTGTTGCGTTCTAGATCCGTAGTTTGCTTGGTTGTGAAGTCCTTGCTTCACTCTTTAGACACGTTAGCTGCTGGAGACTGCTTCTGTAACCCAGAAGTAAACAGCGCAAACAAGCTTTGACATGACACATCACCGTTGCTGGTCGACTCCCTCCTGCAATGACTAGTTTCACTGCACCTGTAAACTATGGCAAGGGCTGTGCATGAAAGTGCATGGTGAACAATATCCTGAGCAGCTTCTTTACAACGTGGCCACACTGATCCTCGCATGAAGAAAGGAATAAGACAACCTGTTCTTACCACTTGTGTTTGGTACGCGTGTGCATAGAAAGCATTTCACCAACTGCTACAGACTTGTATGATCCTAGGCCGCAAAAGCAGCAACTTGCGGTGTGGTTCGCTGTCTGCAACGTAACCACAGAAGCTTAAAGCAGGCAGAAGCTTAAAGCAGGCATGCTGCACAGCTTCATCGCCGTGTACATGAGCATAGTCCCTGCTGATGTTGCAGCGCTGAGCCGTATCCAGCCTGCCAGCGTTGCCATTGTGGGCAGCTCACAGCTTGTCGATGATAGCCTTGGTGAAGTCAGAAGTAGTCGAATTTCCCCCTAGATCTCCCGTCCTACAAGCACCAGTAAGCAATCAATAGCTGAGACAGTTATTCACAGCAGGGCAGACATGCAATCACGGTCTACAGCACTGTGTCAATAGAAGCCTTGCGATGTGCCGTAGCTTCACCCACACATCAGGCTAATAAGCTTGCACCCCCTTCATTCACTGATCTTGCACACATGCAAACACAAAATATGCAAAGATGTCCTATCATAATTAAGACCAGCTGGTTTTTGTTCAGCATTCTAGGGAGGGCATGTTCTCTTAGTGGTATGAATCCGATGACCAGTTCTCGAAACTGCACTCTTCAGCAAAGCTCAGTAAACTGTCGGGATCAGTGTGTACATTAGAAAGTGTCACACCTGTACTTGCCCTCAGCGATTGTTCCCAGCACGGCATTCTGGATGGACTCAGCCTTATCTACCAAGCCCATGTGGCGAAGCATCATGACTGAGCTGAGCAGCAGGGCAGTGGGGTTGGCCTTGTCCTGACCAGCAATGTCTGGGGCTGTTCCATGCACAGCCTCCATCAAGGCTAGCCCATTGGCACCTGAAATGAGCAGACATGCATTGAGGTGGCTGCCAATATGTTATGGTTGTACTTGTTTTGGCTGCAGCTGATACATCACATGTCATGAGATTTTCTAATCTGAGTAAAAGGAACTGGATGCGCTGAACAAGTTGCAGGCAAGCACCATGTCAATGTTGAACCTCTGTTGACTCGAGTGCAGATTGACATGAAACACAAGCAGGCAAAGCTTGACTGATAAGCTATACGGAGGCAAACAGACAATGTCTGAGGTGCTGTATCATCTGGACAAACACAACATGTCAGCGTTGGGCTGCCAACAATACATTCAACGCAACACACTGGCACTCCATGGCATATGAGGTGAACATCAGTAGGAATCAACAAGCTCTGCAAGCTGCGTATCTACCTGCAAGACTACGCCATACCTTGCTATGATGACGCAGTCATAGATTTTTGTCTGGCGTCAATGGCAAGGAAGAGAGACTTACCAATGTTGGCACTGGGGGTGAGACCCAGACCCCCAACCAGCCCAGCGCACAGGTCACTGATGATGTCACCATACAGGTTGGGCATGACCAGCACATCAAACTGGGCAGGGTTCTTCACCAGCTGCATGCATGCATTGTCCACGATCACCTCTTGGTACTCAATGTTGGGGTACTTCTCCTTCACTGCAGGCATAGCAAGAAGGTGGTCAAGATCTAGCACCCAGACACAGCTGACATTGTACACAGACTTAGCACAGACAGGCTCGGCCGTGAGTCCACGCTCTGCGCGTCAAGGCTTGCGACTGGGGACAACAGAAAGAAGGTGGTGAACAGGCTGATGACTGAGTGATGCTGGTGACAGTGCAGCAGCCTGTATGAATCACTGGTGGGGGCTTTCTTGAGTCATATGCAAAGCATGCTGCAGCAAACATGTTGCCGTTTGTATAGGTTCATTGATGCTAGTTTAATATGGAAATGGCAAAGCTCTGCTGCACAGTCGCATCTGTATGGTTGCTGAACAGCAAGATGAACAGCAAGATGAGCAGCAGGTTGTTACATGGTGCAGGGACCTTCAGCAAGTACCTTCTCTGCAGCACTTGATGAAGAGACCATCAGCCATCTTCATGATGTTTGCCTTGTGTACTGCTGTCACCTTGTGTCGCCCATTCTCATGAGCGTACTTAAAGGCATACTCAGCTACACGAGTACTGGCAACCCTGGTGATGATCTGCAGCACAAGCGAATATATAAAACAAATTCTGCAGATATCAAGCATGCTGCGCAGCATGAGCAGATATATTGAACATGTTCTGCAGCCAAGCAGCTGCGTATTGACAGTTGGTCTTTTGGAAAGCAGCGCATCGAGCATTGTCAAAGGGAACTCAAAGTGGGAAGGTCAGCAAACCTTCAATGACTCAACAACTCCAGGAACAACCTCATGCTCCAGACCACTGTACTCTCCTTCTGTGTTCTCTCTGATGGTGATCAGGTTGACATTGTCATACCTGGTCTTGAATCCTGGAATGCTGAAGCACGGCCGTACATTGGCATATAGTTGCAGCTCTTTTCGGAGTGTCAAGTTGAGAGATCGGTGACCCTTGCCAATGGGGGTAGCCATGGGCCCCTTGAGGCCAATCCTGTGTTTCTGTGCAGCAAACAATATATTGAGTATCGATGTGAACATCAGCTAGGGGAATGGACGCTGAATGTGGTAACAGGACAGAGCAGTGCCATCTTTTGCAAAGCACTCACCAGGACGGAGTCCAAGTTTTCTCTCGTCACCATACTGTTAGTGCGTGGATCAGCAGTTGTGCCCACGAGCTGCTCATCCCAGTCGATGTCGATACCGGCAGCTGTGTAAACCTTCTTGACAGAGTCAGCAATCTCAGGACCGATGCCATCACCAGGAAACAAAGTCACTGTAGATGCCTCGCGACAGGAGAAAGATTGCGGGCCTTTTGCACTGGCTTTGACGGCAGAAGCCGCCCCTAACAAGCATCGCCTCATCGTGTTACAAAGTCAAGGTGCTCAGGTTGTTGATGCAGCCCAAACACAGTGATGCTCTCACACAGGCCCTTGCCAAGTCCCTCTTCGGCACTTCTCGAGATGCTGATGGCGACGAGCTCTAGACAGATTTTGCAAGGTGAACACTGCTTCCGATGGACTGCGCCAGGCAGTTGAGGAGCCGAAAACTCTCGTATGCACCATCTGCAGGCACATGCTGGCAGCATGACTGATGAAGAGTCCAAAACGGAGCTATTGCCGTTGATGCGAGGCATCGCGCCGTGTCGGAACACAATCAACATCGCAATACATCGGGGAACAATCTGTTGTCAACTACCTGCTTTTCCCAAACGCTGATCCTGTGCGCACCTCAGCATCAGCGAGTCGACGAGTCATCGCAAAGCATCGGGAAGCCGAGACAAGCATTTTGCGCTGATCCGAGCTGCACACACCCGTGTTGAGAGCGTTCAGTGCACATTAGTGCGATGCTCCGAAAGGCAGCAGCTTCAGCCTTGAAGCGTTCTGCGCCAGATGGCTGCAACTTGGCACAGGTACACTGTTGGACTTAAATCAAGTCTTGCCTGCATCATAAGCTTTATAGATCTATACTGTCTGACAGCCAACGAATGGCTGGGTTTCTCAGCTTCACTGTGTCACACTTGCCACACTGCACAGGCCAGAGGTTTAATGACCTATGTCCCTAGTCCGGGGGACGCGCGCAGACAGACTGTGACCCTCATTCCTGGAGATGGAATTGGCCCAGAGGTGTGTGGGGCTGTGACAAAGGTTGTGGAGGCAATGGGTGCACCCATTCAGTGGGAAAGGTATGTACCGTGCATGCATGCATGTTTTTAGGCTAATTGCTCTGATCATGATGCATTTCAACTCCAACGAGTGTTCTGGTGCGCCTGTTGTATTCAGAATGAACTGCTCTCATCTTGCACTACAGCACAAACACAGTTGTCTGTCAATCGTGTGTAGCTCCCTTTGACCTGTTTGCATTTGATGTAGGTTTGATGATGTGCATGGCACTGATGCAAGCGGTCACCCAGTCACAAGTGTTCCTTCGGCCGTTCTAGACTCCATCAGAAGGAATCAAGTGTGCTTGAAAGGCACGCTGTACACGCCGCTGAGCAAGACTACAGCCACCGAGAGTCTGAATGTACAGATGAGGAAACAGCTTGACTCACACATCAACCTGGTGCATGGCTTCACTCTCAAAGGTCTTCCTAAGGGCTTGATCAGGCATGAAAACATTGACATTGTTGTCATCAGGTAACTTCACTAGCCTTCATCAATCGGATTGTCTCGTTACTCAGCTGCTAAGCTGTCGCTTTCACTGCAAGATGATGCACATCTTGCATCTTGTGTGCCCAGATGCCTGTATGTTATTTTGGTTGATTTCATCAGGCTGGACCTTGCACGTCCATCACATGACCATGCTGTCTTTTGTGCAATGTGGCTACAGCACAAATGCAGCACACTGGCATGCATATCACCGCTGCTTACACAGTAAGATCTACGCATGTACTCAGCAAGGGTTTTCAGTCAAACATTGGCACTACATGGTGTTCCATGTTGTTGCTGGCAGAGAGAACACAGAGGGAGAGTACAGCGGGCTGGAACACGAAGTGGTACCTGATGTCATTGAGTCCATCAAGGTCATCACTGCAGAGAAGTCCAGAAGGACAGCAGAGTATGCGTTTGGCTATGCCTACCTGAACAACAGGAAACGAGTCACTGCCGTACACAAGGCCAACATCATGAAGATGAGTGATGGCTTGTTCCTCAAGGTATGCACTTCTGTCTGCAACCTTTCCCAAATCAGTACAGTCTGTAAGAATCATACCTGTATACATCACTCATCCTATTTTGCAACATGCTTGTTGTCTACTACATGTTAGTCCCCAACACACAGGCTGCAGATTGACTGCTATGACTGGCGTGTAGCCCATATGCACCCATTCAGACAAAACCTACTGCTCATGCAGCTCAGCCTGTCATCGCACAGCAGCACGTATGTTTGTTGCTGCACATGCACACAGGCTCAATTAGTCATGACCTTGTTTGTCAAGAGCCATGCAGGAGTTCAGGGAGGTGGCAAAGAAGTACCCAATGATCCAGTCCTCAGAGATCATTGTGGACAACACATGCATGCAGCTTGTGGGACGGCCGGAGCAGTTTGATGTGCTGGTCACGCCCAACCTGTATGGAAACCTGGTGTCCAATGTGGTAGCAGGGCTGTGTGGGGGTGCTGGTGTGGTACCAGGTGAGTCAACTTGTACTGCCTTGTGTCAGGATGCACTGCTTCATAGGCATCAATGATGTAGGTAAGACAACTGGTACTGCTTCTGGTCAGGATGCACTGCTTCAGAGGCATGAAGGTTGCACTGTGATGTGTATATGCTGTGGTACCCGGGAAGCGTAAAACTTTGTCAGCGTGAGATACAGCATATTGTTGAGGCACTGCAAGGCTTGGTCTGTGTCTCAACGGAAATGGCATATGCTGTCTTATTGTCTGATAGTATTCCTGTAGTGCAGACTGACAAGTCTGTGCATTGCAAAAATGGTGTTGCCAACACATGAAGTTCACTTCAAAATGTGTGTGCTTACAGGGTGCAACATTGGAGACAATGTAGCGATCTTTGAGCAGGGGGCGCGGCATGTGGGCAAGGACATTGTAGGCAAGGGCATTGCTAACCCTCTGGCAACCCTTCTCAGTACCAGCATGATGTTCAGACATCTCAATCTGCCGGACTTTTCAGACAGGTAACTTATGTGTACTCCTGTCAGCAGAATGTATTTGCTTGCGTCACATACATGTTGATTCCAGCAGTGCTGTCACCATGTGTCATCGTCATAAATGCAGAATGACACATTACAACATTTCTTAACAGTCTACCTGGACCATGGGTGGTGTCGGAATGTTCGCTCATGTTTACTGTGTAATGCAGGCTGGAAAATGCTACGCTGGCTGTCTGCCAATCTGGAGACCTGTCAACTTTAACGCCTGACCTGGGGGGCAAGGGAACTACTGTCTCGTTCACAAATGCTGTCATCAAGCAGCTTGAGAAGAAGTTTAAGGGTAGATATGACTAAGTTGTAGGCCAAGTATTAATATGCTTTCGAACTCAGTGGTCCATGTGTACGCAGTCACTGAGTAATACTGAGTAATACAGGCATGCTGAGTACGCTCTCATCGCAGCAATGCATTGCGCATCAGCTAAGCTGAGTCGAGAGTCAGTAGGCCACACATGACATGTGACATACATTGTATTGCAGCATTCATTTGCCAAAAGGAGCAGCGTTGGGCGTCGAATCACGTTTGCCTATGCATTGGGGACCGGGACCGGGACCTTTTGCCGTTTATGATGTACTGCGAACGCTGAACAAGGCTAGCCTAGTTAAATGAGGAGGCTGTAGCGGGAATCTAGAAAAACTGCAAAACATTATCAATTGGGAATTGTGTATTTATTTTGCAGGCTCTTTTTGCAAGTTGCATATAGATGATACAGTTGGTCACTGTGTGCTGCAGTACGAAGGTGTCTCTTGCTAGCCTGACAGTCCTTACAGAACAGTGGGCTTGCTTGCAAACGCAGTTGCGGAGTCGTCAGCTGAGACAGTCTGGGTAATTTTTCCTTGGCCAACCGCACCTCACAGTCAACGAGACGCTTGTGATGTTCAGTCTTCAATATTTGGCAACGCATATGCATGGCGCCTACTGCAAACCGAACAGATTGGAGACAAGTGTTGACGTTGGTGGCGAGGCAACAGATGAAGGTCGCGAGCGTAGTCAGCTTAAGCTTTGCTGCTGTGAGCCAGGATTGCAGCCTTGCGTACTTCTTCTCCAGCTGGCCTGGAGGCCTGGACTGAGGTTACTAGATTCCCGCACTTGCTCTTTGCTCTTCCCCCCCTCTGCTCGGCCGAGCCCAGTTTGATCAATGTATCGCGGAAGGGTTCAGAGCAGAATCGCACGTAGCATTCAGCTCGTACGCGCATGCCCTAAGCGTCATGTAGATGAAGTTTGCCAACGCAAATCGACCCTTTCGTAAACACGAAAATCGTGGCTACCGGAGCTGAACTCTGAGACAAGTCTGTGATCAAAAGGTGGGGACACACGACTGCCTACCGTGATTCACACTCTGCTTGGGCTGGAAGGAGCTTTTGTTGATAGTGTTGACGACTGCAGATCATTTGTGCCACATGAGTCGGTGAAAGAGAGCCGTTTCTGCAACGCAGACCTGACGGCACTTGTAACGTGAGGTTGCGGAGCTGTTGTCTCTGATCTACCAGACAACTCACCTGAGGTGTGATAGTAGTCATGGCGCTGAATGAACGGGAAGCGACGCCTACGGCCACAGTAGCGGGACAGCTTGCTGCAGCGTCATGTGACTGTGAGCAGTCAGGCTCACTGCTTGCAGCTATACTGTCCTACGTGTATCTGAAGGCAGAGGACGTCAGTCTGCAACAGCTGCTCCAGCCTGCACAAGAGTCATTGCTGGCAGCATCAGCGCAAGAAGCTGTAGCCCTGTTTGCTTTGGTGACACCTCCAGAAGATGCTGTAGCAGCTTGGACTCATTGTTGGCAGGCACTGCATTCTGCTCTCATGAAGCACATGGAGGTTGGCTGGTCCAGACATATTGTGAACACACTAGCAATGGCTCTCCGCATAGCATAGCATTGTCGCTGACCATCGCAGGCTCTGTGCCATTGTGAATGTATCCATTGAGATTGCCAATGGTAGCATCTTGGCAGACTGCACACTGCTTGGGTGTGACAGTGAAGCCCTGATAAAGAGGAGATGTATCAGCCACACATGTAAAACAGTAGAACATCACCCACAGCTGCAGAGGATGTTGTGGAATTTCGGTGAGTGTCGTATGCTTCACGATCTCCAATTGTGATGCATGAGATGATCAGATGCTGAGTCAAGATCCAGCAAGGCCTGAATTGGATGTTCCACCTGTGACGAACTTGATCTTGTTCTTTGCATGCGCTGAGCATTGCCACCTGACATTCAGTTTTTCTGCAGGCATGCTGTCTACTGCAAGCCAACTGTTGCAGAGCACGCCTATGACAGCAGCTGGTGACACCCTGAAGCTGTTGCGTCTGACGCTGACAGCCCAGCTGAAACCTGCAGACATAGAATTTGCCTATCTCGGCAACCTTGCTGCTGTTCCACCTGGTGAACCCCTTCTTGATGAGGAACATGCTCAATGCCTGGAGGCTGTCTTTCAAAGGATGCAGCATGCTTATGCTGCTGACACAGGTGCCAACCATGCTCTGACGGCTCTTACAAGCTTACTTCTAGTAATAGCTTTCTCATGGAAACTTCACGTACCCTGTGCCATGTAAGTAAGTGAAGCCAACTTCACGCTGTTAAAAACTACAGGCACTCAAAGCATGATCTATGCAGCACAGTATTGTAAGCAAGAGCAATGTGGATAGTCAATGATGTCATTGCGTCAACACTGTGGACCACTAAGACAGCTGCCATCAACACTACTGGCTGTGCAGGGTTGCCACCGATCATCATCCAAGGCGCTCTGCGTCTAGCCACAGCTGCGGCTCTGTGCAGCAGGCAGGCAGCCCTTGCCTTGCCGTGGGAGTTCATCCCTGACCTGGCCAGCCATGCGCTGGATCTAGGCTCTGCACCACCCCTAGACCCTCTCAGTGGTGCTACTGGGATAGCTAGCGACGCAATTGTTCTGATTGCGACCCTGGCTGGAAGCTTCCTCAGCAGCTCCTGGACGCTTGACGACCGTGAACCGCTGTTGAAGTCCAGCATGCTCAGCCGTATCACCACCATGCTGGCTGAATCCTTGCAACAGCACTCATTCAGTCCCCTGGCAGGACTTCTGGTGCTGCTGCTGACATCACTCCTGGGAGTGCATGGGTCTGAGCAGATGACTGTGCTGACCAGTGATCAAGTCAGCCTAGCCCAAGCATCACAAACAGGTAAGCTTTTGTGTTCTCATCGTTCCATATGCCTTCTATCATGGTCTGTATCGAAGCACAAATTGCTGTCAGATGCAACAGGAATTGCCGTCAGACAGGCCTGGTGGTTGCCATGCTTTAACGCAGGAATGCCATAGCACTGACTTGGACTTGTGATTACAGTGATGAGTACAGAGGCTATGGACATGCTGCTGGGTCGTCCTGAGGCAAAGGCCTCAGACCAGCTGGACGTGCGCAAGTTGTGCCTAGATGCCTTTTACTGTGCGCAAGTACCCACAGAGCAGCAGTGCCAGCAAGTTGCTGCTTTGGCTGCTGTTTGGCACCTAGCTGTAGCATTGGACGACGTGCCTGATGCCTGTGAGCACCACAAGACAGTCATGGTAAAACTCATGTCATGACATGCATCTGAAAGCTAGGCTTTCTTACGCTGCAAAGTTGATATGTGCAAATGCTGATTTGTCCGACATATGTGCCAATGCTGATGTGCCCATGAACAGCACAAGGCACATCAATGGTGATTGCTCAGAAGTATCCCAGATATGCCACATTTCTGCATGAAATTGTCAACTGTACATTCAAGCTGTGTCAAAAGGATGTGTCACAAATTGCAGTGATAGCATGCCCTTTTCACGCTATTCATTGATACTGACTGCCTTTGACACTGTAGGACTGGGTAGCAGCGCATCTGCAGCAGTTCCCTAGCTTGCACCCCTTCTGGAGCAGGCTTGGTAAGATGCCATGTGGACACCTGACTGAGTAGTTCCGGGGGTGGTGCATGGGGACAGTCACCGACTACAGGGGCGGCGTCTTGTCCTTGACAGGTTTGACATAAAGCTTTGCCAATGTCACATCACGTACTCACCCAGTCTAGACCCTCTGAACTTTTTGGGCAGCGCTGGATCCAGCAACAACCCAATCAGAGATGTCAGACAGTCGAGAGAGTCTGCAAAGGCTGCAGGTGCAGCTTGCACAGTCTTGCCTTTCTGCAGCATTGTCTGACAGGCACCCAGCCAATCACCTGCAGCTTTTGTAGTAAGTGGCAACTGCACTGCCTGCTTCTGTGCTTGTCACTCCATGAAGGCTTTTCTGGTTCTGCAGACTGGTTGAGTGGCCATGTTGCATCAAGCTTGGCGCAAGTTCGGCTGCCGCCTTCAGAAGACCTTCTAAGGAAATTGACTCTGGCTTCTGCAGCCTTGAAATTGGCGGTTTCAGAATACACGGCTTACCAAAAGCATATACCACATGCTCCACAGCATGAGCAGCCACCTGTGCAAAATGGGGCTTAAGGTGCTGCAAGTAAATCTGGCAGAACTTTAGTGTTAGACACCATGTACACATGACAAGGTGCAGTTCCCAGTTTTTATTTTTGCAAGTATGATAGCAGCCAAAAGCCGCTGATTCTCAGGCACATCCTGATAAGCAGTGCGTAAACTATGTGACAGGCAGTGTACTCCATACTCTGCCTCATGTAGGCTCACAACACCTCTTAACTCGCTTTCGAAAGCAGGTATTAGGGTCCTGGTTCCTGATTATATATTGCAGACACATGTCATCTGTGACTATGTCATTTACAAACATGCCACAGGCACAGAATTGCATGGTGAGCAGACAAACTAGCAGGTAGTTGCACACTCTTGACTCAAGCCCTGCAAACAGTGTAGTGTCAGCTGAACATTTACAGCCTGCATAGGCCTTAGCACATTGAATGCTTCAAATTTGAGGGCTGTCTGACGTCATGCACACAGCACCCCCAGCATCATCTATAACTTGCCACAGAAGGTTCTACCAAAGTGAGTTTTTGAGGAAGGAATTGCTGACGGAAGATGTACATTGTAAAGCTTGCAAGGCTTACAACAGCAAAAAATAGTTACTCAAAATCAGGCAACTCACAAATTCACTGCAACAGGTCAAAATATCTGCGGTGCTCTTCCTCATATGTTGACTGGTTTACTCACAACTCTCAACACTGACTCAAGTCTCAAAAGCATTTACCAAGTTGCTGCGTACTCCCTATCAAAAATTGAGTATACCAAGAAGGAGGGTCAATGCAGGTTGATGCTTATTTCTTTGGGTCGCTTTTGGGAGTGTATTTCTCATTGCTATTCTTCAGCTTTGTGGATCTGTACTCCTCGGTGGGATTTTTATCTGCGTTGTCCTCTGGGTTGGTTTCCTTGTAAGCGCCCTCTACCTTGTCTGCAGTATCTTCAGCATTGCCCTTTATCTCATCTCCAAAGTCCTATAAAAGAGACAGCAATGCGCATTAAAAGCGAAGCCTAGATCCCACACACGGGTTGACAAATGCCAGCAAGCTACCTGTGCTTTTTGCTGGACATCCTTGGCTGCCTTGCTAATAGGGTTCTCGGCCATAGCGATGATCTGCACATCATAGCCGTGTCACGTTGCTACAGCGCTACTTGCACATGTGGCACAGATGCCCTGTCTTTGCATGAACTAGGTTGTCAAACCTGTCGTCTCTGGTGTCCGGACAGGCTGAATGACTTTGTCACACGAAGCCGGGATCCAGCGGCAAAGTGACTGGGTGTCACTTGAGGGCGAGCTCCTGGAGCCGCCTGCATGCTGATGCGAGCTGCTGACTGCATTTGCATGATTGATTTGCTTGTGCGATACTCGACGTGCAAAAAGGTATGACTTTAGCGCTGGCAAGACGGATTGGTAACTTGTGGTGGGAACACCAGACCAGGTAAACTGTCGACGTGGACGGCTTCCTCTGCTCCTATCCACAAGCCAGGCAGGCTGTGCAAAGGGCCCCCACCTTCACCCCATCTGGGGTGCATGATGCATGCCAATCTCTCTTAAAACCATACACACATTCGCCTTTTAGATGCACGACTCGAGATTGGAAACTGCTGAGCTCTCTCTCTCCTTTATCATAAAAATCTAACGTAAGTGAAGCATTTTGGTGTGATGAAGATGCATCATATGAGGCATTCATATTGGTACAAGGCATCTTTGCAATTGCAGTAATGTATTCAACGGCAATCTATACAAAATGCACATGCCATGCGGCTCTTGACATGCACATCCATGTAGAGCTTTCCACATGTACATGTTTACAGTAGCCATGACCAAGGTCATGGCCCACTGTTCTTTTCAGGTTTGCACCTACTGTAGGTGACCTACAGTTGTGAGCAAACATGACAAAGTGGCAGGACATGACCATGAGATCAGCATTGATGTTCTACTCAAGAGGGGCCCTGTTGCTGCTTCAGCCTTGAAGCAGCCACGTTTCAATCACGCACAGTATGTTTGCATGCAACACATGTAGGTCATGGCAAACATCATTAGGAAATACTGAAAACTCAGCATGCATGAGCAGAAACTTCAGATCGACCAGCATGCTGAAACATGGCACATGTCTCTGACATTGGCAGGGCTCAGTAATCTGCCATCCTCACTGCTGAGCATCATTGCACATATCCTCTAAGAATAATGAGTTGCGACATGAGGAGGCACACTAGTGAGTACTCAACGCCTTGACCTGACTGCACAGCATACGCTTTGCACGGCATGTCAGGTAAAGATGTGGTGCTCACAGTTCCAAAGTCAACTATCTGGCCCACACAAACATTCACAGCACAAAACACCACTTGAACACATTGCTAGCTTCACTTTCGTAAGGCTGGTTCATCTGACCTTCTTGCGCTGCACAGCATGTCTTCTCCAAATACTGCCTAGCATCCCCTTACCAATGTGTATGAGCACTCTAGCAGTAACCCATAGCAGTCCTCCCAAGACACAAAGAAAGGCAGTGACAACAACTGCCAGAAACAGTTTCACGTCCAACAAAGACAGCTGCCACCATGATAAGGTCTGTGCCTTGGTATCTAGGTAAGGTTCGCCGCCAGTCGCCACAACACGCTCCACAATGTCAGCTGCCAGCTGTGCTGGATGACGCGGCTTATTTATCATCCGCTTCTGGACCTTTTGTGCAGCTGCCTGCAAAACCCACCCAGGAGAATACATCTGCTTCATTGGGACAGGTTGACGAAGAAATCATGATGCTGACACATGAAAAGCATGCGATTACGGTGAATTGTCAGAGATCCTGCATGATTGCGTGACCATGTATGTATACGTGTGTAAGTATCTACGATCGCTAGCAGTATGACTGCATGTTGCTCACCTGTGCAGATCAATGCAAGCATCAGCAAGCATCAGCAACAGCAGCAAGCTCATGCTTCTGAGAGTTCTCTTAGTCCATGGCAAGCATCACGTCTTGCGACAAAATAGGTTCCAAAGAGCATGTTGAATAGGCATTTTAAACACTGACATGTGTCAGTATTGACATACTGTGAAGTGAGGTTTGTCCAGGATCTGCTGAATGGCGCTGTGGAGGGGTTTACTGATGGTCAGCTCTGCTGGGGTTACTGTCAGCCCAAACCCATGATAGCTTGCCTACACAAAGACAGCTCATTCAGTTCAACAGCTGCAGCAAGCCGCGATACCTTGCCTACACAAAAAAAGCTTGTTCAGTTCAGCAGCTGCAGCAACCCAGCCGCAATACCTTGCCTACACAAACAAAACTTATTCAGTGCAGCACTTGTTCCCAAGCACTGTTGTGCCATCTTTGCTGACATGTGGACAACTGTACATGTTCTTTGCATTCCTGCGACTAGCAGCAATGATGCAGTCAAGGTTTCTGACCAATGCATACATGTACTGCTGCAGTGCACAGCTAGTCGACAAAAGAGGCTGACAAGCATGACATACTGCAGCATCAGTTTTCAGGTGGTTAACTGCGCCACTTTGGGTGTTATGCAACATACAGTCGCCGAGTAGACTAGCTTGCTTGCGCAAACTTGCTTATTTCAGACAGACTGCACAGACACACATGCAATGCATAGTGATCTACTGATTTACCTTGGCAGCCTGGTCAAACTGATCTGCCAACAGCGGGATGCACACAACCGGTTTGCCGTGGTATGCTGCCTCATATATACTGTTGCTGCCAGCATGTGTAACAAAAACTTTGACAGCAGGGTCGCCCAGCACATCGTTCTGGGGTGCCCAGTTGATGATCTTGATGTTTGCGGCTGCCAGTGAGTCCTGACTCATGTTGCCTGCAGTGTCATTCGAACAGTTTCGTCGCATGCCATTGGTAGGCATTACACACAAGAGTGCAGGTTCCTTGTTATGTCCCAGGCATTGCGTGACAGCAAGCAGTGCATGTCGGATTGGTAGACCGTATAGAGATGCGCAAGACAGACTGCTTTGGAAAGACAAGACTTGTCCCGCACGTACCTAGCTCATCATGAGCTGGAAAGCGTTGTTATTATTATTGTTGTTATTAAGCAGTGTATGACAGCAGTCACTGCACAACAGAATGCTCTGCATGAGAGCAGGCATTGCATGACAGCAGGCATTGCATGACAGCAGACATCAGTCTTTAGAAACAGCTTGCCCTGACATCACAGACGAGGTTGCAACACGCGAATCACCACGCTGAGGCTAAAAGCAGCCTGTACAATCCAAGACGTGCCATGCAGTCCAACAGTCAATGTATGCTGCAAAGACTTTGATTGATCATAGTGTTCTGCAGGAGCATATGCATGTCTGCCTCCATGTACGGAGCAGAGTCTCATGGTTGATGCTACAAGCATGCATTAGCAATAAGGCAATACTTGTGTTAACAAGAAGTGCTGTACTTTCTATTCTGAGGTGCACTGAACAGCACTACCAAAGCACGTAACCTGCAAATATTGCTGGTCAGAGTCTGGATCTCACTGAACCAGGCAGACACCCACCTGGCAGGTCCACTGCTGCAAGCTTCCACAGAACAGGGTTGGGCAAACTGGCAAGAGAAGTCCTCAAGCTGTGCAGTTCCTGTTTTGTCAGCCTGGCAGCCGTGCCCATGGAAACATACACTGCTCCGTGCCCTTCACTTGCGCCTTGCTGCACAAAATCCTTCAGGCCTGCGGGCAGATGCTTGGCAGCTTCTGCCAGGATTGGACCCACCATCTGTCATCAGAATCAGAATAGAAACAGAAAGAAAAGACTGCAACTTTCTGCGTCAATTTGATGAGAAGCCAAGTATTATACCGGGCTGCCCAGTAAATTAGAATATTCTCAGCAATGACTGCTAGTCCGCCATCAGTTGTTGATCCAAGGGTTGTGGTGACACATGGAAACTTTGCTGACTGCCCATTACAGGCTGTAATACACAGATGATATGGTGTTATGTCGGGTTTTTTGGCTTCAGTGTACAGGCTGATTGTGATACGCTGGCAAAAACCCTTCACCTTCTTGGCATTGCCTTTGTTTTGGTGAAAATGGGATGCGACACACCAAAAAGAAATTGGTGAGTTGCATGAAGGTGAACGGCTAAAATTATATGTGTATGCACTTGACAATCACAACACTGGCTTGTCACAAGGTGCATGTGATACAAACTCACATGCACTTTTGGTGGTATGGGATGTGGATACTCAAGGGCCCAATCAGCAGCTATAATTGCTGCAGCTGAAGTTGAAAACCCTTGCTCATAGGCACGCACGCGTAGGCCAGACTCTTGCATGAATTGCTGGTGATTGTTTCTTGCCAGCCGCACGATGACCTGTTCTACGACAGCCTTGGACAAGAAGTTTTGGCACCTTTGCAGGAAGCCCTGCATGGCACTCAAGGTGAGCTCTGGAAAGAAAAGAAAAGAAAAATACCACACCTGTTGGCGCCAGTGTAATGAGAAGCCAAGTATCAAACCGAACTGCCCAGGTGTGAGCTCTGGACTGGGGTGCATCAAGAAATGCTGCTGCAAGAGAGGGCATAGCTGCTGCATCACGTGTGCATCACATGTACGAGACAACACTAGATCAAGCCGTTTGGCTTTGTTGGAGCAGAGCTCATGGGTGAGGTACGATTCGGCTCTGCTGTGACATGCAATTGCATTTGCTCTAGATCTGGTCCATTGAGAGATGGTGTTGATGACCAAGGGAGAGGTTGGCTTGTTTAGGCAGCTGTCTGCAGTGCATGTTGCAGCAAGATCTGCATGACTTTGCCAGAAACTCACCATGTTTGGTGTGAGGCCAGAGCCTAGCTGAGGCAGGTATGCCACTGGGTTGGGGGTGGACCAGGGCTGGCCAAGCAAAGGCTGTGCAGGACCCATAGATAGGACATCTACAACAGTTAGGTTCAGCACTTCGCTGAGGACGGATGCCGGCCAGTACACACCATCCTTGAGCAGAGCATCATAACCTGCAGCAGCAGAGGCTTTCCTTGTTGCATGATCTAGATGTAGTCTTATTGATGATGTCAAAGTAACATTGACAGCTGGCATGAGGTGTTACACCTGCAAGTTTGAGCTTGTGCAGGGTCGCCTTATCATTGTACAAGTGATGGGCTGCTGCAATCATGTCTGCTTGGAAGGAACGCAAGATCTGCATTGCACACATTCAGCATCTCATTGCGTGTGCAGTGAAAATCATGCCAGGCTAAAGTCAATGTCCCGAATGAAAGTAAGATGCCCACTGCCATGACGTCTCGCGAAAACCGGGTGAACCAATCTTGTGTTCCTATGTCAGGAGGCCCAGCAAACTCGACGACTTCCAGTCCCGGAAAAGCTTTGGCACCCAGGTGTTTGAGACCCATATTCTCTTGATCACTAACAAGGAAAGTGAAATGATGCCCGCGTGACGCCAACTCTTGACCGACCCTCAACATGCAAAATTGATGCGAGCGAGAGCCGATAGCAGCAATGCCCAGGAAGCGTTTGCACTCAACTTTATGTAACGTAAGCACGAGCAAAGCCGTGATACAGAGCTGTATCCAGCGGGGAGCTTGCCTGGTCATAGCTGATGTGGAGCTGCAGTCACGACAGCGCAATTACTCACAACAAGGCAATGTCAAGCGCCAACAGATTTCACCAGTCGATGTGCATCGTCGTTGACTTGCAGGAGAAGATGGAGTAGAAGGTGCAGGAAATTGGCTTAGCAGCAGCTATTACGTTACTTTTAGTCAACCACGATAAGAAGAACTGTTGGAGATAGTGTACTTCATCAAGTCAAAGCATATCTGCAAGCACGCAGTTCTCAGCAGCAAAGAGCAGGCCTGCATTCAAGAGCTGTTCGCAGTTCGTGGAAAGTAGGGAGGCATAGTTTTAAGACACACTGCTGCAATTGTTAGTATAGCTAGCTAGCGCTATGCATCAAGCAGCTGCCCTCACAAAACACACCGCATCGATCTGCAGAGGATGAAAGCCAGTCACCTGTATCTCTGCAGCAGCCTCTGCTGAGCTTGTGAACAGGTATCGGTCGCACATCACTAAAGACGCAATGTATGCATAAAGGGCTAGACATTTACAATCATGTCTTAGCAGCACCGTCCTTGGGTAGCACCTTCCAATACAGCAAGCTGCATCGGAGTTGACAGCAGCTGCAGCTGAAACACATGCAGAAGCACTGGCAAAAAGTTGCAAAAAGTGTGCTGAAGATCTTCTAAAAAAGGTGCTTGGCAGCAATGCTGAAGATACCATAGATATGATATGTATACAGAGACAGCACTGAGGGTATATTGAGGCAAATGCTGCAGGCTGCAGCACAGACATTAATGAAAACGTGGAGAAGGGGTCACAAATCCCTCAAACAACATAGTTGCAGATCAGCACAATTGAGGAGGCACAAGCTGTGCCACGCGCAACCAGACTGCATCACTGCTTGACTGCCTTCTTTGTGATTGGCTTTGGCGCTGGAGCTTTCTTTGGTGCAGCAGCTGCAGCCGCTGCAACCTTCCTCTTATGCAATGCGCGAGTCCATTTTGCTTTCTGAGGGACCTCAACTGCTTCGCCACCTGCTGCTTGAATCTTCTCCTTTGCAGATGTGCTGAACTTTGCTGCCTTGATGGTCAGCTTGACTGCTAGCTTGCCATCACCCAATACCTGAAGCCCAAATCGACAGCAGCATGATCTGCTTGCTCATCAGTTGCTTTAACAAAGCTCGTGTAGACTATCAAGGCCGGAGGACCAGCAAATGCACATACACATACAATGTGCAGAGCAAATGCTTTTGCAGGTGCTCCTGACATGCTGCTCTGAACGCATGACAGTACAGACTCGTTTGAAAGACAAGTTGCAACAATATACACAAGCATACAGGGTTTAATGCAGGGACAAATGTCTCTGGCAGCTACAGTCAATTGAGGCTTGCTTTACACCAGATGGGAGAGCTTCAGCAGCACCTTCAAAGGAAGCTTAGCCTCCCGGCCGGAGAGATTGAGCATTCGCTTCTGAGTTAAGGATTCCAGTGACACTTCCTCACCATCGCTTAACTTCTTGCTGAGTGTGGTAAGATTGACTGTGATGTACTTGGGCAGTCCAGCGCTCATGCCTGCATGCAAGCAGAAATTGATGGGGACAAGTGCATTGTGGGGAGCTGCATGACAGCAATTACATGTAATCTCAGATGTGCTACACAACTATAATACTGACCTCCGGCAATACCCTTCAACTTTGGCAATCGCCTGAACAGTGGAGTCTGACCACCTTCAAATCCATGCCTGACTCCACTACCTGATCTGGCTTTCTGACCTCTCATTCCAAAACCACAGGTTCCTCCCTGCGCAAGATCAAAGCTGTCGTCAGTTGCATGAGCTGCATACAGAGGTGTGCCTGTCGCTGCATGGTGTGCACCCACCTGTCCAGATCCATAACCTCTACCCTTTCTCTTTTCTTGCCGCCTAGCACCCTTCTGTGGTGACAAGTTGTTGAGTCTAAACCTGTCTGCAAATTCTTTTGTTGCTCCTTCTGCAGTGCCAGCTACTGTGGCATGCGGTGCTTTGCGCTTCAAGGAAAAGCGAGTGGCAGGACGCAGTTGTCTGCCAGTGGCAAAGGTGGATGAAGAGGAGCGTTTGACCTGCGCGAGCACGAGTTAAGACATGACAACGACACTGAAAGGTCTACAGCGCCAGTGTGCGAAAGCTTCTCGCAGACGTACCAGCAAGCCACTTTTGAGATGCGCACAGGGCGCGTGCAAAGCCATAGTTATGGGTTGCAGCGTCCCGAGGAACGACAGAGGCTGAAATCGCCAGTGGCTCCAACGCTGGTGTACGCAGGATAGGCTCTGAAACCCTAGCCGGGCTATAAGTTTCGCAGCGCCCTGAAAGCGAGGGCGAAATGCGGCCCGAATTTTTGGCGAACCCTATCAGAATTTTGGCAGGGTTTGGCAAACCCAATTCTCTGCTCCCGCCGCTGCCCAATCCTTGGATGCGCCGCAGGAAATCAAGATGGTAGCACTTCCATGTCATCTTCATTTGTCAGGAAAATCGAGCCTCGGTATCGACGTCAGAAGCCTCTTTCTGCCTCTTGGTAATTATGGTCGACCCCTTGTTTATAAACTATGCGCCACCGCAACTGACACAGCTTCACGGCCGCGCCTAGCAGGCCGCCACTGCACGTCGGTCACAGCACCTTGATAAATCGCTGGAGTCATGGACTATGCACGCTTGCTGCCTTGGCTTGCATGGACGTTGCTGACGTACACATGCGTTGATATTGCTGGCAAGCGCAATCGCAGCCCGTTTAGGCCCGCAGACGCTGCAGCTGCTGCAAGCACAGCTGCAGGAACCGATTCGGAATGGACAGAACCTGCTGTGCAGCACTACATTGACGACCTGGTTTATCAGGGAACCAAGGCTCCACAAGTACTGATGGTGCTTGACCCGAACGGCGTCATTTGCTGGGAAAATGTGGATATAGACGACTTCACCAACGCCACCCTCCTGCCTTGGCTGCACAGTCAACAGGACGCTCTGACCTTGAGCAATCACGATCGAAGTGGCAGAACTTTGCAGGTGAGCTCAAGGCTTCATTTGTTCTTTCAAATTATGTAGGCACGCTGCATGTCTGTGCTCAAGTTATGCAACCAGCGGGGACGACCTTTTCAGCAGCAGGTCAAAGTTCAGCAGCAGCACTCCTCAGCAACAGCAATGACAGCTGTGTCAGGGATGCTGCATTGGCCTTGGGCAAAAGACCAATTGCAGATGCACAATCCTTAGCCGTGTGGAAGTGTTCATGCCACATCTGTCTTCTGGTCTTGCCCCAATACTGCTACAGATTGCTAATCATAAGTGTATCACATGGCACCAGTGCAGCCACCTGACAGTTGAAGCACCATTGCACCAACACACATCCTAGCCTGGCATCTTGTGCTGCAGATGCCTGCTGGCTTGGGCCCGAGTGCAGCGCCAACCTTCAGGGAACACATTGAAGGTGCCTGGCAGTCCAGAGCAACCCACATCCAGCTGCCTTCCCTTCTGCTGTCCGTTTTTCATATGACCTTGTAAGCTGCAGCTGAGCAGCGCATCCTGTTTTCTCTTGACCAGAGCCTCTTATGTGCCACTCTGTTTTGCAATACTGCGATCCAACTGAACAAGCCAGTACAGACATTGATGGCAAAGCTGCTGACCAAATTGCACAATAATCTTGCGTCCTGAGCCACCTGCACCTCAGCTCAACCACTTATCCGTTGATGTTGCAATGGCCGTGAACAGATTGAGCTCATCCATCTGTTTGCTGAGGTGCCCACCTTCCAAAGCTGAGCAGTCAAACATCTGTTGAGGACTCTGCTTGCTGACAGGTTGGAGGCTGCAGACAGCACTGACAGCCAGACAGGCGGCCACCCCCCTCCCCTGCCACCCTCACACCTCAAACTGACCACAGTCGAGAGCTTTTGGACATCAGTCGAGACCTCTGCAGCAGTGGGCAAACCTCTACCAGCCACTGTCAACTACATCCAGAGCAACAACCCTGATGAGCCTCTACTGCTATCACTGAAGAAGACAGTGATCCTACTGCCCAGGATTGTCACCATGATCAGGCCTGTTGATAGCAAAAAGAAGCGGCTCGCCAAGAACCATGTGTGGAATGACACAGCTGCTTGGGACCGAGATGTGTTGTTAGAGATGCTGGGAAAGTTTGTGAACCTCACTGGGGCTAAGACCATCCCCAGTTTGGCAGAGTACCGGATATTGTCTGACAAGGTATGCGATTCTTGCCTTGCCATGTGCTAAAGAGAGTTTTGCAATGTGCCCAGAGAGATCGAAACAATGCTTTCACGCCCCTATCTCGCACATCAGACCAAAGCTTGCGCTGCTGCACAGTGACAGAAGTTATGACTGATACAAGGCACACTTGACTATGTGCTTCTGATGCAACATCTTGAGTCACATTTTGCTATACTCTATGCAAGGTTGAGTTGTTGCTGCAAACAAAACTGCACAAACAAAAAGATCCTTGTTGCAGGTCCAGCTGCACCAGATGTACCAGTCTTACCATGATGCAGACCCAGATCGCCACACCCCTCCAATACCCACTGCTCAGGTGCAGTCCAACGCTGCGCCTCACATCCCGGAAACCTAGCTGCTTTGACCTGCCTTGTCTGTGACACCTCTGATTTGCAGTTGCAAATGCTACTTGCTGCTGATTTGTTTTGCTGACTCATGTGCTTGATGAAACGCTGCTGTAATGCATGCCTGGCGGAATCACAGTCACATTACTGCTTCTGATGCGTCTTATTCATGCTTGCGTTCAGCAAGTTGTTGCTGCTGCACAGCCTACAGGCAACATAGCAACTGCAACTCTGACGCCACAATTGTATTGCAAGTCACTCAGCTGGTTCTGCAGTGGGCTCAATCTGTAGTTCACTTGTCAGGTTCCTCAGGTGTAAGTCGCATTACAGGAAGTAATTACTATGTAACCATAGTCAAAAGAGTCTGCTGTCCACTGCAGGTGAAGCTCCCTTTGCCCTCAGAGCGCCTCCAGCAGCTCTGCTACTCAGGCCTCAACAGCACTGAGTCTGAGCGCAGAGCTGTGGTCGATAGCTTACTCAACTCCCTTCAGCATCTGGAAGCCTCAGTGGGTGTTGACAGTGCCCTGAGGAGGGTGGTCGAGGGGGGTGGGGGTGACTGGATGGGTCAGTACATGATCAAACGGGAGTTTTCTGAAGGCTCATATCACGTCTTCGGTATTGTCATTCCAGATCTGCGCTCAAGTTGGGCTGCAGACCATCAGTCATCCCACGTGAGCACGACTCAGCTTGCTGAGCGTGACTCTGACGCGACTCACCCTGCTGAGAAGCCATCAGCAACCTTCAGCCATGATGAAGAAGTATACCACAACCCAAATGGTATACACAAGCACCTGAATGCTGCAGTCAGAATCTTTCACAAAGGGCAGGGGCTAGTGAGACCTCTCATTCCAGATGTCCTTGCTCAACTCAGGCCAGTTGCAAAGCTGCTGGGCACAGACACTCACAGCACTGTCAAGAGCAGCATCGGCTCACAGTCTTGCCCAAGTTCTGCCAGCTTTGCTGAACCACAGAAGAATTTAGGACTCTCAACGCCTGCTGGCGATTACAGCACAGTATGCAGCAGTACTCCACAGCAAGCCGCTACACGGACTGCTACTGCTGGCGTAACTGCCAGTGAAGCTGCCAGTGAAGCTGACAGTGAAGCTGACATTGAAGCTGACATTGCAGCTGACTGTGCATCTGACAATGACTCTGTCAGTAGCCTTGTCACCTCAATTGAAAGTACACTACCTGATCTCAGCAGTGGAATTGGTGTTCCCACCCAAACCTTGCTTCCTGAACAAGGCCATTTCAGCCAACCGCAGGAGTCAATACCTCCTGGCTTCAGTCATGCTGACCCCCAGCATGATCGGCATCACATGGACATGCCAAGTCAGCAGCAGCTGCCAGCAGAGCTAGCCAGTTTGCTGGATGCGACTGCTGACAGGTAAGGACTCTGCAACTCTGTGATGCAATCTGCATGCATGGGTACAAGCAGCAGTGTTGTCACAGTCTCCTGATTCAGAAGTCCAGCCTATTGGGATGAATGGTAGGGTCATACTGCAAGCTGCGCTCATGTATGTAAAGGATGAAGCTAAGCTGTGTGTTGGCTAGACCAGGGTTCAGCACAACAGGTCTGCACAGCTGGAGGGCTAGTGCACTTCAGCCTACACTAGCTTGTGTGCTTGAACGCTGTCTGCCTCAGTCAGCACGCAGACCAAGAATGAGCAGAGCAAGCTGACAATACACTGTGATTGCTGACAGGCTGCTGAAGGAGTCATGTGGGGAGGGCTGGTTGCTGCAGCCCCGCATTGCTGACATGACTCGCCTTGAGTACCGAGTGTACCTGCTTGGCGGTGCTCAAGCTGTGAGCTTCTGCTGCTGCTGACATGTCGGCCTAGACCGCCTGCAAGTTGTTGGCATCACCTGACATTCATGCTTTTGTATGGTGGTGAAACCAACAACACAATGCACAAACATGTCTTGCAGCTTGTGAAAATCACGTGGAAGGTGCTCTGTAATGCTTTTGAGGGTGTACACAGCCAACGGCAATTGTCACAACGTTGATGTTGACCTGTAGGCTAGCCAGCGCAGTACAACACCAGTATGCATACATTTCACACAGTGAAAACGACATCTCACATTGATGTTGTGAAAGCTCTCATCCACAGTGATCACAGCATGACAGCGCACGTGGCACATGGCATGTCTTTGGGTTCGAACCATGAGATCATGACAGTGTTAGCAGCACTACAGTCTTTGTTGAATGCGATGATCATGCTTCTGTTGATACTGTTACATGGTTTTCTGTGCAGATGAACAGCAGCAGTGATCACAGCATTGTGGTGTACACTCCGGCTCTGCTAGACCCTGAGGCAGGCATCAGAACTTTCAACATCACCCTGCCTGAAGGGACCTTCTGCAGCGACGTCATGATTGATCCAAGTAAGCGCCAAGCCTTCTGGCATGCATGTGTACCATGCAATGATTACGTGCAAGCACTACTTGCTTGTATGCTTCCTAATGCTGTGGTGCAGCACATTGGACTTTAAGGTACTTCATCAAATTGCAACAGATTGGATCAGGGGTGCCATTTGGTGCGCAATCTTGCCAGGGTGCCCTCGTGAGGAATGAAGGACTGACACAGACCTTGTTCTTGTGAACCACATGTTATGCTTGCATGCCCATGTTCCCCTTGCACCCCACTCTTGCAGCTTGCTATACATGTTTAGTAGCAAAAGCTCCATGTCATATTATCATGGCAGACACCTGTGCATGAACACTGCAGGTCAGGACTTGAGCACAGTGAAGAGAGGAGAGTTCAGTCAGTTGACACCATGGCATTCTCCAGAAACATATGACCTGATCATCAAGGCAGCACAGGACGGTGCACATGCAATTGTCAACTCACCAGAGGGGTACTTCATGAGGACAGTCAAGAATGTGTTCATAAGGGTAGATGTTGTTTTGGGTGCACAGTGGCTGAGCAATGATGAGTTGTTGTTGCACCCAATGGTGAATGAGATGGACTGGTTGAACTCTGCTGGCATGCTGGCAACTTTTTGGAAAGAGCCGATTGTGAGCTCTGAGAATGCAGAACAGCAGGGGAGGATCATTGCTGACACACTGAAGAGGTCTGCTGGGTACATGATTGCGCAGGCACTGATGAGTGAAGTCATAAGTGTTTATAATGCAAAAGACAAGCCACTGTAGGCGTGTTGCCATGGGTTGTTGAGCAGCACTGGCTAATACTGATTACCAACACAAGGGTTACAGACGTTACAAACAGTCCAACCTGACTGACATGCAGTGCATAGGTTGATTTTCTTGGGCAACACCAAGGTTGAACTTACACGGTGCATTGCATTGCATGGTGTGGCTGGCGTTGGCGCCCCTACTGAAGTATTAAGTGTCTGAAGTACTACATGTACGCTATAGCTCCTAGGAGTGAAGCTTTTGAACTATGCAATTCACGGGCATATACATATGTGAATGAGGATCACTACGAATGCCTCATAAGCTTGAGTGAGTCAATCAATTGTGCATGCAGGTAGTCTGTTGGTGCCTGTAGAAAGCAAAACTGAAGTCATGCCAAAACTTGCATTTAGGGGTGTGCCTACAGGGCAAGCAGCAGCAACACATCCATCTGAGTGCGCACACTCATTGGCTTCTGTTGCTGTGGCTCACATTTACAACTACGTGACAAAGCATACATGAAATACGCTCTACACAGCATCAAAACTGTAGCACATGTTTTTACCAGACTAAAAACAGTAAAACAATACACAATCTTGATGAAAAATAGCTGGAATGACACTGACTCAGAATGCGTTGAGTCAATCACTCAGACTCAGTAAGTGTGACACTTAGGCTGAACAGTGACGCCTCATTTGACGCCGGTGAGCTTCTTTTGCTTTCTTCTGGCGTCGTAAGGCTTCCATGTCACGCTGACAAGCCTGAGCTGCACTTTCAACTTCAGTCAAAACATCAGTGTTTGTCAGTAGACGCAGCAGAGCTTGGAGTTTGTCTTGAATGTGACCGCAATTGGCGCCAATATTCCAGTGAGTGGTGATCTTGTCATAAAAGTATGTTTTGGCAATGTCTTTTGCCGTCATTGACTGTGACAGATTAAGCTTGCAAGCTGTCTTTTTGCATTGAAAGCCTGCGGGCTGAGTATTGGCCTTCTTGACCCCTCTTGCAACAAAAGAATCTATCTCAGCTTGCCAAGCAGCAGGCTGAGGGAAGGCCAGTGCGGCCAAGACATCATTGCATGCATTTTGCATTGCTCCCTCACGAGCCTGAGGCCCTTGATGACAATCCAACTCATCTTGCATATACTTCAGGACAATGCAGAGACCATCATGTGATTTGTACTGCCGCTCTGCTTCATATGCGACCCTTGCGGCTGAGCTGACTGTGCGCTTGAGCTTCTGACGGCAGAGAGGTTGCATATTCTGGATGTAATGCTGGCCACGCTGCAGGACCTGTTTGCTGTCCTGTGGAGCCAGACCAGGATGTGCAGACAGCTTTTCGAGCTTCTGTCTCAGGCGGGCTGCGTTTGCTTCTGGCGTCTGGTCGGGGGCAAGCTTCTTGTCCATGTAGGCATCCAAGATAAGTTGCTTTCGTGGTTCTTTCTTGGCCTTGCTGATAAGTTCGGCGGTTTGCTGACTTTGGCTTCGACCAAGAAGACGCCTGCCAGGCTGTCCATCCTCTGTACTTGACACTGACCACTGTGATACAGACGAAATGCTTGCGAGCATTCTGACGCTTGAGTCGAGTGGCGTAACATGCTCAGATAGGTTAGCGCTGTCACCAGTGAAAAGCACGACAGGTGACTGATCAGGACTTTCTTCCATGTTCCATGCGTCAGTCCTGCAGCATCACAAAGGCGACGTGAGAAGCTGACTGACCCACTCGCGCGCATGAAAGCCACGAGCTGTGCTTCGTCGTGCAGGAGTACGCGCGGTTGGGTCTGACGATGACCAAGCAGTGCACAGCGGGAGATACTTCATCAGCGAGCTTGTGTCACCTTCAAATGCCAAAACTTCTGAGAGTCTACGCCTCGTCCCTGATTCCCCTAGTGTGCGTTGCACGCACTTCTTACGTGTCGACAATCAGGAGATGCAAACTGTTGATTGCCTAGGCCTCAGCCTGACTGCCGCGGCGAAGGTCGCTAACTATCGTCGATGGGACTTACGGCGGGCAACTGTTGTTTGTTCCAGCATATATTGCAAGTCTGCGCCAAAGCTGCTGCGAATGTGTCCGCTTCCAGCGCGTTCATTACGCCAGCAGCTGTCGGAACCTGCATTACTAAATCTGCAGTCCCAGACTGGTGAATTGTTCTGACCCATTGCACAACAAAAGCAGTAACATGATCCAGGCATTTCACCGGGCTCTGCAAATCAGTGCATCCTTGGGGACGTGTATCTGAGATCCAATCTATCAAGGAAAAGCAGTAACATGATCTACTAACAGTCCTACCCAAGTCTCAAGATCCAGCAGCAGGCATTCGAAAGCGTCCAGAAGATGACAGTCTGGCTTGTTTGCAGCAATGCTACTGGATAGGTTACCATTCAAGACGGGTAACTAATTAGCTTTTGCCTGTTATTCTTAGCAACACCAGGCCCAGGGCTGCACGACCACCTCCAAGCCACCTTAAATGTGCGGCTTGGAGGTGCGTCGGCGCCTCATGCAACAACTCATGCAATGCATACGAAGGCATCTGCAATGCGCCTCAACGATTGCAGCAATGTAACATGATCATCAGTGAACATGGCCGCACGGAGTGTCAATCATCGTCCCCTGGATGTTTGGAGGAGACAGACTGTCGAAATCCGTGTTTGTGTCCAAGGCTGTGAAGTCTTGGAAAAAGGCTTTGAAGTGCTCGTAGGAGTATTCAATATCCTGCAAAACCACCCCAGACAGTCAAGGGTGCATGCTTGCAGATTCAACAATGTTTTGCTGGTCCCTTCAATGCATCAGGTCTGTCCCATGATCAGACAGTCGCTTATGCCTCTGACAGTTGTAGTGTAGGAAGGAGCATGTGCACTGGGGGTGTTGGTGCTGCACATGTCATTGACCGTTACCCAGCCACTAGCAGTCTGCCACAGCAACTCCCCTGAATGCTGTGCAGTTACAAAAATTACAACGCACACTCTGCTTGCTGCCGGCAGCAATGCATGCAGATGACAACATGGATTGCAATAATGACAGCACGCTGCCCATCTCAGAATTTGTGAGGTGATCAGTACCATGCAAATTGCTTCATCATGTGCCATGAAAGCACATCCTTGATGTGCCATGGGCAAGAATATGGACTGCATACCTTGGTGCCGCACATTTCACGGATGCTGTGCATGGAGAGTTGGGGGGCCCCCACGTCCAGGGTGCGGCAGCCTATGCCACTGGCCAGGATGGGCCCAATGGTGGACCCACACAGCATGTCATTCCGAATGCTGAACTCCTGTGTGGGAATGCCTCGCTTGTGCGCCAGCTCTCTGCATACACCAGGTCAATGGCATCACAACAGAGTGCATCACTGTCGTGCGGTAATCTGAAACACGTCATTATGAGCACTGAACTCCTGTGTAGACTGCCCCGCTTGTGCGCCAGCTCTCTGCACACCAGGTAAGTGGGCATCGCAATGGAATGAGTAACTGCTGTGTGGTGATTTGAAACATGTCATTACAAAAGCTGGATGCCCGTGTGCGAGTGTGGCCCCAATTATGCGCCAGCTCTTTCAACAAAACAGGTGCAGGGCATTGCACAGGACTGCATGACTGATATGATGCGCTAGCATGTGAGATGGGCCCATGTCATTGCACATGGTGACTCCATGTGTGGACATTTGCTTGGTTCTGCACCAGGTTCCTGCCAGCACAGTTAACAAGTCTGGGAGCCAACTGCTTTACCACCTGCAGGAGTTGCGTGCAGTATGACAAATACATGCACAAGGTCTGCAGCACATTATGTCAAGAATTGTACACCACAAGTCACCTGCACCACAATGCTGGACATGTTGTGCCAGAACAAGTGAGTACTTCTGCAAGATGATCCATGGTCAGCCCAGCATATGAGTAACAGCTTGTTGGCACGCAGGCCTTGCACTGACTGAACATGCGGCCTTCCTGCAACAACATTCGGACTACAAAAAGGTGAGCTCCCCTCACCTGAACAAGGTAGCTGTCACTGCATTGGTAGCATACTTCTGGTTCTGGTTGTGCTTGATGACAATGCCTTTCTGGAAAAGGGGTGCATGCTCGGCGTCATGCTTGTCGCTGTAGTTGGGGTGCACAGCGTGAGCCATGTCAGCGCTGACTAGGAAGCTGTTCTGAATGGCACGCTGAACAGCTCCTTCTTGTCCCTTTGACAGGATGTTGGCTACTCTGTGAATGGTATCATGCATGACTGGACCCCCCGCACCTGTAACATGGGCTCTCACGCTGAGCATTTGGACGCGGTTCACTGATGATTGATTGCTGATACACTGATGTTTAGCAAGCCGGGTCTTTGGACACAAGGAACACACTGCTGTTGTGACAGGATGCTTGCAGTGTCATTGCATAAGCATAACACCTATGCAAGTCTACTGTGATGAGCAACAGTGCATGAAGCCTTGCAGCGCAGAAATTGCGTGTTTCAACTTCATTCAACAGAGCAGTGCAAACAACATGAGGTGCATGTATATCACAGGTAAGGCAGGATTGCAAGGGAATGAGGATGTAATGGTTTCAACATCAAACAGCATGCACAAGACTGCAACTGACAGTGGCCCAACAGATGCAAGAACTGAAGACAAGGCTGAAATTGAAATGCACATGCAAGAGATCTGCTGCTGCTGACCCTGTGCAGAAGCTGACCCCACTTCTTCATGATCAAAGAGGGCAATAGCTTTGATGGCTGACTCATCAGCCAAGTGGCCCTCAGTGGGATAGCAGTCCAAGAGTGCTGCCAGACTGCAGTAGCTCATGCCTAGGTTGTCAAGCCTGCCGGTGAACATAAATTCATTTTCAATGCCTGCACCAAGCAAAACCGCCTTGGCAACTCTCCCTGTGACTTTGACTTTTGGAAGCACTTGTTTGCTCGTCAAAATTTGACAAGCGATGCAGGAAGAACTCAATTTTGTGGAACTCCTGGCAGTTTTCAGCTTGCAATCAGTATGTCCTGATGTGAATGCATGCACTGAAGCATTGACTTCTGATCTGCATGTGAGTATGTCAACATAGGCCACATGTCATGAGCATACCTTGACAATTGGTGCATTGCCCAACACCTGGAGGGTGTTTAAAGCAAACACTGCAGCAACGATTTGCCGGCAGCTGTGCCCTCAGAGCATGCATAGCAAGTCTGGACATACCACAGCCAAACATCAACACATTGGACACTGATGTGTAGGGCCAAGATGCATATGTGTAGATACATGACAGAGCAGGACAGCAAGTGATCCTAAAACATCTTCACAATGCAGAACACATTGTTACTGTCCCCAGACGTTTCTGAGTTTGGATTGTGTAGGGATGATGTTTCTGAACTAAAACAGACGTTTTGGGGTTTGAGAGAGACAAAGGCCTGAACATGAAGGCCATACCTCCTATGACGCCGTCCTGGGTGTCACACACATTCAGCTCGAAGTCAACAATGTCAGCAGGGCTGCACTGCAGCTGGTCTGCAATCATCTTCAGCAGCCCACTGTGGTGCTTGTCCTCAAACTGCAGCATGTTACAAAGCACTGTCAAAGACACAGCAGGCCTTGGCAGTGAAGAAAGTTACACTGTTTTGGAAATCTATGCTTCATAATGCAGTAGTGAAAACCTAAATTCGGAGAGTGCCTGGGGACTAATTCAAGCATTTCTTTGTAAAGGGATCTGATAGCTATTAGACATGCACATCAGACCAACAGGTGTGCAGACATGCAGCATGTATCAGCTGCTAATAATGCAGCTTTTGTGTTGAGAACTGCAAGGATGTATTTGGGGAAGCAGAGGTGTCAGCTTTGCACCAGATGCACTGCAGCTACTTGTCTGTCTCAGATCTGCAGAGAACCCTGTTACACAGGTCATTCGCTGCAACAATAGAGGATGCACTCTCAACATACATCGTCAAGGAAGTTGCAAAAGGAGTTGATCTTGATGACCAAGGGATGGACAGCGCAATGGATGCTGGCAGACCTGGTAACTGGCAAGACACTGCTGCACAACAAAAGGTGCTGGCAAACGCTGAGGGTGTTCAGCAGCTGACCTTAGCTGTTTTTGGAAGCTGATCTGCGGCATCTCCGGCCCCGTCTACCTTCTGCCTCTTACTCTGCCCATCAACAAGACTATCGGCTTCTACACTGGCAGCAGGCTTATTGGCTGCCTTCTTGACAGCAGATGCCAAAACAGGGACCAGATGGGTCTGCTTGTTCATTTTGAAGCCCTCTGATAGGATGTCCCTGTTCAGGTGGATTGCCAGCATTGGGATACGCATGATGGGCTTCTCAATTTTGACCTGCGAATGCAATCATAAGCTGATGCAAGGCACAGCTGAGGCGTTGGGACGACTGTCAGACGAATAATGGCTGAGTCTGTGCATCTGTGCACCAGAAGCAGACATCATGCCAGGTTTTGACTGCTGAAATTATGACTTCATGTGACACACAGCCATCAAGACAAATTTGTGCAGCTTGGGCTCATGCGACAAGTCTCTGCAAAACACAATAGTGCATTCGTGACTCATGCCCACAAAAGTATGAGTGCGTATCTAGAACTCTGAATGTTGTAACTCAAAGACATACAGGCAATTCCGGTGACATGAATGACTTAGCCAACTCAATTGCAAGACTGATTGGGCTTACCAGCTTGTGCTGTAGCTTGCCACCCTTCTGCACCAGGACACGGCCAGCAACAGACAAGTCGCGGTCAAACCATGTATGCCACAGCCCACCACCATATGTCTCACAATTTACTGTCAAGTAATTAGACTTGACGCTTTTGGAGACAGGCTTTAGCTTCAGGCAGGGGCTGCAGCACAAAGCAACTGTTTATCAGATGTCAAAAGATTTGATAGCTCGCTCTTTTGTCTAAATTTGGTTGTGCAGCAGGTTCCTGCCGTTGTAACTTTTCCGGCTCATGAGAGGCTTCATTGAGGTTTCACTTGTAACGTTGCACGGACAGTTTGTCGACGCCTTTGGCTGTTTGAGCAAATACGAACTCAGTAAACGCCGCATGCTGAAAGTCTGCGCAGCCAACTGAAGAATGCCTACTATATCTGATCAACATTAGTCTACATGTAACCATGAGAGGTTCAAGGCGTATTATCCTCTGCATGTATGGGCGATTGCATCACTGCAGAAAGTACTGGCTCATGCACAGCTTGCATGCCATTCTACCTGTCTGTATGAGCGCCAATCATATGCAAACCATTGCCAGGCTGATACTTAGCTCCCACAGCAAACGCTACGATGGTAGACAAGTTTCTGGTGAAATAATATCGTCCACCTGGCTGCAACTTCCATTCCTGCTTCTCTGACAGTTTCTGGAAACCAACGGATGCCAGCCGCCTGCTGGCCTCCTCTGCAGCAGAAGGAACCTCACAACAGTGTGCCAGTAGCTGGCTACACTGGTTGCAGTGCAAGCGAAGTGATGCAAGCAGGGGACAACAGCACAGCCTAATTAGGGCGTAGCACACTCCATCCTCAGTACCAACTAACAGTCAGCAGTGCTCACCCACAGCGTGAAACTGGGTCCAAGCATAGTTTATGAACCGCAGGCAGCCTTCCGCTGCACTCATTTGGGAGGCGCCGTTACCGCTAGCGCTACCGGCGCCGTTAGGTGCAACAGGCTTTGTGTTTGCTTCCTGAAGAGTTACGCTAGAAGAAGCTTGGACTGGTGAAGAGCACCTGATCAGTCGTTTTGTTCTGCGCTCACAGAACGGTCCTTGTAAGGATAAACGACGAGTTGTCGGACCGCAGGGGGCACTGTGCAGGATCGAATGCGAATGGCAAGGTCGTTGCAGCTGCGCTAACATGTCACTGGCATAGCTAGCATCACAGGATTTCAGACTGGAAACGGAGCTCTTAGTGGGGCTATCAGGAAAGGGCTGAGGGCGGAATTCCTTGAAGGTCAGTCAATGATCAAACTGATCATTGTCAACATCGGTGTACACAATTCTTGCCGCACACACGTCCAGATGTATCATACAGTGCAGGACAGCGGGATAATGCGTGTGCTGGCAGGCATACAGCTACCTGCCCAACAAAGCTAAGTGTCGCCGTGCAATATGCCGCACACAAGCAATGCAACTGAGCTACAGCTCAGAACTGTGCAGAGGAACTATGAAAGCATATCGAAGATGATGCACGGAAAGCAGCAAGAATGCGACAAAGTGAGTCACCCGAAAAATGGCAAGACTTCGTCAGGACTGCCTGCACACGGTAATTCCCCATGTATTTGCAGTTGACTCTGGAGCTAGAAGGAGCCAAACTTCAGCTTGAGGAGTCCGCTGCCAACTACCAGCAGGCATCGTCTCGAGCAGGCAATGCTGAGGCTCGCATTCAGGTTTGCTGCTCCTCAGCCTGTTTTGTCACAGCCTGAGGAACCCACTGTCTCAACTTGAGCATAAGTGAGCTGTCAAGCTGATTAGCCACGAATGTATGATTCCAGGCACTTGAGACCAAGCTTCAAGATGAAGCGCAACTGCATAAGACTCTGCAGCGAGCCAACGTGGAAGCAGCTGCAGCTGCTCAGCAGCAGACAGCACTGAAACAGCATGTCATACAGTACAGCACTCAAACTCACAACACACCTGTCTGTTCTGATCTCACACTGTCTTATTGCACTTCTGACAAACACATAGGTGTGCTTGCGCAGATTGTCTGACAAGTTGGAAATTCAGACCCAGAAGTCGCATCGTATCAGCAAAGACTTTGAGGGGGCTGTGACCCTTCAAGATGCTGGCATGCAGACACTAGAGGTAAATCTATGTTTTGGCCATGCACTGGTGCACTTCATGTGTTTTACATAGAGCACGCAGTAGAGCCAGAGCATGCAGCCTTTGGGCAGCCACCCATCCTGCTGGTGGATTGTACCAGCTGTGTGGAAATGGAAATGAAAATGAACAAGATTATCGAAAATTGAAGGAACAAACTGATGGAATCAATCAATGAATCAAGCAAGCAGCTGCTCAAGCAACCAGCCAATAAATGAATTAATCGGCATCAGTTTGCCAAACAATAAACATGTGGATGAGAGGCTGATGAACAAATTGCCAGCACAGCACTACATGGACGCTTTGCCAAACGCATTTCAACAAGTCCTTCGCGTCTGCTAGAATATTCCACTACATTGGCTTGCATCTGCAGGCTCTGAAGGTGCAGTATGATGCTCTCAAGACCCTGGCAGGCAACACTCAGGTGCAGTTGCAGTCCACTAAGGCACAGCTGCAGCATGCCGAGGCCCTCTCCCTGCAGGCGCAACAGCAGATTCTGGAGGCAGAGTCAGCAGGCAAGACTCAGCAGCGCAGTGCAGAAGTGGCTGAAGAGCAATGCAGGAAGTGGAGGTAAGCCTGTTTGCTGAAGAGCAACTGGCTGTTGACAGGGGACATCACAACACGTTCCTGGCTGCAGCTGGTTGCATGCTTTGGCTGTTTTTGGCCCAGAAACATGTGTTGATGCGACTAGCTGCAGCAATCGTCGGGACATGAAAACTAGCTGCAGCAATCATCTGGACTTACGCGTAGCAGGGGAGGCAATGTCAGTCACCAGACCCTTTCACAGCAACATGTGATGCCAGCCAGTTACAAGCTTCTCTTACGGCGTTGTGCCATGTTAACCAGGCACAAAGTTCATTCAGAGGCGATTGTGCTGCCAAGCAGTGACTAGCATCACTTACTGCAGTGTGTGATGCCACCATCATTCCAGGCTGCTCTGGAGGCACAAGACTTGTCCTGCACGTGCCTAGCTCATCATGAGCTGGAAGAGTTATTGTCGTTGTTATGATTGTGACTATTTATTATTGTAATTATTGTTACTATTATTATGATCATTTCTATCACTATTACTATCACTATCACTATTACTATTGTTACTGTTCTTGCTATTATTATCATCGTTATTGTTATTGTTGTCATATTTATTGTTGATGCTGCCTAGTCAGAAGACTCACTCAGCGCATTGTGAAGCGCAGGCAGCAGTGTGAGGAGCAGAGAGTGACATGCAGCAGCCTGGAGACAGCGCTGCAGGCCAGCAAGGTGCAGGATGATCTGTTGGCCTCTCAGCTCCGGGCAGCACAGCACCTGCTGCACTGTGAACAGCTGGAAACTCAGGCTCTCAGTCAGCAGGTATGGCCACCTGCTGCAGATTGGACTGGTGCGAAATCCAAAAAAAGGAAAAAAGACTGGTGTGCACAGCCTGATGTGATGTACGCTGCACAAGGGCACCTTGCTACAGGATGGGTACAAACCCACAGTGTCGACCTCCATCATGGGGTCGTTGGCGCATCTTCTCTTTCTACCACTGGAATGAGGACCTACTTCTGTCATCCCCCACTGCACTGCAAAGATGGGGAGTTGAGCATTGGAAGATCTTGTCTCTGAGCATCAGCCCAATCTCTGTTTCTACCATTGAGACAGTGATGAGCTGTCTGTGGAACATGACTGTGGCAGTGACAGTCCCCAACAAGCTCTTGTCTGACCATGCAGGTGCTGAGTTACCAAAGTGATGTGCTGTCACACAAGCAGCAGAGCAAGCGCTTACAGGAGGACAACCAGAGACTGCAGAACCAGATGCTGGCAACTGGAGAGCGGCTGGAGAAGATGACACATGACAACTCCTTGGACCTCAAGAAGGAAATGCTCAAACTGCAGAGGCAGCTGGCAGGCAACTATTCCTTCACACATACTTGTGTGTTGTCATTAGTATGTATGGTTTTCCCTTCCAAATTAGAGGGGACGATCCGCCAGCCCAAACTGTGGCAAATGACGTGGTTGGCCTCTGAGCCACAGGAGCACATGCTACTGTTCTGCAGCATGCAAAGCCAACCAAATTTGGTTTCATATGCTTGCGCATCATACAGCATGAACCTCGTGAAAACGCTGTGTACAGTAGGCTTTGAAGTGAGATTTGGGTTTGTCCTGATCACCACTCAGTATCTCCTTGCCGGTCTCACCATTCTGACGAACAGCCACCAATTTCCATCCTGTTCCTGCAGCTGAGGAGAAGAGGTCATCTGAGGACCGAGCAAGAGCAGACTTGCAGTGCCAGCAGCTGCAGCAGCAGGTGCACAGCCTGCAGGTGCAGATGCAGGCAGCGCATGGCCAGGTGGCAGAAGCCCACAGGCTCAGGCTGGAAGCCCATGTGGCTGCTGATGCTGGCATTGACGCAGCATGCCAAAGGCTGGCTGCACTGGAGCCCAGGTTGCAGCATCAGATCAGCCAGGCTGAGCAGGTGGACCAGTCACTGTGGACATGGAACCAGTGTGTCTTGACTGTGAACAAGCTGAGAATGCTGCTGAAACTTATTGCAAATCTTCTGTGATGCGAGTCAGGCTGAGCAGGTGGGCCAGTCACTGTGGACAAGGAAGCAGTGTGCCTTGACTGTGAACAAGCTGATAGTGCTGCTGAATCTTGTTGCACTCTTCTGTGACGTGAGTCAGATGGTGCAGGTTGTGTCACATTTTGCACACTTGACGGTGCGTGTTCAGCACGTACACCAGTATGATGTCGTCGCAAGCAGTGCTTGCGTGTTTTGCTTGGCTAGGCTGCTGCCGTCAACGGCATATTTGGCTGAACAAAGGCCTCAAGCTTGGCTGAGCATCACACTTCCTGAATGACATGAACATTGCCCCTTTTTTTTCTTGTTCTTTCTTTGAGGAGGAAAATCCTTTCAACACGCATTCAATCCACATTGCCTTGCACAGGGGGTGAATGCCGTCTTGGAGGATGTGAGTCACAGCTGCAACAGATGGACTCAGCTCTCAGAGCTCCTTGAGCAGCAGATCACAGGGCTGAATGGGCACATAGAGGTGCTGCGGGTAACGGCCCTGGTCCAGAAGCAGAAAGGGGAAGCCAGCAAACCGGCGCTGGTGCTGTTGGAGCGTGCTGTTGCTGACCTTCAAGCTCAGCTGGCTGCAGAGCAGAAGAACCACAAACTGACACAGGCAAGCCTGCGTTTGCTGGACTTTACAGGGATGCACAAGACAGACTGCTTTGGAGAGAAAAGACTTCTCCTTCACTTGCCTAGCTCATCATGAGCTGGAAAGCGAGGTACTGATCATTATCATTATTGTTCCTGAGCCTGTTTTGCTCCTGACTATGCTCTAAGCTCACAGCAGTGTATTGCTGAAAGCCACTGCTCCAAGACTCATTTGCTCCTTGCAACCTCGGTGTCAGCAAGCAAGGTCTCCTCTGCCTGGCATGTCAGTGTGCTAGAGCCAAAAAAAGGTCACAAACCGATCCACTTCAACCGGTAGATGACTGAGAGATCATCTGCCGCCTGTATCCCTACAAGGGGAAACACTTTACATAATGTGGGTGCCAGCAAGCCAGCCCAGTCCTACAGCAGACAGTTGCTATTTTACATTCGACACAGCCAAGATCGTGCAACCGACTCGCAGCAAGAGCAGCTGGCATTGCTGCACAGCAACAGGAGCAGTACAGACACTTGCATACTTGCTTTTATGCATTGTTTGGCTCAACATGCATGCCTGTGAGATCTACAAAGACCTAGCAAGGATACTTCAAACCCTAATGGGAAGATGACATGGCCATTCCTCTTTCCGGCCTGTTCTCAATCGTTACAGTAGTCATGTTGCGCCGTGCCATGCGTAGTCTTATGATCGGCTCAAGATCTTTATGTACAACTATACCCCAACGTGCTGGAGCGCCAGTGTTCAAGGTGAAAGATGGCGCGATCTTTATTGCCGGCGGAGGGGATGCCCTTGACACCATCTGCTACATGGCAGACGACACAACTGAAGAATACCTACAGGACGTGTGCCACATATGCAAGACATATCTGCCGGGGCAGCCTATCCTATCATTTTCTCCCAGTAGAGAGTCGTACGCATACGGACACTACTCAGATGTACAGATTAGTGCCTGTGAATCATGTATCCAGAGTATGTTCAAGGCTGTGATAGAAGCCAACTACAAACGCGAATAAATAGCACACAGGGTATTGTTGCCTTGTAATTGACCTGCGATTGCACCTCAGTCAAGGGGGCTATTCATCAATCTCGAACACTCTTGATAAAGTCTGCAATAATGCCGGACTGGACCGGCTATTCTCTCAACTGACTAAAAAAAGTAATGATAAAAAGGGCAATGCTTGGGGGCACACTGTACCTGGCTTTGATGCATTGCATGACCTACTACACCAATGCTTGGGAGTACACTGTACCTGCTTTGACTCTCAGCGCATCAGTATGTCCTTGGGGGACAAATCTCCAGACCCAACAATACAGCACACTTGCATCAATGTGTGTTACAGGAGGCAATAGCTCCGGGCTGCCCCCTTAAGAAGCTCCCGTTATTACTGCTGAAAAGCGTAAATTTCTCTCTTTCTTTACAGGAGGCAATGGCAAGGCAGGCACCCACGTATGCAGCACACATAGCCAAGATCAGGCAGCAGGCTCTGGAGGAGACGGCAGCAGAGCAGGAGAGACTGAGGGCTCAACTGGGGCGGGTGGAGGCTGAGATGAAGCGGCTGCAGGCCTGCTGTGATGCCGACAGGCAAGCCATTAGGGACCTCATGGAGGTGGAAAAGATCCAGGTAATTACTGTGTAACCCCGTATTCTGTTGTGTGTATGTGTGTCAATCATGGAAGTGGAGAAGATCCAGGTATGTAGTGTGTAACCCCGTACTCTGTTGTGCGTATGGTAATGTTTATGTGTGTCAATCATGAAGAATCAGGTAATCTGTATGTAACCCTGTATTCTGTTGTGTGTATGGTAATGCTTATGTGTGTCAATCATGATCCCTTCAGTTTGTGGGAAAAACTTGCGCTGTTTGTTGCGTTGTGTATGCATATCATAGAAGGGCCTATCAGCTGCAAGTCAGGCTGAAGCAGGGACTTGAAAGCACAATGGGTGCATGCACTGCTGCTCACTCCTTCTGAGCTGCTGACGACTATGCTGATGATTGATACTGCTGCTCACTGCTGTCGATCTAATGATGACTGATACTGATGACTAACGTTGATGACTCATGCAGATGACTGATGCTGTACATGTGTGATGATGACTGATGCTGCAGTTCACGAGGCAGCTGGAGAGGGCCCAGGTGGCGCAGCTGCAGCTGAAGCAGGATTTAGCAAATCAGCAGGTGCAGGCGCAGCTGCGCATCGCCCAGGTGGGAGAGACTGCCCACAGGGACATCGCCCTACTGACACAGAGCAAGGACATGCTGACGGCTGCCAGCACACACCTGGTGTCCAACGTCAGACAAGCCCTGGACACTGCTGAAGGCATGGCAGGTATCATCCCTCCCCCATTTAGGGTTGAAGGTTTTGATATTTTCTCAATAAATATTTATGGTTTAGGGTTATATATAGATATATAGATCCTGAGTTCTCCTCAGCGTGCATTGTGGAGTGTGTGCAGCTTGATTGGGTTGAAGTTGCATAATAAAGGGCCATAGTGTGCCAATGTTGGCTTTTGGACCCTTGAAAAGATGCAGAGTAGGTTATTTCTTTGATACGTCACACTAAGGTTTTCAGGTGGCCTTGAGTGATGGGCCAAGGCACAGTCAAACAGCCGACGATGCTTGCATCAGCTGGCACAATCATCATGTAAGCATGCTGACAGGCTGTGATCTGTCTGAAACTGTGAAACCAAAACAATGTTGTGTTTGAACGGCTCATCATGGCGAAGTGCCAGACATGCCTACCCTCACAAAGCCCCTGAGTTGGGCGCACATGCTGAGTTGGTAGGTCACTGTTGCATCCCTGATATTATGATCAGTGCAGCGCATAAGCAACTCATGCAGTGACACTGTGCACCATGTGGAGAGACTACAGTGTCAGGCTGTGTCTTCTGTCTGCAGATGATGTGGCTGCACTGGAGCATCATCTGAAGAAGGTGGGTGCAGTGCAAGAGGTGCACACGCCAGCACCAGCGTCAGGCATTGACCGCAGCCTGACAGATGGGGAGAAGGCAGACTTCCTGGTGAAGCTGATGAGTCATGTGCGCCTGCACTTCCTGTACCTAGCTGAGAAGCTGCAAGAGCAGCTGGTGGCCCCAGAGGGGGAGATGGCCACAGCTGCATCTGGCAGTGGGCAGGTGATGAGCTTGAGCATCATTTTGCATGTATGTGCCAGGAGCAAGTCATGAGGTTCACACCAGCAAGCCAACATTTCTGCCACAATGCAATCTTGCATTCATTTACTTGAGTCATGCTCCTGGTGACAGAGGGCTTTATGGTGGTGTGAATGATGATGCTACACATGCAAAACCTGCCATGCTGTCACATCTGCACAGAGATGAAAGGCATGAACGACATGCTGCTGATGTTCTGCTGCACGGGGACGGCAGTGCGCTGTGACACTGTTGCTGCTGTCATCATGTCATCACAGCAGTTGACGACCAGTCCCAGCACAAGCCCCCATGCTGCAAGCCAGGTTCCTTTGTGAGCCAGACGTGACTGTCTAACTGAGCATGTGCGCATCAATGTGTTTCACACACACATTGGCGTCATCACTCTAGCATGTGTACTGTTCATGATAGACATTGGCATTACCCCCATTCTAGCAACTGTTTTAGAAAGAAGTGTATCATTGTGAAACGGTTCTCTATCTTGCGTGGCTGTAGGTGCCAGGTCAGATCCAGTCCTTGACGCTGTCACAGCAAGAGAAGGAGCTGCGAGCAACTGTGAGCAAGCTGGTGCACACAGAACAAGCTCAAGAGGCGTTGTACACCTGCATGGCGTGTGTCAGCCTGCTGAAGAACCCTGTGGTGTGCACCCCTTGTGGACATACCTTCTGCTATGGCTGCTTGATGAAGGGCAAGACTGCGGGAGGAGAGCTTGCATGCTCAGAGTGCAACAACTTGCCTATCACTGGCTATGTAGAAAACCGTGCTTTGGAGGGTTTAGTCACCAAGTATGAGTATAGAATGGGGGCTCTGAGAGCTCTGCAGCGTATGTTGAAATGAGACTAGCACTGTGCTTGTTACCACATGCCTGCTACCACATCACATGTCGCTGTCTTGCTTCATAACGCTGTTCAAATAATGACAGATTGCAGCTGCTGACATTCACAATCTGCGCGAAATAGCTGTGCAGAGCACTGTGGAAGTGGATGTATAACATTGCAGAAATGAAGTGATCTTAGTATTGGTGCTGCTACTCTGGTATGTGATGTGCTTTGCTCATGCCGTGACTTGGCAGTGCTCAAACAATAAGCTGTACGGTATACCTACGTAGCTAAGGCTGTTGCACAGTCATTCCAAGCTGAGGTGCTCAACAAACACCAAGCAGATAAGGGGTAAATATAGTGATGCAAATGTAGGCACAGTACAGCAACGAGCTCATGATCATGTGAAACATAGCCCTGAGTGTGATATATATATATAGCAAGATCAGGCTGAGCTAAGCTCATCAGTAGAGATGCCGCTGCATAGACTTGTAGAAGGCCAGCACTTTGGCATCTGCTGCCAGCGCTTGTCTGCTGATGCCCCCAAGCAGTCGAAGCCCACGCAACGACTTGACACGGCTGCATCAAAGAAAGCACAGAGGGTGAGGCAAGACATGTGAAAGCCACAGTTTGCATTAGAAGGACTGCAGGCCAGCAATGCTCTGCTCGTGATGATGCAATTGTGGGGGGACAGAACAGCAGTGCATTGCAGCTATGAACATTCATTTGCGTTCGAATGTGCTTCACTGCACAGCATTGCAAAATGGACCTTGGATTGCATGGCATATCAGCAGTGCTGAATTGACGCTACTCAGGGTTGGCAGTTTATACAGCTGTCTTTGAACACGTAATGGCACTTGGTTACATGCCCGCTCTGGGCAGCCTGCTCAAAATGAGACCAACAAGTGTATTGCCAAAGTTTCATTGCATCAGATACACTCCTGCAGGCCTGGCTGATTCAGAAAAGCATTCCATATTGGACGAGTAAGCCTCACCTGAGAGCCACATAGGCCATGCCTGCTTCAAAAGCCCTCTCCAGATTCACCTCCACCCTGTCTAGGGTCATACCCTGGCTCTTGTGAACGCTCATGGCCCATCCCAAGTCCAAAGGAATCTACATACACATGACATTACAGACATGTCTTCAACAACAGGCAGGTTTTGACAGCACAGCTCAGCTCACAGCCAGACTGGTCCTGGCACTCTCACAGCAGCATAACAACAGTCAGGTTGATGTAGCATGACAAAGTCATTTGGCACACACAGGGACTTGAGGTGGGGCGGACGGGAGAGGTGGGTTGCTGGTGGGGGGAGAGCGGGTGGGGTAGGGGGGGGGGGCTCAGGGGTCTCTGACCTGAGACCTGACAGCCATGATGCGTCCCCCTGACGCAAGAACCCATCTCTCCCTCCCCACTGTCTTCACTTCTCCCTGAAAATAACAAAAATAGAAAGCGTTTTTTGGCCCTCCTTTCACAATACCACGGCAGGTGTGCATGCACATCTGCACAAGGTCTACAAGAGGGTCCTTGCAGCAGACCATCTCAGCAGCCAGAAAGCACTGGTTTAGTGCAGATTGAGCATCAACACATTGTCTACAGCAAGAGTGACGAAAGCCAGCAATGGATTCCAAAGCGCAATTTGATGCTCACGTTTGCAAAGCGCACGACAGGCAGCTTGAGAGCACCCCCCACAAACTTCTGTACCACCCCCCTGGACCCGTTTACCAACCCCCTGCTGGTGCTGAGGGTGCGAATCAACATGACTTGCGCGCCTTCCTTCAACTCCACTGCTCCCCGGGCCTGCACACACAACGCCTTGTCAGCATGACATGAAGCATGACATGAAGCATGACATGAAGCATGACATGAAGCATGACATGCAGCATCACATGAATTATTAACGTGTCTCATGAGTACAGCTTGCCGGGCACAACTGCAAAGATTCTTTTGTGTCAGGGCGTGATTGCAAAATGCCATCTATCAAGGTGTGACTGTAATGGGAACTCTGCTAATTTGTGACTGCAATGATGAGCACATGCCAGATCACAACTATAGCAACATAAAGCTGCCAGGGCACAATTGCCTACTGCAATAGTGACCATTATACATATGGTATAATAAGTCACTATACAAAAAATAATAATAATATAGTTGAAATGTCAATATTAATAATACAATTCCATAAAGACTGAGGGGTGCTGCACAAGGCTGACTTGATCACATCATCCTGGTATAATCGAGAGCCCTCTGCTGGGCTGTGCAGCATGCATTGAAGTTGCTGTGTGCAACATGCATGTCACGCCACACCTCTCTGCCGGCTAGCAGCACAACGCGCAGCGCCGAATTGTCAACATGTTCACACGGTGCTGCTTCAGCAACACAATCCAACGGTACCACTCGGTTCAGCAGCAGCACAACAGCATCACAGAAGGAATATCAGGCAGAGGTGAGGGGGCAGTAGCACAAGCTGGGTGCAAATCCAGCCTCCTTGTACATCAAGGCAAAGGCAAATGCAAAGGCAAAAGCATCTGGGAGCATGAGAAAGCAGCACAAGGGAAGCAGACCGGGCATGCAGTCTTGAGCAGGTCCATATTGGGACCAGAGTCCTGAGCCACATAGCGCACAGGCTGGGCTGGCAAGGCTTGCAGCTGCTGGCTGTTCACCAGGTCTACATCCTCCCTGTGTGTGTACAGCTGCACACAGCATCAGCATTGTCACTGTTGGCTATCATATTCAGCATCGCTACTATGATTGGGTTTGCTACCATGCTGAGGGTTGTTACCATGCTGAGCTGTCGCTAGACTTAGCATTGTTACCATGCTGAGCTGTCACTACGCTTAGCCACAGTTACCATGCTGAGCTTTAAGCCAGGTTTGGCATTCTTATCAGGCTTAGCGCTGCGGTTCCCATGGTAGTCGAGCAGGAGCTCCAACTGTCGCTCAGACTCATGCGCTCAGACTCATGCTCACTCTGAGTAAACACCAAGCAGCTGCACTTCACAGCTGTAAAACAGAATGTCCATGGAGCTTTTACATGGTAGAAAAACACTTTGTATAGTGTGACAAGGTTGCCAAAGGCCAAGCACCTGGCTGAGCTGCTGCCTGCCCCTGCCCCTCCCCCACCCAAGCCTGCTTGATGCTGACTTTGCTGATTTGCGCTGAACTGACAATTGACAAGACCACGAGGAGCATGCGAGGGAGCACAGAGTGTGATGTACTACTGTTGGGCGCTTTTGGACACACGTGTAGGCCACGTCTGAGTCCGGTTTTCACATGTGAGTTTCATCTCATGGCATCTCAGTCATTTCAGGATCTCATGTCATCTTCTCAGCTCATGTGCCTTGCAAGGTTTTTCAGCTTTAGTTTGGTGTCCTCTCACCTCCACATCATTGAAGAAGATGTTGAACAGGATTAAGCGAAATGATATCTTACAGGCGTTCCAGCTAATCACTCTTGCCAGGTACCTACTAGGTATGCCTAAACCCCAGCCCTATGAGCCAACATGCACTAACGTGAGACACTAGATTGCACCCAAGGGGAAGAGGATCCAGACTTGAATTTTGCAAAGCCGGAGCGGTGAATGCAACAAGTGCAACAAGGCACACCTTGGTCGGCAGGATCCCATCAGAGGTGTCCAGGGCTTGGCCGCACCGGCCCTGCAGCTGCTCCACCAGGCTGCCCTGGGGGTTGCACCTGCCAGACCTGATGCTGGCCAGCATGTCCACAAATTCCTCATCTGCCTGTGAGAATGCATCACAACTGAACACATGCAGTAGACACATGCAGTACACACATGCAGTACACACATGCAGTAGACAAATAGCACAAGCTCCTCATCTGCCTGTCAGAGTGTATTGCAAGCAAACACCTATCACAACAGTCCCAGCTGAAGCATTTGCCCTCATTGAGAGGATACAGTTGCAGTATCTGCAGTGATAGCAGTTTCAGATTTAGCACTTATCAATGTCACCGAGGGTTTTGATAGTGTCATATCTGCACGTATTGACATCAATTCACACAGTAACAATTCCAGTACCTGCTCGCACTATAACTATAAACATCATGGCAGTTGATGAGCAGAGTGAGACTGTTTAATATGACCTCAACTCTCAGCTGCAGGGCTGATTAAGCAGCAGGCAGTCAGAGCACTCACTTAGCCGCTTCTGCCAACCTTGTCTCCTGGACCTGATCTAACCCAGTCTGCTGTAATCTAAGCTTAGTCAATCTGATCCAACATAATCTGGTCTGATCCAGTCCAACCACACCCTCCCGAAAGTGACCAGTTGAGTCTCAACAAACTGACTGATTACAGAGTTCATGTAGCTTGGTTCTGTCGCACACCACATACACCTGTGCTTTCAAGCCAGGATGTCTGATGAGTCACAACTGGCTCCACACCCCAGACTGTCAGGTATGAATTGAAAAATGTAACTTTGATAGTGATACCTGGCGGAAGACTTTGGTGAGCTGCGCACAGTGGTGCACACACTGCCGCCAGGTGGCAGCCTCAAAGGCAAACTTCCTGGCAGCTGCCGCCTCCTTGCCCTTGGCCACTGGAGGAAGCTGGTGGAAGTCACCTGCGCTGCTTTGGTGTTCAGTACACAAACCCTGTACTGCTGCGCAATACGCTGTTGTTACGGTTGTGAACACATGCAGCAACTGGACAGGTGTCAGATCAACAAATGTAAAGTCACTGCTGCCTGGCAAAAAGTCCATCGCTGATGACATACACTTCAGTCCAAATTTCAAATGCTGTGTGCTCTGCTGAAGCTGCATCACATGACAGGCTGCACAAAAGGGGGCAGTGGTAAAATTCCACTCCTGTGAAAGTGACAATAAGCTCAAGACGTTGTGACACAGCACAGCAGCATATTGCAGTTCAAATGTACAATGCTGGAAAGGCATCAGACCTGCCAGGATGAGCTGTATGCCTCCAAATGGCTCTTGCTTGCCTCTGATGCCTCTTGCCAGGGCTTCCAGGGCATCAAACAGTGCACCATCAACCATGGAAATCTGCAACAATGCCAGCCGTGACTCGTTACCAAGACTGCAGCGATTCCTTTGTCTGAAGTGCTGCGCCTGCAATCATGGGCCCTGTTTGGAGCTGCGATGCAGCTTTCCTGCAATCTTTGCTTCTTGTGCTGTTGGCATGTCCTGCTCTGCAAGCCTGGCTGCTATAAACTAAGCGTAATATTGACAGCAACATGCATAAGAGTTGGTGATAGGGCTGACCTCGTCGATGACCAGGGCTTTTGCCCTGCGCCAGCGCTGCGCAGCATCAGGCCGGGAGGCCAGTTTTGCCAACTGCCCCAAGTCACCTTCCCCCTTGCCGATACCTGCACATGCAAAATGTGTCACATTCAAGTATGGTTCAGGTTGAACCCTACACAATGCAGAACGAGCCATAGACATTGCAGGCGGGCATGGCATGGCTACTTGAGATGAACATGACACTTGATGACAGGGACTGAATGCTACAGCTGCCCAGACTGCTGCAGATTGTGCAATAGGGTGCACTTGGCTACAAAGCATGTGGAGCATGTGCTACTTTACAGCAATGTGTCAACAGCCCAGTGTGAGCACAACAGTCTTTGACAAGGCTTGCACTCTGGTGCTGTGGAGCCTAGAGCAGCAGCACTAACAGTAATGCAGAAGCAATAAGATGAGAATGGGTTGTCAGAAAAGCAAAGCACGTGTTCCTGCCAAGCGCGAAATCTGCTCAATGCAAGCAAACTGATACGCACTGACCAGTCAAAGGCATCGATGGCAGTGCATCCAAGGACAGAGGCATCATGCCCAATGGAGGATGATCACAACAGGCAGGGCTGGTGCTGCATGAAGGGCAAAACATGCGCAATGGAGATCATCAGAAAGGCAGGGCTGCTGCTGCATGAAGGGCAGAATATGCCCAATGGAGATTATCAGAAAGGCAGGGCTGCTGCTGCATGAAGGGCAGAACATGCCCAATGGAAGTGATCAGAAAGGCAGGGCTGCTGCTGCATGAAGGGCAAAATATGCCCAAAGGAGGTAATCAAAAGGGCAGGGCTGGTGCTGCATAAAGGGCAAAACATGCCCAATGGAAATGATCAGAAGGGCAAAACCGGTGCTGCATTAAGGGCAGAATATGCCCAAAGGAGATAATCAGAAAGACAGGGCTGATGCTGCATGAAGGGCAGAACATGCCCAATGACACAAAAGTGATAGGCGCTCACCAGCAAATGCATTGATGGTGGTGCCTCCAAGGGCAGAAGCAGCCAAGCCAGTTGAAGCAGTCACGAAAGTGGTGTCCTTGGGCAAGCTGCGCAGGATGTGCTTCAGCAGCAGTGACTTGCCCGTACCGGCACAGCCAGTGAAGAAGACACTGTGTCCCTCCCTGCATGGCAACCAGCTTGAGAGCAATGCATGAGATGCATTACTTGCAGACCAACGAGCTGCAGAGCAACGCATGAGATGCATCACCTGCAGAGGAATGAGGTGCAGAGCAATGAGGCGCAGACCGATGGGGAGCAGACCGATGAGGAGCAGAGCGATGAGGTGCAGAGCGATGAGGTGCAGAGGGATGAGCTGCAGAGGGATGAGCTGCAGAGCAGTGAGCTGCAGAGCAGTGAGCTGCAGAGCGACGAGCTGCAGAGCTATGAGCTGCAGGGCAATGCATGAGATGCATTAGCTGTACTTTCTACATGACACGTGTGTAGGCTGTAAGCCTAAATCAGAACAGGGCTTGAGGTATATAGGCAACTTGGAGCTGCAGGCATTCCAAGACACTGGTGAGCTCATCATCTGTGCAATACCATAGACTACGGCCTGTTGCATGTGTATGAAGTGTCAGGGTGTCAGCAATCATGACATGGAGTCAGGAGCAGCACGGCAGCCAAAAAACTACAGATGGTACATCTTGTTCAGACTCTGTGGCCAACTGTTGACACAGAAGGCGACATCAGCCAAGGTGTGATTGAGATATGGGGTCACACAAGAACTGCTCACTTGACTTGGGCCAAAATCTGCTGCTGTTCCTGTGACAGCTCTGGCAGCTCTTCAGCATTTGGCCCATCTGAAGCCTGCATCGTCACGCAGCAAGAGTTTGACCATGAATCCAGCTCGCAGGCGTGTTGCTGTGTTGTGCTACAAGTGAAGACTGCCAAGATTGTCAGCGCTCCCGAAGAGGAGTTGACATGCCACTATTGTCATAGGCCATCAGTACATTCCTTTACAGTCACAGGCCATCAAGAGATGCTAGTATAGTCACAGGCCATCAAGAGATGCCAGTGTAGTCATAGGCCGTAAGGACATGCCAGTACAGTTGCAGGCCATCAGGACATGCCAGTATTGTCACAAACCATTATGAGATGCAACATGTCTGACCTTGCTGTCAGCAGACCCTCCACTTGCAGCGCTGCCACGGCTGATGGCTGACCCAAAGCTTGCACCTGACATCTGACTGGCCTTGCGCTTCAAGCCAGCCACTCCCCCCTGCATGGACAACAATCTAGACTGCTCTGGAAAGCTGTCAAGCCATAAGAACTGTTTGCACTGCATTGGCTCCTTTGGAAGTGCACGCATCAGTGGCTGGTCACAGGTACCCAGACGGCCTATATGGATGTGTATGTTGCTATTGCATGCTTCAGCACCGGCTCCTTCTGGTGGCAAGCAATAGTGGCTGCTTACAGGCAAATAGACGGCCTACGTAGATGTGTATGTTGCTGATGCTTGCTTCAGGATCACAAGGAAGGGGCAATGGACGTTGACTGGGTGCATAACATGTCAAAGGTTGAAAAGGTTGGCATGAACTTGTGCAGTGGGCTTAGTCCATATCAATGTGCATTGCTGTTGACACGCTGACTGCCAAATCAGGACCTCGGGCAGGGAGCCACTCAGGGCTGTATGTTATGCCATGAGGAAACGACACATTTCTAGCAAAATGAGCAAATACTTGATGTTACCCCCCCGCCTGCATGTGAGGGTGCAGTGACATCTGCCGTACCAGAGGCACTGTAGCCCTGGCAGATGCTAAAGCAACATGTTTTTGCACTGACTACCTATTGATCATTCCCTAGGGTTTAGGCACACCTAGTAGGTACCTGGCAAGAACGATTAGCTGGAACGCCTGCAAATTGTCATTGTTATCATTATATACCTATTGATCTCCTGCCATGCTGCATACCATGGCAGCACACACCAAATCAACAGATCAGCTTGCTTGCAGGTGCAGGACGATACCTGGTGTATGTTGGATGACAGGGATTGCAGGGGCCTGCTGGCTGCTTTGGCCAGACTTGCATTGATTGCTTGGCCCAGCTTTTGCACTGCAGCAGGGTCCCCTTGAGACAGCATCACCTGCAGCAGACACTGGCTGACTGCACAGTCAGGACACAGACCTTCTGCGCCCTCATACCTGAAAGCATGTATGTTGTTGCAGGGTGTTGTGTGGACAGACTGTAGCGACAACAGTGCAGGGTCATCTGTACTGGCTGTCACTTTGAGGCCACAAGGTGCATGTTGTGCTTGCAAGCCAAGGTAGTGTGAGCCACAGCCCACATGGCTTGCCTGCACTGTCTTTATCACTGCGCTGCTGCCGCACCCCAGCTTGATCTTGCTCCAGCGCAGTCCCAGCATCCCATCAGACGTCTTATTTGCAAGCAAGGCCATGGGCGGCTGTATTGGGAGGGACAGCTGCAGCCAAAACTGCCTCAGATGAGCAGGCAGTTCAGCAAAGCCTTAGGCGTTTTCCCAGAACTTTGAGACGTTCAAAGCTGAAACATACCATTTTAGGGAGGCCAATCTCGATTTCTGCAGTGCCAGGTCTATGCCCATGTCGCAAGAGAACCTCCACCTGTTTCCCAGTGCTTGTATGCAAAAATGTCCCGGCGGGGTCACTGTACTGGACCTTCACCTGTGAATAGCAGAAGAAGACTCAACTTCAGCTGTCAGTGGACATGTTTGACCAGCAGCAGCAGCAACAACAGCAGCAGCAGACCACTTGACTGGTATGTGCAGGTGCATGTTTAAGTAAACAGAGTGAGAACAAAGTAGATTCGCTAGCATCAAGAGTGCAGTTGTCCTCACGTCTGCTGAGAGAGTGGCCATCAGTGGGATCAGGAGTACTGACACCGGTGCACTTCAAGCCCTTCAAGCATTCCAATACATACAGCACGTCTAGCTTCGACTGCTGACAACTGATGTGAGAACAACGCTTCCAATACCCTTTAGCGGCCTCTTCGTGGCGTTGCTCTCTGACATAAATCTTTGCGGCCTTTGACTTCTTCGCAATCTGCCGGAGTAGTCATCTTACACGTGATATATATGGTGACACATGCAAATCTTAGGCCATTACATGAGTGAATGAAAATGCTGAGTTCAACTCAGGCCAAACACACATGAGCTGAGGATGGTTGTACTCTGAGCATTTCAGTGAGTACCTAGTGTCAAACTTGCCACACATGTGTAATCCCAAGTCGAGTTAGCTTTGTACTCTTGCAGGCCTCGGATCTGCCACCGTGCACTGCACGCAGCTTTGTGAGCGGCATCCATGCGCGGTTTCTGGAATACTTGTACATACTTGCACAGTTGAGTCCTGCCTTGTGCCTCATGCAACCATACACCTCCCCATACACCTTTGTCTTGGTACCTTATGCAACTTGCATGGGCAATCTAATGGCTACCTATAATGTGTGGTTCCAAACCTAGTTCTAATCACCCTAAAAACACTAGTGTACTCTTACAATACACTGATCTGTCTGTACCTGACTCTAAGCACCAAAATTAAAGGATCAAACAGTTGGCCCTGAATTGTACCCAAAGACGTCGCACTGGCAAGTGACACAGCTGCAGTAAAAGATGGCAAGAACAAGGGACTCTCCAATGGCAATGGGGCCTATATGGTGCTAGTAACATGATACAAGGTTACAACACGACCATCTTCTGTTGCCACTTCGCCTTGCACCAGCAGCATGTCGACCACTTCACCATGAGCCAACGTGACATCCCCACCTTCTGTGTAGTTTTCAGCCAATGCGCCTGCTGGTATGTTCGTTGTTTCCTCTACCTGCAAATCCAGATAATTTGAACGGCCAGGCGTGACCTGATGCTACACAGATGCCCAGCAACAAGTCATGGTCTGTACCTCAGACAGTGTTGGAGACAATGCCTCCCCAGTGGAGACACTCATGGACTTGGCTGTGGTTCGTTTAGATGCATCATCTATTACAAGGGCAAACACGGTCGCGTCTTGGAGATAATTCAGCAAGGAGCTGCACTGAGGCTGGCCTATGAGACATGTTGAAGCAGCGCCATTCTGTAATGCGAGGGCAGCTTATGGGTTTGATGCGCTGCAGGGCGAGCTGCGGATCTGCAACAAGGCGTTGTCCTGTGTTGTGTTGTGGCCCATCATTTTGGGCAGTTTGCCAGCACTGCAACACACAGGTGTAGAGTATACCTGAGGTGTCTAACACAGCCGACTGCCCCAGCTGCAGCTGCACACTCAGTGCCCACAACTTCTGGCAAGCATGAATGAAATCAGATGCTGCTCTGATCATGTCTGGTACTTCCCTTGTGCGCGGCACAATGATCAAAAAATCTGAAGGTGGCAGCATATCACCGTACACTTGGATGACAGGACCATGGACTCCAAGCTCAGTGTAGCAAAATTATTTTTCCAATTCACATAGCTGCCTCTGCTGCCAGTAGCTGGCAATTGGCCATATAGCCTTGGCAGTGATGACAAGAAACACATCTGGTCTGAGCATTGCTTCCTTTGAAACATGCTTTGTGAGCTTTATTGTCTCATGCGTTGTTTTCTGACGATTGCGTAACTGCTGTAGTTGGTGAGTCATCAGTGGGCCTGCAGGGTACAGCAAAGCTGTAGTGTGACCTCAAAGATTTGAAGGGTGTAACTATGGGTGTAACAGCAAATGTTTGATGGGTGTAACAGCAAATGTTTGATGGTTGTACAGGCCTTGCATGCTTTGACCATGCTGGGCAACAATAGCTAGCTGGTCCTTGAGCACTCACGTCTGCGCATAACAGTACGAAGCTAAGTGTACTTTCACTGTCCAGACGCACATATGTTGAAACAGGAGAAAGAGGCAAGAAGTCCAGGCGCACAACAAAGCACCGAAAGCAGTCTTACTATTGGGAGAGTTGACATCAGACTTACCGGAGAGTGCTGAGCATATAAGCTCGCTGTCGATACAGGGGCGATCTGTCACCGGAGACTGCCAAACTGTCCCAATATTGATTAATCCGTCACCTCGTCACGGAAGTTTGAGCCTTACGCTTACTGAGGTGACACATAAGCCTCCTTTGTCAGACTAATGTCAACGTAGCCCTCCCATAGTCTGCGAATTTGGCAGACGTTTCCTTTACAAACACCCAGCCGCTCTCCAACCTTCGCTTGACAAGCTTGACGATAAATTTTCCGACGACAACAATCCCGCGCCTGGTCACCACAGACCCAGAGTGCCACCAAGCTTATCGACCTCTACAACCCATGGATAGCCGGGCCAGGCGCTTGCACCAGAACTACCGGTACAGTTTCGGTTGCAAATACAAGAAGGGCACTCAAAACCTGTCACTGCGGCTGGCAGCCCGGGGGCTGAAGCCTGCAAATTTATGTTGCTCCGCTCATTATGAAGGCACGGCGCAAGACCAGAGCAACGAGCACGACTGTCAGGTGTGCATGACCAGCCAGAGTAGTCATCTTGCATGTGATAGATATGATGACACATGCAAATCTTCGTCTGAAAGGCAAACACCGGTCGACATTCTACGCGAAGAGCGGACCGCATGCGCATCGAATTGGTTCGACCAAGTCGAGATATACACTGAGCAACATAAGCAATCAAGCCGCTGACTCCAGCGTTGTGACTTGCCTAAGCACTTTGCGAGCTCGTCAATCGCAGCTCTCAGCGAGATGGCAAGCACAGTGTGGGTTGTTACCGGCGCGAATCGAGGCATTGGACTCGAGTTTGTGAAGCAGGTATACAAGGACCTCATCAGCACGATTGGCAGTTTGCCACAGCAATGAGAGTAGTACTTCGACACAGTGTGTGTGCACCTCTGCAGATACTAGACCTGCCAAACACAACTGTGATTGCGGGTGCCAGATCACCTGAGAAGGCTGAAGACCTGCAGAGATTGAGCCAGCACTTCGCAGGTCGGCTATTCGCGGTCGCCTTAGACTTCTCAGACTCGAACACAGTCCAGGTATTATGTGAATAAGCTGCGACGGCGGGACGCCACAACGCAAGCAACGAAAGCCATGAATCTCAAATTTTCTCCAGGCTGCAGTGGAGACAGTGAAAAGATCACATAAGGATGGAGTCGACTTCCTGATCAACAATGCTGGGGTCCTGGGCACTTTCGCCCAAATCAAAGACCAGTAAGCATGCTGTGCCACGCTGTGAAAGCGCACTGTTAGGCGCAATGCGTGTACATGCACTCAATCTGCACCCTCAATTGCAAAACTGCTTTGTCATATGCAGGGACTTGGAAGACCTAAAGCATGTACTGCTGACCAATGTTGTTGGAACCTTCGCTGTAACCAAAGCATTCTTGCCATTGCTGAAGAGCGGCAAGGAAAAGACTATCATCAACATGAGCTCAGATGCTGGCTGCTTGACCCAGAATGCTTCATTCATACATGACGACCGGCCAAGCGATGCTGGCATGGCCCTGAGCTACAGAGCATCCAAGGTCGCAGTCAATATGGGTAAGCTTGCACCTACAGAATCCTGAAGCTCTTCTCAATCCTGAAACGTCAAATTCAAGTCAGAAACGTCATCAATTTAGGATGGAGGTTCTAAACATCAGCCTTGCACACCAGTTGCACTAACTTTGCAATGTAGTCTTTGGTTTCTGCCTTTGAGAGAGCAGCATTATGCCATGCTTCTGCACTGGCATGAACAGCAACATGGGCCACCTTGGCCATTGCCACATTGTTTAGACAATGCTCATTGCGGGTCTTGATGATTTGTGATACACATGTGGGTATGTACAAGTGCTGCATATTTGCCAATACTGCTACAAAGACGCGTCTTTAGCATTCTAATGCCATGTGCAGAAACAACTGTTTTGGCAAATGACCTGAAGAAGGATGACTTCAAGGTGGTCAGCTTGCACCCTGGCTTTGTTGCGACTGATATGGGGGCCAGTGCAAGCAACTTGATGAGCGCTATCAGGCCAGGTCAGCTTGCAGACTTGCCCTTACTGCACTGTAGCTTATATAACATAGCCTTTACATCACAACCAGCATTCAAACTTAATTTCCTGTCTGTCACCTTGCATGTGCATGTACAGCTGTTGAATGTGCTTCTGACGCACATAGCCAATATGGCACGGCGTCATAGCTGTTGAATACACATCAACGCACCAGGGCACATAGCGCTAGATGCTGCTGTAGAAACACAGTGTGTTAGGCGTGCTTATGGCAACACACAGTCTCAAAGAGGTATTGGTTACTGTAGGACATGGTCCAACGCTGACAACCGGGCAAAGCGTCCAGGCCATGATGAAGCTGATAATGGCTCTGACACAGACACAAACTGGCAAGTACTTATTATATGATGGATCGGAGATGCCGTGGTGAGATCATGCAGCATGCTGTGAACAGGCTCGTACTTTGCCAAGTGGCTGATACACAGGCAGAACAACAATCACATCTTTGCATGTCTTACACGCCAAAATCCCTACTACTGCTGCAAGAACACAAACTAATTAGCATGACTTATTTCATAGTGTAGTCGCTATAAGCCGTGTCCACCAGTCTGTGTAGGAACCAGAGGTTTTGTGTAACTGTTAACACCAAGTTCAATATTCATCAATATGAGAGTCACACGGCAGCTTGCATTTTCACAGTGCTGACTTAGGATGAAATGACGATGCATGGTTGTTGCATGCCCGGCTGTTCTGTGGCAAGGACCTTTTGCTGCCGTGCAAACAGTGGCACCAGCATCCGTGAACGTCACATGTATTAGGCATGTTAATGAATGTACTGAACGTGTAGTGTTGAACGTGTGGTGTGGACGCTGGTACCAGCGGTGCTTTGCCTCTGCTGCAAGACCTCAGACAAACTGTATTTGCAAGCTCAAGAAGTTTCAACTTTTTCGACACTGAGTTTCCACCGTTGAAGTATAAATGTACATACTGTATGTTTGCTGTATACAACTACCATTCGAATGCGACGCTGGGTCAAGGTCATACAGACATGCCTAGCACAAGCCGTCTTGCATGACAGACTTGGCTGAACATGCAATGCAAAATTCTCATGTTCAAACGTTTGTGATCATTGATCAAAATGTGACCCCCAGGGAGACGTTGCTCAATCACCAAAGGAGCTTCTGACACATGAACATTTACACCCATGAATACATGCATGCAAACAACATAACAGTGTGGCTTCTGGGCCCGCCCTGCTCAGTGGCCAGAATTCATGCTGACAGCGGTGTAGTCAGCTTCCTTCAACAATGTTCTATCCCGCTACCTGCAGTCAACACAGCACCACCCTCAGGAAAGAATGTAGTCATGCACCACCATTTGTACTCCTTCATTCTATGCAAGGCAAGTTCATGTATAGTGCTAAGACCTGACGCAGACATTCGGCCAGTCCAGATGATTCACAAAACTGTTTTGTAGCCCCTGTCTATAAGGCAAACTTTCCAAGGCCGACATATGCAATGCACATTGCAGTTGGTGCTGCCTTCAATGTGGTTTACCTGAACAGCTTCACAGCAAACTTCTTGGCATCCTCCATGCTGCAATGGACATGGGCAGCACAGGTGCAGGTCACTTCCTCCATGGTCCTTGACCTCAACAGGAGTCCCAACAAGTCGTCTGGAAACTGCAGCTTACCGTTGGACAGGGCCATCAGCTCAGCCCTTGCCCATGTCTGCACACAGAACCAGATGATTACAAACAAGCTTCTGCACTTACATCACGCTTGAGGGCTGGGACACCCACACAGACAAGCCCCTGTTTCAGCTTCAATGGGAATTGGCACACTGTATTTAGCAAAGCTTGCTGTGGCGCTGGGCTTGCTGTGGCGCTGGGTTTGGCAATGGAATCAGCTCAAAAATTACCTGAAAGGTCTCAGACTGGGCCAAGGTGCCAGTCTTGCCCCTGTCATCTTGCCTAACAGCATCCCCAGAGCCAGATGCTCCTTCACTCAGGCTTCCAGACACTTCTGCAGACTGCTGCCCAGCAGCCCTACCCAGCTGCTGCTGCTGCTGCTGCCTCTGCTGCTGTTGCGGCCGTTGCTGCTGTTGCGGCCTTTGCTGTTGCTGCTGCCGTTGCTGCTGCTGCAGTTGCGGCCGTTGCTGCTGCTGCAGTTGCGGCTGGTGACGCTGCACATGCTGCAGTGCAGTGGCAGCGGGGGAGGATGAGGTGGATGCAGCCCTGAGAGCAGCAGCATAAGCTGGCCTGCCAGAAGCCCTTGCACCAGCAGCGGCAGCTTGCGAAGGGCCACTACCTGTGGCCCTGGGCAAGGCAGGCCAGCTGTCTGGGGATGCTGCAGGGGAAGCTGCAGGGGAAGCTGCAGAGGAAGCCGCAGAGGACCCTGCAAGGGAAGCTGCATGCCTGACAGCTGTACCTTGGGCAGCAGTGGTGGCTGCACTGCTCTGAAGTGCCCTGCTGGCAACCACAGCCCTGGGAGCAACATACCTCCGAATGGCATACTTCTCCTTCCTATACAACGAATGAAGCTTCAGTTGTGAGACGCAGCCAAACAGAACAAACATGCAAAGCCCTGACAGAGTGTGTATGCATACATTATATGGAAGCGTTGCACTATATGCCAGATATGAAGGACAGCACAAACATGTGATGCTGTGCTTTGACACACATGCGTATGCCTACCAATGTTGCAGCCACCCACTGAATTTGCAATGCCATCAGGCATGAGATTTAACATCACAGCATCTGAGGTCTTGCATCACAGCACCTACAATGCACTTGCTTGTGTTGCCACAAAACTTTGTGAGACACAGAGCATGTCATCAAAGGCCATGCTGGCGTGCATGGACTGACACGAGAACTTCACAAGTAACAATCTGCACAGAATCACATCTGACAGGAGTGTGCATTACTTCATGAGCAGCTCAGCAAGCTCGGTCGCTGCCTCTTCTGCACATTCCTCTGCAATGCATTCCTTGATGATGTCAGCCCGGCTGGTCATCTGCACCAGGTCATCAAGGAACTCCTCTGCATTCTCAAACTTATGACTGAAAAGTGGGTCGAATAGCGCCCTCACTCGAGTCTGCACGGCATCGCCATTGCATTATCGACAAAATAATCAATCAATATGTGGCTTACTGCATGTTCAATGCCACGCATGTGCAATATGCTGATGTATGCCAAGTACAAGAGGAGATACAAGCTGATATGCATGTTTGAGTGTGTTTACTCCTGATGTCATGTCTCAGGACGTTTCGCAACTTGGCCAGAAGCGTTAAGCTGCTGTGTGATGCTTGTTTTGAGGACATTAGTGGTGGATGTCTTTTGCCTGCAACTCATTTTGCCCTAACAACTGTGACCAGTTTGGCTATGCAGTGACAACTTGAGCCAATATGGCAAGTTGAATGTGCTATTCAGACGGTAGTCTAACAAGCAACCAGCAGCAGAGCAGCAAACATTGCAGGCCTCCATATGCTTGTGCTTCCCATGCAGATCCTGACAAATGCAAATCCTAACAAATGCAAATCCTGACAAACACAAAGTCGGACAAATGCAGATGCCGACAAATGCAGCTTTTGCAGCGATACACCTACAAAGCATGCTTCGATACCGCTATGCGTGACAACTGGCACATGGAGTCATGATTCTGAATCAGGCCATGAAACATTGCGTGCAGGTGAAGCGGCACATACCTTGTACTTCTTAGGCACCTTCAAGTCTCTGAAGACGGAGCCCAGCTCCACATCTGCCTGCCTGGCAGCCTCTTCTTCCTGCTGCCGGAACACCGCCAGATCATGCTGGGTCACTGTTCCTGCACTGTTGCCTGCTTCAGCATGGGCAGCTGGCAAGTGGGCAGGGGCGTATGGGAGGGTGAAGTTGGCAGCTTCAACTGTGGGCATGTTCTCCACAGCTGTGGCCATTGCATCACCAGGCACCATTGGAGCTACTGCAGCTGTGGGACCCTCTGGGTTGGCCATTTGAGGGCCTGCAGTGGGGATTGGGGTGGTGATTGTGCTTGAGGGCTTGTCAGGGGCAGCGTTGGAGCCTCCAGCAGCCTGAGTGAAGTAATTCTGCAGCAAAACACCAGGCATGTTCAAGCTGATGTGATGCTGAGCCACTGTTGTGCATTCAGACACCACTGTACAGCTACCATGCCCATTGAATGAAACGCTAGGTCAGGCCCTGCGGCAAGACACTCAACAGGCTCAAGTTTCTGTGGTGCAAAGCCACTGTTGTGCACTTAGACACCATTACACAGCTACCATGCAGATTAAGGTCGCATTGGGTCAAAATCCCTATGCCAGGCGACGCATAACAGACCTCAATGTTTGCCAATCAACTCTCGACCAAACCAGCCATATATAATGCCTGTTACTGTAGATGTCAGTCTACACTTAGCTGATCAGGTAGAAGTATGCCATGTGAGAAAGCAATTTCAGAACCATGCAAGCCGATACTCAAGATACATCTCCAGACAGTCATGGTGGCCCGTTTACACCTGAACGCATACATGCAAGCCAATGTTTGACAATGCTGTGGCTACTTCATGCTGCTCGGCAACCAGAGTCTGTTCCAACAACATCATTTACTGAGATTCTGACTTGCAGCGTAATTATGTGCACAGATGGCCAGCGCAGATTGAGGCATGAATAAGCTACAAGCATGGCGTTCCTTCCAGTAGCAGCAGTACAGATGGAATGCTATGCAGCCACCTCCTACTGCACAACCCTTGCTATGACTGTGCACACAATCACTTGATCTTCTGTCATGTCCACAGGTGTGGTGCCAAAGGCTCTGAGCTGGATGTTACTGACACAGTGTTGCAAAACAGTAACTTTGAGCTACATGTCATGAACAGAGCAGTGTTGCAGGACTGACCTGAGCCTGAGGTTGATGTTGTGAGGGATGAATCCTCTGGTTAGGAGCAGTCTGAGCCCCAGGGCTGCTTGCAGCAGGGCTCAAGCCCTTCCCAGCAGCATTGATGACCACCTCACCAGTCCTTCCTCCAGTCAGCAGCGCATCATCAGGAATGGCTGCACTGCTTGGTGCCTGTTGCTGCTGCTGGCCCTGCAGACACACACTGTGTTGCTGGACCTGTTTCTTGACCGTTGGCTGCATCTTGTGACTGGTGCATTCACTGCTGAGAAAGCATGTGAGACATTGCATAAGGCATGCTGCTAGTGAGGTACTAAGCATGTGGGCAACCTTGATTCTGACTGTGTTGACACATCAAACACCTGGCCAAATGACAGCGCAATCATGAAGTAGGAATGCAAGACCAGCAAGCAGCAAATGACAGGCAGTGGTGTTGTAATGGTCAGACTTTTATCTGCTGCAGCTCAAGAGCAGCCACTTCAACATTTCATAGTTCTGTCCTAAGTATGTTGAGCACAGGCACTGTCACCAGATCCTTAGGATCTTTCAAATCAGATTCTCGGACGTTTCTAGGGCTAACATGTAATGGTGGAGTGCTTGGTGTGTTGTCGGAACGCTTTTTTGTGCTTTGTGATGCTAGTGATGCATATACTGAGCAACCACTGTGATCCCACTCAATCATATGAGACAGAGAGATTGACACAGATGAGCACACCTCTGATTGCGTCAGTACGCATGCTGATTTCTTGCAACACAACCACAACAGTGCAACTTGTATACATAGGGAACCGCTGAAATAGCATGGTATGAAGGCAGAACACTGGAGGTAAGTCTGAGCTTCACCTTGTTTTGAGACTTGGTGTGTCTCTTGGGCAGCACATCCTCTGCCCCTTGCTGCTGGCTCCCAGCTGCCGCATTGTCCTGCATCAAACATGCTCCCAGAATGGATCTCTATATACTAAAGCCTGGCACTAAGAAAAGCGCTGCAAAGGAAGAAGTGATACAAACATTTGACAATATAACAACCCCTGGGTTCAATATGTTTTGCGACTAAAAGCATGAACCGTACAAGAGAGATGGACTGTGTACAAAGAGCTGTTGCATTTTTAACATCGTAGTATATGCAGACTAGTTGAACAATCAACAACATGCGACAGCAACAAGCTGATGGCACATTGCTACAAGCAGACACCCTGTGCTGGAGACTTACATGGCACCAAAAGAGCATGCAAAGCAGACTTACATGGACAGCAAAACCGCATCCACAAAGCTAGCACAACTTGTGAGTAAGCTGATGGCTCACCTGCAAGTGCACGTGAGGGGTCTGCTCCTGCACATGAGCTGCCTCCAGCGCCCGCCTGCTGGCCTTGATGGGCCCCTCAGCGCTCTTGCCATGCCCTCTACCGATGCTGGGTGGCCCTTCAGAGGGCTTGAGAGAAGGCACCTTCTTGGTGGTGCCCTCCTCACAGTCCCTGCCTACCCAGCTGGCCTTCCTTGCCTGCAAGAATAGTGTCACTGTCAGTGCATACAGAGCTGTAATGCCAGGTGTCACTGTCAGCACAAGGGGAGCTGTAATACCGATGTCACTGTCGGCACATGGGGTTCTGTAGTACCAGGTGTTACTGTCAGGACATAATTAGCTATAGTACCAGGTGTAATTGTCAGCACATGTGAAGCTGTAGTACCAGGTGTTACTGTCAGTACATGGGGAGCTGGAGTACCAGTGTCACTGTCAGTACATGGGGAGCTGGAGTACCAGTGTCACTGTCAATGCATGCAGAGCTGTAATGCCAGTATCACTGTCAGTATATGGGGAGCTGTAGTGCCAGGTGTCACTGTCAGTGCATGGGATGCTGTAGAACCAGTCTCACTGTCAGTGCATGGGGAGCTGTAGTACCAGTGGCACCGTCAGTACATGGGGAGCTGCAATACCAGTCTCACTGTCAATGCATGGGGAGCTGTGGCAGCAGGACTCCAGGCAACATACATGCACGTGGGACGTGAGTCAGTGTTACAGCAATGGCTATTTGAACAATGCTGCCATATGTGTCAATGGTTCATTGGCTGAGTTCATTGCGGAGCAGCCTGACAGTACTGAAACAGTACTGTCTGTACTACACAAGGGATGTTAGCATCTTCACCTGACCTGCTCTGCAAACATCTTGAAATGCATGCATGGTCAATGCAGAGCAGTTTCTACATGAAGCCAAGATGAAACAGGTTCAATGTGAGGACACAGCTATACCTTGCTTAGAGTGAATCCACTTCCTGCAGCACTGACTCCCTGTCCAATCTCAGCTAGGCCCTTGTGCAACCTCTGGTGGAGGTGTGGAGAGCCCACTTCAGCCGTACCTTGCTCCAGGGTCTGCTCAGGCAGCCTGTCATCCCCCCCAAGCATGTTGGGGCCATACTCTGCCTGCAATGAACACTACGCAGCTTTTGACATGCTGAAATTTACATGTTGACATGCAGCTGCAGTTCTTGTCAAGGTGCAGGTTCATGCAGTGATGCCGTAATGCCATGGTCATGCAGTGGCTCATGCAGTGGCTTCAGTGTCACGGTGCAACCTGGCGTTGTTACGCTACAACAATAAGAGCTTGCTTTTGATGATCATACGACATTTGAGCATGGTCAGAGGGTGCAAAAGAGGGCTCCCACGGAAGGAAGTAACAGATGCCCACACCGAAATGCAGCCCGAGAACTACAGATGCTTACACCAAAATGGACAAGAATGCACCCTGAAATGCTGTCCACACTACATATCTTACAAGGACCTGCACTTTGACAGTCACCACTAAGGAGTCAAACATGCTGTGTGAATACACGATGAAAGATGTCAGAGAGACCATGTGGACACTCAAGCCCTTCCTCTAACCTTGATTTGAGATTCAGTGGGCTTGGTAGAGTTGTTGCCATGGCTTCCTGGCTCTGCAGTGGCAGAGGTGGCAGCTCGCCTCTCAGCAGTGGCAGCACGACTCTCAGAGGTGGCAGCTCGCCTCTCAGCGGTGGTAGCACGATTCTCAGCAGTGGCAGCACGCCTCTCAGCGGTGGATGCATGCCTCTCAGCGGTGGCAGCTCGCTCCTCAGTGGATGCCAACAGCTCCTGCAGGCGTGCTTGTTGCTCCAGGGCTGCATCCCTCTGGCCTAGGGCTGCTTGCACCTCCCCTTGAAGCACGGCCTTCTCCGCTTCAGCAACATTGCATGACCTGCACCAAGCATGGCACACAGTGTTGTGATGCAACTCTAGGATGCAGTGGCAGCTGCAGTCTCACTGTCTGTTCTCATTGGCTTGCATCAACTGAAGCCCTGTATAATCAAAGGCAGCAAGCTCTGCAGCTAGAGGCACTGACTAGCTTGCACTAGTTGAACTCCTCGCAGGCAGCAAGCTCTGCAGCTGACTGTAAAGTTGTGAGAAGACAAGCAGATTGAGCTGAGTGCCTCTGCCATACTTCAGAAGAGCAGAACACGACAGTGAAAGCAAAGTATGGGGTGACTTCACGTGTTGTGCCAGGGAATGTAGACAGCATACAGACCATGCCAACAGCAACAGCAGATGACAGTTGTGCCAGTGAGTGACTGACCTCTGAGCTTCCACCAAAGCAGCACGATCATTGTCTGCTGTTGTTGTCATTGCCTCTAGCCTCAGGTTGAACTCATTCTGCTGAGTGTTCAAGGCCTGCATATGACAAGTGAAGGTCACGCAAGCATGACAAGCAAACAGGCTGAGCTTCAGTTCAACATATTGCAGGCAGGCAAATCAGGCACTACATGCAGCTGGGCCAACAGAGTATGCAAGCTGTAAATGCTTGCTGAGACATCTTGGCGATAGCCCTGTTCAAGTACCTCTGCATATACAAATCTATATGCCTGCATGCTGCTGGAGGGACACAGAACCAGTGAGGTCCTCATGGCACCAACATTGCACAGTGCAACAATAGCATGACCAGGTGTGGCAGCTTTCAACAAGGTCTGAGCTTCATCCTAGTCTTCCCCACCATCACTGGACTTGCCACATTGCAGACATAAGGATGTCAGCTTGCACAAATTCCTCCTGCCATGTGCTTAAACCAGCTTCGAACTTACATCCACACTGTTAAGTCTCTGCAAGCCATTGAAGTGAGACTAGGGATACTAGATGCTCATGCAGGGCACAGTGTGAGATACATCAGTCTGAAGCCTACCTGCTGCTGCTGGGCTGCAGCAGCCATGGCCTGACTCCATGTGCGCCCTGACACTTGCCAGCTGCTCACCCTGAGCAATGGCCTGGGCCTCCATGTGCGCCCTGGCACTTGCCAGCTGCTGCCCCTGGGCATGGTTTACCTCCCGCATATGTTGCACCTGTAACGCGCGATCTCAGTCACACATCCTGACAGACGACAGGCCAGCATATAGAGGACTTTCCTCAGTCACACATCCTGACAGACGACATGCCAACATACAGAAGACTTTCCCCAGTCACACATCCTGATAGACAACAGGCCAGCACGCAGAGGACTTATGAGTTCTTCACAATTGTTGTTGCTGATTGCTTGATAGAATTGTGGCTGTGACAGATGACGCTTGATAAGCAGATAACGGTCATTGGGCATTCACTGAGCTCGTGTGTTCTACTTGGGTCAGGTCTGTGCAACCATGATCATCATGCAGAAAAGCTTCAGTAATGAATGCACACACAGAGGACAAGCCACAAGGGAGGTGAACAACACCTTTCAGATTATTTGGGCTGAAGATACCGCATACCATCTTCAGGCTGAGCTCAACTCTCAAGAGTCATGCTTACAGCTCACCGACTACCAAGGAAGAATGCTTGCAGTGGAAGGGACCTTACCTCATGCCTCAAGGCAGCAATGCTGCTTTTGTCAGCACTACGCTCTATCTCCATAGCATGGAGTAGCCTGAAGGCCTGGCTGAGCTGCTGCACAACAGGGTGGGAGTTGGCAGCAGCATGCTTGAGGCACTGAATCTGGTCCTCCAGGTCTGCAATGACTTCCTGCAGGCCCCTGGTGGCATGTAGCACCGCTGCATCATCCTGCACACACATGTTATTCAAGACATGCAACAGGCACGCATGGCTCACAATGTCGCGTCCCTCCCGCATGCTGTGAAGGTAGTAGAGGACTGAGATCCCAGCAGGTGAGGAAAATAGTTGACCAACAATCCATGCTGCATATGTGTTTGAGGGTCCAACTTCATGCAAAATTGAGACACACAGCTTGAGACGTGTTGCAGAACCATGAAGACTCCCACCTTATGCCGGTGAACACCTTCGCGGGAGTCTCTAAACACTAAACCCTAAATATAGTCATGTGGGAGTCTCACCTCGCGCTTCAGAGCAGAAATGGACTGCTGGTCCTTACTGGCTTGCATTTCCAGCAAGTGCAGGTGCTGGTATGCCAGGCTCAGCTGACTTGCAGCAATGTTGGAGTTGCCAAGTTGCCACTTGAGGCGGTGGATCTCCTGAGCCTGGGTAGCCACAACCTGCCGGCAAGCTGCCACCTCCACACAATGAGCAGCCTTCAGCTCCAAGGCAGCCTGCACACACGCACACTCAATCCTGTGTTTGTAGATTGGAAAGTTCAGACTCCAGGCCAATATACCCTTTCCACTTGAGCTCCAGGGCAGCCTGCACACACTTGAAATCCTGTCTCTGAGGTCAGAAAGTCCTGATTACAGGCCAAGATACACTTTGCACGCGATGGGTTATTGCTGATGGCACCAGCTGACAATTGGGGCACAGAGACATAAGATCGAGGCTTTGTCTGGCAACCTGAGGCATTGAAAGAGACCATTGGTGGTTTGGTTGTGTTGTGCTGATGCAACAGCTTGGTCAGTTGCTACACAAAGCACAACTTGCACCTGTGGGACCCATACATGATCCGTGATAAGTTGGCTCCTTGTAACATCCCGCCAGCAAGCCAAGTGTTGCTGCATTGATAAGGAAAACCATACAAGGTGTGTTGTAGGGCAGGGTTTATGTGTGCATAACAAACTGGTCATTTGCTCACGATTCAGTGTCAGTAGGCCAGGTAAGTTGAAATATAATCCTCCTAGACACACCTCAACATGAGTCACCCTGCTTCTTGACCGTTGACCAGTTTGTACAACATTTTGTTTTGTTTTGGGCCCTGTTTTGTCATGAGTGGGAGTTTTGAGAGAGACAACTTCAGCCAGCCAACAAGTCTGATCACATGTTGAAGATGACAACAGTGGAAAACAAGACAAACCAGAAGAATCTTGAAAACCTGCATGTGATTCTACTGCACACAAAAGGCCTCATGATATCTTTATGTAAAACAAGGGAGCATGCTACTGCTTGAGACGCTGCAGAGCTGGGCATTTGAACAGCATGTGCACGTTGTCTGCAACAGCCATACCACCACAGTGAGTGCACACATGCCGGCAGGTGCTTCCTAGTGCTGAGTGTTCCTAACAGCATTTCCACATGTTGGGTAGCACTCATTTGTGCATACAATGCGTTTGAAGTATTCCCAGCATAGAATGCAAGAATTGCAGGTAAGAGAGCAAGGACCAACACAATTGCAGAACTGGCTTCCTTGAGGCATATCACTGTACGTCTGTGCAACAAGCTGGCCACAACAAGGGCCATCAGAATTCCAGTTTTGTGGCTGCGCCCCATACCTTCTTGTGCAGACCTAGCATCTCCACAACGCCTGGGTCAAGGATGACCATGTCATGCGCTGCAATGTGTTGCCCCTGTATGCACATATTTGCATGATCAAGATTGTGTCAGCACTCTGTAGCATGGTCAACAACCACCAAGTCAGCCACACAATGGCCTGCAGGTTCTGCTGAAAGTGAGTGACCCATCGCGATGACAACAAAAGCACTACCTGAGAATCGCTGTAGCAATCCAGGCAGTCCTGCAGCTGTGTCTGCAGCCAGGCTCTGTTCACAGGAGCAGTGTCTAACAATGAGCCAGCCTCGTGTATGGCTGCAGCCAGGCCTTGCTCTGCCTGGCACACAAACTGCACACAAACCAGGTGTCAACCATTACCATGTACTGCTGGATGTGTTAAAGACTGTAATACACACTGTCATTGTGCCCCCCTGTATAGTCATGAACAGTCAATATGCATTGTAAAAAAACATGGACATGTCTGCTGAGGCAGCGCTTAGCATGACAAGTGTGAACACAGCGCACGTGTGCTGTTTGACTTTGCATGTCTTCGGTGGGGACAGGAGCCTCCAGCAGGATATGCAAAGCTTGCGAAGTTGCTGTTCAGGCCTTACCCTTGCAGTTTTGCTGGCAACTGCTGCAGACTGCTTCAAGACCTTCTGTGTAGCATAGGCTCTGCCTAGCTGCTTTGCTGCCTTCACAGAGCTGTGATACTTCTGCAGGCATGCGAACTTGTTTGTGGCAAGCAGGCCTGATGTGCCAGCTGCATGCTGTCAGATAGGCATCACCAAGTGAGATTCGTACCACAATACTGTTGCGCAGCGTTTGCTCCTGGGACTTTATCCTGTTAGAGTGCTTCAGCCTTGTTATAGCCGCATCCATCCTTTTTGCCTTCTCCTGCACAAGCAATTTGCACAGATTATCTCTGCCAAACGTAGGGACCTGCGGGTTCCACTGCATACGCGGGTCTACCACAACCAGTAAGTTTGCATCAACGTTCACCTGCGCCACAGCTGCTGGGTTTGCCAGCAGCTGCATTGTCATCTTCTCGCCACAGGAGGAAAGCTTGACGAGGACTTTGTCCTGTGTCTGCGTAAGGGTCAAGCAATCAAACTTCGGGCAAAGACAGAGCCGCTGCTGTGGTCAACGGCAAAGCCGGTGTGCTTTAGTTAAAATACCCAGAAGATAGCGTCGCTCACCGGGCTGGTCGTTGGCGCTGTGAGCTGAGGCACCTTGTGGGCGTTGCTCAACAAGTTCATCATGCTTTTGGTCGTGATGTTACGTGTCTTGGGTCCGTTCACCCGCGGGCCGCCTGAGAGCCTGTCGGCATTCCTGTATCAGAACCCATCGAGCAGACGTTCGCGCGAGACCTGAGGAATTTCGGCAATGCTGGCATGGCACGTCAGAAAAGAGACAAGAAGAAGAAGGTGGAAAGAAGAGTATACCATGGAATCTCATTTGAGTGCATGAATGAATGAGTGAGTGTGATAGAGTCCGAGGGACAAACTGTGGGAGCATCTTTCCAATATTGGGGTTCAAGGCAAAATGCTGGATGCACTGAAGAGCTATTATGCCAATGTTCGTGTATGTGTGGACATCCCATCAGTCGGCAGATCTGCA
>JAABUK010000339.1_pt1 | contig 102858 bp, 96 predicted proteins | sample 5559141 | NCBI WGS metagenome assembly JAABUK01 (sample SAMN10711869, study PRJNA513367) | rock metagenome | isolation source: Antarctica rocks | place: Antarctica: Victoria Land, Pudding Butte nord | collected 2016-01-03
GTTACCCCGTACTTCTGAATCGTAGCATATTGAAGAAGCAGTTTTGTACTGCTTAGAAAACGTCCCGTCTCTAGGTGAATCATCGCAGAACTCTATTCCTCTTTGACTTTGCCAAAAGCGTTACGCTCACCATACTCCGCGTCGGAAGCCCCACCCATACGAAATCTTTGTAAGAAGTCCATCGATAGGCATTTACAGAGCCAATCCAACCAACATGCGCATCTTTACTGATCATTTTCATCGGACCTTAGACAGCATTAGGAGAATGAAATTGACGCTGCTCCATCTTTGCAGATACACCGACGCTTGCGACAATTCAGGCTTGGGTGCGCTGCCTACGACTCTGGATCTTCTAAGCTTTAGAAGGATGAAAATTTCTACAGATATGACGAAGTGGCATGTGACAAACAGCAAAAACACCAGTGTGCCCCTTTCAAAGCCGGAAAATAACACGTTAGAAGCTATCTTGGGTCTTGGTGTGGCTAGACAGTGTTTCTTATGGAAATCACTTGGCGAAGGTGGGCGATGGCAAGGTTGGTAAGCAGATCTCCAGGGCTAGAGCACGAAAGTGCCTTTTAATTGATCAACGTGTGAGTAGGTCATCGCATGCTGTCGGAGACGTCGAGGCAGTCCATTCTGGAAAGTAGGAAAAATGCAGCATTGTCCTTGTTCGGAAACCACGACACCTGCAGAAAGTGCAACAAGGTCTCCCTAATCTGAGCAGAGGCTAGGGGGCAAACGAAGGTGAAGGGTTTCCTAGTTACGCAGATATTCTGTGAAGATAAAAATCGTATTTTTCAATGCACCAAGAGGTCAAGAAGGCGTGAACTAACACATCGACTGTCATCAATGTTCTTCGCCGGTCCTATCGCTGATACAATAGCAGCAAGCATCCTCAGTGCCATAACACCTAGCGTTCAATCATGGGGTCTTGAGGCCACCTTTCTGTGGGTTCTTTCTAGGCGCTAGAGCCAAGTAGTAGCGCGTAGCGCGTAGCGCTCGTCTCCACATTTCTGCTGAAAATTTCCGTACGACTCAAGAAAACATGCATTAGATTGTTCTCACAGCAAATTGATCTGCTTTCTCGATGACTCCTTGATTCCTGTCAATAAAAGCAAAAACACTAACTTCATTACTGCAGAGGGATGTGGCAGCACTCTTGATTGCGGGGAATAACTTCCTTGAGGCATGCAGTGGCAAGAGTGAGGTCAACTTTCAATTGATTGTGGTAAGACGGTCGAGTGACTTCTCAAGCTTTCGAACAGTAATCAGAAGCACCATTTTGTACATAATCACAATCGTTTGGAATACAAAACGTCCTTTGGGTCTCTTCCATTCTTTCCTATGGACTTCAATTGAAGGCCTGTATAGTGTGGCTCGAAAAACCACATGAGTACTGGACCATTGCTCTGAGATGGTACAACTTACCATCTAAGTTCTCTTCAATGTGAATTTGAGAAGGTCACGGCGTCTTCGGATGGACTAGCTTTGCGCCATGAATTTGACGCAGCATTTTGGCCACAGTACGAGAACCTTGCTGCTGCTATACAATCATCACAAGAATGCATCTCTTAAAGCGTCCCATTTATTAAGTCTTCCGCACACCCGACGACCTCACCGCAAGCATAAACAACGGCTTCCCAGCAAATGTCTCCCGCGCGATCGGCTACGTTCATCATCTTATCGCTCACCACATTCCTCGTCCACCTCCTCCTCACCATTGTACTTCGTGACTGCGACGGCAATCCTACCATGGCAGCGGTCGTGGTATTCTTTGCAACGGTGATGCTGTACCTTTTCAGCTTTGTTTTAATAATGATGGACGAGGCGCTTATATACGCCGAGTTGGGTGTTGGACTCTTTCACACTTTGAGTATCTTCCTGAGCACCGTCTTGTTCGTCGTAACATTACTCAAAGACCAGTCCAATGACAAGTTTGACCACGCCTTTAGAGGAGTCAGGTCCTGTCTCTTCTTCGGGATAGCCTTTGCGGTTCGGATGGGTAGAGGTACTGGGGCGTGGAAGATAGAGCTTATGGCGGCGAAGGAGTACCTGCAGCTGTCTTTGACGTCGGACTAGGGCGGCCGTATTGTATATGATCCTGGGAAAACATGTGTGTCTGTCATTTTGATAAAAATTGGAACATGAACCCGCAGCCTTTTTAGGAATCTTGTCTCTTTGATGGTTGCTGCAAGTCTGCAACCAACTTTCGCTGAATGGATGGACAATGAGATTCTTGCACTTGATTATTGTTGAGTGAAGCTTGGGCAAAGAGGCAAAGTCTCCCTTGCCGGTTGCTTTCTCCGATGCTATAAGGCTCCGGGCTGTATTATCTGTGAAGCGGACAAGCCAGTCGGAAAACTGCCCGGAATTTGTGCCTGCTCTAATTCTTACTTGCCACCCTTCTTTTCCCCTTTCTTCTTATCCCTACCGCCCTTCTTTCGACGGTCGCGTCGCGTCTTATCCATCAACAACCATCGAAGTAAGCTCGTTCTCAAGCTAGCTAGCACACAAAACGGCGCTTCAAACCTAAGCAGACGCAGCAGCTTGTTGTTTGCACATGCTCTTTATTGTTCTCACAGAACCAATCACTGTTTAGCCAACAAGACTTGGGTGGCTTGTTACCGGCCTGGACGCTACTGATTCTGCCCGCTGGTGTGCTCCTATAGCTGTTACCTTGGTCTCTCAGATCACGCGAAAACTCCTCTTCGGTAATTCGTACTCTACTGTGGCCCCTTGTGTTGTTCGTATCTTGAGATTGTTGCTGAGATCTTCGATACATCGCAGGCAGCGTTGAGATTCCTCTCCACGCCAGCAATGACGCCTACATTCGATCCAGCCCGAAAGGTTGCTAGCATGTCAGCAACAGTAGCCGCCACCAACATATCCGAAGTAATTCCCTCACTCCTCGGCCTTGCCCGCGAGATGCGCGATATCATCTACGAGGAAGCCATGAGACACGAAACACCGCGCCCAGAAAAGCCTGGCCTCAAGCAATACGACTGTGTTGAGAACCAGGGCTTCGGCTTCATGGTGTACCAATATCAACCACGCAACAAACTCAGTCTTCTTCGCTGCAATCATCAAATCGCAAATGAGATAAACGACCTCTTTGAGCGCAAGAACAATACTGAAAACAAATTGACTTGCAAGCTTGACTTGATGATCTGGGGTTGTTCTTTGGAGCCGACCTGGCTGTCGTTCCCTGCACCAGCCAAACACATCAAGGTCCTTGAGGTGGATTTCCGCATCTTCGAGCACTCTATCCACCAGTGGCTTTACAGGCCTACCGGTGTGTTGCCACCATACCTACTTCAAATGCTCAGACGCTTGTTTGATAATGGGCCCAATATCATCCCCTCCCATACAAAGAGGTCTGCCGGCCAGGGCCGTTTCAACTTACCCTTGGACAACCTGATCATCAACTTTGTCCAGATGGAAGATTTCATGTTCCAAGGTCCGAAAGGAGCCAACTACGCTACCGGTCCTCTCTTCAATCGACCTCGTCGCGAGATTATTGACCTCACCATCGAAAGCGATGCGCCAATGTCAAAGCCAGGCAATCATCCGTCGAGACCAGTGATGCAGGGTTTCTGTTGGCCTACAAGGTCAAATGGTGAGCAGAACGCCCTTTGGAATTTGCGAGATTACCTGGAGAAGCTCGCCGGGAGCGGCCTACTGTTTGGAAAGGTCAAAATCCTCAGCTTGAAGTGTGGGTGCCACAAAAAAGAGTGGGATATTATCGACATGGGAGACGTCACGAAGGCAGCACAATGCTGGACACCTTATGGCTGGGGCCCAGTGCTGGACCTAACTCAAATGCAGGTCAACGATGGTAGCCTGGAATACAGCGAAGAGCTTGATTGCCTCCCTCGCGACCCCAACATTACGCTTCCCCCGGACCACAGACCAGGCGCAATCTGGAATGCGACGGCATGACGGATGGGCTGATGAGGAGATATATGTTCATGGTAGTTTGAGACTAGACGATAACCAGAAGGATTATGTGGCTCCTTTTTAGCCGTTTCCACACACATTTTCGACAGTCGGCGATGATGCCTTGCAAATCGTGCTACGCTTGTGGTTGCAGACCCTTTCGAGTACAGTTTACATAGTCTAATAAGATTTCACGATGCTTCATCGCCTTTACGTCTAGACTCTATGTCAGCACAAGGCGGTCTAGACTAAAGATAATTAGGTTCTATTCCAAGAGATGAGCTGTAGCCGCTTAAAAAGAAAAGCGACGCCTTACATATAGATCATCTCCAATGAACTTGTGCACTCAGTGTGACGAGTAAGAGATTTGATCCTGCACACTGTGTCCATTCTGCGAGCAATTGGCTCCACACAGCCTGCACCAAAGACGTCCATATTTACTCACGGGAGATGTTTGATTGCCAAGAGGCTTGGCACGTCGCCGAAGTTTTTCCGTTCCCGAAAGTCCGGTGCCAAAATTCGCTGGGCACCGCCAAGAATACTTGCAGGTCTGCAACTTGATTTACCTCGCACCCCAAGAGCTCAAATTCCTTAGAAATCTCAAGACTGAGACTCTCAAGAAGCGATCGATACCATCAGAAATTTTCCAGGGCGATTCCAGCTCGTGGTGGTTAGGAATGGTGCTAGAAGTAGACATCACGATGCTTTCGAGTGTACAGCGACTTTCGTCCCAGACCATCGGTGATCTGGTAACATTTCTACATGACGTATCCAACTTCTCCATCAATTGTGTCAACAGACGCATCGTTGTCGAGCGAGATCCGCCGCACAGATAAGTACGCATCGACTTCTGCGACTGGCTTGAATTGTCCGATAGTCCGGTGACAAGTCTATAAGTTATTGCAATTGTCTGCTTCTCTAGAGAAACATCCTGCTCTCAGAAATATCATGCTCTCATAAACATCATACTTTATAAACATCATGCTCTTAGAAACAGTCATCATGCTCATTTCTTTCCTAAGCGGCCGAAGCTCCTGTCAATTGGCCTTGAGTCATCTATGTCGCTAGTACAGGATTCCCGAGCAGACTAAAATTTCATCGAGGAAAGTGTTTGATAAGTAATTATCGCGGCTTGACTGCAAAGCATTCATCACACCTAAGCCACGTTGGCCGCTTTCGACGAAGGTCAAGATGTCAAATACGCGTAACTCTCTTAGTCCATCGGCCTTCTTGCTCCTACCGCGGGACATTCGAGACCAAATTTACGACGAGCTACTTAACTTGGAAGAATCTCGGCCAGAATCGCCTGAAGGGGAGGATGGTCGAAGAGAAGAACGCCACCGTTGCGGGCCCATATACCATGAGAATCAGCCATCTTAAATATCTTCTCTCGGTGCCCTCAGCTTCAGCCATCAAGTATCAGAAGAGACGCAAGACGCTATCAAACGCAAAGATGAACGTAACGAAGCCGGCACGAAATGGAAACTCGACTTGATGATATCAGACACATGTCTAAAACCGACTTGGCTGGCTCTACCAGTCCCACCTAAATACGTCAAGAGCCTAGATCTAGAGGTACGAGTCTTCGAACCTAAGGACTGGGACAGTAGACCCTGTGTGGAGGGCCGATATCTCCTCCATGTACTTCGCTCGTTCTTCAAATACGGCCCTTGCCTCACACGCGGTCCGCGAGATTTCAGTACACTGGAACATGGGACCGTGTTGTCGGACAACATGCTTGGTATGAAAAACGTTCTCGCGCAGAACCTCTTCCAACGTGACGTGGACCACTCCAACCATCGAAATGACGATCCTCTACCTCCTCGTGACCCTACCAGATTAGTGTCTCTCATGATCAATGTTCCTTGCGCCCCAGATGAGCGCGGCAATCTTCATCCCCACATCGATACGCTCTCGCGCGTGAAATCTTACATAGGGTGGTTGACTACGAAAATGGCTGACTTCACTTGAGTGCCCAGGCTTTACTGCGGGCAGTGTTCATGGAGAGTGAGGTTGCGGATATGTGTGCAACATCGATAGGACGGATAGGGAATGGATGTGCACCGAGAGGGAAGGCACTCGGAGCTGGGGAGACAATCTGACTTCTAAAATACAACGACAACATAGATTTTCGACTACACGACCTTACTTTACCCCTTGACGAAGAGGTTCTCGCAGTTGACTGATGAATTCTGAGCGTTTGATCACGGCCTCAGTCTGGACGACCATAAAGTACATCCGAGCGGCAACCTGCATATAAAAGGGAAGCCGAGAGGAGTGCTCAGACTGCAGCTGGGAAACCTCTTTGAGAATTGTCACTAGGATCTTCGGAATGGTGGCGAACTTCGTTTTCCTGGATTGTGCGGTATCGCAGAGTTGGTAAGAAGAGGTTGTGAAAGCCGTAGTGTTTTTCGAAGAGGAGCGGAAAGAAGAAGATAATATAAAAATAAAGACTTGGCTCCGACATGAGAGAAGGGGGCGACGACCGTCATTCTACTCAATTTTACACCTACCATTTGAAGCTGCGCACGCGTTGCCGCATTTCTATTATCTCCTAAGCAGAGAATAGCGCCGACAATGAAAACAATTCTTTTCCACTCATTCTCTCCCAATTGGCAGACCTATCCACCCACCTAGGTGGCCATCCGTATTAACTTCCCCCACCCCCCGCGCGCTCCTCAGTCCCTGGCCTTCCGCACCAAGACGACTTTCGCTTCCGCCGTACCATCGTTGTGCATCAAAGCGTGCACCTTCCTTCAACCCCCAAGCCATTAGTATCGGCCAAATTCATTCATCACGACCAAGAACAGAACCTACCAACCCGCCCATTTCCCATCCCGAGCCAAGAGCTCGTCGTACACATACTTCGAAAGTTCGAATCCGAGTGCGGGTACGGGACCCTGGCTGAGCGCTCGTATCCTAGGATTATTCAACGAGACCTTCATTTCTTTCTTCTGGGACCAAGAAGGGCCTGAAGGTTGTGTTAGGTGGGTGGGTTTGAGGGGCGAGTGGGGATGGCTTACCGTTTTTGGGGTCGTTGCGCTTTACTAGGAGGTACATGGCTTCCATTTTTGGTGAGGAGGTTGGTGCTGACATTTTGCGGGGTTTTTTTTGGTCTTGCGATCGGGTCTAGATAATTGGTATGAGTATAATTTTTCAAATTATTGTTCTTGCTAGTTGTAAGAGGAGAAGTCTGCTCTCTGCTCCAGGAGGGGGGGATATAGGAATCCTGCCTTGGCGTTGTGACTCTTCCCGCATATTCGAATATTCATAAACTTCGAAATTGGATTATTTCCATATATCCAAATTCCATGTGCAAGCCACAAAAGCCAAAAACTCAAAATCCTAGCGTTTCCACGTGGTTTCCCAGCTGTGAATCATTCATGCCAAGCAGAATTTCGAATTTCGAATTTTTAAGGCTGTAAGCGAGGAACAAACTTCTTTTTCAAATTTGTGGTACACCTCGATGCTTGAGACCCACCAGGCCTTCGGGGACCATTCACCCACGGACATTAAGTATTTGATCATATGCGCACCTGAGGCATTCCATTTCACTGCTGCCTTTGACCCTGAAGCCGATTGCCTTAACAGTCGAAGCCGCGTTCTTCCCACGCACTGGTTAAGGCAACCGAAGCCTCCACCATTATCTTGAGCTCACCCTCGATCCAGTGGCTGCTGGGGAAGGGGAAGAGACGACCGAACGACCAAATAATTGAACCCATTCTTGAACCCTGGGTGCTCAAGATGTCATAATATGGACGCCCTGCTCGTCACGTTGCGTCGGTCTACGAACGCTCACGGGGAAGGTAGGACAACGATTCTGTATTGACAAGTCTTGACTTCTAAAGAACGACTGACGAAATAAGGTGAGAAATGGGTTCCCGCAACCGTCATCCCCGTCCTACCCCCAGACAATGGTTTCCAAACAAGTCGCCAATCTCCTCTTCTCGGCTCGTTCGGCTATGAGGAATGCATCCACAAAATCCATCATATACTGATCCGCAGCATTTTTCGCTTCTACCACAATTTTAGCCTATGACATGGATCCTCTGAAAGGAGCTGAACTTGGTTCAACGTATACTCTTTGAAATGGAAAACAACGGGCAATTATTCGGTGATATTATTGATTAAGAATTCCTTGTCCTCGGATATCGTCGAGAACTTTGCACAGGGGTAGTTGGTACATCGACTTCCTTCTTTGCTTTTATGACCTGTAATACAGAACGTAAGGCCAGATGAAGCCTTTTTAGTGGAGAATGGAGGCCTGATGGTTGTGAGGGGTTGGGAGGTTCTTTGTATGATTGGGATTTTTGAGGTGTCAGAAGTTCAGCAGATTGTAGAGTCCAAGCCTGAGTAGCCTAAAGAATCTTGGATGCAGTGCGTGATAGTGTAGCTTGCTTTAAAACCGTGAGAGGGCATCGGAACGGTATTTCGAAAGATCTTTGCCGTGCGACGACATGAGAGATGGTAGGATGCGTCTAGTGTCGCTCTGGGTGTGTTTCTTGCTCGATCCAGTGACTGAAAGAAAATAGTGATAGCAGAGTTAGCTGCTTTCGTATATATATAGGATCCTATGATCTTTCGCGTGGTAGGAAATGTATATCATGACTTTTTGGTCGAAGTGCTTCCTTCGATCCTAATAGGGACCTGAGATGCTTCAAAATGTTGGCGAGCAGCAATACCCCAACACCACCACTCCATATTGGGAATTCAGCATTCTATTTATAAAGAAGAAGACAAAGAGGCTGTTGCCCAGAGATGCTAGGAGTGATGTTGAGCCACAGATATCAGAAACCTTGCCTAGGGATGATAGAACCGGCGTTGACCCACCAACTTACACATTGGGACAACCGCCTAGCTATAATGCAATTAGCATTGAGTAGTAGATTTGAAAGCTAGTATGCTACCATTATTTCAATGATATAGGTTGGAAACAGTTTGTTGTGAAAAGCTTGCCCCTTGGGAGCACTTCAAATATCTTACCACAAGCCTTTCTTACAGCTCTAGGAACCTCAGCCGCGCATGAATCTCTAATCAAAATTAAAGAGGACAATTCGTGTACTTTCTTTTGACCCAGAAGACAGATATAATATTTGATCGCAGTCCTCTTTCAGAACAGAGTAACAGAAGCACAGTATTCATTCAACATTACACGCCTCAAGGGAAATTCTCTAAATCAAATTTCTGCTCTCAAGAAATTGTGCAGGGAAATTTTGCTGTGGCAATTTTCATCAGTCAATGAACTCGAGATTGTGGCAAGGGTCCAATGACGGGTTGTCTCCGTTTCCAGGCTATCCCCACTCATGTTCAAAAAATAACAGAATCTCCATCCATAGTAAGGCCCCTGACCAGATTCATTGGTGGCAAAGCCCGTCAATACGTTGATGGGTCTCGCTGAGCTCCATGAACGCAGTCCCCTTCCAGCGTGCCTTTTCCTCTTCCGTTGGTTCATACATTTCACACTCCAGCGGCCACAGCTTTTTTTCCTCTTTCGCGTCTCTTGTTGGAATACTCAAAATCTAGCATACCGTCCCAACTTCATCCCCCTCGCGAACATGAAGAAAGATTAATGCTTGTCCCGTGGCAGGGCAGCCGTATCTAATCGGGATTTGTAACATGCATTCAAAGATTTGCATAATAGTGGCGCCGGCAAACAATTTCGCGTTGTGGTTAGCCTTAGCAAAAATGTCGTTTGATATGCAGGCAGTACTGTACTATTGATTCGCTTCTCCACCGAGAGGCCAGGGAGGTCGATCATCGCGTCTCGTCAGTCTCGGCCAAATTTCCAAGCATCCTTATCATCCTCCTTTGATACCTCTTCTTCCACATATGGTTCTCGTTTCTCATTCGAATTTGAACACGATTGTCTTGACTGTTGAGGTCGCATTCTCTCTCACGAACGTGTCTCTCCTCCGCTTCATCTTCCTCGGTTTCCATGACAGTCTCATAGTCACCTGATTCCTCGTCCTCATCGCTCTCAAAGTCTCAAAGCTGTATGATAATACGGCCACAGCAGTGGCAATTCAGTGAAGGTTAGCTGAAAGGAAAGACAATGATCATGGAAGTATGCATATGTATATGTAGGGAGGGAGAGTTACTAAAATAAGTGGGTCACCCATGCAGAAAGCTCTGAAGCGGAAAACGGGCGTGGCTTCTGTCATCAAACCAGTGGTGATGAATTATGAACCCGGAGCATTCATCATTTCATTCGATTCGAATAAAGCATCGATTTCCAACGTTCGCACCCTCTATCTCTTAATCACACCTCCGTCTCATCTCTGGACTTTGATGGTGAATAGCATATTCGTCCGTTCGATATCTTCCCCGAAGACCTCCACAGTACCAGCGAGGACTGTCAATTGTGCTGCCATAACCTCCGAAGCCCGTATCGAAGGTCTTCGCTTTCCACAGCAGCGCACAATCATTGACCCCGCAGCAGCGGCAATCCGATGGCAGGGACCCTTCTGACGCATGTATCTACACCTTTGGCTGCATACATGGTTTCCTTGTAGCATGTTTCTCATACTTTGCTAGTCTAGGTAGTATCTGTGCAATCAAGGGGACAACACAAAAACTGTAGCATGTATTGTTGTAAATAGGAGCTGTTGGAGGTAGGAGTATCACGCAAATTTTGAAAGCATTGAGGAGGGAAGAGGAAGTAAACCATGGCGTAAATTTAATTGTATTGATGTATGAATACTAAGCTCTCGTCGCTTCATAGAATCTGGATCAAGCATGAGTCGCAAGCATTCCTATCTTAGTAAAACATGTATGTGCTGTTAATGAATGACCGTCTCGGCTTCTCTCTCCTCAAAAGGATTCCCATTCACGATTTATCACTTCGGAGTCTTCCTTGCTGGCATCTTCACTTTCTTCTTGTGAAGACCTCGTGGTGGAGCAGTCCGAGTGATGATGATGCCCCCACAGCATCGACAATCCAAGGCCTTATCCTGGCTCAGCCCACTCTGGCGCTTCCCTCCGCATTTCTGGCTGCAAGGATGAACCTCTTGTAGCATAGCCCTCACTTTCTCGGGGTCCTGGTAGTAGCGGTCGTCCTCTGTAATAGACTTGTCCGCGCATCCACGCCATTTTGGATCTACCCTTGCCCGAAAGTTTCTTTGCAGCTTCTCCACTTTCTCTTGGAAGCAGTTTCTGCACTGGAATCGTGTGAGGTTGACGTTGCGACATGTGCAGGTATTCTTGCCGTATGGGTGTTTGGCGAGCAGTTTCATTTCGTGGACCTTACAAAAGCGGATGAGGTGCGACTTATAGAGGTTTTCTACCTTTTCTTTGGTGTCAAGGTCGAAGAAGCGTTTGGTGTCTTCGAAGTGATCCTCACAGACAAAGCGGCGACCAAGATATGGAGCTGCCTCAGGTGTGTTCGGGGAGCGTGTGGTTGGGGTGTACTTGCGACATGGATCTTTCCAGAGTTGCACGGGGTGGACGGAGACCGAGTCGAAGAGGCACCAGTTTTCGAGACATGGTAGGATCTTCCCAACGTAGGTGTAAGGCTGGTTGTCGATTGTCAGGGCTGTAAGTCCACGACGGTCGTTCGGGCATCGACCAGTCCATTGACCGGTAGCAGTATTCCATGGATTCATCTCTGTGCAAGGCATTTGCCCGATAGCGAATGTGAAGGAATGATGATCGCGAGGGTTTGGCGGCAATGACGGCGATTTGCTGTGAGATCCAATGTCGAATCCGCCCACCAGTTCCATAATCTGGTCAAGCACTTCGTTGGGTAGATTACCTAAGTCACCGAGCCTGGGCACAGTGATCTTGAGGCTGAGTTGAGGAGGAAGTAGAGCGTAATCCTTTCGCTCGCAAAAGTATCGCCGATCTGGGCCTTTCAAGTGTGGGTTTTCAATGAGGTCATCGCTCCAGGTCTTGGTGTTCTGAAAGGCAGTCCGAAGAGCTTGCTTGAACTTGCGAGGATGACCATCCCTTAGGTGCCTGAAGATACAGATCTCGCACTCGCAGTCGCAATAATCATCATGGTAGCCGTTGCAGTCCGGGTTGTCACATCGTTCGTTTGACCCATCATGCCATTCAGGTAGCTCTGAGATGGCGTCTGAGACTACTGATTGTGCGTCCCAGTCTGGCTCGTCGAAAGTTTCTGTCGCTAGGGTTCCTTCCGCGTTGTTGCTGGTGAACTTGTCTAGAGCGTTAGGCTCCGGGGTGACGCCCGACATGTTGAAATGTCTCCGGTAGAGAAATAGAAATAACTCAGTATAAAGAGCTGGAAGAGTTTCTTGCAAAGCTTTGCTAGCTATCTTGCAATATGTGTCGCTGCCGGAGGGATGGTTTGGAGGGAAGGTTTGAAGTGAGGTGTTGAAGTGAAAGAACGCGTGAGGTTGAGCCTGTAAAATCGCGTTTAAGAGACTAAGCCGGATAAATGTTAAAGAATTGCCGGGTAAGTGAAGTATATTTATTTGTAAGAAAATGAAATGCTGAAATCTAGTGTTGTGCTAAGAATGATCGAATTGTGAAGTATGTATAGCATGGCCTGGGACACGTATGATACGCCCTTGATCGAGGGGTATTGCAAAGAGAATAAAGCCATAGGCACCCCATTATATCTTTGTATATAGGAATGCTCTCGGATGTGTTGGGTGGTGGACTAAGTGATGTTGTTGATTAAGAAAGGTTTGTGGGAGTTGAAAGTGTTTCCCCTAGTATACCGAGAGGTTCAACACCATACTTATAGCAAGACACCAAGTTTGATTCAGAGAAAGCAATCAAACACCATGTGAAAAGAAGTCACGGATTGATGATCACTTTTCTGCAATAGTCATGCTGACTAATCATGCCAAGGCTGCTTCCCCCAGACCTACCAAGCCCGCTAAGCCCCTTCGGGTTAGCTCCTATCCAATATCCTCCTTCGCGTTAGCCTGCTGACTCCCGAAGTAAGCAGAAGGCGCTAGCCCGAAGGGGCTTACCGGGGCTTGGCACATCTGAGGGACTGAGGCAACCCACCCAGGAAGGTTGGTCAGTGCAAGAGAGCCTCTACATCCCAGATGAACCTGCAGATCCCGCTCATGCCTCAAGCACTAGTTCCTCGTCTTCCTCATCGCGAAAATCCTCGAGGCCATCGAAGTCATATCCCAGACTCTGCGCAAGTCGCCTCGCCGCTTTTCGCTCCGGATACCGACAGTATGAATTAGCTATACCATTCTCCATTTTCCTATTCAGCTACTTTATGATCGTAGACTTCATCTAGCTAATAGTTCCCACATGTACATTTATGTCCGTGCCATCCTCGCACATCTCTAACATACCAAACGCGAATATCGCTTGGCAACAACACACCTAGTAGAAACTTGCGACCCAAGAAGTAATATCATCATAATCGCACATGCCTTTGACTTCCTGGGTTCGGCGGGACGAGCATCTCTATATTCGAAGTATGTCTGGCTGAAGGCGGGTGCTTCTTCTTCAATGTTCGGCCGATAGAAAAGACCGCTCACCAGCCCGTCCAAGACCTGAAGGATCGTAGAACGGATACTTGGGCTTTTTTCGTCGAGAATACTCATTAGCTCGTCGATCACGGCACATTCGCTTGGTTGTTCACCTGCTGATGGTTCAATATCGGATACTGCGAAGCGCTTATCCATTCGTCGAAGGGTCTTCATGGCTCGCTGTTCCACCGCCTTTCTCCAGCTGCCGTACGATGAGATTGGTTGAAGTTCGTCTGCCATTTTCTCTACCACGAGTGGGACTGTAGGCTGCAGTGGGAATACGCTGGTAAATACGACCCCGATTTTGGTTGTAGAAGTATGTCCTGTACCTTCAATGCAAACATCAGCCCTCGAAAAAATATCCATTCATGGATAGATCTTGCCAAAAATTCTTTGTACGTGTATTACTGCGCTTCTATATCTACTTCCAAAATTAGATAGCTTTTGTTTGCAGATGAGCAAGGCTATTTCGCTCAACTATCTACGAGAGTGTGCAAACAATCAAACGCATGTGAAAAGTCGAATAATTGATGACAGAATGAGTAAAGTTGCTTGATGCTCCGATAAAGAGGACGAGCGGAAAATGTTTTCGGAAACCTAAATAACGAGAAATTCAGACGTTAAGTTTCGCACTATGACGGTTTCCGATATTCGAATATTCTTGAGTCTTAAAATTTTACCAACAAGTCACAACGGTTTTTCATACTGTATTAGTCTGCATACTTGAATACGTTAATGGTACTGTACTGACTGTTCTTGTCTACATCGATCTCAGAATACAAACTCTAGAATCAAGTACTCTAGGTTGTACAAACCAATGAACGACTAGAGTGATGAAAAAGGCTCTAGCGTTCGCTTTGATCAGGCACCTTTCTACGTGTAAGATAAAACACAGAGTTGACTAGCGACAGAGGATGAGTATTTCGAACACTGCTCATCTCCGTCATCGCTCTTTCCCTCCTTATGATTCCTCACAAGGATATCGCATCCAAGAACTAAAAACTCCCTCTACCCAGAGCCTACGTCAAAGGACCCAACGAAGTCTCCTCGACATTTGCGCCCCCTCGTCTCCATCTTCCATCCGGTCTATAGCCAAGACCCTCCGCGAGTAGCCTTCCTATTATCACTCCCTTATACGCATGAGGTTTACCGGCTATATGTTTGCCCATGCGTTCGTTTAGAGTTCTCACGATCTCGCATTCCATGTGCAAGACACTCTCTTTGCGAGCGGGATTGATGTTCTTACTCTGGAGCATCTCCAGCGAGCTCGACACGCCTATGGAGAATACTAAATCAATGCAGTGAGTTACCAAGACGTATTTGACGAAATTGGTGATACCATACTTGTCGATCATTTTAGAATCTGCAGTGGGTTGAGCTTCCCTGTGAGCGCAGTATTGATGAATGAAGTCTTGAGCTTTTCCTTGGATGCCAAGAAGCTGGGACAAGATGTCCATAATATACTCAAAGATCATAATGGCCAGCGATTGAGTCTCTGGCACTTGCTGACGGAAGATCACAATCTGATCGGCGATTACGGCACGCCTGGTCTGTCGTCTGTTCGCTGCTGGAGAAAGAGGAGGTGCTATGATCGATCAGTAATATCTATACTTTTAACCTCCAATATTCATGATATATCGGGGCTTGGCGATGTGACTGTTCCTGATATCTGAATATTCTCAAGCCCCAAAAGATTATGAGCAGAGCCACAACGATTTTTCAAAACCCCGCTAGCCTACCATGAATCCAACAACATGGCGGCTTGGTCTCCCTTGACCCTTTGAGCCAACTACACGACATTACTTTCGTTACGGATTTGGAGTCTCTGCCGGAGCCGCATCGTTGGTATAGCCCTGCGAGTGCTTGGAGGAGAGATAAGCGCTCTGACTCTTGCAGCGAATGCATTGGCGTGTCGTGGCTGCGTTCTCCGATGGGTTGGATGACGGATGAAGCTGTCATGCGAGCCGTGGCGGAAACGCAGGACGCTGATTTCAATGATGAGACGGAAGCAGGTGTGAAGGCGTTGGCGAGGCAGATTGTTGATTGTTGCGGTTCATGATCTTGCGCATTCGCTGGCGTTCCGGGCGAAGTTGGGGGAGTGATTAAGGCAGTATCCGTGGTATGATGCTATTCCAAAGGTCTCGAAGATGCAGAGTGAGAAGCAGCTTGGCGGATTTGTCATGGGGATGGTGAAAGGGTTTTGTCTTCACGTACTCTTTTCCTAGGGCGTGCCGTGTGTGCTGAGGATGCTGAAGGGTCAGGTTGAGGATGATGAAAGGGCGGAATTGTTAGCGAATATGGGAGAGACTTTTTGGAATATGCTTGGGACACGAAATGGGCTGATTTGAATGGGCAAAATTTCTGTGAGCCGAGACTGGAACAGGGACCGTTGCTGGCTGTGCGCATTGGGTAAATTGTGAATGAGGATTGGATTATAGGGGACAAGAGGTATGAGGATGTTGAATAGATTGCCAGAGGTCCAGGCAAGGAAGGAAGGATTAGAGAAAGAGTGGTCGAAAGGAGTAACCCTTCATACTCTATCAATTAAGACCAATTGTCTCTGAATATGCACAAGAGACACCTTGCTGCTTCCTAATACCTCAAATACGCCTATGCAGACTTGAGCTAATCTCGACCAAAGTACACTCTTAGGAGCTACCTGGACGTAACGCCAATCGACGACATGAGTCGAAAATGCTGAAATTGTGATGCATACGAGAGCGAGCGCGGCGTAGCTGTTCCTAGGTAAAGCACCAGCACCCAAGTCCAGCCCATTCGTACAGGACATTTACAAATCTTGATCCCACGACCAAAACATCGTCCCAATCAAATGCCCCAAATGTTCACCGTCCAGCCCCCGGAGATACCCCCAAACACTGCGGGCCTCGCCCTGGCCGATCCGCTGGAAGGGCTTAAGATGGAAGAGACAAGGCATCGTGGCACCGTTTGCTTGCCGGCGCCGATCACTTTCACCCTATCTGCAGGTCCTAAGAATTTCGTCCAAAGTCGTCCGCCGAGGCAGACGGCTCATGACGATTTGACGATCTGTAGGGCTGCTTAGAACTATGGGGCGAGGGAGTCAGTTTGCCATGCGCTGAGAAGGGTGATGGGGCGGGGTGGGAGTTATAAAGAGGAGCAGGCTGGCTCTGGCGACAGAGGAATGACCAGAGCTTGGATTGACTCCGTACTTAGGATATCGGTCGAATTGTGTATGTGCCACTGTTACACGCTCAGCCATGTGTCTTCTCCACACCACCGCCAGCCTCTTGGCTCTCCCCTTCCTGGCCTTAGGATCCCCTCGCTGCAATTCCCTCCAAAAGCGTGCTCCAGCACCCTCAGTACCCACCTCGCCCGTCGTCCACCAAATCCCCTGCAACGGGGGAACCTACACCTACCAAGTGCTTGCCGGGTATGGGTTCGTGCCTAGCAACACGAATGATAAGTTTGGTGATACGGTGGGTGGGTATGGGATTTTACTTGCGTTGGGTCGGAAGAGTTGGAGGAAATTGAGGAATGGGAATTCTACGGGGGTGATGTGGGCGATTCCTGACAGGGGGTGTATGTTACCTAGATTCGTCGTTATGGAGGGGATGAAGCAGGAAACGTCACGTCCGCGCCAAATGCTACGGTTGCCAATCCTTCGCCACCGAGTCTACAGGTCACATACGAAGACACCATGCTCTTCACCGGCCCTGATGGCACTCCGACAACTGGCCTCGACGCCGACAACCTAGGGTACATCACAATCCTGGCTTTCTAATACTACCCGTAGCAACGTACACAGGTGACGGTTTTGGAGGTGCCGGCAGCGGCGGAAAACGCATTACAGTTGACAGCGAAGGCCTCGTCCTCGCCGCCGACGGCGGTTTCTGGGTTAGCGATGAATACGGCCCCTACATCTACAAATTATCGCCCACAGGCCGAATGCAACAAGCCGTCATGCCCCCTGCAGTCTACATTCAACACCGCAGCGGCAGCGTCTCCTTCCCTGCCGATCCCCCCCCATCTACAACCCAAACGAAGTCATTATCCCCGCCAACACCGTCACTGGTAGGGATAACAATCATGGTCTCGAAGGCCTGACTGTTTCGAGCGATGGAAGCACGCTGTATGCACTCATGCAATCCGCCCTCGACCAAGAAGGCGGCCCCAACAACCCAGCCCGCCTATAAGCCAGGCTGCTCGAATACGACATCACATTTGGCTTCCCCCAATAAAAAGCCGAATACGTGCTCACGCTGCCCCTCTACAGCGACCGCACCTCCAAAGCATCCAAAGCCAGCAAAGCAGCCGCCCAATCCGAAACCCACTCACTCGGCAACGGACAACTTCCTAGTATTATCGCGCGACAGCAACGCCGGCCACGGCGCCTTCTCCTCCCTCTCCGTCTACCGCTATGCCGGCATTTTGACATCTCCAGCTCCACCAGCGCCACAGGCATCAAATCCGCCACCAACGATTCAACCAACGGCTCTATTGCCAGCGCGGCTGGTCTCTTTCTTCGGCAAGTGATATGGATTTTATTCACTGAGAATGGTGAGATACCCTCCCCTCCCAAAATTCGCTTTTGCCAGACGGACGCTGACTGGTGGGATAGGGCTCATGAATTTCGGCAAATATCCGTACAAAGACGTCGTCGGGTACAATCTTGACAATCAGGCTTTGGTCTTTGAGACCCAGTTACCTAAAAGTCCGAGCCCTTCTTGAAGGATAGACTGACTGTATGTGGTTAGGTAGATCATGGTAATAGATAAATTGGCGTTGTAGAAAATCTGAAAGCTAGTTCCCCAAGGCTCTGCATCTAATTAGTTGAGCCTCGTCAAGTACTAGATTGAATGATCTTCCTTCGCCCGACATCCGTTAGCACGTCATGAACAAGCAGCTCGGTTCCCCGTCCAGGAAACTGGATTAGTTGTAGATGGACTTGGATGGGACGAGTGCCCTTTGGCTTGACAAGATCCATTTCATTACAAAGAGTTTCATTGCTTTCGACCATTATGAACGATTCTATCCTATCCTAACCTATCCTATCCTCCTAGTCGAGTATCTGAGTATGTATGTAACACACTGCTACCGAATTCGAAATATTACTCCTCCTCCTTCAGCACGAAACATTGCTCTGCCCTTTTTCGTATGAGTAGCGAATGAATGAATGGTAATGCCACCGACAGACAATTTTCGATACATGCGCACCGCCCGTATCAGACAATTGTCGTACTGTTGCACCGACATTAAGAAAACGCGCGAGACCGCTCTAGTGGATATCATTGACACTCGCTGAAGAACCCTGTCATTGATCAATCGCTGGTGTTGGTATTCATGGCAGGCTTAGGAGTAGCCGGAATTGTACATGTGCTGGTTGGAGTTGCTGTACAGCTGGTTCTCGGCCATGGCTTGCTCCATTTTGTAGTGATGATTGGAACCTGCAGTTGCGTACTGCTGATTGGAGACTGCGACTGAGGGGCCGTTGTAGTGTGGATCTGGCCAGTTTGCGAAGGAGGGAGTCAGGCCGAGGGAACGTTGGTGTTGCACATAAGCGATGGCTGCGGGACCGAGGCGAGCAGCGGTGATGTTGTCCATGGCGTCATTTACTTCGTATTCCTCTAGCATGGCACCGAAACTGTGGGTAGTTGTTAGCTGCATGCCCCAAGCAAGTGTCGAAGCAAGGACGAGAGAGGGGTATCAGTGGAAGGAAGGTGACGGCAAAATACCCATAACAGCGACTCTTGTCAGCCAACTCATCTTTGATGGTATTCAACTCCGCTTCTGTGAGGGTGGGGAAACGACGATCACGCCTAATCATAAGCAGTGCGGCAACTGGATTGATCTCCCCATTCATGTCAACAGTGGTATTGCTATGCATCATCACATCGAAGTCCTGTCTAGGGACTGTAGGCACCTGGAGTGGATACTGCATATCAGGATCATTGAGCGAGTCCTGAATGTACGAGTGGGGAGGGCAAGACAGCATCATGGCGTGGCCGCTCAACTCGGTGGAATCGTGGGCAGCGCCACGTTGGATCATGAGCTTGGCGTGGTCTCTGCATGATGATTCGAGGCTAAAAAGCTGTTAGTTCGGTTGAACCAATCATTTGGAGACGGATGTCGGTAAGAGGGAGGGAGGGAGTGGGTGGCTGCATCGAAGGGAGGGGTACTTACTAGAAGACGAAAGAGCAACCCCATGGATCAGTCTCCACATTCAAGTCTCCATAGTTCCTAGTCATGTTTTGGAAGCTAGTGTTATTCCCCATCTGGTTGCTATACAGCTCCTTGCTGATGCCGTTCTGACGCTCTAGCTGGCCAATGTGAAGGTCAAGGGGACGATAATCGTAGCTGCTCTCATTGCTCCTCATCGAAGCCGTGTTAGAGGGCGCCACTGCCTGGCTATAGCTAATGTCAGCCGAACTAGTCGAGTAGTTGTTGCCATTACGGTAGACATAGCCATTCGCGTAGCCATTGCCGTTACTGGTAGCAGCGGTGGTGTAGGTTGCGCTAGAGTAGTCAGTGTGCTGGCTAAGCTGTGAGTTCTGTCCTTCGCTGACAGAGCTCTGTGTTGTTGGCGTAGTATGCAGGGTCATGTTCGACATATCAGGGCTGAGATCTGCCGGTAGCCCATTGCTTGGTGATGCAGTATTGGTGCTGCTGCTGTAAGTACTGGCTGGCGCAGCATAGCCATTGGCTCGAGTGCCATTGGCTTGGGGCGTGGAAGCAAAGTCGATGTCGGGGCTAGCATAAGCATTGACTGTACCATAAGTATGGTTCTGAGGAACCATGTCAATGGCCATGGGTGAGACGTGATAAGGAATATTGTTGACACGCAAAAGATTCTTCAAAATGCCGTTCTCGTGGCAGAAAGCGTCTCTCTGCTTCACCATGTTGGCAAGCTGCTCCTTCAGCAACAAATTATTGTTTTCGAGCGACTTAGCGTAAAGCTCCTTTCGCTCACGGTGAGTACTGCATACACAATTTAGGATCTGACTATTGTAGTGGACAACTCAATTGACATGACTGGGTGGGGATCTTACCGCTGTGCCTGACGGTTCAGCTCTTGACGACGGTTCATAGCCGGCTTGCTATCTGGCTTAGGTCCACGACGCTTCGGTGCGGGCTTTTCAGCCTCTGTGGATGAGTGAGCAGTCATGGCAGCAATCGAGCGTTAACAAGGACCTACCTTGAACGACTGGATGTCCCTGTGCCTGTCCTTGTCCTGGAGCTTGTACCACAGCTTGAGCTTGAGCTTTCGCATTCTTCTTTTCAGTCGAATTCTTGCGATTGAAAATTCCGCCCAACCCCACCCCGCTCGCCTTCTTGCGTACACTCCCCGTCTCTGCCATCTTACGTGCTCCCATACCTGCGTTTCCTCTTTGTGCTGCAACAAGTGTGTCGTAGCCCTGGCTGTTTGATCGGCTGCTGGTTTGAGAGTATTTAGGTGAGATGCTGGAAATATCAGGAGGAGGGTGGTAAATCCGCTTTGAAAACCCTGCCGTCGATGAACTTTGCATAGCGCCGGTTTTCAGGGTCCCCCCCTTCCGCAATAATGACGTTTTTTTCCAGCTAGACGCGGAATGATTTGAAGCCAAAGTGAAGTGAATACAGAAAGTCTATTTCATCTAATGTGAAGGCGGTGATAGATTGGCGGCGATGAGGTTGGCAAGAATGATGGGAAAATTAAGGCAAATTAGATCTCGATTACATCTCGCATTACACACTGTGTGAGCCCGGTTCTGATTCAGGCTTGCACGTGCTTTCGGAGATCTTGGGATCGAATGAAAATGGTTCTATCCGGTGGGCAGGTGTTGGCGTTGTTGTTCAATATCAAAGGCTTGCGGCATGATCTACAGGGTGGACGTCGGAGACTGAGTGAGTGGAGGAGGTGCCGCCTCGGAAACGCACATCGGTCATGCGAGATGTTGTCATTAGGCGCTCGATACTTTTTCGTTGCTCTCGTATTTCCAATACTCATTAAAGATAAATGATTTTGATTAATGCAATACAGATTGATAGAGAAGTGTTGGAGGAAATATGAGATGTCATATCATATTGTCGAAGCTTTTTGGGGGTCGGAAGGTTGGGCGGCGCGGCCCCAAGAGCGCCCATGCTCGACCGTTGTCTGCCAGATCCCTCACTTGTCCCCATCAAGCTAGATCCCTGCAAGATGCCGCTAGCTTCGGACCCGGTCAAGGGTTTAAAGAGTCGGAATGTCGGCGATTAGTGGAGTTCAATATTCGTTTCGCAGGGGTCGAATCTTCTAGATGCAGCCATTCCGAGATATCCCCCCCGCGGTCATACTCGGTCATAATAAGCCCTGGTTGCGCACAGCTTGACTCAATGCAAGGGCGAAATCATGAGATAAATGTAGACATTATGTACAATGGTAGATAGTAGTATATATACAGACTCAGTGATCCACCTTCCATGTCAATAAGCGTTTGGGACATGCTCTCGATCGTCACAGTCCTTCCCTGCACCATTTACCTCAAAGTTTCGCTGCCTTTTTCTTTCTGCCACCACTTGCTTGCCAGCCAAACTCCAGCTTCTGTCCCTTGCCTGCCTCGATGACTACATTGACCACAGTGACCCGCTTCTCATGAAACCCCTGAAAAGTCGCTTTCCTCAGTTCCTCTGGTGTTCTGACCATATAACCAGCACCACCGCATGCCTCAGCAAGCTTCTCATACCCCACCTCCCATCCCAGCGACGTACTGCGCAAGCCTCCCTGTACAGCGCCTTCCTGCGTCTTGCCTTGCATTGCCAACCACTCCTCCGCGTCATCCGAGTCGCCGTGATAGACGCCGCCGTTATTCATGACGAAGATAAGGATATCCATGCCATATCGGGCCATCGTCTCCACCTCCATCGCACTGAATCCAAAGGCCGAATCACCTTCCAGCGCTACTATCTTTTTGCGCACTGCGGGACCGCTCTTACCATCCCCAGCAGTGCCATTATATGCCTCATGCGCTGCTATAGCGTAGCCCAGTCCAACGCCCATCGTAGCGTATGTACCTGCATCGAGTCGTAGTCGAGGATGTGAGACAGGGAAGATGGAACGCGAGATGTCCATGGTATTTGCACCTTCGGAGACGTAGACGATACCGCCTTTGTCAGGAGGTGAGAGACGATGGAGGGTGCTTTCGATGGTGGAGAAGGCGTGGGCGTAGGTCATAGGAAGTTTCGAGGATGAAGCTTTGGAGGCAGCGGTGGATTCGTTCTTTGACTTCGCAGCGGAGAGATGCCGGATGTAAGGCGAGGAGCTGGTTGGGAATGACCATTTTCCAAGTGCGGACGTCAATTGAGAGACGACTACGCCTATGTCTCCGATGACGCCAAGTTCTGCGTTGCCGGAGTTCCTCCCCATCTCTTCGGCTGAGATGTCCACTTGGATGAATTGAGCAGATGGGTTCCATTTCGGAGCATCGCCAAAGTGGAGGATCCAATTGAGTCGGGCACCGAGTATCAGCACCACATCTGCTTCCTTAAGTGCCGTACTTCGAGCACTTGCTGTATTGGCTGGATGTGAGTCCGGCACAACGCCTTTGCCCATTGGCGTGGGCAGAAATGGCAGATTCGTCTTGTCAACGAGCTCCCGTATCACACCCTCAGCTCTGGCGTATGCGGCACCCTTGCCTATGACTATCAAAGGTGCCTCTGCAGCTTTGATCAATTGCGCAATCTTGAAGAGCTTCGCTTCCTCCACTCCACCCTTAGGAGCATTTGGTACTGGTGCCATCTCTGCTACATCCTTAGCGTCTTCGACGGCACCTTTGATGAGATCTGCGGGAAGATCGACGAAGCCTGATCCTGGTCTTCCATACCATGATGTCCTGTAAGTGTTTTGTATCACGTCTGGTATCGACTCGAGGGATGGAGGACGTAGAGTGAGCTTTGTATGGGGAGAGAGAAAAGAGATAGCGTCGAGTTCTTGGAAGGCGCCGCGGGAGACGAGGTGGGTCTCTGAGGACCCAGCGAGGAGGAGAAGAGGAAATCCATTGACGTTGGCATTGCCAATCTAGCTACTGCTTAGCCCATGGTCTGTAGTTGGGATAAGAGATAGAGCCATACTCCAGCCATGCCATGTAGCACACCAGGTCCACCCACGACCAGGCATACACCCGGTCGTCCTGTCAAGTAGCCATATGCACTCGCAGCATAGCCAGCAGCCTGCTCATTCCTGAAGCCAATGAATCGTATTCCGAGGTTGATTGCTTCTTCCGCGATTTCTACCACGGGTATGCCTACGATGCCGAAAATCACTGTCACTCCAAGATCACGCAGGCTGCGAGCGATTATCTGGGCGCCTGTTGGGGGCTCCATATTGGACACTTGAGATCGGAGACGTGCGGTAAAATTGAATCATCATGATGAGCATTGATACCGCTCTCGTCGCCTACTAGCACCACTAGCATGGCAGATTCTACGGGATGTCAGCTGCCGAGGTTCATCCGGAGCTAACTTTATGTGCGCTAATCCGCAAGCATTCCGTCTCAAAATCGGAGACACAATATAAAGTGAGTAATCGAAGAAACCTCCAATAACGCCGCCCTATACTGAGCTAATCACTGACCCCTTGAAAATGGCTAAAGCAATGCAGTCTCACATGCTCGATATGACCCGGCCGTGAACTCTGTCTCAGGCCCCAGTGCTTCGTCGATTCTGAACATTGATAAGGAGCGGCCGTCGCTATCAAAAGCACCCTATCTGTTACCGCCGCCTACGACGCTCTTATCTGAAGGGCTCGGGCCTGTGTAATGGGTCGTTTCGTAGATCCTTGTAGGAATCATGTTGTTGGTGATGTGACGGGAAGCCACAACCATCATATCCTGGCTCATATGGGCTCGTTCCAGTATAGTCGGATCTCCCTTGAGCAGGGCCCAACTGAGCTTAGGATCTCCGATTACACGTGGGTCACGCTCTCGAGGATTGTGCCCTCGAGAGCCATCAACTCCAAGACCTCTCTCCGCATCTTCACCTTCTTTCTCCCTTTCGCGTCTACGCTTTTCCTCGATCGATTCGCCTCTCCGTCGTTGGTCTGCGTCGAGTCACGGATCTCCTTCGTTGACTTTGTAAACTATTCGCGATGATTTTCGAGGTTAGTGCACTCTGTCTTACCTTCTCTGTCTTGTGGTATATATGGTGGGAATCCGTATGGTGCCTCAGGTTAAGCAGATGTTGGTCCCGTGCCTTGCCTACCGTCGCCTGTATGTACTTGGCTGATATGCATATTGCAGCTTATATTCACTTGAGAGTAGACAGAGGGAGGTTAGGCAGAAGGATAAGACTCCTGAGAACCTCCACCTGGCCCAAGGAGGCACCCATACCCTTGCGAGCCTTGTGGCACATTTTGACCCCCAGCCAGGTCATTTGGTGAGTATGGATCACTTAGCCCACTTCTCCCCGAACTAGAACTTTGTCGCTGCTTGATCTGTGATTCCTCCTAGCTGATGCCTGAATTTCTCTTAGAAGCCTCACAAATGGCTATGCTTTATGCAAAAATCGCCTCGACGGCCCCTTCGTACCTTTTCGCGATTCTCGGATAAATACGCATTAGACAAGTCCATAAGGTCGGCAAAGCATACTCTAGAAGATCCTTGAGTTGGCGGACAGAAGCTCTAGGAGGTGTGATACTGACCGGTGCGAAAGCCCTGACAGCGGTGATCATGTAGCCATTAACACCCTAGGACAAACGTCGATTGTTATGTTTCGGGGGTTGAAGCGGAGCACTAGTACATTGTGATTTGACGGTCTAGAGTGAGCCTTTCTCCCTAAATACTTGCGAATCTCGCTCTGTAGGACTTCGCGATGTATGCCCCAACCGTGACGAAGAACTCCTTCAGGCTAGGACGACCGCCGCGAGAAGACTTAGCGGACTGGGAGGGCCTGTCATCGTCGCGAAGGCGACGAGAAGCCATTCAAATCTATAAGGAGCTCTTGAATGGTGTGTAAGACGAGATTGACGTCTGGGAATTTCGTAACTTCGCAAAACAATGGCATGGATCAAGGGAAAGCGGTTCAGCAAGACTCTGTAGCTCTTGCCCTGCCAAGTGGCATATTCTAATGACTAGAAGCCGCAAAAACAACCCCACCTCCATAGAGCGTGCCACTAGTGAGGCTACAGGGCTGAAAGGACGATTACCAAATAGCTCAGAGACTGATAAGTATTCCCCAAAAGCATACATATGAGAGTCAGACATGGCCACTCCCGGCGCTCCGCCTCCAAAGATCGGTGGCTATGCGAAGCTCTCTTCTGTTATGTCAACCGATCCCGAGTTTGCTATATAACGGAAGTTCGGTGCCCTCAACGCACAAAATATTTTGTATTATCAAGCTGAGCTTACGTACGTCACAAGACTCGAAAAAAATGGACTTTGAGGGTAATTGGTATGAGCTGAGCCATGCGGGACCTGGCAAAGACTTGCAACTGAGGAAATTCATGAAGATTCGCCGCTTGTTGAAGGAATATAGTACGTACTTTACCCGGGCAGCGATGATAGCAGCAGTTGATGCTATAGAGGATAGATGACTGCCTCATTCAGCAAGCAACTATTGCCAAGATCGAGAGTCCCTCGGCTTACAATTTGAAGACGCTACGCAGATGGCTGGACAACAAGACACTAGAGAAGAAATTTCTCGTTGGCCTAGAAGAGAAGACGTGGGATAAATCTCATGATCATGACTTCCTCGCAATACCCAGACCGGAAGGCGAAGTTGATCAAGACAGGCTTTCCAAAATCTTCCTTGGCCGGATGGTGGAGCTCTACCATATCAGTGTGGGCAGATTTTACAAAGTACGGAACCGCTTCCATCCTTCGTCTCAGTGAAACCTTCTGTGCTCGAAGACTTCGATCACAGCCATCTACGAGAATAGATGCAAGACTGACCGCTACCAAACCAGAAAGGAACCAGCCGAGACGCCGACGACAATCATTTAATCGTGCGGTACAAAGACAGCAAAGTCCTCCGCGTTGCAGATGTCTTCGCACGCTCGTTTCCTCCGCCCTCCCGATTGCATCGATCATAGCGTTGAATTATATTGACCGCATGATAATGCGGCTATTGGTAATCGCACTGTTTACAATGGGTTTCTCTCTGATTCTCACTTTGATGACGAATGCGAGACGCGTCGAGGTCTTCGCTGCCACTGCCGCGTAAGTGCCTCCCGAGAATTGGTTGGCTGATTCTAATGGGAATTTAGCTTCGCTGCTGTACAGGTTGGTTTTGTTAGGAGCACAAACAGGGCTTAATCCGCCTTCGAAGCAACATGACGAAAATCCGCTTACGAGTCAAAGCCTCAGAGTAACAGTCATCAGCGATCCTCCTGTAGTTCGGTGGGGAATACGAACCTTCACCATATGCAAGTACGGTCCAATGTATACTCACTATGTAAATGGCGCGTAAAACATTTTTACAGGGGCTCAAAGATGCTTCGAAGATCAGTTCGTGTATATCAAAACAGTTATTGCTTCTATTTTCGGCAAGCATCGTAAACGTTGCAACAGGACGTGCGAGACTTTCGTGGAGATGATGTCACGCTAACCTCGGTACGAATATCGGTCATTCTATGTTTGTATTCAGGACAAAGAAAATCAGGCAAACGCCCGATGCATTTACCTTCTAGGCTTCTCCGGGCTTTTAGCACCTTAGCCGCCTATGAAAAGCCAATCGATGCCCGAGTTCTCCAGCACCCCACTACACCCTCCAGCATTTACAAGGCTGGGCGGCATGAAAGTTCTTGGATCTTTTGATTTTCCGCAGAATTATTGTGCTATGTTCACAAAAAGCATTTGGCAGTACTCAGCAAATCCTCAGCCACAACAAGATGGCGTCATCAGGTGGCTACACAGGCTCCCATCAGAAAAGCCCAGCTATTATTCCCAAAAAGAGATCGAGTAACTTCAGAGAGCCTGCCCACAACGACCACAGAGCCTATGACCCTTACGACCCTGTCCCCAGCACGAGCCGAGAGAGCAGGTATGAGAGGCACTATGAAGAGCCACTCCGGCCAAGGTCAGAGAGCCGATATGCTACCCTGGGGAAACGACCTGCCTACATTACTCCGGAAAAGAACGGTAAGGGTCCCCACTGTTTTCGAAGCATAGCCAAGAAATTCTCCCGCTGAATTTTAGCATACATAGATACCTCTCGAAATGAAGAGAGACGACGAAGTGCAGAGAAGGTGGAGGAAAAGCGTAAGAAACAACGCGAGAGAGAAAGATATGAGAGTGAAAGACGCTATAGGAGGGAAGAAGAGTATAGGTCCAATAGGACCAATACGACCATGAGTACGACGTCGACCAGCCGATATAGCACTAGCAGTCAGGCAGGTAGCTATTATGAGCCACGGTATTATTCTTCGACGAGGAGTGGATAGGTGAGATGTGGGATCAAGCGACGATTGTTTCGACTGAGTACTATGGAGTTACCGGGGGCGGGCGAACGAATTAAAGTTTTGTAGAGTGTTTCAACGCGAGTTGATTAGATGTACATTTTTTTTCTCTTGGATATAAACGGGTTTTCAGTCGGGCGTATGGTTTGAATTAAGGCCCTTCAAGTGAGGAATGATTCTATTAAGATATATTTACACAAATGACGATACTCTTTCAACAACAATCTGATAGCGGAGGCCCTTTCCTGCAGTTTTCTATCTACCACTGGCCGGGATGCACCAGAGCCAGTGCAGAAATGTTCATTCTCATCGCCCCGGGATTGAAGTCATCGTTTTCAGCCCTCTCCTACTCTTCTCTGCTTCTCATTTCGAGATTTAAGCAGCAAGGGGGAGGTGAATCTGACAAAGCCTGAAGCTAGAAATTATCAATCTGGAGGGTGTTTGAAAAAAGTCCGCTTTTTAAGGCATGGTGGCACATCTGGCCCCCAAGTTCTGCTTATCTTAGCGTTGCCCCTTCCCAAGTCATGAAATCGTCTCGCGTTAGTCTGAAGTTGCGGTGTCCATGGGGTAAAGGAACCACTTAGCGGATGAGCATCAGCTCTGGTGCGTCCAGCCACCTACAATTTCATATACAAAAGACGATTGCAATGGCTCTCTTACCGAGTCAGTCGCGCAATTGCAATTCTTGTCACAGCCACCATGAGTGCTACGGAAGAGCCAGTCTGCGTTGCATAAGATCTCGCAGATGAAAAGGAGAAGTACTCGCTTGGCGATGCAGCTCCACGTACCGCTTTCTTGACTGCCAGCGTCTATTGCAAGGAGATCTATTATGTGTCGTAGCATTTTCGAAGCTACCTATCCAGCCATACGCAGCGGGTTCCCACGTATGGAAGGACTTGGAATCTAAAAACAAAGATGAACCATTCTTTAAGGTCAATGGCATCGAGACGGAACCCCAAATTGCACTCCGAGCCTTGAGAACTATTTATATAGCCGCCACAGAATTGGGATGTGATCTATTCTGGTTGGACAAACAGTGCGTCACGCTGACGGATATTGACTCAGGGAAAGACTTGCATGATGTTGTGCTTTCCTTTACCAAAGCTTTACTGGAGAAGGGATATCGAGCTGATTGGCTCGACATCGCGCCGAGTATGGGTCCCTCGCTCCGAGTGAGTGCTATGCCTGTGCTTCCCATTGGTGACGATGATGGTGTGGCGTAGGTTGAGCTCAGGCCAGGCAAGCTGGGGAAGGCCAAGAAGTTGCTTCAGAATGACGAGGGCGATGATATGTGGTGATGGTTGAAGGACGCCCCGGTTGCAGCTCTTGATCATAATGGCTATCTGACGTTCAAAAGCCAAGCGACATCCGTCGTAAGAAGCAAGGACACCAAAAGACACCTTGAATACGAGTTGCAACAAGACCAACTATTGCCTCGAATTTCACATTTGAAAGACAGAGTCCTTCTTTGGCCATCGTCATTGGAAAGAAAGAGCAATACACGAACGGTATCTTCAGCGCCATGATCGATCCGAATGCGACGCTACTGGTGCTGGTGGAACCGGGAACCAAGCCTGAAGTCTTTCGAAATGTAAGGTATGCATGGGCCGATAAAGACGTTGCGCAAAAGGGTGGGATACAAGGGAGATCAAGATCGGCGGTCCTTCCTCTAAATATGTAAAAGAAAATCCTCACGCTGAGAAGAGACCTGGTGTCAAGAGGTACCGAGCAAAGTATGACTACGTCGATAGAAAGGGAAACATCCAATCTTAATATTCTTCCAGCCCCAGTCTTCCAGTCGGCGGCTAGGCTAAACCAATGATGATTTGGTATAAAGAGCGGTTTAGGCATGCATGAGCTCCCAAGACCGCGAAATTGTGCCGAGGTGATGCAGCGTTGGCGCAAGAATGTCTAAAAGATCGATCTTCCATCCAGGACTTGTGCCATACACGCTCGATGGCAGGATAATCTCATCAGACACACGTGGCATACCATGTCGGGTACTTTGGCCTGTTCAGCCATGAGAAGACTTTGTCTGGTAAGTTGGTGGAGACTTATCTCGAGCGACAAGAGGAAGTAGGGATGCAACCGTGGAACATTTACGATAGTAATGATCGTATATCGTTCTAATGGCTGTTGTTGATTAGACTGGATATCCATCATGCAGGCCCAACGCCCGGTTTCTTAGCAGCCACTCAACCTTATCTTTGACCGAGCTAAAAGACTACCCTACCAAGTCCATCATTGATCCTTCGGCCTCACTTGCCATCTTGAACATCTAGACAATCAATTTCTCAACGTTCGAACCTTGACCGATGTGCGTCTATAATTATTCTTTGTGAGCTGGCTAGCTTCAATAGTTGATCGAGTATTTAGTACGCGGTAGCTAAGAAACGCCGCCTCTAAATCGGGCGTTGGGCGCTGGTTTCCAAAAATCAATAATTCCTCACCGAGACCATGAGCGACCGTTTTCTGGAGCGCTTGTTGCGTTTTTGAGCTTGGTGAATGCACTACGGTGTGAAAGTGGATTCAATAACATGCGCTCCCGTTGGAAACCACCTTCAGCCTTGCTGCCTTGTGCTATTTTAGGGAGCTTGGGCAGCAATACATCAGGGTACCCGCCAATCACTGAAAGGTCTGCTCACCGGCGCTCCCTGCATCTTGCCTCCAATTCTAAGGCTACGCGTGTATATAAGGTCTTGCCTTTTACGCCTTGGACCCTCATATTCGCCTTTTCTCTGTGAATTGTATGCCTCGTTGCCACAAAGTTGAACGTGATCGTACCAAGGCGCAAGGTTAGGAAGAACCATTCCATAGGAGACAGTACCCATCTGTCTCTTCTAAACCACCATAAGGCACTTCCACAAGAACTGAGGGATTTTGGCGTGAGAGGACGATCCCGCGCGTCTATCAAGTGGCTTATTGGCTCTAAGCCAAAAGGAATCAACAGCTAGAGCACCGACTCGACTGAGGCGCTGGCTAAGTCACTAGCTCCAAGGATCCCCTCTCAAGACAGCTTGAGCAAAACGGAACCGCAGAAATGGCACCCGGTCAACGGAGGCGTAGCCCTGGCCTAGACGAATTCTTTCTCTCAGGAGACGGCATAGAAAGGGAGGTCCTGCAGAGACGGCTTGCTAGGTACCTGGGTGCAGAGGCTAGATCAAGGCCAGATACCTATAATGTATTTGGGCTTTAGCCGCTTGACTTGCCGTGACTGACATAGCTATCAGGGTGTTCGAGGCTTTATGATCAAAGCCATCCGACCTTTCACATCCGTCAGTGATTGCTCAGACCGTTTTCATATTTAATTGGTGACTGAACCCTTTCCAGGAACAGCTCAACGATCTAAAAGAGGAGTCTACTGAATATACACCTGGTAGTAGACGTGATCGTACGTTAATTCAACTATCATCTGTCAATGAAGCCGTCTAACTTGCGTCAAAGTCGCGCCGCTGAACAGGTACGGGCAAAATCCGTTGCCGGATGCGGACGACTACTATTCAACGCGAAGCTATCAGCCAGCTCCTCCGTTCAACAGCCAATCGAATGATAGAGCGACTACTTACCCTACAGGTGGCTCTGGATTGTACCAACAAGGTCTGTACCGAAATTCAGACCCGTACGAGGGAGCTCGCACGCAAATTGGGACCCGGAATGCACCCTCTTCTATGTACCCACCAGAAGATGCGTACAACGGACGTGGATATGCTGGCTCCACAGGAATCTCCTCTTTTCCCCCAATTGGCACCACGTACCTACCAGGTGCAAGCGGATATGGAACGGCCAATCCTGACCCATACAATCTATCATCCCCAATCAGTAGGCAATATGTTTCATCAAATACACCTTATGGGGCGCCTGGTCAGGACCCGTATGGAGGCTCTAATGCGGCTCAGTATGGGCCATACGCAAACCAAGGCTGGCAAGCAAATCAAGGCCCGTACGAGTCACAAGGCCAACCACCGCAAGAACATAGCTCGCCTCAATCTGACTACCACCGCTCGCAACGTTATGACTTATATGATTGCCCTAGCCGAGATTGTAACCGCGTGAAAGGCCATGGATTTGGTAGCAAGGATGACCTCATGGAGCATCTGAGGAAGAAACATTCCAAGAGCCCGAGGTCAGGGTCCATGAAACATTGATTACGGACCGCAGGACCAAAGATTGATGAAACCTCGCGGAGCCGAGATTGCACACTTTAAAGGAGCCATTCACAACCACAGCGACGATGGGCGGACTGAGTCTAAGGACTTCAGCGAGCACAGAAGTTTGCGGCGGCAGGGACCCCGATCAGACCGCGACTAATGATTGCATAAGCATTCTTTTACCTGGTGTATTCAAGACGATTGTTTTCCTTCTTGGTGTCGAGACATTTTGCGACCAAAGGCTTCTCCGGGTGGCTCATCGCTGAGAAAAATCAGCATCCATGGGCAAATTTGGAAGTATGTAGGACCAATTAAGGGACTCGGATTCGATGATGAAACCTTTTGGCACACAATTGGCCGCATATTTGCCCGGTGAGAACTATGCATTGGTGGTTCCTCCCCAAATATACTCGCTTTGTGGTCCACCATTTGCGCACTTGTATCCAAGCCCGCCCACACTGTACCACTACGAAGCTGTTTGAAGACTAATTTGGTGCGAATGCCTCAATTTGGCTGGCCTGAGGGTTTCCCGCTTTATCAAGAGTAACCGAAAACACCATATAGCCTGTATTGATTTCATTCCAGGACCCGTCTGAGCGAACTTCCGTAGTCCCGAGCGAGCTCCGAATGTTAACGTTGTAGGCCAAACACATCTGCTGCGCTGCACCCTGACGTGCGAGCTCTATCGTAGAGGTGGTGATGGCTCCAGCCATTCTTTGTATTCAGCATGACTTGCTCAATTTACCTCAATTTCTGGTGTTCGTGGAGGAACAACGGAAGGCGAGGATGAAGTCCAACTATACGTCAATTCCGAGGCAAAAACGCTTGGATGCTGAGTGTTCAAGCGCGATCTTGATACAAAAGGCTCAAGCAGAAGTGCTGAGCTTGATTAGCCGATGCCAGACTCTCCAAGCCAGACCTTTCGATAAACAACGTAATTCTTCCTCTCCCGACTCAGCGCAGAGGCTGTGAGCCGGTAAAGCACCGACAAACAGGAGAGAGTAAACGCTAAAATAGCAGAGCGTCTCGCAATTGGTCGACATTGCAGCCACCTCTGGCATCTCTGCGTTGTCCCTTACGCCAAGTATCTACCCCGCTCACCGTAAACCACTTGAAAAGGTTTCATCTATCGTATTTCGGTGAGAGTGCATGAGATGGCGCGCGAAGAAATGCGCTAACAAGCGCTTGAGAAGGCTATATAACCTTACCAGCCCAGACTTGAGCTGTCGAATTCCATAAAAACAGGGCGCAAAAAACGAAAATGTCCTATTACCAGCTCCCGCAAAGCTCATACAATGCTGCAGACTCGTCTGAGCAAAACCCATACTACTACTCGAATGACACACAACCCACTTCAATCTCGTATGGTTTCACTCAGCAATCTGCACCTTCCTCCATGACGCGTAGTCCCTCAAACAGTACCTTTTCGAATTCATCGCAAATCAGCAACAGAGCCAACAAAGACCAATCCTCTCCAATCTTGTTGCACTGTCTTCATCCAGGGTGCGCACATGTCTCGAAGCGCCAATACGACTTAAACCGTCACATCAGCAAGAAGCACGGCCTTGCTACGGAGTTGTCTGACTGCCCAAGCAAGAATTGCCATCGTGTAGGCGAGAATGGATTCAAGAGAAGAGACCACCTGACAGAGCACCTATGGAAGGTTCACAAGAAGGATATTCCCAAGACCGGAAGCGGGTCTAAGAGTGGGAGGTAATTAGGAGGGCGTTCGACAACGATTCATGCGGACTTCGATTCGAGATGGCTCTGGGTCCTGGGAGTGATATTTCAGGGGTTGTTCTGGTTTTCTGGCGCGATGTACGGCCTCCGATGATTAGATGTGCTGAAGCTCTTGTGAGAGGATGGGCAGTCTTTGCTCAAAGCTGGGGGACATGGGGAATGTCTTGCTAGGGTGGCAGAAGGTTAGCGCTGGAGCAGCTTGTCGACTTTGCTTGGGCCCTATCAATGTTAGTCAGAGCAACAAGGCAATACTTCTATGAAATTGTTTCTCCAGCAGCGCCAGATGTTGCTGCTGCTAATGCAGGATTTTCTCCATTTGTCATTCAGGTTATCCTAGTGGACTTAGTTCATGGTATTGTGGTTTTTGATGGACAGGAACCCTTGGCCCGCTGGGTTCTCCACGTTAATGGCCTAGGCTTACAGAATACTCTATATATGACGAGATGGCCGTCTGATCTTGAATGTCATACCGTCTCCATCAGAGCAGCGTTTTGCTTGATGAATAGACGATAACGTGTTGATGCTACTTTCACTACTAAATCTGACGACAATCAATGCTTCTTGGATGTGGTAAGGGGGAGAAGCAGACACCTTCGATCCATAGAAAACGCCTTAGCTGATGTTGAGTTTAGTGCGGTCCACTACGTCACCGAAGAACCCTGCCCTGTGAAAATGACCCCTCCGGAATTTATATTGATTGAATGTCCATCTGCATTGATACAGATTTGAATTTTTTAAACTGGTATTACAGCTCACTCTCATAGAGATAACACTACCCAGATCTCATTCTTGCTACATCCAGGCTACTCAAGTCGCGCACCAGTCCACACCTTCATCCCGAGTCGCCCTCTTAATTCATCCCTTGTTCTACCAAAGGAAATGGATCCTTCAGGCCCCTCTCAGCCCAACCTTGACACCGCATATGAGCACCCTTCGAACCCTGCACAGTCGTCCTCGGAGCAAGCAGATTCCAACAGAGCGGGTGCCTCCCTTCAGCGCTCCGATCCAAAGACTGAGCGGCGCGAGCCTAATGACGCGATCAAGCAAGGCGGAAATGACCAGAGCGAGGCGACGCCCAGTAGTCTGGGTTATGGAGCGCAAGATTCTAGCGGAGATGCTGGAGATAGTGTATGCGTCTTCACTACCTTTACCCCGGGTTTTTGTTTGGGAGTAGATGAATGCTGACAATTGGGAACGCAGATGGGCGGTCCGGTCTCTAACCAAGAAGGTGAACAGATGAGCGCAGCGGGCGATGGAGATATAGCAGCTGCACAAGATACGAAGCATGGCTTTGGGGAGCAGGGCGACTTGGCGTCGGGTATGGATCGGAAGAAGAGCGAGCAGGCTGATATCAAGAATGCAAGAAGAGGTGGTGGTGGAGATGGCGGGGGTGTGGATGTCCAGGGAGCCCTTGGTGGTGGAGAAAAAGGCTTCGTGAGCGCTGGGAATGAGGGTCCGGATTCGCAGGGCGGTTCTATGCAGAGTAGCCATGCTGATGTGTGATGGTACGTCTGGAGGTTATTATGAAGGATACATTCGAGCGAGGCAAGGCTCAGGGCCATTGATAGCTCTCGTTCAGGAGATGAGGCATTCGGTTCTCGATATCGAGGATCATCTGGCCGAACATGCCATTGGCCCAGCCAAACCTGTCGAGATTGTGTCAGCACGTCTCAGTGTAATGAAGAGATAGCCAGTTCAAGGCCTTAGCATTGTCTCGACCAGTCTTTTCCGTTCCAAGAATTGATACTCTCATGTACAAGACCAAGACAGTCTGTGCTTCTCAAGATTGCCTTCAAATTGTGTCTGATCTCTTCTCCACTGGCGTCCTCACTGGTCAGGATCCTTACAATGGCAGCCAACGGCCATCCCTTCATTGGGCTCATATGGAGTCCTCCAATGGCACTGAACACATCACCAAAAGCCCAGTATGGATTCAATTTGCCGAGTGCGAACATCCTTGTATTTTGATAGACTTCGTTCTGGGGCTGACATATCCCATCATAGGTGCCGAGAGCAGAATGGGAAGATTGGCTTCGTCCATGATGTTCTGGCTGCCGTAGCCATCGACTTCGAAAGCGTACATGGCGCCAAGCAGAGGATGGGATATAACGCCGTACTTGGTGATTCCATCGCGTATTTCGGAGGCCATGTTGCGCATTCCTTCAGTCAACTGCTTGCTTCGCAGCGTATCGAGGTTCTCCATGATGTGGGCGCCTGCCTCCAGGTAACGAGCGAACATCATGTTGGAGGTTATGAGGAACTGGAAAATGTTTGCGTCGTCCGAGGGACGGAAAGTCGACCTTACCATTCCAGTCCATGTAATCGGGTTTCCCAAGCCATTGTTGGATGTAGTCTCCGTGGCGCGATCCGTCTTCCCAATCATTGTGTAGCCGCTTTCGGCAGTATCCCCATCAGCCGTATAGGTAGCCGTCCGCATAGCTTCCGCGGCATACAGAATCACCTCCACAGTATCTACCCAAGTGTATTTCTCGAATGGTCCAATATCACCTGTGGCATTGTAGTAAACCGATGAGATCTGTAGGAACGAAGCCAGCGAGTCAAGCTCCCACTTGCAATCGTAGGTCTTGTCCGTATTGTACCCGACCTGACCAAACATATGCACGGTGTTCTGATGGTAAGCACCGTTATTTGGGAAAGGCAGCTTGGACTCAGGTGGTGGTTGGAAAGCGTGGCAGTAAGGGGTTGTTTTGATGTAGCGCGACTGTACGTTGATGACGCCTCGAAAGAGAGCTGCGAGGGAATTTGAATATGTGGACGCTTTGAGGACAGGTAGGTAGGATAGGATCTCATTGGCGGAGTCTCGTAACCGCATGGCATCTCGGCTTCATGGTAAGCTTAGAGCGAAAGAGAATTGAGCTCTTGGACAAACATATCTCCCGTAACCACGAAGGCCAGATCCTCATCTGTGTACTTGTCTTTCGTCTCGCTTTGCCATGCGAAGCCCTTCCATCTGACAGCTGTGTCAAGCCTATTGGGAAAGGAATTTTCGAAGAGGCGAAAGAGATCCGGGTCTTTGATTTTGGGCCTTAGGCGTTCAATGGCAGCCTCGACTTCGGTGGAATAGTATGTTCGACACTTCTTAGATGGCCTTTGGAAGGGCAATTGCTACCTTCCAGAAGAAAGTTGCCCTCATGCCGCTGTCGGGCGTGTTGGGCATAATTGGGACATCGTTGATCTGTAGGCAGTATAGGAGCTGAGAGGACAGCCAGTAGAGGGCTCCATAGGAGAAGATGTAAGAAGCCAGAGATCATGGCTATGGGAGTAAGAGGATCTTGAGAATTCTGGTGGCCGATGTTGCAGAATAAGCTCCAGCATCATAATACGCCAATGAGGACTGAGAACAGACATAAACGCGACTTGCGCAAGGGCCTTTCTGGGGTAGCTTTAGCCTGATGATCTGCGAAACAGCGCTGACTAAGCTCTGCAACTAGCTGTAAAAATCCTCAATGTTTTGAAATGACTTAAACAAGAACCTATGGTGTCTTCCCTCAATACATGAAACCATCTCCGGACTTCATCATAAGTCTATTCGATCAAGCTACAGGCCGGAACGCTTAGCGCCCTGAAAAAAGTCCTGCTCCCCTCTACGTATTTTTCACCAGTCTCGCAATTCAACTTGATCAAAGTCGGATTCTATGCAAGAGAACACAGCCTTCGGGATTCATCCTCAGGAATCGCTAATTCTCATGAGACCAGGGAGCTTCCCTGCTTCTCATGGTCTTTGCTTAAAAACCCATCATATTAATGGGAGAGGAAACGGTAATTTAATAAAATTGGGTATCGTTGCAACGCACACAAAAAGTCGAACTACTTGCATATCTGCGGCTGGTCTGTTCCCTCTTGTACCCAGCCTTCTGGTTGTTCGCCATAATGCAGAAAGCTGCTCGGTCCAATTCGCACATGTATCCATTAGATTCAGGTTGGATATCTGTGTCCCCTGTTTAGCGGTGGTCGTGAAGGCTTTTCATAGCCCCTGTCTCTGCGAGGGTCAGGGTTTCGTCGCCGTCCTGTAGTCGCAATTGACCCATGGCGGCCGTCACAACGTTCGTCGTACCCTGACCGCGTGGGCTGTGATCGCGGCGCAGGGGACATTGCTTCGCATTTAGGACAAGGGTCCTCGTTTGCCGAACCATCGGTGTAAGTACGCCCATTTTGTGCCTCCTCGTAGCACGCCTTAGGTGGCCGGCTTCCCGAGTGGCGCGCACATTGTTTTCCAAGGAGTCTGTACGTGGTCATGATATGGTGCGCATCGCATTCACGATGCTTGAATTGAATTCTTCGAAGAACACAATTGGCTGTCTAGCGGTCAGTTCTGGATCAAATGCAGGGTTTGTATAAGCCCGACGGAACACACACTTACGGTCTTTACTGCCATCGCTTTGATTAGGCTGGCGCTGCTCTTGGTAGTCTGAAGATTGCGGCTGACTCGAATGGGAAGCGAAGTATCCTGGAGATGGTCGCTGGGAATGTGAGTATGGCTGCTGATTGGGGGAGCTGTAGGAGGAGGAATTAAATTGCTATTGCTGGTCAACTACACCCTCGAGAGCAGTGGATCCAGTGACAAGGCTTACATAAGCATAAGAGGTGCTAGAGTAACCGCCGCGCGACATATTCACAGCAAACTCTAAGTACAACGGAGAGTGAACGACTGCACGACAGGGAAACCAAGGCCATAAAGTGTTATCAGGCCGCCTGGACTGTTTTGCTCGTCTGAAGATGCCCCACTCCCGCCATTTCTGCTGGCGTTTTTGTCGAGTTGTGATAGGCGCATGCATGTCAGCTTGGCGCATTGGTGCAGCCTTCAGGCGGTCTAGATCTTCAGAGCGCGATGAAGTTCAGAGAGGCTCAAATAGTTGCCGTGCTTAAACTCAGCATATCATACAGACACCTCACTGCCGACTCCACAGCGGCTCAACAATGGAGACTTGGGTCGAGAGTTTCTTTTATTCGGAGCCCCCACAACCACAAAATGCACCAGAAGTGCGGCACTCGTCGCGGAGAAGCAGAGCAATTGACATCTTTCTCATTCAAAATTCGCCAGCTTCAACTCGAATATCGTATAAAGAGAGTGGACATCTTGCGACAGTATCACAGCTTGAGCATGCCATCGAAAAATCATTGCTAGACTCAACTGTAACTACCCAACTTTGGTGATCTCTTCTAAAAAGCGCTGATGATCAACAGCCCCCTAGACCAGGTATCAAGCCTCTGGATCGTATCTAGTGGGCTCCTTCCCCGCCGCCTATCAGCAAAGTCGTTGACGTTGATAGCTACGAGAACAACTGGAAGTATGCGAGAAGCACTCTTTGCCGCAAATAAGTCAAGGATATCTCGTCTAAATCGAGCGGCGTCTCATTCGAAGATCCTAATCTGATGAAGTTCGAAATGTTTCTCAATGCGGCCGCAAAGCGACATGATTTGAGTTTCATTTCCAGGGGCCTGTCAACATGCGACGGAAGATTGCTGGCGTCCAAAGGTCCTACTTTGCCTGTACTGAGCCTTCCCAGCTCGTTGGTTGACTTTTGACTACAGATCGGCTCCTGTATACCTTTGGATTTGACTGGCTGGGCGTCTTAAGAGATTCTCCCCCAGCCATGTCATCTCTTATGGACCTTAAACATTGGAAGGTCCGTTTCGCACGCTAAATCCTCCAGCAAAATCTAAGCGCGATAGGGGGGTTCATACCTCGTCCGCCGAACCACAGCAGTCGCTATTATTATAAAAGTAACGCAGACGGATGCCTTGGTTTCTTCACCCTTGTGTCACGGATCATGGACATCGAACAATGAGCTCAATCATCGCCGAACCGTCATATTGTTCAATGAGCTCCACTCCAATGACGATGGCTTACCATTTACCGCATGGATCTCTCCTGACGCGCCGGGATTGGATCTTTGGGAGAATCCGGAAAACGACGGAATCCCACTAGATGACGAAGCCACAGCGCTGACTTTCGTTCAAAGATTTGTGGCTCGCATATGGCAAGGAGTCGTCTCTGATCTCGAAAAAGTCATTGACGAGTGTTCGAAACATATCATTTTCTCAGTCAGTCCACTCCCAGCCGCGGACCATCTGAACCCACGACATGTTTACTCAAGTGAATATAGGAGCAAACGAAGTTCCACACGCTCGACGTTAATCGCCTCGAAAGCGTGGCACACGATACTTGGCGAGATATGATGACTTGGCACATCCTCGAGAAACTTATAACTGCCCAGCGCAGATCGGTCTCGGAGACAAGACTGAATCTAAGACAGCTGACCAGAATCTGTGCATCATGCCATGCCGAGGTAGAAGATCCACTGCTCCAAATCATTGAAGCACTGACAGCTCTCGGAAGAACAGTGGCAGAGGACTTCAGGTCCCGTGGGCAGAGTATCACTGATCTTGTAAATGCACCCATTTTGTTTATGTTCAAGGAGTGTGAATGACATGCCAGATGATAATCAGTATCACAGGTCTATAACCTAATCAACGTGCGCAATGCTCAAGCGGCCCAGAGAAGTGCTGATGCTGCTCAGCAAGAGAGCCGGGACTTGGGCCGGATCAGTTGGATCACCTTTATCTTCTTACCGCTCATTGCGGTTTCGGTACTCAAAACGCTTGTTTCCATGTCAGTCAGAAGCTAACGAGGTCACCTGCCAGGGTATCTTCGGCATGAATGTCGATGTTCTCATCAATAAACCACCGTCTATACGATGGTACTTGGCTGCTGTTGTTCCATTCTCAGTCCTAATTTTGGCTATTGCGTTCGTTTCGACTAGGCTCAACAAATGGAAGCGCAGCCAAGCAGAAAAGAAGCAGGCCGCCGAACTCGAAAAGTGATTATAGCACCGGTCATGTCATGAGTATTGTGAGGACTGCGGATTCTATTCAATTACAAGATCTGCATTTGTAGCAAGCTGGACCGAACCGGTAATATGGACTGGATTTTGAAAATGTCAATAAGGATTCCAGCGGATAACAGGGCACCGACACTACCAGTCTACAATAAAATTACACCTACTGCGCATTTTCGTTCAGCGAGGCACTCAGACAGCGCAATAGCCGTGCTCTCTGAGCAGTAATACGTGCCTTCTACGCTATGCGTGCGTCAAAACCATACGATAAGCCTTGTGGATCACGAGTCGAGGCTTCAGCGCTTGGGTCCTATAATAAAGCTCAATTGCCGCGTCAATGGGCATTTCTGTAGGTTTGCAACTCAGGCCTACAACATGTTGATAGCACCAAGCAAGTTACACCGCGATAGTGTATCGACAGCATCTTTGGTGTATCCTCCTCCGAAATCTTTGGCAATTATTCTCAGCGTGCGAGGAGCGCCGTGCCATGGGGCGTAAGCAGCAAAAGCATCGGTGCTTCGTCATGGTTTTATTCCCTTCTGTTACACAATTCTCCTCAAAGTTGATCTGGCATCGGAATTTCCCTGCATCGGTCAGCAATTGAACTTTCCAGATTTCTCATACGTTTTGCTACTTGCTTGCCATTGGACTCGTCATCCCGCTTTTCCCTCTCCTGAAATCCCAGCACGATGTGGCTCAAGGCTAGTGCAGACACAAATGTCTTCAAGCAATAGAGAGGACAAGTACATTGTGGCGCTAAAACCTTAATCATGAACAATTGCAATGTGTCTCTATCCTGGTTCATGTCGCTCGGATGACTTATAACGGCGAACATTATGACAGGGATCGCGGTGTGTGTGCACAGACTGATTTTCAACCGCAGCTTGAGACCATGGTGAATGTTCCTCGACCATTTGGGTCGTCGACGCTGCCATCTACTATCGTCTCATCGCTACTCGCGGACGCTTTCTTGACATCATTCACGAGGAGGAGGAGGGCTACATTGACGAATATACGTCGGCAGCCCAGTCATTCAAGACTTTCGCAAAATTGGCCGTTCTCAAGTAGTGCGAGCTCCATGACGACTGGATTCGTGGCTTCAAGAGCTGCTGTGAGACTATTTGGTGGGTTTAGGCTGCAGGGGAAGGATTCTGCGAAGTCCATCTGCAGGACCTGAGCTTTCCTGCCTGCTAGCCCCTTCTCCCTCTTCCTTGAAGGAAATTTGGTTGGCCATTTGTGAGGCTGAATGTGTTTTGACATTAGTAAAACCTTAGGGGACAAGGAGCGCAGTCAGCACAATACTACTAATCGTCAGTAGCAGTGTCCTTTTATCTCCAGTTTCGGTTCTTTATCAAGTCCGCAGCCTAATCCTCAATCATCAGCTTATTGACACGTGCACGCGGTAGGATGATCCTCTTAACTTCTCAGCCACAGCATAGATAGTAGTGCACAGATTCGTACTCGGCACCCGTGGAATGACACTCGCATCCACCACACTCAACCCTTTGAAACCGTACACTAACAAATCGGACCCCACAACGCCCCCCAGCTCTAAGGGCATCATAGCCGTCGTGCCAGACTGATGCCCTATCGTGCTTTCCGCGTGGTCTCTCACATATCTCTTTAGATCATCATAAGAAGTAACATCAGCACCAGGCGCGTGTTCGACCAGCGAAAGACGTTTCATGGCATCGATCTTGTACCAACTCCGCGTAAAATCTATCATGGCGATCAAGACATCGACGTCTAGCGGATTGGTGAATGTTCGGTAATCAACAAGGGGATTACCATCAATAGGGTTAGAGGGGTCGAAGGTGATGGTGCCCCGACTGAGCGGTTTCTAAAGGATCAACAGGGAGTAAGAGTCTCCTGCGATCGGTGTGCCAACGTGGGTTGATTTGTTGGACGTATATGCTTTAGCGAGGATGGAAAGTTGTTTCTGATAGCCGGCGGAGAGCGTTGTATCTCCCTCGTAGTCTGTGCGGGGAGGAATCGATAATGTTCGTCGGTGAGGATGGACTGGACAAGCAGTGAATTGTTGTTATGAAAGGAGGCGGCAGGGAGGAAATTGGCGGCGTCTTGGCCGCCCGAGTGGGGACCTATTTAGCGGTGTAGACCATTAGCGTTTCCCGAAGATACCTTGGATCGTGTGGGACTTGAGTACTACGAACCGGATCGAGTGCGTTTAAATTCATATTTGGCATCGATCGTACCTGGATTGAGCGGGAAATCGGTCTCGACTTTAGGACTTGTCAGCAAACCCTAGGATTTTGTGTAGGATGCTTCTGGAGTGAACGCCCATCCATAGGCTGACCCTGCGGCGGGGTGGTCCTGTAGGTTCATTCCTACACCCGGAAGCTCAACACGAACGTCTATTCCTGGTCCTTCGAGAACCTTTCTGGGCCCGATGCCGCTTCGTTGCATGATCACTAGAGTGTGCAATGCCGCAGCGAGAATGACCTCTTTTGCGCCACGAATGATGGAATCTGTGTTTCCGCCTCGCCTTTGAATCGTGGCTCCTTCGGCGCGGTTGTCCCTGGAGAGCATAATCTGATTCACGCGGTATCCTGGCAGAAGTTCAAAATTCTCTCGCGCCAAGGGCAGAGAAGTTGCCTCGCTCCGCCGTCGAAAGACATCATAACTGGCGCTAGAGATATACATAGCAGTTTTGATCGTACTTGCCTCAACTAAGGTAGTGAGCTTGCAACTTACATCATTAATAACAATGAAGTAATAGATGGCCCATCAGCGAAAAGCAACGGCCCCGATATGATCTCCTCGGATTCCTGTAATGAACAGGCTCAGTAGCGGTCTCGATCGATTTAGATCCAGAGCTCATGTCGGTAGGTCATTGTTGACCAGAAAAATGACATGAAGACCTGGGATGAGATCCAGTCTTGGCAGCAGTACGTGAATTCTCCAGGACATCCAATTCCATGCAAAATTTAGAACAGATAGGGACAACGAGTATATACATTCGGGGTACAGGTAAAGATGCCACTATATCTCCCTGACTAGACTGTATAAAACATGTACTCGTACGTTACTAGGGCGGCAACTAGTTCCTTTATAATTCATATCGAAGTCTGGGATATACCCATGATGAGACAAGTACGCTTCCAGTTTCCTGGTCCGGGAAAAATCATCCGACTGATCGTACGTCAGTCAGCATCTATTCGCACATTGTAGGCGCAATCGTCTTCCTAATTATTCCTATTTACGCCTACCGAGCTTTGTACCTTCGCTATTCTTCAGCAACAAGGGTTGATGATGTTGTCTTCTCGACTTTCTTCTACGGTGTCTCAATGTGCTTCTTGTTGTCCACCATGTAATCAATTCTCCCTACAACTGCCTATCTATTGCCTATTATCAAACATCGAGATTCCATAATATCTCCAATCACAGTCCCAAAGTCCAGACCTTTGGCATTCAGCTTGACTACCTTGGCATCTTAGTTCTGATGTGGGGGTCCACCATCCCAAGCATCTACTACGGTTTCTACTGCGACCCAGGGATATTCATAGCCATGGCGGGATCTGTATGTGACTGTACTCGAAGGCGAACACTTACGTGGCAATGTCAAATTCCCTCCGACTAGGGCATCGTTTGTCAGTCTCATAGACAAAACAGCCTTATTCACACTTCGGTGGAAATGGCCGATTGGCCAATTAAAGTTAATTTTCCAACTAATTCCTTGGGCTTTCTTAGTGCTTACATCTTGGGCATCATGACTATTCCTTCGCGATCTTTTGGTCATTCCTTTTCGAGGCAGGGAAACGCTTTGTGACTGCTCCTATCATCATCCAAAACCAGTAGAAGTTCAAGAGAGTCAGAAGGGTATTGCTGCCCAGGTACACGAGAGTCAACCATGGCGGGATTGCTTCTTTGCCAGCAAACCGCATTACCTCTGATTGATGCCGGGATGGTAGTACCGAACCGAAAGAGCTCCAGCTCTTCCGACCTCCACTACCAACATCGTGCACCTGGAGTATTAGCCAAATGTCTTGATAGATCCGTACCGATTGGTAGGTTCCCCAAACCAGCCGAGACCCGAAGAAAGTCACTAGGAGAGCAATGCCGTTGTAGAGCTGAAAGGAAGAGCCTGTCATGTTGCATTTGTCGAGAAACCAGTGGATGTTTAGGAAAGGAGTAGACAATTCGTAAAAGATGAAAGCGATCCCGTAATAATTTGCAAATGGACGCTTGAGAATCGATCAGCTCTCTGCACCATTGCATGCAGCATCGATTGCTCAATTCCACTCAAGAGACTTACGAATCCCAGACTGGAGATGACCAAGGCACTAACGGCATGGGCCAAAGCTCCAGGACCTGTAGCTTCAAGGTACAAAGCACTAGCCCATGTGTCCCACGCAAAATATCCAGCAGCAAAAGCTTGCGTCATGCCCATTGCACCAGTATAGCCCCATATCCTCTCCTCAGCGTTCATGGTTCTTCTCTCCTCATCCTTCAGGAGCACCCATAATGCTATCGAGCATATGAAGATTGAGTTGAACATCGACACCATATGAATGTCCCAATTGATCCTCGTCCGTAAGGAGAGACGAGGGTAAGTGGCGGGGAAAAGCTGATTCGACAGTGTAGGCGATAGGTAAGTGTATATGACATGGTAGACGCCGGCAGCCAGGAGGATCTCATGGACGTGGAGAGGAAGGGTCTGAAGAGAGAATCGGTCGGCAATAGGTTGCGAAAGGAAGTTGATTCTTCGGGGTGGAAATGGGTCAAGCATGTCGCTGACCAGAAAGCAGTTCCTATATCCAGTGAAAGGTCATGTTACTGTCCAGGTTCGCAGGAGAGTATTCTGAAAAGCAAAAGGAATGTGGAGGATCTCCGAGTCCGCAGGCTCCGATAGTAAATACGAATACGATAATCTGCTTATGTAATCGTCGCAGACAAAATTTGCAGATGTTTTTGCTCCACCTCAGAGTGTCATCATCAGAAGGACTGAGAACCCACGGGATACTATTGATAAGATTTTCTCTCTCGTCTCAGCCTTGAAATACAGGTTGTCATGTCTTTCTGGAGGGTAATCAAAGAACAAATCCAGCGACGCCCAGAGATCATTAAACAGTCAGCGGCAGAAGTTGTTGGCATGTTCGCTGTTCTCTGCTTCTTGAATAAGACCGGCATTGTCGAGCCTGATACCCGACACGAGAAAAGCTTCAAAGAGCTCCATCAAATATTGAACACGCCTCAACAGGACAGCGAAGCTGGACCGCAAGAACAGCATTGAGATCGACTTTTGCTAGGCATTGCGTACTCATCCAATTTGGCATCTAGACGACGAATCTACTGCCATACTCTGAAATTGCACTGGTTTTGACAACGGCATCAGACAAGAACCCTGCATCAGCTGCACTAGCCTTGCATTTTCAGGGCAATCACGCAGCTCTATTGGTCCTTACCGCTTCGCTCTTACGTACAAGACCTCGAAACTGATCGAGGTATTCAAGCATCTCTAAAATGTCTTCCTCCACCCGTCGAGCTCATCAGAAATCACGCAAGGGCTGCAAGACTTGCAAGAATCGAAAAGTTAAATGTGACGAATCCTTCCCACAATGTACGTAATGCCGTTTTATATCCCGAACGATCCAGCCTTGTCTGAGATCTTTGGGTGCCAAGATTGTTCTGACCATTTGCACAAGGCCGCAATTGCACCAAGCGGGGCTTGAGGTGCGCCTACATGGACGAGCCCGCTGCATCTGAGGGTTCTTTTCCCCCGAGAAGTTGACTGACTTTGACTTGCCTGACGAAATTGAAGATGGCGTGGAGCACTGTAAAAACACCAAGACGTTTCCCTTTTCACACATGCATCTGGAGGAGCCGCCAAGCCCGGACGTCTTTTCAATCGAAGAGTGCCGCTTGTTGTATCATGCTTGCCACATCTCGAAGAAGCTCGAGTCTACGAATTCTACCAGATTCACTTTGATTACAACATGCAGTCATTAGTCGCACTCTCGGCCACACAGCTTGCCTTCACAGTCAAGTCTGCCGCCCTTGATCAAATCGCGTTCGCACACCGAGGCAAAGTTTTCAACATTTTAAGTCAAGCTGTCGGGAACTTAGCCCGAAAGAACTCTGATGCTGTACTCGCCGTATCAGCAGCTATGCTCTCTTGGCAATCTCCAGGTTGGCGAGCCTGGGCTGCGTTGATGCAAGGTCTCAAGACCCTGAAGAATACGTTGCAGCCGTGAAAATCCCAGTCTACCTTCCAAGTTTTTCTAGATGACAGAATGTACGAGCTTGGCGTCATTCCGTCTTACCGGAGCCAAGTCTCCGGACAGGAAGGCCTCGGCCTTCTAGAGGGTTCTCTTGTGTCTCTCCCAGGGGCCATGGAATTTGCCAGTCGCAGCGAGGAACAGGTGAAATCTTTGCGGCAACTTTTGGGCTTCGTGGAGAACCTTCGCATCTCACCCCCTTGTCTAAATCCACAAGATCAATACAAGGCCCTATATCCACTCATAGCGTGGGTGATTTGGCTTCCAGTCTCGTTCTTGAGTCTGACAGATAGAAGCCTCCAGGTTATGGTGACGTTGGCGACTTTCTATGCAGTAACGCTTGCTGTGCAACTAAAGCTCGCGGCTCCCGGCCCGGCATGTTACCCAAAAATACGAATGGAAGCCATCAAGTCTTTAGCCGATGAGATTAGCCACATCGGTATTACTAGGGCGCCCGAATGGATCGATAAGGCCATGGGGATGATGAGGTTTCCTTGCGAGGTCGCAGCCCACTTTAGGGATCGAGTGCAGATGGCAGAAGAGAGTCTTGCGCCTCGGGTCATGGCTTTGGTAGGTCAGAATCTTTCCTTGGAGGAAAGTGCGGGTCTTGCCGCTCGTTCTGATTTCGATGACAAGTATGCATCGTGGACGGGTCTGACCGAGACTGCAGATTTTGAAGAGAAGAATCTCATCGCGATGATCGCAAGCGAAGCCCAATGCGTATGATTAGTCGAATACGATCGGCACCGGGAACGTTGGGACTCACGCTAATGCAAGTATTCAGGCTATTGGAGACTTTCATCCGTAAATTTATCCGAGCGAAGACATTCCCTCAGTTTCACTATCCTGGCTGGTCTTGACTCGGGGAGATTCAAGCTTGTCTTTTGGCCTTGTCGGATCTACCAAAGCGCCTATTAGAAATGTTTCTCTCTGTTGGTTGAGCAATGCACTAGTGTTCTGATCTTCCAATAATGGTACTAAGAATTCATTGCGTCCGCGTTCTCCTTCAAACTACGTCTTGCACAAAATCTATACTCCTCAATTCCAAATCTTCAATCTTGCATTCAACCCTCCTCCTCCTATCCACCCATTTCCAATACCCAAACGTCGCTGTGGTAAGTATGGCCGCCAAAGCGAAAAAGATCCACAACCGAGACCAGGACACCATCAACGTGCCCCCTGCGTCTGTAGAAAAGAATTGCATGCCGAAGAGAGTCTACCAGAACTCAGATCAGCAAGAAATTGCTGGTCTCATTAAATTACTATTGAGGGGCACTCACAGCAACAAACGACGAAGGAAGAAATAGTAACGTCACCACCGTGATGACGCGAATTGTAGCGGACTCTCTAACGGCCGCGTCATTCAACGCGAGTGTGTTCTCACTGATTCTCTGAGCGATCTGTTGGTGTTTCAGATTGAGCGTATCTGAAAGCAGTTGTGCGGTGCCGCGGATCTTGTCCCGGATAAAGGTTGCGTTGTGACTGTATGCGGCTGCTGTATTGCTGTAATTTTGGAGGATCTCTTGCGTGGTGTTGTGCGTTTCGTCGGAGATACTGCTGTCAGTGTGGAGCGCGTCGTTGAAGGCTTCGAGAATCTTGATGCTTTCCATTATGGAATGAAAAATTGGCGGTAGGAGCAGGAGGCGAGCCTCGAGGCGTCGAAGCTCTGATAGCGTGGAGTGGCTGAATTGAAGCTCCTCGTTGATTATGGCGCTGATGACGACTCCAGACTGACAGAATTCAGCGACGATCACGGAAGATTGGAATGCTTGACCTACCAGCCGCAACTCTTCTTTCTCCCAATAAGCCATGTAAGCTCGCCAATTGACAAAGTAGGTCGACAAAGCGATGAGACCGAGAAGTGATGGCTCATCAAGCGCATCTTGTGAGCTATTCAGCAGAGCCCTAACGCGTGTGTCTAGGGCGGTACTCTGTCTTGGATTGAGCAGAATCCAAAGCGATGCTTTGGTGCCAGAGTCATAGCTTTGATATACACCCGTCTGGCGTATCGACCACGGGTCTGCCCCATCGGTTCGGCCGTTGTTCTCGGGGTATTTTAGGACGAAAGTCATCTCTTGGTTTCCTTATTTAGACAGTCCTTACCAGAAAGGCTTCTCGACGTGTGGTGACGACGTACCCTTGCGATGCGGCGTACATTTCTTCCAAGATGCGCCGCCGAAGGCTTCTTCGAGGTTGCATGCCTTGTCTTGGAAACAACGTACCACTTCAAAGAACTCGGGCATGATATCATGCTTGTGCATAAGGACCTCTAATATTGCTTGGGTGATTTCCAGGCTGGCCCAGGAGTTCTTCTGACAGATGGATCTGTACGGTTCCTCGACTTAGCGGTGAAACGGAGGACAATGGGCTGTCCTTACATCAATCTCGTCAAGCCAGGACTTGGGTTGATGTCGAGGTAGCTGATCAAATCTGCGATCTTGTTGAATGTCTTTGCTTGGCTCTGGGTCCTTGTCACGTCGACAATATCTAGGGTGGGTGTTCCACTTGTTGTTTCGAAGACTTTTAATGAAGCAAGTCGTGACCGTGCTGTGTCAGTATCGCCCTGTATGGAGTAGACTTGTTGATTCGGAAACGGACGCTTCGTTGTCTCGTCTTGAGGATTCCATCCAGTCATTCTCCTGAACCTTTTCACGACTAACGCTCAACGATATAAAATCGATATGAGAAGGCTCTAGGACGTTGCTTAGGCAGAAAGGTTATGTAGTTGGTTGATAGCAAGACACGCAGGGAACGAATTATTCCACTCAGCCTTATTCCGCTGTACCCCGCTCCGCTAAGAAAAAGGCGTATATGTTCACCGTTTCACCGGTATTTGTGAGGGTGGGACTTCCAGCTCAAAATCCTTTCTACTGCTGTTTCCCTATCTAATGGTCTGTTTCGAAGCCAAATACAAAAAGATAACGTCGCTAATATTCCTTCATGAGCGACCTAGCGAAGCTTAGCCTTCCGGAATATAAGTAAGAATAAGGCACTCTCACTCCGTTTCGCCCTATCGAGGTCTTTAGCTCACATTCTTCGGTGTACTTGTTTGAGGACTTACATCTGTTAAGCTGCGGGGGGCGGTAAATCTCCACATGTCATTGACCAGCTATGAAACCCCTGTTAACGGGGGCTCTTGCCGTTGTGGTTGTTCGAAAAACGCTGGCGTGTTTGGTGCTCACATTGATGTCGAATTCAGACGTTCGAGACCTGGGAAACATCCTTCGAAGCTTATGGTGGAGTACTTCACGTTTGAGATATCGCGCGTTCACTTGGTATCTCTGCTGTGAGGGCATCTTGGTTGTGTCACTCGTTATTATTCGGTGGAAGCAGTGCAAAAGTCGTCATGTTTATTGAATAGTTGCCTAATGGGAACATCTATCGTAACAAGGTCTGCCTCGCCTGCAATCTATTGCAACGCTCGTTTTGCCTTGTTCGCCTTGTGCGCCCCAACTGCATTGGCCCCCAGTATCCCCACCAATCGGCAATCATAGCTACCGTTTGACATGCATGGCGTGGCAGAGATCTACTAATGATAGCTCGATGAAAGTGAGCCGTTAGGTCTGTCCAATGGGAATTCCCGAAGTGCACAACCTTATGAATCACGAATTCAATGCTCTCAAGGGTATACCGAAGATATCGCGTTATACAGAATCTTCGGTATAATACCGGTTTTTTCTCTTGATAAATAGTATAGTATAGGTTCCATACTGTACCGTCTAAAACGATATAATGTCGGCTATGCTATTGGTATAAACGATAAGTTTAAGGGGTTTGGGTAGGGATTTCCGGGGCCTTTTAGTGGGGCTTTAGGGGGCTAAGGTTATTACGGATAAGGCGTAATGAGGGTCGGATGCCCTTTAAGGTAGCTACTTAGCGAAGTACCTGTGTCTCAAGCTCTGTGGTAAAAAATATTAATCTAATTAATCGATTAACGATTAACGTCCTTATTAATCGATTTGTTAGGCCATAGTGCCTAGGGTGTTTATAGCAATGTGAAAGTAAGTATGAAGCCTTGGTGGGAAAATAATCTCTATGTTTAAATAATAGAATTAATCTTTAAAGAGTTAGAGCGAGGGCTCCGAGCCTCCTATTTCTAAGGGGGCTCCGGAGCACCGGAAACTATAATATAATACTATAATATAAATAGCGTAACTACGCCGTATACTCCCTGTATAGGATCTATATACTATATTCAATAGTTATTATAAAGCTAGTCTTAATATAGTATAATAATTACCTCCCCTTTTAGGGGTTTCGCCCTCGAAACTAGTAAATATTAATTTAATATTTTAATACTCCGACGAAGGAGTATAATATAAGAGAATCTAAATTAAATAGGGCGTACGCGTAACGCCTACGCCTTTTATTTAATTTTATTAATCTTTTATCTTTATAATAATAATATATTAAGAAAAACTTCTAAACCTAGTAGGAAAAAGGGAGGGAAATAAATTATATCTTAAAGTTTAATAATACGTCGCGTATAATTCGTAATCGGCGTAGTTATATAGTTATAGATTATATTAAGTATTTAATAAAAATCTAAAAACTTAAAGGGAAAAGTAAGGGAAAGAATATTATAATTATTATCGAAAACTATAAATCTTTACTATTAATAGGGCTTTAGCGATATCGGCGGTAAAGTAAATTATTTTATTTTATTATTTAGGAAGAACTCTAGTTATAAAAGTGAATATATATAAATAACGGTCTTAGCGTAGGTATAAAGCCTTCGCCGACCTTCTAACTTTTCTTCTTTTATAATATCCTACTATCTTCTATACGTATAAACTCCTATATATTATTATCGATAATTATATTATATTTAGACTTTTATTAATTTATAATAATCTCGGCCGTATCTTTAAGCTCTTTCTTTAAGATTATAAATATTATATATACGTTCCGTAGGTAAGGTTAGAGTTAATATATCGTAGTTTAAATAAGTCTTTTTTTTTTTTTTCTTCTTTTAAATTCTTTCTTTAAATTTATAATTATTAAAGTAAATAAATAACTTATTTTATCTTTAAATAAAGTATTTATTTATATTTTAAAAGAATTAATATTATCGTAATATTTATTTTATTTTTAAATTATTAATTTTATATCTTACCTTATTAGCGATACGTATATAATTAAATTATTTTAATACTTAATATATTAATTTAATCTTTATAGTATATAATATTAATAATAATATTTAGATATTTAATATATCTTTAACTCTCGCTCCCCGTAAAATAACCGCCCGCTTTACTTTTACCCCGCGTTTATCCGTATTTTTATACCTCCGTTACTCTAAGCGGATAAATTTAAATAACTACGTCTTATATAATAAGGTATTATATATAGAGTATACTTATTACGTAAAGAATAAGTATTTATATAATCCTATATATCGTTAATATTCTAAAACCGAATTATATTAACGTATCTAGATTCCGTCTAAATTTTATACTTTTATAAATTTTCTTCTTAATCGTTTAAAACGTCGAGGCCTTAATAAACGTCTTCGCGAGCGGGTCGCTAGGTATACGAAAGATATCGTAGCCTTCCTTCGGGAGATTAAATTTAAAAACGGTAATATTAAGAGAGGGAAGGATATATTATAATTAATATCTCGATTTATTACGAGCGTCGAGGGTATAAATAATACCTTTTATACTTTAGTAAATTAATATAATTTAGATATAATTCGTATATTAATAACTTTTTAGGGAGGGATTACTACCTAGGATACGGGTACGCCCATCGGCAAGTCCGGAAAAATAGTTCTGCAAAATCGCTGCTTAATCGGTGCAAAATGCGCATTTTGCAGCCTTGGCAAATCTTAGTAAATCTTGGCGCCAAGATTTTTAAGTTAGAGTTAAGGTCTGCGCGGGAGCGCTAAACTTAATCCTAAAAGTAGCTTTATAGCCCTATAGGGCAACGCTAGTAAAAATCTAATTAAAAATTCGGAATCTAGGCTAAAAATAGATTTAGTAAGATATTTATATTCCTATATAGGGGCCCTAGTCTAGATACTATAAAAAGTCAAAGTTCAAAAAAAAAAAAAAAAAAGTTGCTAAATCGGTGCAATATCGCTGCTTAATCGGTACATAATGTACTTAGAATGCAGGATATGAGCAGATACGCATTTCCAGTATTTTGTACAATTTCGGTACAAAATACGTAAAAATCGGGGTTTCCGGACTTACCGATTGGGCCCTAAAGTAAGACTATATAATATTAATTTAATAATCTTCTCGAATCGACGGACGAAAATAAAGCCGACGATAAAAATAAAGATAATACTCGTGCTCGTCGTATACGAGATACTTTTAAATACGACTTTTCTCCCGGCCTTAATCCCGTTACCGATTAATTTAAAATACTTATTATTAACGATCTCGATATTATCGATCTTACTTTATTCTCTAGCGGTATATAAAGAGTTATAATATTTAGTCGTAAAACTCTTTTAGTTAAGGATACCGTAGAGCCTCGCCTTTAATACGCCGGTATAGAGGGTACGAGTCGTTATATCTTAAATAAATTAATATTTTCTCGCGAGGCTTCTAAAGAAGAAGTTAAAGATAAGGTTAATAATTTTAATCTTAATTCTACTTTTACCCCTCGTCTTTTAATTCGACTTCCCGGCCCCGGCCCTACTCGTAAATAACCGAGTCTTAATATTAAGAAAGCTGGCCGTTATAGACGTAAACCTACCTACGAGCGCCCCGTTAACCGTAAAGATACGTCTCGCTCGAAGTCTACTAATAAGAAGTAACTAGTAATAACTAGTAATTAATAACGCTTCCTCTTCTTACTCTTTATTTTCTATATTTTTTTTATCTTCGTATTCTCTTCGAATACTTCTCGTAGTTCTAACGCGTTATTTAAAGTATCTATATTAACCTATTTATTAAAGGTCTTTAATTATCTTAATTATTTTATAAAGTAAAGTACCTCGCCCTTTATTTTCTTCTTTTTTAGTACCCTTTTTATTTCTTATTCGTTTATATTATTTATTAATTCCGGTAAAGGTATATTAAGAATCGAAATATTACTCTACCGTTAATAATACGGCTTTAGAAGCGATATATAAAAAATATTATAAATACGATAACTAGTTAATAATCCTAGGCGGTACGCTTATATTCCGACGGTATCCAAAATCTTAAATAATTTAATTACTTTATAAGAGAGCTTTTTATTTAGTTATTTTTACGTTAAGTTTTTAATTAATAATAATATAAGGTTATTTATATTAAATGATTTCGGCTTATACCTTCTACTATAACTACGCTTTTACGCTTCGACCGCGATAATTTACGCTTTTATTAAATACTTTCTTAAAGTATTTAATTTTTTAATTCTTTTTTATACCGACGGTATTTCTCCCCCGTACGTCTCGCCCTCGAGACGCGGTTTAAGAGAAGGATTATAACTATATATAATTATAAATAATATCTATTTTATTATCGTATACTACGTATTATAATATACTTATTCTACTATAAGTAAGAGTACTATTTAATTATTTTACTCGCTTAAATAGAAGGTTCTTAAATAATATTCTAAGGTTTAATTCTAGCGTTTTATCTAATTATCCGTCTACGAATAAAATACGGTATTTAAGCGCCTTTTAATTTTTATTAAATAATATATCTTTAATTAAAACGTATTTATAAAGATAAAACCTTTATTAAAAATAATCTTATTAAGAACTTTAAACTTTAAGATAACTTTTTTAAATATTAACTCTATTAACCCCGTAGAGTCGATTATTTTAATAATTAAGATATATCGTAATATCTTTATATACCTATTTATAATTATAAAGACCGTATTATAAACGCGTTTATATCGTTTATTTAGAGGTAAGCTAGTAATAAAATTTATTATAATTTCTTTCTACGGCCCCGTAGGATATAATAAGGAATTAATCTCGTTATAAAGGCGGTATCGATATACCTTAACCCGCTAGTATATATTATATATATCGATATATTCCCGTACGTTAATCTTAAGAGTACTCTAGAAATATTTTTTAATAAGTAACTCCGTTATCTTCTTAACGTTAAAGTACCCCGTTAATATATCGTTATAATATCGTTTTAATAACTCTTCGCGGATTAATCCTTCTTTAAATATATAAATCTTATTATTATATCTAAGAATTAATATAAAATCTAAAGTCTATACTCCGGCGGAACGCTAGTAATCCGCCTATATAATTTCGGCGATTTTTATTTATAAAAAAGAATTATCCTTTTATAAAACGCGAATTATTTTAATTATTAATAAACTTTTAATATTATAAATCGTTTCGTAAAGTATTATTAACTTAATAATAATACGTAGAATAAATAATTTATAACCTATAATTCTAGCGATAAAATTAAGTAATTCCTTTATTATATCGTAATCGATTTAAATAAACGTCTCGCTTAAACTCCTTAGAATTTCTTATCTAGGTATTAACTCCTTAAGCCTAGATAAATATATTACCGAAGGATATATTTTTTTTACGGTAAACCTTAAAGACCTTAATAACGTAAATTTTACGCGTACTAGGTTTTACGCGACGTTTACGGATATATTATTTAACGCCGGCGAAGTATTATCTACCTTTAGATCTTCTATATCTACGAACGTATTTTATATTATAACGAAAATAGGGCCTTAATTAATACCTTTTAAATTTAATAACTTTTATTATAATATAAGTAATATATTATCTAAAAAATTATCCTAGCCTTTATAATTAAGACGACGTAAGGGGTTATCGGCTAGGTTACTCTTTTTAAAACGATACGAAATTAAGAAATTAAAAGATAAGAGTCTTATTACCTAACGCGCCTAGCGATTATTTAGTTACTTAATATTTATAAAACCCTTTAAATTATTATAATCGGTTAAGACTTCTACTTTATATAAACTACCCTCGAGGTAATATTACTATTATTTAAATATTATAATAATTACGAGGAGCTCCTTATTATAAGTCTCGTATCGAATTTTTAAACCTTATATCTTACGGGATTAAAAAGCGACGGGATACTATTCGTTATTATTTTATAACTACGTTAAAATCGTAGCTACGATAAAATTAGAAGTATTTATTTTAATCCGAATTTTTAATTCTAGATTAAAGTATATTAAAATAAGTATATACGAGAATAAATCGCGAAGTAGGTAAAACGTTTACTCTATCTCTTTAGGTTATTTAAATAAAGTAAATTTTTTATTATCCTAACTACCTTTTAATAGACCCGTTAATAAGCCTATTATCTATAAATAACGATAAATAAATCGACGATAAAAATTAATAAAGCCTAAAAATACTTATATATTATAAAAGGACTTTAGTTTTGGCTAGGACTAAATCGTATTAATCCTACGTTCGTTTATCGAGATATTTTCGGTATTTATAATAAACCTTAGAAACTTAATTAACCGAGTAAAGAACTCGTATATCTTAAGACTCGCGAATAAGGAATATTTTTATAAGCGTTCGAGTATTTATCGTATATAGTTAATATACTCCTTTTTTAAATTTAAATAAATTAGGATATTATCTAAATAAACGACGTAAAATATATTTATTAAGCCCGTTAACGATTTATTAATATAGGTTTAAAAAGTAGTAGGTATATTCGTTAAATTAAATAATATTATTATATATTCGAAAAGATTATACCGCGTACGAAATATTATCTTTTATTTATCGCCTTCCTTAATTCTTATTCGATAATAAATATCTTTTAAATTAAACTTCGTAAATTATATAATATTATTTAGGCGGTCCAGCGTCTTATTAATTAAGGGTAACGGGTAACGATTCTTAATAATAATCTTATTAAGACCTCGGTAGTCGATATATAATTATAGTTTATTATCCTTCTTTAGAATAAAAAGGATAGGAGCCCCGACGGGGTTTACGGAGTATTTAATCTAACCCTTCGTTAGGGCGTTATCTAGGTATCTCCTTAACTTTATTAATTTTAGGTTCGATAAATTATAAAGAGGCCCGTATAACGGGTTACCCTTTATATTAATTATATAGTCGCCGCCCTTATATAACGATAATCGACCTACTTCTTTATTTAAAAAGATATCGTTAAAATTTATAAATTTATTAAGAAACGTAGGCGATACGATAACGGAATTATTAGAAGATATTATATTAACGGTAATATCGCCTTTTTTAGCCTCGTTTTTATTAATAAGATCTTAATTAAAGGGACCAGCCTTAATATAAATTAATATATATATAACTAGTTACGTCCTTAATGATTTCGTAAAATCCTTAAGTAATTCTAACGTATACGTATTTAGCGCGATACCGAACCGTTAAATATATATACTATAGTCGGTTTAGATCTTTTCCTTTTTTATAACCGGTATATTTATAATAATAAACGAGCCTTTCTTATTAATAGAGTAAAAGATATTATTATACTCCCTAGTTTATCTCTATAAGTCGGTTAACTAATAAACGATATTATAAATATTATAGTAATAAATAGATTACCCGCTTATCTATTTAGGAGTCGGTAACGGCTCGCTCTTAAGACGCTCTAGGTTATACTACTATATAAATATCTCGTTAATAATATTTATCTCCGCTCCTAGATCTTTATCTATTTTAATACGAATAGTTTTTATATTAATATTAATTAGGTTCGTAATAACTTCGCTATCGATATTTATACTCGGTCGGGTTTTTATTTCCCTTTATTCCCTCGGGATAAAGATTTCCCCGAGGGTTTATTATTTTTTAACTCGGCGGTATAATCGCCGATATAATTAATAGTCTTTATTTTCTTCTCTGGATATTTATTAAAGTAATAACCGAGTTTATAATAATTAAAGTATTTAATATCCTTAAGATTCTTATCGCTCGCGCGAGTCGTATACGTTTTATTTATATTTCTACGACTACCTTTATTAAAACCTTATCCTCTTATATTAAATTTATCTTTATTATCTCCGCTCTTTAACTCCTTCTTATACCTTTTCCGAGGTTTTAATTAATTATCTTAATTATTATTTTATATCTTAAAGTCTTAATTAAAATTATATTTATAACGCGCCGTAAATAATATAAATTCGGTTCGTTTAGTAGGAATACTTTAGGCCCGGTTAACTTCTTTTAAAATATTAAGTCTTAAGCGGGTTATTAGATAAATTATTTATTACTCTTCTTTATAAGGAGGTAGTTTAATTTATAAGATATTAAGGTAGGTATCGAAATCTCGTATTAATTAATTATTTCTTTAACGTATATATTAATATTTAAGATTCGTATTTATAATTCGGTTTAAAGAGTCCTCGATTACGTTAAATAAATAGTCCGTAAAGAATTTCTACGTTAATATATCTACTAGATAAAGTTCCTTATATTTATTTTATAACTTTTTAATTTACCTCTTTAAATAAGGTATTATATATAAAATCTTCTTTTCGTTTATTCGAAAGTTTACGGGTATTAAACGGAACGCGGTCTTTACGTTATAGATTTATTCTTAATAATTTTACGGATTCTTTATATAAAAATCCCGTAGTTTCGATAACCGTAAATTACCTTAATTTATATTATAACCGATTTAATTATGATTTATTATCGGGCCGTTTTCGTTTTTTATATTTAGTTTTTAAAGATTATTTTTAATTTCCTTATCTTCTTTACCTACGATAATACGTTATAAATTTTCGATATTCTTTTAAATCGTAATAATAGAGGCCTCTTTCTCGAGGGCTTTTTATTTATATTTTAATTTTATAAATCATTAATCTACTATAAAATTAATATTCTTTAGTAAATCTTTTATATTTTCGTCTAGAGTATTAATCTTATATATCTCGCCTTCGGGATAATTATTTTTAGAAAGATCTTTTATATTTTTAACGAATTACTACCTAAAAAGATTAAGAAAAATTAAAACTATTAGATTATAATATTTAAGATATTTATAATAATATAAAAATAAGTATAAAACCTTAATAAGAAAATAATCTTTATATTTAAATAATAGAATTAATCTCTAAAGAGTTAAAGTAAGGGCTCCGAGCCTCCTATTTCTAAAGGGGCTCCGGAGTATTAAAAACTATAATATAATACTATAATATAAATAGCGTAACCACGCCGTATACTCTTTATATAGGATCTATATACTATACTTAATAGTTATTATAAAGTTAGTCTTGATATAATATAATACGATTAACGATTAACGGATTTCATTAATCGATTAATAACGCTAAGCCTAGTAGTATAAAGTAGTAAACTAAAATACTAGTCTCTAAACTTCTCTACCTCTATTCTTTCCTAATTAATTAAACCTAGCTTAAGACTTTACCTGATAAGACTAGTGTTATTTAACGATCTAACTTTATAAGGCTAGCGTCGCGGTATGATCTAGCCTAGTAAGGTTAGCGCTATTAATCGATTAATCCACTTTGAAATTAATCGATTAGATTAATTACCACAGAGGTCTTAAGAGGGGAAATATCCCATTGGTGGAGAATCCTTATGTAATTAGTGCCTGGGCGGCATGCTGTTCTCCGCCACCAGTGGGTGACAAAACTCATGAGGGGTCTAACCGATACTAGGCTAGGGGCAGACCGCTCATGAGTTTTGTCACCTACTGGTGCCGCCATTTGTTTGTTATTATTCTAGTATCCTGAATATCATGTATAGCTGGCCCATAGATAGCTACCAGTGATCAATCAATTCATTCTACGTGTATTGGATAGTGCTGCAGTGCCATGTTGACGGCATCCTTCCTTTTCTCTGTGTATAGTGGAGGGTCTTCTAGCCTATCTAGGTAAAACGCTCACACTAGAATATCGGTATATACCGTGAATAAACAGTACGGTTCATACAAAACCGTACCGCGCTAATTTAGCGCTAATCGTACACTATTGGTCAATACTGTACCGTTGACCCCCCGTTGGGAGCACTGATAACGATCAGGCTGTGACAGCAGGGTACATGCGCACAAGCCACAGGATCGCCGCCACATAAGCGGGACTCGAACGTCAGAGTTGTTGCCTTCTATATCAGTGATCTGGAATGATAAGTATGACAGCGACTACTATGAATAAATCCCCATGTGTCCTCCAATTAGCAGTACCAGGTTTGCTGTTTGTCACTTCGCTCGTCCACACGTCTCTCGATGGCGCCTGATGGCAGCGATAATCTCGCTGACTACCGCGCCCACATGAAAGAGCTACTGGACGACTGCCTCACTCGAAGGGATGACGCAGACCCAAAGAAGCGCTTTGCACGTCGTGGCGTCACCCAGGAGATCTTTGATAAGAAAAGACTCATTCGGCTCTTTGGACTCGTGCTGTATGAAGATGGCCACCACATCGATTTAGCTGCTGAAGAACATCTAAGCTGCCTGGCTACCAAAATAAGAGGACGTTCAAGATCAACTGGATACTGCAACGTCCTTGCCACCTTGCTATCTGCAAGATGCACAGATCAGAGTTTGCAGGATTTTGGCAAGGGACTTATCGGCAACACAGAGAGCAAATTTCTCAGTGACGAGGAGTTGCCTTTGGAAGAGGACGCAGCGTGCGAGGCTTTTGGGCACGATGACGGAAACAGCTTCTGGGAGCACCAATTCTTGTTCTGCCCAGTGGTCTTGATTCGAGGTGACGAGACCATATACACAGATTCTAGACAGTCATGTCCATTACCATTTTGTGGCGAGCCCGAGCAAATTGGAAGGGGAGCCTACGCCAAGGTCTACAAAGTGAGAATTGAAAGAGGCCATTTGATCACGGACCCAGCTACGGGCTCTGCACTAAATGTCAGTAGTCCTTATTTGAGCTTATTTGATCTTTCGTTTTTGATCCCCACTAATTTGTCTTATAGCGCGATTGGTACGCCATGAAACAATTCTTCGACTACGACGCTGAGGCCAAGGAGTCATTCGAGGCAGAAGAAAGCATACCCCGGAAATTCGTTCAGTCCAACAAGCGCCACGACAACATCCTCGTTACACAAGCAAGTTTAGAGTATGGCAACACCTACAGTCTATTCTTCGACCTAGCGAAGTACAGTCTATGGGACTACTTCCAAGATCCTGAGGTTTTCATCACCGCCGAAGAGAAAGGGACAGTCTTCGGACGAAGCGTGGGGATAGCCGGGGCATTGGCCTTCCTCCACGATGAGCTCTACTTGGAATCGACGGGTGAGCAACTGCATTGCTACCACCTGGACCTCAAACCACAAAATATATTAGTCTTTGAAGGAAGAGACAACAGAGATGGAAAGAGTAGGCACATCTGGAAAATCTCCGATTTTGGTATCTCCCAAATGAAGCACATAAAGCCTAATGGAGCAGACGTAGATACCGACCACCCCGTTTCGTTCCTGGACAGGATCTTCAGGCCCCAGAAGCAGGACACGAACCCTAGCAGTGGAGTTGACAATTCAAGATATGGAGGAACGTATGGTGCTCCGGAAGCCAGGCTAACAACAGACAAGGTCACCAGAAAAAGCGATGTATGGTCCCTGGGTTGTGTCCTCATCGACGTGCTCACCTTCCTCGACAACGGCTCCATCGGCATCGAAGAGTTCGGAGAGGCGCGTGCCAAAGACAGAGACAACGATCGTTTCTTTGAACCAACACCTTCGCATTTTGGGACCGAGCTCAACAACATGCTACACTCTTCGGTGACCAGCTGGCTTGAGACCCTAGAGGGCAAAGCCAAAGAGCGACACGAGCTCGAGGGCAAGGCTTTCCGACAGGTCTCCACACTACTCAGAGAGAGTATGCTGCTCATGGATCAAGCTCAACGATGCACTGCGAAGGAGGCGGAGAAGCGATTGAAGAGAATAACCCGCCAATTCACACGTGCAGTTGCGCAGACACCGCCATTGACTCCCGAACGCTCCGAGGACTCCCAAAAACCGAAAAGAAAATCACACGTGGAGTCTCTAGGTGCCAGGAATCGAGTAGAAATCTCCGTCTCTTCTCGGAGATCTTTGCTTGCTCAGTCGTGGAATGCCTGGCGCTTCCCACTCGCAGCAGCTGCGGTGGTGGTAGGAGTAGTATATTATTTTTCTTCAGTATAGGCTACGTCATTGGATTGTTACATTGGTTTCGCGCATATAATTTTGGAATGACATCTCACGTTCACCTTTATATTTCTTTTCGAAAAGAAGTGCGCACGTGTAATATGTACTAGGATTCATGATCACGATTCTATTTCGGCTTGCTTTTGTCCTTGCCTCTAACCGCCCTTCTGAATATTGATAGAATGCGTGGAAAGAATAGCGGTAGCCAAATTGACTTCTTTGTCTTGAATGGATGACCGAGCTATGAGCAAGTAGTGGTCCTTCCAAGACCCCATTTGCACTGCAACAAAACCGAAGAAAACCTAGCAGATGATCAAATTCGACGATAGATCCAGTTAGGCTATGGTTGCAGTGAACGTCCTTCATCCTGCGAGTATTATCAACGATACCAATCGACAACGAGCACTCTTGCGCCTGTTGTCTACCAATCGTTCTCTGCCACCGAGAACCTATTGCGGGATTCGAACGGCTTTGCAATGCATGGTATAACAACACCAAAGAGCCATCGCTGCCAATGTCCGAAGACACCGCAAATGAGCTTGAGAGGTACACACGACATATGAAGATCCCAGGGAATGCTTAATTCCACGTTACAAATTTTTCAATGGTGCCTGCAGCTCACTGGACTAGCATGCGTATGTTTCGCGCTGCTATCGTTGTATTCTCTGAAGTCAAATTCATCGCCAGTCCATTCCCAGGCGCAGGAATTATTCCCGCCGGACTATTCGTGAACGAATTCAATATCGTATCAAATAACGACCCTGACTCCCACATAAACAGGCTCAGCGCGGAGGCGGTGGGCGACATTGCTGCATTGAAGTCGAAGTCAGCTTCCAGAATCCGCTTACTCCTGAGAATCTTGACAGAAACTAACTGCTTGGAATAGCCACCACCCCTCCCTCCGGAACACCCTTCGGCAATCCCCTACTATCCATTCCACATCTACTAATCATAAAATTCCCCCCTGCATTCACCTTCGCCCAACTGCTATCACCCAGCGCACTAATTTGATGGTCAACCCCTGGCACATAACTCAGCAGAGCAAAATTACACGAATCTGTTCCCTCACCCGTCAGCACTACATGTCACCCAATCGCGATGATCACTTTAGGGTAGGGACCCTCCGCACTGTAGAACAAGCACGACACATACTCTGGGTATAGAACCTTGGGATTTGAACAACGCGAGCTAGTTGCGCTGAGCCGACTTTCTGCGCGCAGCCGGGCCAGGAGCCTTTGGGGTCGGCGCGCATTTGCTCTTCGTCGAAGACGCGGATGCCATAGTCTGTGGAGGGGGCGAAGGATTCGAGGAGCGGGGTGCAGTCTTCTGTCCTTGGGGAGCCGTAGGTGTCGTAGCCGCAGTAGTATTCATATCGTGGGCTGTTTTCTTGGGCGAGGGCTGAGTGGCACAGAAGTAGGAGAAGAATGTGAGACTTGACGATTGGAGAGGTGGAAAGGGGTGTCATTCTCACCCATGGGGGTGATAAGGGGATGTGCTCATTGCGGCAGAAGGTGAACGGTTTTGATCACTGGATATTTACTGTCGGATACATGCGGAACCTCGAGAAAAAAACAAAACTCACTCCACGCGCTTCGTCCCACAAAACGTGGAATCTTATCGAGGATGCGACAAGCGACTTTCCCTGCATCACGCACATAGAAAGGCGCCAATGATACCTGGGTTTGGAGACATTCAACGTCAAATCTCCCACGTTTGGCGAGGGCTCGGAACGCTGGCTTCCATATGGACGGCGGGTTGGTCCGGTTAGGCCAATCGCGTGCTTCAACATGCATGATCTGATAAACAACCCCCCGCGGTGTGGGTATACTGAAAATGCCTGTAGCTTCATGCACGCTGAGTCATTACTTTCAAGAATTCTGACACGCGAGTTGAGAGTATTTATCCACTGCCATTGAAAAAGACTCTTCTCACATACATCACACAATGCTTCTGCTCCTCCCAGCAGCTCTCGCGGCCACTCTGATCGCCTTCACGGGAGCAAGCCCGTCGGTCGTATGTGTTTCCCAAATCTATGGGCAACCTAGGCCTGATGACGCCTTGGGAGTTGCTGGTACTATTCCTTATGCCAAATCGGATCCAGATCATCAAGCAGACGCCGCCCGCACATTCGCAGAGCCGGCATTCTTCACCCCTCGGTTCCAAGCCTTGACGAATACGTGGCAGACTAGTATGGTGCAGTTGCCGATGATTTGGCGGTATAGTGAGTAGCCTTCTCACAAAGCGATAGTACAATCTTCATAAGATTCTTCTGCACGGACAGTAATGCTGACGACTGTTCGTGCGTAGAATCTGCACGTCTCGCTTTCCTCTTCTCCGCCAACGACGCAGGCCAAGTCCTCCTTCCCAGCATAAACCTCACTTGGCACGTCGTCCAGTCAGCCGCAGCCGGCGTTCTCGAAAATTGCATGCACAACCAAGGTAGTGTTGGAGGTGTGTGGGTTGTCAGTGGTAAGTGAACCGAAAATTGACTTCTTCATGGAACCGTCCTTCAGCAGCTGTTCCGATAAATGCTTTGGACGATCTTTCGAGTACTCTTTCGCAACCCCACTAATCATCCGCTGCTTACTAGATCAGTACCGAAATCCGTACCTCGCCCTTTATCTTTACGAAGCTGGCGGAAAGTTCGAGGCTGTGATGAATAGGTATATGATCACGGGGAAAGGTATCAATCCTTTTAACCCGAGGGGAGGAGGTTTAGAGGGCATGGCTCTCAATGCGACGGTTGTAGGAGCGACGTTGACTGGGGAGATGCCGGCGACTGGAACGATGGTGGGTGTGGAGAGTGTGCCGACAAATAGATTGCCGTCGATATCGGGTGCTGAGGTGTCTGGAGTAGCTGTGCAGTGAATGGAAGTCGTTCGGTAGATGGTCAAGATATATATCCTTGCCATGCAGTATCGATCTTTGTAGCCACTTTCTGTGCGTAATAACTTCACGAAGTTTCATCAATCTGGGTATATCTCAGCCCTCAGAAACGGCTTGCCTTGCGGCCGTCCAAAGCTTTCTTTGCCTCAAAAGGCATTCACCAAGATTCATCCACGTCATTCATATTAAATCGTGCCAACGGAGCTCAACGGGCTACTGGTCCCACTACCCAATTCCATCACCTCCAGCTCCTCCGCCTGCGGATGATACTTTCTCTTTAACATCTCCGCCCACCCATGCAGCGAGTCCACATCCCACCCCTCGATCTTGATTTCTCTCTCTCCCATATCCTTTCCCAGCACAGTACCCTGATACCTGCTCTCCACCCCCTCTTCAGTCTTCGCATGTTTCTTCTTCAACTGAGCTAAGAAATCCTCTTTTGGTACTTCCAACGCCACATCCTCCACCTTAGCAGCAGCGTTAGGGTTCGTGAGATCAATCGCTCCACGTGTAGGCTCATCAGGAGCTAGTCCAGCAATCCGCCTTATCTCTTTGTTATTTCCACTGGTACACCATGTCACAAAAGCTTCCACGCCCCGCATATCCTCCTCACCCTGCATCTGCTCTTCCATCTCACTCATCTGTGGGAACAATGCGCCTGCATCTTGCATTGCCATGCGCACATCGGTGACTGTCACGGCATCACTACCATCGAGGAGCGGATCTGACCCATTCTCGGCACGGAGGAGGGCATGCCGTGCAGTCTGGCTTGCGATTAACGTGAGGTAGCGCGATGCCAAGTCAGTGAGGGTATCAAGGACGGAGGGGCGCGTAGTGGTGAACCCGGCTGCGCGGAGAATGTGGAGGATGGGGGTGCGGAGGAGGGAGGGGTGGAGTTGGTTTGGCGATACCATTGTGCTGAAAGATTTGTATATCACAGATGATAAGGTGGTATAGATTTAATTATGATATCTGCCATAGCAGATTGAGCAGATGCTTTCGTCTCATACTGTTTTTGATAAGGTAACAGTGAAGCATCCGAGAGGGCTTGGATTTCTATAACACTAGCGCGGCGGAGGGCTTGGCCCGCATTCCTCAACCACCAGTCCTTCCGTATACAGCATGTTGCTCCAATAACATACTTTGACCTCAGACTCAGCCTCAGCCTCAGCCTCTCAGCTCGTAACAGCCTCAATCCCCCACGGTTAGGATGTCAGAAACGCGCCCAAAGCTCAAGATCAAACCAGGCGGCTCCTCCATCCAACAAGAACCCGTCGCAACGCCCTCTCTCACTACGCTCTCAACCTCAACCCCCAAAATAACGCTCAAGTTCGGCGGCAAGAAGAGCCCTCAGACTCCGGTCCCCCAGTCCCAACCAGAAGCCGCAACCTCGGCGCTCTCATCAACAAAGCCCAAATCCGTCCGCAAACCCAAACCCACTCCCAAGAAGCGCGCTCTAGAAGCCGACCCGTCAGACAATGAAGATGAGGAAGATGCCGCATCGTCCCAGCCCCAGATCAAGAGGATCAAACTCAAAGCAAGAGCGCCGAGTCTGCCAATGCTGCACCTCAAAACCAGGGGAAAACCACCTAAGAGACCGAGAGGGGTAGGTTACGACAGTGAGGCTTCAGACCGTGAGAATGATCCCACGATCTCCGAATCTATCATTCTACGCATGGCCACTGGTCCCGACTGTGACACTCTCAGCCAAGCTATCGCCGAGAACAATATTGGTAGCCGTAAGTCAGGCGGCGTAGATGTACGGATACGCTTTCTACGGACTGATTGTAGGCGCTCTGTGGTCACTATCAACGGACGACACTATGCAGCTTGCATGGTGGATCTACCTTGTATTATCGAGGCAATGAAGTCGTGGTTTCCGAAGAGCGGATGGATCAAGAGCGCGGATATCTGTCAGATGCTGATTGTGTTGGGGCCTATCAAGGTTGAGGAGGAGGCGATGACGTATCCTCTTCCAGGAGTGGGCAAAGGGGAGTTGGACGAGAAGACGTGGCAGTACGCGCACGGTGTTACCCCGCCGATGCGATGGGTGAGAAAGCGGAGATTCAGGAAGAGAATCAGTGTCAGAACCGTCATGGAAGTCGAAGCCGTAGTTGAAGCACTCCTCCGGGCTGACGCAGAAGCCGAAGGCGACGCAAAGTTCGAACTCATCGACGAGCGCAAACTTGAGAGCGAGTCCGACGACGAAGAACTCTACGACGAACATGAACAAGACGCTGAAGGTGACGAAGATCTCGATCAGAGCCAATACATTCAAACCGTCGAAGGGGTAGCCGAACCCGAAAAAGACGAAGAAGAAGCCGCTGCCCGCTTAGCCGCAGAAATGGAGGCAGGCATGATGGATGACCTCGACGAGGACACCAACGCGCCCGAAACCCTCACCTCCGCCCCTCCTGTCGACTCCCCCGCCGCTCTCAATGACACCGCCACACCGCCCTCTACCACCGAAACACCAGTCGCCGGGTTCACCCCCTCCGCCGACGCCACACCAGCAGGCGCCGTCGACACTTCTTCCGCTGCTGAAGATGAGTCAGAAGAGGAGTCGGATGAGGATGAAGACGTGGATGAGGATCAATTGGAGAAGCAGCAGGAGAAGCAGCGGCAGCAGGAAGAGATTGATGATCTGGAGGATGCGATTAAGGGTGTGCAGGAGCAGTTGGCGAAGCAGGCGAATCCGTTGTTGAGGAAGAGGTTGGGGGATAAGATTCGGGATTTGCAGAGGGATCTGGAGGTGAAGAGGGGGGGTGGGGAAGAGGGTGGGGAGGAGTAGTTGGGTGCTGGTTGTTGTTGTGGACATCGCTCGTAGTAGCTTCGAGTATAGGGACTTAGGTACCACCAAATGCTACCTTTACTTGCAAAAAAGGTTCTGACTGATGGCACTGCATTGCTTTGAGGTGAGATGATTGAGTATTCCAGGCAATTTAGGCAGTAAAATAGTGTACAACGGAGCTCTAAGAAATTATCCCGCTTGTATTCACATATCGAATAAGAGAAGAATATGAGAGCTCAATGAGCACCCACATGGTGTACAACATACGCACCCCCTCTGCCACTCACTCTCTACATTCCCTTCTGCAAGCACACAACTCCCCCCCTTCTGAATCGGAGTTTCTCACTCACGAACTCCCAGCAGCACTAGCCCCAGCAGCACCAGCCCCAGCAGCACTAGCCCCTACAGCCGCCCTCCCTGTACTCGTCGAAAAATCCACCCTCAACGCCCGTCCACAAACCTGTCGTCCCTTCAACTCTCCATAAGCCTTCTCCGCACTCTCAATGTCCACGAAATCCGCATGCGCAAAGCCTCTTGGTTGGCCCGTACGTCGATCAATCGCAACTCTCACATCAATCACGTTCTTGATCTCTCTGAACAGGTTGTTCAAGTCGCGGTCGCTCATGTCGAAGGACATGTTGCCGATGAAGAGGGTTTTCGTGGGAGCGTGGAGGGGGCGGTCGGTGAAGGAGGGGCCGGAGAAGGGGCCGGAGCGTTCTTTAGAGATGCTGAATTGAACGGAGAGGCGGCGGCCTTCGAAGTTTTGGAGGTTGTAGAGTTCGATGGCTTTGGTGGCGGCTTCGACGGTTTCGAACTCTACGTAGCCGAATCTGTATGATCGAATCAAGGTTAGCAATAGTTCCCCACCTTGTGCATGGGAATAGTAATGAAGAAAGGAGCTTCATACCCTTTGCTCAGACCCCTGTTATCCATAATAATCTTCGCATCGGTCACTGGTCCCGCGCGCTCAAACTCCTGCTTCAAATCTGCAGCACGCACATCGAAGAACAGATTTCCCACGTAGACCGTTTTGCTCGGCTCCCCGTCTTGTGCCGGAACATTGCGATCCCTGACTGGCCTCGATGCGGAACCGAAGCCAGCTGCAGCACCAAGGGACTCTGCTGCTCCAGTGATGGTCTCAGCTGCTGATTGAGCTGCGCCTGATAGGGTAGACGTGGTGGATGTTGCAGTCTCTTTGGCAGAGTCTGCAGCACTCCCAGCAGTCTCCTTAGTCGTCTCAGTGGCGCTTTCTGTGGCGGATTCGATATTTGAAGCGGCGGCGGAAGCCTCTGATTGCGTTGGAGCATCGGCATCGGCGTCTGGGTCTGCGGATGCTGCTATTGAGTTGTCGCCGTGTTGGGCTTCTGTGGCGCCATCTGCTTCTGGTTCGGATTGCGTGGCTGCTTCGTCGCTGGCATATCTTCGCTGAATGGGGAGCGTTGATGTTGGGAATGTTATTCTCGATGCATTGTTTCGGGGGATATTGTATGTGAGGCTGGTAATTGACCGCGACTTGATTGATGTGGAGGTAGATGGAGAGGAAGAGAGCACGCGAATTGCGGCGCGGCGGAGACAGAACCTGATCAACTGATGTTAGCAGTCATTCCTGGTAAGCTCTAGACTTGGCTTACATGATGGCAAGGACTGTAGAGACAGACACAGATTCAGGGTGGGCTATTGTGGTAGAGGAATTGATAGGAGGTCTTCTGTTGAGTCTTGACGGCAAGATCGAAATGATCTTCGGAAAAGTTTTAGCACTATTTAGCGTCCTTCTAGCCATATAAGGCTAGCGTAAATCGCTCAGCTTGCTTCTTGCTCGTGCTGCTCTTCATCCCTGGAAACATTTGCTACACATATATTTTAGCAAGACCCTACTATTCAAATGACTTCACTCATTTTGAACCTTGCGTATACCTAAGCATTTCGAAGATTTCGAGCTGTTGGTACATATTCAATGGCCCTTCCACGCGAAAAAGAATGAAAGCTATACCTGTAGAGCTTTTCATAAAAGCACAGGGCTACCTCTCGCGAATTGTAGATCAAGACCTCCACAGCAACCATAACAACTACCAGCAGCCTATAATGATAATTTTGATATCATTTAAAACCATGGTCGAGCTTGTGGGGGTGCGGACGAATGCCCAATAGCACGAATACACTAATTTCAAAACCTTGCTTTCATTGCAACTCGAAGTCGGGCTTAATATTTCCCAATTCGAGCGTACTTTTGCGCACGTAAGAGTTTTTGGGTACAAGTTTGAGATGAAAATAGTTTTATTGGATTTTCATTACTTTATGATTAAAGTATCATTCTCGTCAAAAGCTGCTGGGTTTGAGCACCGATATAGTGGGGGGAAAATATGGGAGCGTGTCTGAAAATGACTCCAAACTGTACCTCCGTAATCCTCTCACTAACCGCACGTGCAAGTCGACGAGTACCCCGAACTCAGCGTTTGTGGGCATGTGGTCTGCCGGTAGTAAACAATCTGGCCACCATCTGCAATCAATGTAAGTACTCAAAAAAAGACAAGAAGAAGAAAAAACGAACTCACCATTCCAAGGCTGCCCATCACTCCCAATAGCCGCCTGTCCATTTGTCCCTGGACTTCCAGTCTGGATATCGAAATGCACGCTACAATCTGAACTATCCTTGAACTCATCGCTGGTGCTCCCGCACCAATGATCACCATTCGAAAAGCAGGCGTCAACAATCTGAATCGTCAACGTCGAACCAGAGCCTACGCCGTTATTATATGTATTAACGCCGCTAGTGGATAGCTCGTAGCAGGTGCCACAGGCCGAACCGCAATTCGGCTGCCCAGCGCTGTTGAGGGCGCCTTGGAAGAGCTTTTGGTTGACGGCGCCGTTGTACATGCCGGGGCTGTTGGTCCATTGCCAGGGATTTTGGCCGCAGTCGCAGGCCGAGCCCATCCAGCCGTAGTACTGAGAAACGATTAGCATTGATCCACCAGCTACAATTAGGGAGGGAGTTATTAAAAGCATACCGAAGTAGAAGCGACGCCGTCCCATCCACCTGGTGCGCTGGTCGAGTCGCAAGTACCAACAGTGGCAGCTTGCGATCCTCTACTGGCAGGAGAGGTATCACCACCCCCTGAACCGGGGCTTGGAGTTGGACTCGACGCTACAGGCGCTGCGGCCTTTGCTGCAGCTGCTTTTAAGGGGGCAGGGGGCTGACTATTGGTTGAAGGGGAGGTGCCGGATGGTGAATCGCCTGGGAATTGACACTGCCATGATGGATCACCAGCCCAGGAACCACCGGCGGCTTGTGTGCGACATTGTGCGTATGCTAGAGGCCCACCAGTCAGTCTTGTTGGTTATGAACAAGCGGGGGGTGAGGATGACACGCACTGTCATCTTTGCAAATGCAGGAACCTTCGGCACACGGCAGAGGTCCGTTGACGCGTTGGCTGGGGTAGTTGCAGGCACCCCACAATGCTACTGATTGTCGTGGAACCAGTCTTGCTGCTGCGTGGACACTGGTGTATCGGGTACTCGCGAGGAGGAGGAGCAAACTGATGGGTAGCATTCTGCCAGACTTCGCAACAGCGATTCAATTGAACAAAGTGCTTGAGTGGAGCAACGTCGCTTGGAGATATGTCTTTTCGAATCTGCTTCTGAATGCTCCAGACAGGAGCAAGTGTCTAATATATCCATTCTCAACACCGAACCGGTGAATAGCGCCGCAGGATGCCCTTTCCCGTCTCGCAGGATCGGAACAGTACTGCTACCCTCATTGAGACATGGGGCAACCACCACACGCACCAAATCCCTCATGAAGTTTCCCATCTCGTTCCCATCCTTCTTTTCGCTCTGCCAATGGTGAGGGAGTATCGAGTCATATTGGGCGCTAAGCTCGTTTCAAGATTCAAGCTCTACCACCTGTTCCTGATGCAAAGCGGTTGGCGCGGTCGAAAAGCGGGGTACCTTGTAGATATTGATGCTAGTGTGAGTGAGTGAGACCACGGAAGGATCAAACACAACGTGGAAAGGGAAGGTTCCTGAAGTCGGAGATTTCATGCCAGTCACGGTCGGCATCTTGGATCTGACCTATGATGCGACTGACAATAGCGATCCTATGGTCACGAGCTCCAGGCTACTGTTCATTCTTGCCGGCGAAATAAATAGTCAGTTGCGACACTTCTTGAAAAGCCGGACATCGAAGATCTCGAGCCACGTGGGGTCCAGAACTCTGAAGCGCTCAGATGTCTCGAAAACGAATGCTGGAGTCATCGCTACTATGGGACATAGTGGGATCTATGATGAGGCCTAGGTCTCAGAAAGGCGGTTCAAATCATCCCCGTACTGTCTTAATGAGACTACCTGGGCCCCATGCTCGGCCAGGAGTCCGTGTCACGAAGGGTCTCGGGACCCCAAACGTCACCCGATTCCACCCTCTGCTTCACCACTAATGGCAGACTTGGCGTAAGTATGCGGCCAATAGTCGTGACATACGCTACGAGCCTCCCTTCCTCCTCCGAGTGGGGGCAGTGTTTCGAGTCACGATCGGTGTCGTCCCTGCTTCCCGCCAGGGCATAGGGAGTAAGCATAGATTACAGTGTGGCCCAAGACGGTGGGATGAAACGATGTGCGTCCCCAATTAGGGAGTGGTTCACGGGTCGCATAGTCGCTTATACGTTTGACCCAATGACCCTCGGAAAAGTTCCGAGCCGCGTGGGAGATTGACCCTGGACAGAGATTTTTAGTGTTTTATGGTCAAAGCTTCCAACTAATGTAATTTGGTGATGCGTCTGGGTAGGTAATCGTAAGCCGAATCTCAGCAAATAACCACCATAAATCTATTAGCCAAGATACCAATGTCCGCAACCCGGAGTTTTTCGCCATTCATTACCCTCTTCTTGAGGGTTACTAACATGTGATATTTAATATCATGCTATAGATGATCATGGTACCCTTGCATCATAATCTCTGATAGCCAATATATAAAGCCTTTGACAACAACAACATCGATGCTTGGGAGGTCCTCATGCCCGAGTAGAATAAATGTAAAAGACTCTCTTGGAGAGCAGGTGACTAGCAGCGATGCTGGACTTTGGTCCTCTTGGAGTATCACCTCCCAACCCCCAAGGCCAGCACGTGAAAACAGCTCTTGTCGAACACGGACCGTTTTCGAGCAGGGAAGATTTATATGAAGAAGCGATTTTGCCTTTGCATTGACATCACTGGATTTCCTGAACCTTTTCTCCTAATTTCATGAATAACAATAATATCCTTGTAATGAAAATGTTATATGCTGTTCGAATGCCAGCTGTTGGAAATTTTGTTCTTCCGACTTCTCTCCGATGTCATGTTCTATGACTCCCTCCCTTCCCTGTTAGCAAATCTGCAGCTTCGGATTTCCGAACATAGTTCATCCCGCGAAGCACCGACTTTCTAGTTCTCCGCCTCTTCCAAACAGGGTCTGGAGTTCCAATACTTGAATATGTGCTTTGCGCAGTCAAATCCGCCATCCAAGTACACAGCTCCAAAGATGGCAAATACGGTCCTACTCTGGTCCGGTAGATTTTCACGTGTCATCTCGTCGAATTCCCATGCATAGTTCACAACCAATTTTTCTGTGGGCTTCACTGAAAATCAATTTAGCATCTACATTACAGATTGATCTGGTACGATATCGCCCACACCCCTCCGGAGTCTCGGTATAATCCCACTCTTCTGCAATTAGAAGGTCGTGGAAAGCTTTCCCGACGAAGGCGAGTCTTTTTCGTCATCTTACTTCTTTAGGAGTCCCATTTGGATCTGTGATGGAATCGGGGAGACAAACCGCTTCCATCACCTTCAACTTATCGAGGAATCGGTATCCGATATGCTTCTGAAGCTTCTCAAGAAGTGTGTGTTCTTGCCGGGACTCTCCCTGGCCCGCGCTGGACTACGACATCGTACTTGTTACCTGATTTGGAAGCAAACCATCTTAATCTACTTTTCGAGAGTAACAAATAACTCGCAACTATGCGTTAATTGATCTTTTCGCATGAGAAACCTCGAATCCTGTTGTGATCTCTGCTTCAACACTTGCAGGAAATTCCTCGAAAAATATAGAGAATCTGTCCACGGACAATTACCGGCGGCAGAGACAGCGCCTACAAGGTTGACAAAGCGAGGGTGCCTTGAGAGCTAGAAAACGACCTTTGAAAATACTTGTGCAAGTTGTATTCTTAGTTTCTCAGGCGTATATCTCGGACGGCTTCCTATCTCCAAATCAAGTGTTAAAACTCGCTCAGCTTGAGCACCGAGCAAGGCTTTCTGATCTATTCTAGAGTGACTAGACATGCGATCACAGGTCACTTTGAGCTTTTATGTTTCCAGTTTTTCGCTCTTTTCAGCCCGTTTCTTCTGAGGATCGGGCTCTACGATCCTGATTCGAGTTGAAAAGCCATCATTCTTGGCTGTTTCAAGACGTTTTGCCTGCCTTCTACCTCGACCCATCAGTCAATTACCCATGGATTGATGCTCTTGGGAGTCGCGTTCTATGATTCAGTCAGCTCCACGGCTCTAGTGGTCTCATTTCTTCCTAAGCTGTTGAGCTAAGCATCTACCATCTCGATGTAAGATGCTTAAGTGTCTCCCTCCACAAGACCCGAGATTTAATAATTTCCCGTGGGAATTGATTACTTACTCATGTTCTCGAATACCACCTTTGCGCGATCGAAGCCACCATCCACGCACACAGCTCCAATAATTGCTCTGAAAGTTCTCTGCTTGGTCTTCAGTGAAATATCTGTGGGCCGTGAAGAAGCGGCGTCTGGATTAGACATTCTTATAGCTTCCTCGAGATCAAGCTTGCTTACTATCCGGTCGAAGTCCGAGGCTGAGAATTCAGGGTCCCGAGCCGATTCTGGAACCGTAGCGCTTCCAGAGCTGTACCACTGCTCCAATTCTAGAAGCGAAATAAATGCTATCACAAGGGCAGGAGGCCTTCTGTATCCTAGGGCAGCATTAGGAGCTTGCGCAGAGCTAGCGACGGAGTCAGGGAGGAGTAGATCTTCTATGAGCCATGACCTGCTGTTGGAATTATGACCAATAATCTGCTCGAGATTATCGATCATGGTGTCTTGGGAAGATGCGTTCTGATAGCTGGGTATAGTGTCGCTTCGTCTAGTAGATCAGTCGATATGAGTTTGATTGTTGAGGTGCAATGATGGAAATGGTATTGTGTTGGCAAAATTCGTCTTTGATGCCCAAGATGCCTAGCTCTATATTGTGAGAGACGTTTTCGCAATGTCGGAATCGAGTGACTGGGGAACTATAGACGATATCAGCTCGGACCTGGCCAGCTTTGCAATGAGCGGAGCACTCATGAAAATAAAAAATCGATGACTAGACGTACTGTACAGGGCCACCGAGCGCATGATTGGATTTCTCGTCGCCACCAGCGCTTCTGAAAATCCGCACCATTTTCCGTACGAAATGGTCGTGAGAGAAAATTAGAGGTGAGAGCATGTGATTCAGGAACAAAGTATCCCGATCGTGGAGAGCTGGAAATCCCAAACGCGCACCGTAGAAAGCATTCAACTGACACAGGCCAAGATAGTCTGGTCCTCCATCTTTGCTGAGCCTCAAGGCAGCAACATAGACGATCACTGACATTGAGTATGCGCCAATGAGCATAATCATCCTACCAAATTCGACACTTCGCCTACTATGTTCTGGAGGGGTAGCTGAATCGATGATCGTGTATCGCTGTATCGCAAAGTGAGAGCTCTTGTGGTATAATTTGGGAGCACAACGCCTGGGATCCCGTCGTTTGAGTAGTCGAAGTGCGCTCTAGGGAATACCACATGGGCACCAGCAGTAGACTTCATGGTCTGTTTCATGGTTTCTTGGGATATAACGTAGTCCTATCATATTACTCACGTAGCGCTTCTGTCCGATCATCCCGTTCGAGCATTGATGACGCTCATCTGATAGTTAAGATATTATTTTTCAGATCGGAACTACTCATTGCACAAGGGCCTCTTGATCCGCCTGTTATTAGGCGAGATCAAGCATCCTGATCAATGGTTCGGCACACTGTCGAGGTGGGCTATGGGTCAAGCGCTGACAATCCCTCCATTTGCAGAACTTTCCCTCCTTGCTCACACTTGCACAAATCCAAGATATGGGACAACTTCCGAGATTCAACCTTTTGTTCACTGCGCTTGGCGAATTGAGGTCAGTCTTTTCCGATTCGTCTCCCTTTGAAGCAACCATAAGTCACGTTGCCTAAACATGTAGCCGGTCAGTTGTTCTAAAGACAATTACATCTCTCCCAGTTGACAAGATAGACTACTGAGTCACATATATCGTGGCGCATAAATCTTGGAAGGCTCTCTTATGACCCGACGTCAATGAGCGCTCTATACTCACTAAGCTTTTTATATCTTCTTCTCCTACTCTTCGGTTTCGAAGCCAGAAGATATGACTTGGCACTGAAGACGGCCGTTGAATCAAAATCGAATGCCATGAAATAAAGTCTGGCTAACATTACGCTCGCTAAAAGATAATCTTCGATTTGAGTTTCTCGAATACCCTCTTCGCCCCACCGAATTCGTCACCAAAATCAACGTACACAGCTCCAAGGGCGGCTATGAGCGTAATAGCCTTGGATTCGCGTGGAATTGCCAAAGGTGGCCACAAAATGCCTCCTTCGTTTACCCGTCAGAGATCAGGCTCCTGACCGAGCTGATTCAAGACTTCGTCAAGATCGTATGCTGTGCCGACAAAGTCCTGAGCTGTCAGCGGGCCTGGAATAGTTGTTAGTAATGACCGCCCATGCTCCAGTATTTTGGTAGCGGATACCCTCTTGATCGCGGGATTTCATAATGTCCTCTGCAAGCAGAAGCTCAATAAAGGCTGTTCCAATAGCGAGCAGCCTTTTCTTCGCGAGCGCGATGGAGGGGGATTGCTCATAATTGGGGTTAGAGATTGGAAACCGCAATGCTTCCCGTAGCCTGTTTCTGTTGTAGAAGTCGTGTTTAATGTATTCCTCGACTGCTTTCATTGTTTCTGTTGCCAGATCCCGACATCAACGTCTTCATATCGTTTCAAATTGTGGATCTTCCGGTGTTTCTGTTAGATGCGCTTGATAAAGTGCCACATTTGGAACAAGGGGCGATGAATGAATGTAGGCTTTTAGCCATGACAATCTCCGGAGAAAGCCTTTCGGAATTTGTACCCAAGAGCAAGGTAATCTGCTCGACCCGATCCTGAAAGATCGATAACGAGACGAATACAACGATTAGGGATGACTGCTCAGAGCATGTATTTGGGTCGTTCCGAAAAACATCAGGACGATAACAGTCTACGAGGAGATGTATTGTCTGAAGAGAGAATAGATGTGGCTTATGTATCTAGGGTCTACTTCCAGACATCCCTAGGGGCGCGAAGCGAGCGAGCCAGTCGTCAATCTCAGACAATGTATACACAATCTCGTTAGTAAAGATGTAGATTCCATAATTAATAGCCATAGTCATGTTATTCTGTAGGCCTTGTTCAGTGGTTCATAATTAGGGGAACGATACAAACCAGATCGCGAGTTATGGAAGTCTGTTTTTCCAGAGCTGAGATTGAAGTGAATCTAAAAGAACAAGATAGAATGAGCATGGTTGTAGTAAGTTCTGGAATGATGGCAATCTCGACTGACAAAATTATGTCCTATTCAAGGGCTAGCCTACACGTGACCTCGCGTCATGGGGTGACGTAAGCGGCTGATCGTGTCCAAAACAAACATAATATAAACAGAACCAGCAGTCCCCTTTTCTCCCTTACATCCATTGTGCCTCGACAAACCTTCATCGCGTACCAAAACTGTCCATCGCTATCACAATGCCCAAAGCCGCGCGTCGCACCAGTGGTACCAATGCCGCCACAAATCGCAAAGAGCCGTACGCAAAGACATCTCCTAAATCCCAAACGACTCCTGACAAGGAGAACGTCGACCCCAAAGCAAAATCCACCTCGAAGAAGCCACCTCCATCCGAGCCCAAGGGAGACTACTGCGACATCGCCCTCGATGAAATTAAAGGCGAAGTGCCCTGCTACGACAACGCAACTACCGTCCGCCGCAAGCTCAAGAAGCTCCTAAGCGACAAATCCACCATCCCCGGCACCAGCAAGAAATGGAGTCAGGCCTCCATGGCGGGCGAGATGCAAGAGCTGGAGAAACGCGAAGGCCCTGTCGAGTACAACAGGAACGCTGTCAATGGGCCGACTACCTCCTCGCTGGGGAGCTTCTTGAAGAAGAGCGGCCAGATGGGTGGAGGGGAGAGCCCGTGCTATTATTGGGGATATGTGATGTTGGAGAAGTTGCGCGTGTATAACGGTGAAAAGAAGAGTAAGCCGAGGGTAGAGGCTGAGGAGGAGTAAGTCATCTTTCATTATCTTCCTACACTTGCCAATGTGGACGGCGCACATCTCCTGGAGGCCACTGTCGCGAAGATCATACCCAATGAGGACTCCTTCACGAGCAAGGCCACCCGCCTTTCGATAGCTGGGAGCCTGAGGCTCGAGATCCTGAGAACGACAAGCGGTCCAAGCCTGCAGGCTCCACTGCGCCATCAGCACACGCATGCACGGACCCTTCAGAGCCATGCTATGTGTGTGAACCGAATATGCTGCACAGTGATCCAACCCACCGTCCTAGCTTGACTGGTCCAATGTTTTACACCAGTGGTTGTCCTGAGGGTAGCTCCTGGCACCCGTTATACCTCTCGAACCCGAGACAGTCTACGCTGGACCCCTCGGAGCTGACTAGGGCTCTCTGTCTTTCAGCCGTATGCGTTGAAGCAGGCATTTGCTGATCTCATACTTTCTAGCATTCCCACTGGTCATGTGCGCTGGGACCCAAAGACTCAGAAAATGTGGTGCGGGCCTGGCATTCCGCCCCTTTATATGGACGACATGAACAAGATGGGGAGGTAATTGTTTGTTGCCGTTGTCAAGCTCGTGTAACATATTGTACGATACATATTGGAATATGACAGCCAGGTCGCACGCAAGTTGCTTCATTCACGTCCGGATATTTAATTTTACTAACTCAGCCAACGCCTTCAACAATAACGCGAAAATAACTCACTTGTGTATAGACCCTACAATTGCAGAGTATGCATGCTTTACACAGACCAGGACGCCCCTTAGTCCCATTTGCTTATCATGTAGTCACCTGACTCACGTTCGCGCCATCCCTTCAGTCCTACTTTTGCCCATTTTCTGGAGAAGTCGCTGCATTGACCATCAGTCTCAAGATCTTATGCGGCTATCTTGAAAGCCAAACGATCTCCACATCCTCAACAATGCCGAGCTCCTCCATGCAGCCGCCACCCAAGCATTCAGCAAAGATGACATGCTCACCTCCAGTCTCTATTCGCCATCGCCCGGCTCAACCCGAAGACCTTGCCAGCGACGCCATCTCCGACGCAATTGAAAACATAATGTCTTCTTCGATATATTAGAATTCACCGCTCCATGATGGTTTGCTGTACCCAGCACTTTGCTGTCTGTGTAATGTTTACAGAACCGAAGTCAAGGTGTATGATCGACGACTGTAAGCTAGCTCCCATGCCTTCCATCAGCTCTGAATCGCTGAACCATTAAATCTCGAGTGTCCTGTTTCGGCTCAGCTAGCCCTTGATCTCTAGCAGCCTGGATAGCGGACTTTTGGAGATCTTCCTCGATATGGGGATTACATGCTAGGCACTGACAAAGGATACGAACAAGACCACAACACCATTGTACCAGCGCCATTAGGAATCGAACCTAATATGGTCAAGTATTGCAACCCAGCAAACGACCTTCACCGGCTTCGGTAGCGCAAAAATGACGACGAGATCATTGCCCGAAGGCTTGAATTTGTCTTTGAGCCACTTTTCGATGGTTAGCGAAGCCCCTAATATAAAACAACAGTAAGATTTATGCCTGGAAAAGCTGGACGGGTTGATAATCACCTTCGCCGTGATACATGACAATAGTGGCAGGTTCGACATAAATCACAAGCTTCTCGGGCACCCATTCCCGCGCTTCAGCACCTTCGCGTTTGAACCATATGTGCCCTAGACCCTGTACCATCTGCTAGATCTTATCTAAATTTGGGGCGTTTTGACCGAGTATGGCGATGTTGTAGTAGGGGTTTTTTGGGTCAATGCGTGTCTTTTCGCTAACATCCAACCAGAGACTTACGCTTGCCTCTTAGATGCCAGCCTCGATGTCAACCATCGCTTCGAAGGCTATTTCGGCTCTGCCCTCGTTGCGTCGAAATGTGCGAACGTGGCTATGACTAAGATGTTGCTTGAGGAAGGGGCGGATCCGAATCCGAATGCTCGGTGGGACGGTGCGCCATAATTGAGGAGTTTGGCATGTGTAGCTGGTTCTTGGGGTCCATATGGGCCTGGTAGGTACATATTGGAGTGATTGCGTAGCGTCTAGTCATGGCCTCGCACCACAAATCCTGAAGCGAGCATTGACCCGGAAACCGTCAATCTCTGATAGATTGTGAAAGGTTTCATCTCAACGTGACGAATTCAAAAATCCTGTGGGCAACATTTTCAATAAACCCACAAGGTGTCACACTCAAGATTGCCACTATGTAATAGAAGTTTGAGAAACGATCAGCTTCTATGGGCTTTCATTGGCGTTGAGTTGGAGAATTTGTGCGCGAGGAAGCGAAGGTCCCATTTCTGAGCTGTACTTCTTTCCCAAATGGAATTATCTTGGAACCCTGAATGGGTGCAAGTTGTTCATTCAGAGAGGTTCTATGCTGTGGGAGCTATCTAGCGATATGCCAAGGCGCTAGGCCATATTCCAACAGTTTAAATTCTGTGGATTTCTTTGGCGTTGGCTGAGAGGTGACTGATGTGAGAATTGTCTGGGAACCTGCCGATGTGCCTGGTGATGTGGTCGGCAACGCCAGTCCTGCTGACAATCCGGATTCTGTCGCTGAGAAAAAAGGGTTTCTAAACACTAGTACTGCTAGCCTCGAACTCCGAAACTATAGTCGCAATTCACGTGAAGATCTAGAAGTGTACCGCATAACAGAGGAAACGTCATCTCAATTGGGTGCAGGACGCCACGACAATAAAGACAGAGTTATTGTGAGTTCGGATTTGATCGAAGGTGCATTTCAGGGAATGATACTGAAGTCACAAAATGCAAGAGAAAGTCTGAAGGGCCACCCATCACCTGAATGGGTGTAAACGCGACACCAAAATCGTAACACTTCAAGACGCCACCATGTCTAGAGTAAATCGGCTGGATCTCCACGAAGCATTTTCAACCTTCATGTCATTTTCTTAGAAAATCACGCTTTTTGCTTAAGGCTTGTACTCAACACCCGCTCTAACCTTGACCCTCATCTTCACAGCCTCCTTTTGAATCAACATGATCACCGGGAAATCATCAAAATCAACTCGCGCTGCCTTCTCCTCCACCAGATCAAACGCCCATAGCAGTCTGGTCAAGACAAGGCGTAACTCAACCCATGCAAGAGGCCTTCCCAGGCAGCTGTGAAAGCCTACGCTGAATGGCTTGCTGGCTGATAGCTGGTCATGGTCATATTCCGCTGGACGCTCGCGCTGGGGCATCCAGCGTTCGGGCACAAAGTGGTCCGGGTTGGCGAAGAGCTTATGAGACCTATTGACTGTGAAAGTGCGGACGCCCAATCTCGTCTGCATAGTTGTCAGGGGAGCTCTTCCTTTTGTGTCTGTACTACTACGTATTGAGAAGAGATGTTACTTACGCCTCCTAGAAGGTAGACCCCCGCATATGTATCGCCTCCTTCGGGGACTACACGAGGTAGTCCTCCGGGAATGGGATTGCACATCCGTAGCCCTTCGTTGAGAACGGCTTCGAGGTATGGAAGATCACGAATGGCGTCGATGGTGATATCTGCCTCTCTCTGGAATTTCGCACGTATCTCCGCGCTCAGTCGATGCAGGATATGCTCATTTCTCGAGAGATGATTGAAGATGCCCGTCAACGTCGTCGCCGTGGTCTCCGAGCCACCAACGATGATGAAATTGAACGTTGAGAGTATCTCGTCTCGCGACATATGTTCAAAGTTGACATTGTTCTTCATGAAAGGAGTCATGAAGTCAGGTCGATCGGTCTTCAGGTCTAACCGGCGGTTGATCATCTTGTTCGCGTACTGAGTATGCTGGCGTTGACCTTCGATCACACTCTTCGGGATCATTTTCATGAAGAGAAATTCGACCGAGGGGTAGTATCGGGGTGCCGCAGCGAGTGACATGCCCTTGAGGTAATTGAAAAGCGTGCGTACCCAGGTATGATATTCACCCGTCTTGAGACATCCAAAAGGTTCCCCAAAAGCTAGATCTCCTATCACGTCCATGGTGAAAAAATTTAACCAGTCCGTCATATTGACAAGAGCGCCTTTGTTCATATTTTGTGGCTCCATCGCAAGGGTTTTGAGTTTGGTAACGAGCATATCTGCGTGTCCGTGGATCAAAGAGTGCTGCGTATGAAGGGAGTCTTCAGTAAAGGAGTTGCTTAACAGTGTACGGACTCGTGCGTGGAATTTGACATCGTTGGTGGTAATGAGATTGTCTGCCATGTCATTTGGTGCTAACATAGTCAGCGAGCTCTGCTACAGACACAAATAAGGACAATTACCAATATAGTAAGCCTTGTCCCTGCCTGCACGCTTGTGGCCTCGGCGGAAGGCATATATGTCGTTCCATGCTTGCTCACTTGCAAACGATACTTCGTCGGGAGCGAGACGTATGATTTCGCCATATTTTTCGTGAAATTGACGCTCGCGTTTGACCAGCTTGCCAGTCAATAGGCTGTAGACGAAGGGTAATCGGGACGCAGCCCAGAGTTTGGGGCCGGGAAAGTTTTTGAGAGGGTGGAAGTACAGGTTGTAAATCACCTGTACGGCAGGGTACTAAAGGGCAGTATGTCAACACGCAAGACAGGTAGTTTCGAGAAGCACAAGGCTGACTAACGGCAAACAGAACACACGACGCAACGACAACCTGGAGGCCAATACTGTGCTGTAGAGCCTCAATGACGGCACTTGAGATGGCCATGATGATCAGGAGAGCAGCTGAAGAGTGATGGATCAGGGTGATACACAGCACTTCTACCTATGCAAGTGCAAGATTTAACGATGTGTGGTGGGGTATACTCTTACGCGGCACGTGGCAGGAATAATGATGCAGTCTGATGCAGCTAACGTTACATTGCATTGCATTGCATTACATGAATCCTAACGCTGTTAAGTCTGTTATGCAACAATGAGGCTGGACTTCCGGAAAAAGAAGCGATCGCTGTACAATATTACAGGGAGCAAACTCTATTGGCCACACCATGTGCGCCCATTTTGCATATGGGAAAAATACGACAGACGAACATCTGTAAGATAATTCAAACGTCTCGACGCTGGCTCTTATGCTTGCGATTCCATATCGACTTTTCTGACCCAAAGTCTCGCGATATCAATCACAATACAAGAGCTTTCCCTAGTTCACTCAAGACTCCACAATGTGGTCCATTCCTGCGACCAATCCAGAAGGCAGGGCCTTCATGACCATTCTCATCATTTTCATGGTAATTGCAGTCCTGACTTTTGCCTTGCGCATCTACTCCCGACGGCTACACAAGAACGTCCTCGATGCTAGCGATTATGCCTGTCTTTCTGCTTTGGTAAGTGACGAACAAATTCTACATGGATCAGATGCTGATGCTGACTGACATGGAGCTTTTGGATATTGGTCTGGTGGTCACACTGTTCGGAGGTACTTTATCCCAAATCGGGAACCCTGTTGTTCTTTCCTACACCATAGATGCATGATTGCTGAATACGTTCAAGCATTCTCCCACGGCTGGGGCGAGGTTGTGACTCTTTTCACTCTGGCCGATGCTCGCTTTGCTTCCACAGTAGGTACCTCGAGTAGACTTCTTCGCCGCTCTCACAGCATCAATGACAATGCCAACAGGCATTTGTGGCCATCGATATCACTTGGAACGCCGCCACTGTCGGCGTCCGAGCATCAATGCTTTTGCTCTACATCCGGATTTTCGTTGTTCGAAGCTTTGGAATGATATGCTGGACCTTGATAGCAGTCAACATGGCAATGCTAGTCTCAGTCATTCTAGTGGTCTGCCTGATATGTAAACCCATTGCATATAGCTTTGATAAGACAATTCCAGATGGTCACTGCGGAGACCTGTCGAAGTTCGAGCTTTACACTGCCATCCTGAACCTTATCATGGACTCTATCATTGTTATACTGCCGATGCCTATGCTTTGGCGTCTTCAGATGCAAACGAAGAAGAAGATCGGGCTAATCATAGTCCTGGGAATGGGAGCAATGTCAGTACCCGCTGCAAGTAGCCGAGAGATATGCATCAGAGCTCACACCATCTAGCATCTGCGTCCTCACATTGACCAGGGTTCTCGCAACGTTTTATTATGAAACAGAGGATTATACCAAACAATCCGCTCTGGTTGCCTTGATCACCGGTCTCGAGCCTATCCTTGGTGTCATTCCACCGATTTTTAGGATTATGCCTGTAAAACATTTGCGCGTTATGCGATTGCCTTGGCCGAAATTTTGGGTAGATTGCCCAAATTGGCGATCAATAACTTCCTTCATGTGTTACTGCTGGGTGATGAAATGTAAAGTGGGTGTAGATTGGGCGCCCGCCCGGACATCAAAGACGTTCCGTTTCCCGTTTAAATTTATATATATAGATGAAGAAACTAGCATTTTATGCAGACATGATTCGAGATCCTTCTTCTTGAAATTGAAGGGGGTCCAGGTTCTGTATGATGAGTGGTGGCTTCCGGGCTGGTACTCCTCGTTAGGGATTTTCTTGAGAATTGCTTCTTCAGGCCTAGGGGAAATTCGATTGATTGAGGATTCTTTTGAGTCCGCGGAAGGATTATAAGTCAATGGCGGGAATTGTCGACTCCCATTTGGTCAACCTCTTCTGCACCATACGAAAGAGAATCTCAGGGCTATGTTCTTTGAGACCACCGCCCAGCCGATGATGATGTGACGTACGGCATAATGAAACGGTCACATTAATGTTCAATGAACGTAAGGTTGTGGTGATGTGGTGAATCCTTCGATGAGAAGCACCATCAAATTACTTGGATCCAGGTCGTTGTACTCGCAACGTTGGCTCCACGCTCGCGGAAACCACCATCAGCAACGTAATTAAAACCCTACGCGGCAGTGTTACTGTCGAGTACCTTGATCTCACCGACTTCGCGCCCAGATGCTCAGGTATGAGAGATCCTTGTACCACAATGTCCACAACAACCCTGACTGAAATATCGTGGCGCAACGGTATAGGAAATGGCTGGAATCGTGTGCTGAATCAGTCTTTTGAGTGGATCGCCTATAGCTCTAAGAACGTGGAAACCACTGTGAGAGGTCACCTAGATTTTATACGAAATCATGACTGCGCGCAGGAAGGTCGTCACAGTCCCAAGCCATTCATCTCATTTCCTATGGATTGTAGTTGTGCCAACGAAGTAAATCATATGCCTCAGTGGCTTTTTAGTCTTGCAATACACAGCTAGATGATATGTTTTCAAGGAATAAAACTGGATCAGGTCTTTGAGACAGACTTCGTAGAGTCCTTGTTGTTTGAAAGGTAATAGAACAACAGTGATAGAAACAGGTACTGATTCAAATTGGAGAATATCAGGCTTCGATATTGTAGAACGAGCCAAATGTACCGTTCCAGGTCCAGCCGTTGGCGAAGTCCGTCTTAGTGGGCTGTGATGATGAAGTCATACGAGAGAACGGCAGATCCTTTAGACTTGTTCACCGTCCTGATTAATCACTCAAAATTGACTGTTGCTTTAGTATGTAGATAATCCAGCTTCACAAGCTGACCATTGTTCAGCAGAGATATGTGGACTTTCAAAATTGATCAATGATATTGAAAGTGAGAAGAGCTCAACAAGAGGTGACCCATAGGATTCCTGGCAGAGCAAGAAACGTCAATGGTAAGGTGGGGCTTACGGACATTTGGCTCCAGACGAGAGATATGTTGATTTGTGCAAAAGGTCGAAAATGGGGAGCAGTCACACAACGCGGACTTCGAATTGGTTCGAGATGATTTAGCGCAATGCTATTAACTTATATGAAGGGAAGAGAAACAGAGCTATGCTTGTATCCAGTGATGAAGGGTGTGTTAGCTCAGTGCTATCAATTCAAGTTGCTGGTGAGAGGAACAACGGTATGCATGTATTCAGTACCAATCAGACATTGAGGTGCGTTGCATGAGGCTGGTGATCATGCGAGTGTGCGTGTGTGCTTGAGGAGGGAGGCAGGGTGCTGCGTTGCTCACTTCTTTGAAGGCGCTCCAATAAATGCAGCACATGCTGTCAGTCGGAGAGTCTTTGGTGATATTAGTTAGTTTCCGAATAAAAACTTCCAAAGCAGGTCTCGAGACTTCAGAATAGCTATCAAATAGGATACGAAGACTCCTTGCTATTGTTCTATGCATCATCCTAGAAGGAGTCTGAGGTTTAAGAGCTTGTCGATACAAAGCCTCGGACGACCTTGCGTTTTGGCACCGTATGGAACGGTCTCTGCACCTCGACGGCAAATTCTCGTCGCATCAGAAAGTGCTATTATGACATCGTATTTTTCCGTTGATGATGCATTTCTTTCAAGCCTGAAGATAAGTATTTAGTCTAGAGGGTGATGGAGGGAGCGGTAGGGCTTGAGGTGATAGCAGCGGGTGGTCGCTCAGCGCGGATACTGGCTGACTGAGGGTTCAAAATAGATTTAATTGTAGCATTCTGCACAGGGTAATGGCTGGTAAAATAGCAGCTTGTGAGGCTTGACAGACTAGTCGTAAGACCATGGCGTGAATAGTGTTTTCCTCACAGTCTGGGGCATTAACTGAAGAGTTGCTTCATCACTAGATGGCTTGCAAGTCAGTTTCTTCGCAGGTCTTCGCTTATTTTGCGACACCGGCGTGGACTTGGAGGCTCGGAGGTATATGCCAATTCATACATCTAAACGTATAACTTGGAAGAATGAAATGTCTCACGGAAAGAGAGAAAGACTAAATTGTAGGGCACTCTGGACCGATACGATGGTCAGATAGTGGGGATAAGAAATTTCCACTGTGACGTTTGCGGCATTCAAAGTTTTTGTGAACGACAGCGCTTTAGTGGTGACAGCAATGTTTAGCTTTGTTTGTAGCTTTGAAGTCTGTGATATCCCAGTCGAAGAGCAAGGTGTTCGTAGACGCATTTTGGTTCTTCTTCACTCCCTGAGGTTGGCCATTCCAAACAACGACGTCGATGCGCCACCGCTGGATCGTACACGACATCGATCATGTTATTCAGGATGACATTTAGAGCAAGGTCCTCCCAGGTGATCGGCGGTGTAGTCCTATATTGATCAGGATCTTCAATGTGGCCTGCGGCGATAATGCGCACGATTTGCTGGGTCATGAAGGCGTGGTGTTTGTTGATTGTCATATTCGTTGAAGATTGATTCGGTTGATTCGGTCAAATAGTGCGTGCGAAAGACTGGACGAAGGCTTGTGAGTATTGGGAATTGCGAATCCGCTCACTTGGGAATCTAATCGCAATGACTAAGTCCATCACTCTCTTCCCATCATTAGTGACAATGACGCCTGGACGTCCCAATTGACAGTCCCATGCTCACTCGTATTGGAGTACATGATAATGACGAGTTGCCGAATCAAAGCTAACCCACCCCTTGTTTCATTGTTTGGGACTCCTGAGTGAGCTTACCTGCATGAAGATGATGATGGAGCATGGGTTTTAAGCCGTTGAATTTCATGACTGGATCAGGTAAAAGATTCGGACTAGAAGAGCAGGGCGCGAATAAGGTTGAGGAGACCACCACTGACAGTATCGTGCGCAGGAACTGCGCTTGGTTTTATTGGCTTAGGATAGTGAATAATCGTCGTACGGTGACTGATTGAATCACGGGGTAGATTTGTTCTGCTAAAAGTTTTGGATGATCTGGCTTGGGTTCCAGCCCAATCTGTCGACTTAGCCAGCCCGTGTTCAGGCGTTGGACTCGTAATGATTTGCCATGGTTCTCTGCAAATGTGGAGTTCACCTCGTCCTGATTTAGATGCATGGTGGTAACAGTTCTTTGAGCTTATTACAATGTCTCACGTTGACATTCTTGATGGCCATGGTATGGACTAAGGCCCTCTTTGGATGTTTCGAGCCTAAAAGCTGCTCCTCGGGGATGTCTTCGTCGGTTAGCAGGCTCAACAACTTGTGAATTAGTCGAGAGGCAGCGGGTGACAATGCCGTTGTATCTCAAGTCTGTGAAGTCACCGAGAGTCCATCCGCCCCTCCCCTTCAATGCCATCTTACTGAAGCTGCGTCTTCGAGCTGTTATGTGTCCAGATCCAAGATCCCAACCCACCCTTTGCGGCATCCGCGCTTCTGACTTTGAGGGCGTCTGGGAATCGATTGTGCGTAATGATTTAGTCACGCTGGCAGAGACGGTACGAGAAGGTGATAGCCGTGGCGAGACTGGCACAGACGATGGAGAGAGGAGGGATCTGTGGGTTTTTCGTTCCATAGCTGGCGGCCTCCGTCTGTGAAATCAATGCAGCACAGGGTTGTCCTGACCAGCAGAATCGACGAGAAACAAGTGCCGCTTTGTACTTTAAACATGATTCCATAGATCCATCCTCTTCAACAGAGATACCAAGGGGTCACGTACATAGCCGAGTTGACTCTTCTGTAGAGCTTAGTATATCGCGGACCCTTCGTCTTCAAACTTTTCAGGAAAGAGATTCAACTCATGCTATTGAAAAAAACGACCAACGAACAGAGGGAGATTTTCTAGCCAGACTTCGCCTTGCTAGGTAGGAGCTGTACAGTGAATTGTCGTTGCGTTTGTGGTTGTAGACTGAGACTGTTGCATTGTCTATGATGACGAACCTTCAGAGGCGGTGGTGGAGCTCTGTTGGGAGCTTGCGGATGGAAAAGATTGGCGAGAAAGCTCCTGAAAAGGGTTCACCTTGCGAGGCACGAGGGCGAATATTTTCAGATTTATCAGCTTCTGTTGACCGTGTCTGGCTTTGTTGATAGCTTGGTATGGAGCATTACCTTTGCTATTGAATTATACTTGAAGAGAGGGATTTTTTATATGTGTATTGTTCCGGTCAGCGTTTGAATGATGTTGATGATGGGTTAAATTTGGACGAAGAAATCTGGGAATGCTGTCCCGACTCAACAATTTTGTATATATATGATCGCACAGAAACAGATGATTATTGCAGTAGACGATGTAAAGAGGGATTGTTAGGATGAAGAGAGAGACGCTGAAGGGGTTCAAATAGTTTCGTGAAGAATGATCTGCAAGTACAGCGTGAAGACAGCTTTGGTGAATGCAACTGAGTTGAGATTCACGAGATTCGTCAACAGCTTTAAGGCAATTCAATCGCGAATTTGAAACCGAGAGATGCTTCGCGCACATCCACCAGATTTTACATCAAAGATAAGGAGATAGTAGTTAAGCAAGCTAAGTATTCATTGTGCATGTACCATGACTTTGATTTAGCGACAACCAGTCAAGCCAAGCAGTCAAAGCTGGTCACCATTGACGGCTTGGCAGACAAGCGACTCATTCTGAAGCTTCATTGTCAAAGGTCTTCCAGGGGAGGAAAAATCTTGAGCCTTATAATGAATGTCAGAAAGGGTGGATGAGTACGAGGACGATCGAAGTTTAGAGGTTCAAATGCTGAAGAGTTGAAAAGCATAAACACGCTTACCCGGACACACGGAGTGATTTAGCGTATGCAAAACTCATGCGAAAGCTTGGCAATGTCGATCACTGCAACACACACCTGATCCAAATAATTAAACCTCATTATCGTAGCCAATACTATACGTATCTAGTTAGGTATAATAGTAACAGAATCGCGATATTTAGCTCTATAAGTTTTATACATATTATTATTTAACACGGGTAATATTCGTTAATTAAAGAGTTTAGGTTCTTATCATCGAGAAAATCGAGAGTATTATAAATTTCTACGCGACTTATTTAATCCCCTATAATTTATTTAATCCTTTATAGAATCCTTCGATTTCTCGCTCTTAATAATCGTAGCGATTAGCTCTATCTTTTATATATAGGAAATAATTACTTCGGATTACTATCTATGATGTTGAATATCTGGATCAGGTGTGGGTTGCAGTGATCGACGTTGCCAAGCTTTCGCATGAGTTTTGCATACGCTAAATCCGCAGCAGAAATTGACTCATGCAAACCTGTAATTATCAGCGTAGATTCACCTCTTCCCTCACCCCTTCAACTACGCTTCTCAAACCTCCAACAATCCAACACCTCCCTTCCCCCCTCCTCCTCCACCTCTCTCGTCCCAGTATGCCGAAGCCCGCACTTCCTCAGCACACCTCTACTCCCTTCCCCATCCGGTCCCGTCTCCGCCTTCAAGCAGCCCCTCTCACTCTCATCCATACTCGGATGACCCCCAGGCCACATCGTCCAGTACCACTCCATCCAGGCTTGTAGAGCTTCAGTCGCGTAGCCATGACCCCATGAGGAGGGAGTGAAGATGTAGCCAATTTCGGGGAGAGTGTGGGCGCCTGTTAGGCCGACTATTCTGGGCTTCTCTTCTGGAAGTGGGTGAGGCCACACGCGCTTCTAGCCATTCATCCGACTGTAGTCTATTCTCTGGCGTTCTCCAGTAGAAGACCTTAGGATCAGAACGGAGTGCGTAGACGGCGTCTGCATGATCGATGTGAAGAGGATAGAAGAGGAGAGGCTCAGTCTTGATTACGTGAGTCTCAGCTTCTGCTTGCCTTGATGCCATACTCAGCTGATTTGGAGAGCGATACTAGGGGGATGACGTCGCCATTTGGAGGGAGCCATTTGGCGCATGCAAGAAGCCGGGCTTTGGGGCCACAAAGGCGACGGGACATTGCAATGCGGCTGAAAAGTGGCTAGGTGGAGCTTGTAGTGGTACTCTAAGGGAATGAGGTATGAAGCCTTTAAATGAATTCCAAGGCTAGGCTCAATGAAGAAGCGAGGTCAACAGAGGGCAAGCTCCCAAAAAGAGTCGTAATCACTTACGGCTGAAGAGCGCCGACGAGCAAAGGTTGGCTCGGTTATTGAAGCCGCCATCAGGATGTTGTGTCCAACTGATTGATGAGGAAACCCACCTTCGTGCACAAATGCTACTATTCAAAGCGTGCTTGAACCGCATTCTATTGTCTATGAGCTCGTAACTCTATTCATATCTCGGTCTTTTTCAGAGCATCCGCCAACTCATCAACATCCTCATCCTTCTTCTGACTAACCGTACTGGCCTCCTCTCTATCCGCATCCTTCAGCACCGCCTCTCTCCTCGCCTCTTTCTCCCCTTCCTCCTCCCTCTCCTCTTCCTCTTCACTTCGTTCATCGGCTTCGTCTTCTTCATCACTGTCTTCTTCCAAATCACTCAGCTCATCCAAGCCCCATTCACCGGTGGCATCCCCACCCGCATCCTCTTTTCGCTCCTCGAGTAGTAAACGCAGTCCCTCCACGCCCTCATCGTCCTCAGAAAACTTGTTACCATTCAGTTCTACCCGCCTGAGCTTGTCCATGCTCCCGTTCGCAGCCCTCAAAAGCCCTTGTACGCCCCTCCCATCAATCTCGTTATATTGCAACCTCAGCACCTCCAAACTCCTATTCCCACCCTTTCCCAGCGCCTCAGCCAGCGCAGTCATACCCCTAGTACCCAACAACGAATCGCCCACGCCCAATTCTCGTAAGTGTTTCCAACCCTCCACAACCCCCGCCAACGCCGTAGCACCACTAATCGTAAACGTATTATCCTGCAAATCCAGGATCTCCAGCCCTTCACACCCCTTCAACCCCTCCCGAAGTAGGATCTGTACCCCATCCTGCCGAATACCGTTCTGCACCATCTTCACCAGTTTCACCTTCTTGTTTGCTTGATAGCACTTCGCCCACGCTATCATGCTGCCACTCTCAAGTCTGTTCCGTCCACAGACCACTGTCTCTAGATCCGGTACTTCCTTCCCTTCTTTTCTTGCCTCGGCTTTGCGTTCAGCAAGGGCTGTAAGGGCATCGGCTATCTGCGCGCCGGCGTTGGGACCCATGCCGTTGTTGTTGAGGATGAGGTGCTTGAGTGGTACATGCTTCGACAGAAAATCGACGAGGGGCGCGACAGTGTTGAGACCGAATGCATTGTCTGCCAGATCCACCGTATGCAGATTCGGCAGCTCCAGCAGCGCTGTCAACAGTGACGATAGCGCAGGGGGAATCTCGGAGAGCAGGCGGGAGGTAAAGATATCATCGAATTTAGCTACTTGTAGCGTCTTCTTGGTTTTGAGGACAGACGAAAGTGCTTCGCAGGCTGGGGCGCCCAATGTGTTGCCGCCGAGGTGGATTTCTGTGAGGTTTTCTGCGGCTCTGAGGGGAGCGAGGTGGGATTCGATGTGCTCGGGGGTGTCGAGCTTAAGAGCACGGCCGGACAGCGTGAAGACATCGGCGGATGCCATAGTAGTAGAATGTAGCTGGTTTGCGTATAGGAGGGAGGAGTGAGGAGGGAAATTGCCGGTGGTTTATTGATGCGGAGCAAGGGCGGGCTTGGCGTAAACATCGAAGTCCTCAGCCCTATGAGAATTCAGTGCCTGACGCAACGAAATCTTCAGACAACTTACCTCCTACAACCAAGAGACTTTGTTGCCATTCGATGGTTATCGTGGAACAGCTTCTGGCGATCCAACCGTAATAACCCTGGAACGAGCCTTGTCTGTAAAGTAGGTGGAAAATAGCACTCTGGATTACACTTTATTCCTGTATACTACCTATCATTGAAGCTATAGCCCCATACCATGCTATATACCCGTCCCTTTCCTCAGAGAGCTACCTATGGCAGGCTTACGAACTTCGCCACCAACTTCGGGAAATTCGGCGTCCCCAGTCCAGTGACAGGATCCCATCCGGTGGTTGCTGTGAAACCAGGTGTACCACATCCTTGGTTGCCTCCAGACGTGATATCGTTCAAGATACCCGGGTTAGCATAGAGCGTGGGGTTGATGAATCCAATACTGCTCTTGCCGATTGTCAACCTAGCCTCATTAACAAGTGTTAAGATTGACCCAACAACAGGCGACGAAGCAGAAGTGCCGTAAACCAGCGAGAAGGTACCGTCAACAGCAACGACGTAATTCGCTCCATTGGCACTAATATCAGGGAATCCGCGCGTCATTTGAGAGTTGTTGTACTGAGCAGCCGTGTAAGGAGGTGGGTGGTTCGCGAAGAAGCTCGTCACTGCCGCGCTCTGGTAGCTGGGCAGAGGGAAGACGTTCGAGAAACCACCCCCGGAGAAAATGACTGTTTCGCAAGCTTCCTCGGGTGCGGTAACGCTAGCTCCTGGCTTGATCTGGGTGGCACCCACGGAGGTGACATATGGGCACGTGCCGGGAAACGAGGGGTTGAAGCGGCCTGAAGTACCGTCGTTGTAGGAACCGTTCGCAGCAATACATTGACCACCGTTACCTGCGACGCCATAGTCGCCTGAGGAGTAGAGGACGGTGGTGCCTTGTAGGCCGAGCTTCATGTACTCGTTGCACTGGCGCATTTCGTAGGCTGCAGTGAGGTCGGCTTCGTTGTAACCGTAGGATGTTGAGATGACTTTAGTGGCTGCAAAGCCGCCGCAGTTCTCAGGACCAGTGTAGCCACCAGGAAAAGGATCAGGGTAGGTAGCGTCTTGTGTTGGGTCATCACCACCCTCGTAGGTGCAGTAAGAGCCGTCAATGGCATCGAGGAAGTTGTTGAATGAAGCACCTTCGACAAGATCACCAGCCTGGTAGAGTGTGACTGGTTGTGGGTTGACAAGCGTCATTGCATACTCCAAATCGAGGTCTGATTCACCGTTATACCCAAAGCCTTGTGTGGTGGTTTGCACAACCGCACCGTCAATGAGGTCAGTGGTGGGAGTCTTCTGTTGTTGATTCGTAGAGAAGTTGGCGAAAAAGAGGTTCAAGTCTCCCTGGAGGTACGCTTGGGGGGTGTACTCCACGATACCATAACTGTTCTTGGGGTTCGCAGCGAAATTTGGTGGGAAAAGGTACAGCGCCTAGACGTATTCGGGATCAGCGCCTAGATAAACGCATAGAGCTCAGGTCGAAAGACATGTTCTGGGTGCTTGTTTCGGGCAAGATTCCCATATACAACCACGTCTTGGGAATTGCGAAAAGGTATCGGATGGACAGGGAAAGTCTCAGAAGGTACGTACCCTCAAACAGTCAGGCACGATGAACCGATTGCAGTTCTGGAGCTCAGTAATGATGTTTTGAATGTTGATATCTGAACCTTTCTTAGGGTGGAAGCCATTGGCTGGGTTAGTAATGTCCTTGACGGCAGCCTTAGTCTGCACAGGGGTTCCGGCTGCAGCTGTCGAAACAGGTGCTCGCTTCTCCAAAACATCGCCGTTCAGATCTCGTTTTGGAAGCTCCTTGGCCATGCCCATCTTGGTGTCGAAGTGAACGGTTGGAGTAATGAAGTCCACATGCGGTTGAATGTGCTCCGGGATATAGTAGTCGTCAGTGGCAACATGGGGTTTGCCGGTCTCATGCATGTGAAGGTGGTACTCGGTCTGTCAAATATTTTAGAATCAGCACCACCTTATAGGAGCAATGAGTGGGGTTTGAGTTATTTCTGGGGGGCGTAAAGGGGCAAAGAGCCGAGTCTCCACTCCCAGGAAATGACTTCTTCAAGCTGCTCGGGTGGGGGTAATAACCAAGACCACGTACCTTGAGCAGGTTTTCCGCCTCATCAACAGTAGCCTCAAAAGTCACCCAGCCCATAGACTGAGATTTGATAATCCGCTCTGGAGCAATTCCCGAAGACCTTAACCACACCGTAACTGCGTCATATGACTCTTGGGCTGGAGCGAACATCTCGGCGACTTGCTTGGCAGTCCAGTGTTTACTGGGGTTTTCGCGTCAGCATTACTTCCCATGCACATGGATCGACCAATAGAGCAATTCATCAGCACACTGGTAGTCGACCCAGAGGCCACAATTGTCACATATCAAGGTGCAGTCGAACCAGGAATGGACTCAGATTAGACTTTTGGCGCACCAATCCAAGTCCAGTCTATGGTACAAAGCCCGCTGATGACCGTTTGAAGGCAGGCTCTAAGCGAGAATCCTACGAAGGTGTGGCATTGAAGAGCAGAAAGTGGAGAAGGAAACAGATTCTGGGGAACAAAATGTTGCAACATTTGGGGTGACATCTGTGGCAACGTACCCAAAATTTGGCGAGTCCGGATGGGAAACATCCATCAGAAACTCATCCGCCTTATCCAGATTACTCTGTGACAGTGCAATCCTCATAGGAAGAACCTCGTGACCGGGAAGTTTCTGCGTCCTCTCCCAGCCTGGGGGGAGGGCTTCACGCTTCTCATGCTGAACATAGCTCGAAGATGGAGCAGCAATAGCTGTGGCAACCATAGTGCCGAGGGCAAGAAGGGAAGAGAGCATCCTGACTAACTTCACAGATATTGGGTAAGATGCCTGAAACCTGCAGACCTCGAGGAAACGAGGCCTCTTATACACCTCCCTTGGGCATCTTACCCCTCACATTGGGCCCACCTTCCTGCGTTATCGAGAAGTCCAGGCCAGATCTGGTCCCCATGGGGAAGGAGCCATGCCCGCTGAACACATGCAGAAGGCACAAGCTATGTGGACTGCCATGCCAGGAAGCTGTATGGACAAACAGCCCTCACAAGAAAATGATGCAGTAGTGTATGTGAAGGGAGCTTATCATTTCTCATCTCCATTCCGAAGAGGAGTTGGCAGGTGGTAGTCTTGTGTTCAAAATCAAGGCAAGGATGAGCTATCATCCATCACGAGATACTCGCATTCAGAATTGCCTAAAGCGGAAGGAGAGAGCCCAATGGTGAGGAGATGTGAACAGGGCTATAGATAGACTCACGGGCACTAACCCTTCCGTCGAGATAGCTAGGATCTAGAGACTTTTAGCTACCTTACTTATGCAGCGGCCAAAGTATACACTCAACCATAGCCGATGTGTGGTGCGCATACGCGCGTCTCCACCCAGACTATTAAGTTGGTACGAATACAGCATCGCTTATGGCGGGGTAAAATACAACTCCTCCATGTCATATCAGGGTTTTGTGGGCTTGCTCGTATTCTGAGTATTTATGATGGCTGGGTCGAGCCAATGTCGTGTGCTTCGGGTCGTGTACTTCGGGTCGTGTGCTTCGGGTCGTGTGCTTGCTCGACCGAGGTGGGCCAAGATACGTGGTAACGTGACGTCTTACTGGAAATCGATGGGTAATTGTTGTGCATAAGGTAGATGATGTGCTGTTGTCTCCGCCTGTTGTACGCGACCTGCTGGATGCGGTTACTCAGCCGGAGGGGTCACTTAGGGCGAGCGAGATCTTGCATGCACCGTTGATAAACTAAAGGGATGAAAAATTCAGACGAAGGCCTCAGAATCATTTGCCTTGCTTCTGACCTCGAGCAGGGCTTGTAGTAGCAATTATATAGTCGTGAAGGATTTTTTTTTAATTATCCGTGCACTGAAGTTTGCATTGACGCTCTAAAAGGAAAGCTTTGCATTAGACCCCCCGGATCGGGCTTGGCCGTAAGGCTAGTAGCCCCTAGTATGCTCCCCATCTTGCTCTCCGCAGCCAGATATCAACCTTCTTCGTTGGTATGGTCTCCTTCCTGATGTTTCGCTATGTATCGTCCATATCTACAATCCCGTCTATCTAGCGGGAGTTTTTGTACTCTCATCAAAGTCCATGAAGCTCATAATATGCGTGCGATTGCTACGCTGAGTGTCTCGGCTACAGATACGGTTTTTGTTAGGTTCAGCTCCAAGATCCAGATTCGGGCGCATCTCAGATCCCTCCGCAGCAAAAGCTGTTCCTGCATTGGTAGGAGCCCAATTGGATGCCGATGCTCGCTTAGGCATGTTGATGGCATTCCGTTCCGGGTCTGGAGATAGCTCTGGGATGTTTGCTATGTCCTCTCCAGGTAGTTCACCATGGGCTGCTTTGGATTCTGCTAATTCGACATTGGATTCTCGTGGTGGGTAGTAGGGAGAGCTAGCCTGTTGAGAATACGGCGGCGACAGGGGTGAAACAGGCATAGATCTGGCAGTGTCCGTAAAATTTCCGTTGGTACTTGTGGCATCACCTCGATTGGTTGGGTGTTGAGGAGATAGTCCTGCTAAATAGGATTAGCTCCCCCGATGCTTGGCATTACAATGTGCAGCTTGTAGATAGTAACATGAAGAAGCGAGCATGTGAAGATTCGACGTGGAGTGTAACAAAAATTTCGGCCCACCATTTCCTTCCTTGTTCGCGCTTCCAGCTCCGTTTTCTTCCCAGTCGTGTACTGGAACATTCTTCTTGAGCCAACCAGGCCATCCCGCCTTCACGTTCCTTTGCTTGTTTTTCCTCCGAAAGAAGAAAATCAGTCCAGCAATCAATGTTACCAGTAATGCCCCAACTACCCCTCCAACGGACCCTGCGATGGCAGCTGTATTCAACGTTCCCAACCGTTGACGGACTATTTAGTAAACTGCCAGTTAGTCCGTTCAGTTTGCCCTTTTTTACCTTGATAGTTAGTCCGTTCGAGGTCTTAAACCGTTCAGTTTAAACCGTTTATGTAGTGGCAAAACGGTTTAAACTGGTAGTTTTGACCGTTTTGCGCGAGGCTGAAGACCCCTCCCCTGCGGGGGGGCGGAATTAGGGTCTACTACCTATTCTGGTAAAGCGCTCCCCGGATAGGCTTAGCGCTAGGGTTTTCTCCGCGCAGATCTTCGAAGATTTTCTACTGAATGCATAGTATGGATGATTTATGAATTTTATGAATTTTATGCAAACTATCAAAACTATCCGTTCAAACTAGCGTCAACTAGCGTCAACTAGCGTTAACAGTTCATAGTCCGTTCGACCCTCTAAACGGACTAACTACGCTAAATACTAGCGTAGTTAGTCCGTTTGGGGGTAGAACTGAACGGTTTCAACGGTTGGGAACGTTGGCTGTATTCGAGTGATTGGATGAGGGAGAGCTTGTTGGCTGCAACTTTGCGGACGAAGCTGTGTAGGTGTTGGCAGTCAGCAGGGACGGAATGAAGTATGGAGAGATAAGGCGAGGAGATGATGAGCTCGAAGACCATGTAGGTCTTGGATAATCTATAGCGTCCAGCGCTAAACGTGATTGATGTAGGTGTAGAGGTCGATGGGCGTTGCCTTCAAACTTGTGTAGGTATCGAGGATGCTATGAAAGCTGAGGTTGTTTGGACAAAGGACTTACTCGATGATGAGCTTGCAGATGCGGGAGATTCTGTAGCAGCGACATTTCCGCCTGTTGTATGGATGTTGCCTTTCGCTGTCAATGGCTGGAGGACAACAACGGTTTCTGTCGTAGAAGGGAACTGGGAGGTGCCAGCAGCTGCGTCGGTGGCCTGAACAAGACCAATGATAGTGGTTATCGGCTCGTCAAGCCCCGGCGTATTTGCTGTCCCGTTGCATATCCCGACAGCTATACACTGGGTAGTTCCGTTGCAGCAAATGTTCCCACATGGCGTGTCGCTTTGCAGGGTGCATAATTCGTTGTCAGGACATCCTCCGTAGAAGCAGGCATTTGAGCCACAGCAGCCCTTGAAGCCACCGTTGGAGGAATCGCAGCTGAAATACTGTAGTGGAGCGCTGCAGGTATTGGGCGCAGACATGTTGGGTGACACAGCCTTGACTTCAGCAAACCAAGGTCAGAGCATGAAGGGCCCTACTAGGTCTCTTGTAGGAGAAGAGTAATGCAATTTAGCAAGCTTAGATAGCACATTTTGGTATCTTCATTGTGTTGTAGTGATGAGGTCGCGTAGTTCAACACGGTTGATTGTCACATGTCTCACAACTAAGTGTCTTTCAGATCACAACTCCCGCCATAATACCGACATATGCTCTTGTAGCATAGCCGCAGTGGCAATTATTTTACTTCACTGAAGGTAGTACAGTGAATGATAGATAATGGGAAGCTGCTTTTCTACCGCTTGTAAGCGGCGAAGGTGAGTCAAGCGCAGCGGTCTACAACGCAGTCGATTACAGATCGATTCATGAGGGTTGAGAGTCTCCCTTGACGGCTCATTTGGCGGAGGAGCCTCCGAGCGGGTTTCTTTCCTCCTAAATCCGTCATCTTCCGAATTTCATCGAGGCATTAGCATAGCTATACAGAGCCCTCAAGAATACCTGGTATCCAACGCCAGTATTATCTTGTACATGAAAGATCTCCGTCAGCCTCACCTGCCATGGTGGATAGCCTTGCAACCCAACGTTCGGCCCAAACAATACGAGTAGGTCAGGCTCGCTCATTACGCTCTCTGTGATCTCAGCGTCAACGAGATCTTGCGATATATCGCTGGGCGAGAGCTTCTTTCGCTGTGACATCTCCGCTAAAGTCTTAGTCAAGTCAACGAGTGTCGAGCGACCGTCTTCCAATGAGAGGAGCAGAATGGATAAATGGCCGGACGGAGCAGTTATCTGGTCGAGTGCTTCCGAGCTACCGCCATTCAAGTACGAGGGAATATTAGGCGCTCGGAGCTGAAGAGAAGGTGTTTGGCGTCCATAGTAGGCGTGTAGCTTCGAATACACTGTTCGGTGGGTTGTCGGAAGATATGCTTTGAGTATACCTGTTTGACTGTTAGCGTTTTTTTGTCTTCGAGTGTGGGCCTTGCTCCAACCGTATTACCTACCTGTCTTCTCATACACACTCAACATCGGTATCCCCACGCAAGCACACCATGCCGATATCTCAGCCAGCTCATCCATCAACGACTCCAACCCAGCCGTACCTCTTTCTTCGCCCTTAAGCTCCAAGATCACGGACAAATGCTCTGGTAACCTGCTGAGGTTCTTCACATCCTGCTTTATGAGCTCAGGCGCCCTGTGGTGGTAGTAAAGAATCGCGAAGACTTTGTCCACGCAAATATGGTAGGTCTGTCGTATCCGAATGTAGGCAGAGAAAACCGTGTGCACTATCATAAAGACAAGGAGATGCAATTGGTTCGTGGCGAAGTCTCTGACGGGTTGTGATAGTCGCTTTCGAGAAGTTGTAGTTGCGGCCCTAGGAAGAGGGAGGTATGGTTTGGCGACTTCTTCCCGCTGCTGGGGAGTGAGGCCAGTTCCTTTCTTGTGCACATCCTCCCGGTAGATCTTAGTCTCCTTTGAAAGGACCATGATGAAGCTTAGATGAGTGAGTAGGAGAGTAGTCTAAGGGGAGCTGTTGCTGGGAAGGGTATGCCTTCTAGTCAAAGCAATTGGATCAGGCGATTCCTGTAATGACCGCTGGTTCACAACGAGAATATTGAGATACAATTCATGCTCATCAATAGCACGAGTCAAACATGGCTAGAAGAGGTTGTTGGGAATTTTTGGAGGCCTAGGCGGCAGAATTCCGCACTCCGTAACCTCGCCGCCGCCCTCCTGTCTCCTCCAGTCCTCTTCCACCGAGCTCAACGACAACAATGAGAGCGAAGCTAGGGGGGGATAGCTTTTGCTGAAATTACGTGTTTTGCTCTTCGATCCCGAGGCCGCTGGAGCCAGAATGCCGGCCACCCTCAGCACTGCCTCCGCAAATTCCCAATCCTACACCAACAACTCTCGCTCTCTTTTCCCCCAAGCGCCAGTCTTCAATCTCGACACCTTTTCCGATCGCGACTTCATAGTTAAGGACTTTGTTGAATCTCTCTCTGACATCGCCGTCCCTCCCAACCGACGCTCCGGCCCCTCCCAAGACAGTACTTTCGATCCGAAGCCCTTAATCCGGAGTTTCGAGCATGCCATTAATCGCATGGGGGATCTCTCTGGGGATCTAGAACTACGGGAGAACGAATTGAGTGGGGCTGTCAGGAGGGCGGAGGCGCAACATACGAGCAATGTGCAAACCTTGGGACGGAAATTGGAGCAGACGGTAGATTTGTTCAACCGACTCGACTCGAGTCTCAATGGGGATGATTACGATAGTGGTGGTAATCAGGTTGTGAAAATTGGAGAAAGGCTTGAAGAGCTAGACCGACAAAGACAAAGGGCGCTGGATGCGAAGTTCCTCATTCAGTGCTGGATGGAGGTTAGTGAGCGTGGGGAAATGTTCTTGCTGGAGGATATCAGACGACAGAACAATGGGGAGGGAAAGGTAAGGTGTGCGCATATTGGCAGACAATTGAGCAAAATTAGCCAGAGATTGGACCCGTCGAGTTGGACCCACGTCAATGGGAATGGGAAACATGTCAATGGTGTCAATGGTGTCAACGGTGCGAAAGGGGATCATGACCAGAAAAGACGGCACTACAACACGCGAGAGCTGATTGAGAAGTTCTCCGAGACTCTGGAGAAAGAACTCTTGAAGTCTTTCGATGACTTTTACAGAAGACAGAACTTTGAGGGGATGCGCGAGTGCGCAAACGTTCTGCACGACTTCAATGATGGCGCAAGCGTCATCGCAGCTTTCGTGAACCAGCATGAATTTTTTATATCACGAAATCAGCTGATCACAGACGGACTCGCTGGAGACGCCGAGACCTGGGATCGATTGGCAGATCCAGACGCTGAACCTCCTAGCGTTGAGCCGACCCTGCAATCGCTAGTTGATGAGGTCAAAATCGTTATGCAACAGGAATCGATCGTCATCAAGAAAGCATTTCCATACTCGGAGCAAGTACTCGGGAAGTTCTTGCAGCGAGTCTTCCAGCAATCGATACAACAGAGACTCGAGATGGCTTTGGAGAAGGCTAACGGTATCTCCTCTCTTGCGTTTCTAAGATCTTTACAGGCAGCCAGGAGTTGTCTTAGCACTCTATTAGATGACCTCAAGGCACATGGCCTTACTGAACACCCTGAGCCGGCCTCACCTCAGATTGCGATAATTCTCGATCAGCAGTTCGACGACTTGTTTGTACCATATTTTGTTGGTTCATCATATATAGAGCGAGAAAAGCGAAGTTTGGAGGAGTTATATTCATCGTTACTGTTCAAGTTCAATATTTTCCACGTAAGTCTGCACCCCCACATCAAAATCTGCAAAGGCTCACATATCGCAGTCACGAAGACGCAAGATACCCACCACATTCATGAAATCGTTAGCAAAATCAGGAAGCGAAATGTTAGCATCTGCTCGAGACGCATACGTTGAGCGCTTAGACTCGTCCGATCTGGCGCCAGCACAAAAGGCAATGCTGCTTCGAGTAGCGGGTCTTAAAGACTCGGAAAGCGCGAAGACACAGACGGAAATTGAAGTCACTGAACAGGATGGGGTGCTAAGCGTCGATAACGCGAAGCGCATGTTGAAGTGGCTCGCGGAAGCCGTAGGCAGAGGCTTAGAGCTCAGTGGAGGTAACGAGACTGCAAAGGATGTCTCGGCGCTACTCAACCTTCTGTTGGGTAACATGGGAGAGATCTACATTGAGACAGCACTAGACTCGTAGGAAATGCTCATATATTTGACGCTTTCGTTTGAGCTGACAGGGCGATAGGGCGAATGACATTGCAGCCAGCCAAGAGACAGCCAAAAACGAGCCTGATCTATCGTACCTTATAGGCCTGCGGTCAGCAATCAGCATACTGCATCTGATGAATACTTGCGTTCGGACCGTCCTCATCCCATTGGCTTCCGCTAACGTTACAATACGACGCGACATGGAGAAGACAGCAAACCAAGCCATGGACCAAATGGAAGAAAAGGTAAACAGCGTAATGCAGCGCTCGATCGACGTCGTGATCACCTGGGTCACTAAGCTGCTCGCCCGCCAAAACAAAGCCGACTTCCGTCCTCGGGATGATGCATTGGGCGGAAGCGGTGTGTGGCTTGAGCAGCTGCAAACACAAGTTCGTCCATCTTCCTCGCACACACGTAACTGCCGGTGCTAACATGTGTACAGACCTGCCTCTCGATATTCACCTTCCTAACCCGCTTCCACAACCTCTGCCTAACCGCCCTCTCCCCATCCGCAAACCTAGCATCCCTCCTCACCGAACTCGCCATTCATTTCCGCTCTCTCCTCCTCGAGCACTTCAAAAAGTTCTCCGTCAACGCCGCCGGCGGCATAATGGTAACCAAAGACATAAGCAAGTACACCGAACTCCTTCGCTCGTGGGATCTGGGCTCCTCTTTCGACCCAAGCTTCGAAGTGCTGACTGAGATTGGTAATCTGTTTGTGATAGGACCGGAGGCGCTAAAGGAGAGACTGAGAGCGAAGGGCACGACGCACTGGGAGAGAGGAGATATGAGGCCGTATGTGCTGAGGAGGGAAGATGCGGGGAGTGT